>Ga0326726_10006716_pt1 | contig 10348 bp, 10 predicted proteins | sample MHFenrmetagenome_2_FD_207603 | JGI IMG/M metagenome (GOLD analysis project Ga0326726, IMG submission 207603) | Lab enriched peat soil microbial communities from Michigan Hollow, Ithaca, NY, United States - MHF15MN | ecosystem: Environmental > Terrestrial > Soil > Wetlands > Peat | place: USA... | reverse complement strand
CAACAGAAGAACAAGCAAAACTCAGAACTTATTTTCAAAAAGAAATTTACCCGATATTAACTCCTTTAGCATTCGATCCGGGCAGACCATTTCCATACATTTCAAATCTTAGCTTGAATCTCGCAGTCCTTATCCGTAATCCGAAGGGAGATACACATTTTGCAAGAGTTAAAATACCAAGTACTCATCCAAGGCTGCTGCCCGTTAATGATATTATCAATCCTTCTAAAAATATTGGAATGAATGGAAATTTTGTTGCAAAGTTTATTTGGTTTGGAGACCTTATCAAGGCTAACCTCGATTTACTTTTTCCGGGGGTTGAAGTTGTTGAATCACATCGTTTCCGTGTAACGAGAGATACAGATATTGAACTTCAGGAAGATGAAGCCGATGATCTGCTGCGGGTTATTGAAGAGAATATCAGGCAGAGAAGATTCGGGCAGGTAGTACGGATGGAAGTTGAAAGCAGCATTCCTGAATATATGCTGGAAACCTTGATGGAGAATTTGAGAATTAAACGTGACGATGTTCATATTTCGGAAGGACTTATTGGTTTAAGCGATGTGATGAGCCTTTATAAACTGCCTCTTCATCAATTAAAAGAAAAACCTTTTTATCCGGTTCTGCCAAAAACATTTGAGACAGATGAGGATATTTTTACAATCATTAAACAGAAAGATGTTCTTCTTCATCATCCATATCATTCATTCACACCTGTAATTGAATTCATTAAGCAGGCTGCAAGAGATCCTGAGGTTCTGGCAATCAAGCAAACACTGTACAGAGTTGGTCCTGATTCACCGATTATACGAGCGCTAATTGAAGCTGTTGAACGGGGCAAGCAGGTTGCTGTATTAGTTGAATTAAAGGCAAGGTTCGATGAAGAGAATAACATTTTTTGGGCGCGGGAACTTGAAAAAGCCGGTGCACACGTTGTCTATGGCTTGGTTGGATTAAAGACTCACGCAAAGATGACACTGGTTGTCCGCAAGGAGTTCGATGGAGTTAAAAGATATGTTCATCTTGCTACCGGTAATTACAATACAACTACCGCAAAACTTTATACTGATTTAGGATTGTTTACTTGCGATAATGATATCTGTGCAGATGTTTCAGATGTCTTTAATTATTTAACGGGATATTCAAAACAAAAAGAATATAGAAAGTTGTTTGTCTCACCGGTCAATATGCGTGAAAAAATGCTCGAAAAAATTTTTAGAGAAATAGAAAATGTAATTGCCGGTAAAGAAGGAAAAATCATCTGGAAACTGAATTCACTTGTTGATCCTCAGACTATAAGCGCTCTCTATGAAGCATCCAATGCAGGAGTTAAAATTGATCTTATCATAAGAGGAATATGCTGCCTCGTCCCCGATGTTGATGGCTTGAGCAAAAATATTAAAGTAAGAAGCATCGTTGGTAGATTCCTCGAGCACAGCAGAGTATTTTACTTTTACAATGACGGCAGTGAGGAAATGTATTTGGGCAGTGCAGATATGATGCAAAGAAACCTTGACGGAAGAGTTGAAACTTTATTCCCGGTCGAGGATGAAAAGATAAGAAATGAGGTGATGAGAAGTCTGATTAAAGCTGCGCTTAAAGACAACCAGAAAGCACGAATACTTCTACCCGATATGACTTACCAAATGGTTGTTCCAATAAATGGCACAAAACCAATTAACAGTCAGGAATGGCTTATTAAACAAGTCGAAAAACATTCCGGACAAATGATAAAATCTTAAAAGAGACTTACAAAGGAACTTCCTCTCTGCTTATTTTTGTTTATCTTTTAACTACTTTTTAAAACTCAAAAACAGAAGGCTATCGATATAATGAGCGCTATTACAAAAAGCACCGTATTAAATGCCATAAAAAAAATTGATGATAAAAACTTAAATAATAATTCATTAAATCTTAATTCAATAAAAAAACTCGAACAGGAAGGTGATTCACTTACTATTAATATTTCCATTCCTCACTTAAGTAAAGAAACTGATTTTAGCCGCGATAAAATCGTTGATGCAATAAAGAATGAATTCCCGGCACTCCGGGAAATTCACGTGAATATACAAACGAGAGTTTCTAATGTAACAACACACAAAGATCCAAAGAAAGAAGCAGTTCTTCCCGGCGTTAAGAACACTATTGCTATTGCCAGCGGTAAAGGCGGAGTGGGTAAAAGCACAGTTGCTGTAAATCTTGCTGTGGCTCTTGCCAAAGACGGTGCAAGTGTTGGGCTTATTGATGCAGATATTTATGGTCCAAGCGTCCCTCTTATGCTTGGCATAAAGGATAAACCCGATATTCTGCAGGATGATGGAAAGGCCAGACTAATTCCATTAGAAGTTTATGGTTTAAAGATGATTTCCATTGGCTTGTTGGTTGATGATAATATGCCGATTATCTGGCGAGGTCCAATGGCAAGCGGAGCTATCAAGCAGTTTATGACTGATGTTGCGTGGGGAGAGTTAGATTATCTTGTTTTTGATATGCCTCCTGGAACCGGTGACATTCAATTAACACTGGTTCAAACTATCCCACTTACCGGAGCGGTTATTGTTACCACACCGCAGGAAGTTTCTTTGATTGATGCAAGAAAAGCATTAAAGATGTTTGAACGAGTAAACGTGCCGGTACTCGGTTTAATTGAAAATATGAGCTACTTCATAGCACCTGATACTAAAAGAAAATATGACATCTTTGGTTCGGGCGGCGGTCAAAAAGTTTCCAAAGAATTAGCCGTCCCCTTCCTGGGTGGTATCCCGATAAATATAAGTATCAGAGAAGGAGGAGACAAAGGAATTCCGATTGTATTTGATATTCCCGACTCGGTTGAAGCAGGCATTATAATGGATATTTCCAGAAATCTGACTGAACAGGTTAACATCAGAAATTCAAAATCCCCGGGAAGAATAGAAATACTTCTTGGGGATGCTGATTAGATTTTAATGCCGAACCTGCCTGTCGGCAAGGCAGGCTTGTTTCGGCATCTCTGATTGTAAATGAAGATCCTGAAACAAGTTCAGGGATAGGACAAAGACTAATTCAAATTTTTCTTTAGATTTACATACAAAAATTCGCGAAAGGTGATGAAAGAGGAAATTTTAAAGGCGCTTAAATCTATCAGACCTTTCCTTCAGGCAGATAACGGAGATGTTGAGCTTGTCGAAGTAACCGAAGAGGGAATTGTTAAAGTAAAGCTTACCGGTGACTGCAAGGACTGTCCGATGTCAACATTAACGCTCCGTGCAGGTATAGAGAGATCTCTAATGAGACAAGTACCAGGAATCAAAAGGATAGAAGCGGTAAATTAATTATTGCATTAAAAACGATGTTGGATTCAAATTATAAAACGACGACAAAATTATTAATCTGGATAGCCGGTACTATCATCTTGCTCTACCTGGTTTACCTGCTTACTGAGATTATAATCATACTCGCACTGTCAATACTGCTTGCATTTATTTTCGCGCCATTTATTTCTTCTCTTGAAGAAAGAGGCTTCAATCGCCTCACATCAACTTTTTTAGTTTTTGGCATATTTGGTTTAATAATTTATTTGAGTTTGTCAGTTATTATTCCAAAACTGATCTTCCAGATGAATCAATTGGTAGGAGCATTACAAGGATTTTCATTTGACGAGGAGATAAAAGCGCTCGAAGTGACGGTACTCCGCTATCTGCCCTTCCTTGAACCCGGTTCATTAACAACAAGAATCGAATCATTTTTTTCCTCACAGCTTACTTTAGCTATCAACAGCATTTCTGAAGTGTTATCAAGTATTGTGTCTGTAATTGCAGTTTTAGTAATTGTGCCGTTCATTACTTTCTTCCTGCTTAAAGATTATCGGCGAATCCTGCAGGGAATTATGCATACTATTCCAAATAAATATTTTGAAATATCTTATTATGTTTTAAAGAAAGTAACACTGCAACTGGGTTTGTTTGTACGTGCATGGATTTTTGACGCAACTTTTGTTGGCGTTATGATTGGCTTCGGATTTTATTTTATTGGCGTACCTAACGCATTACCACTCGGATTGATTGCCGGACTCGGACATCTTATTCCATACTTCGGTCCAGTAATCGGCGGAATTCCGGCAATAATTGTTTCAATAGTCCAGTACGGAGATCTTTCACAGGTTCCTCTTATCTTGCTTGTTGTTTTAATTACATACACATTCGATAACGGTTTTATACAGCCATATGTTTTCGGAAAGAGTGTGGATATGCATCCGATAGCTATAATACTTCTTATAATAAGCGGAGGTACCTTATTCAGTTTACTAGGAATGCTGCTTGCTGTTCCTGTGGCCACTGTCATAAAAACTTTCTCAAAGGAAATTTACTTCGCTACCAAGAATTATAAGATTGCAAAATTATAAATTCTACTCCCCGTTGTTTCACCTCTCCTGACTTATCATTTTAAACCAAACGGTTATTTAATTGTTGCTGCCAGAGTTGATGCTTTTCTGTTTTTCAACTAAGTTTCATCTAAACACGTCTAATCTTTTAGATCAATGAGTTCAAAATAGAATTAAAAGCAAAATTAAATGAAGTTGGAGATTTAAAATGCATAAAACATATCAATGCTAGGTTTGCAATAAAGCCAAAGAAAAAACTGAGTTGATTCCTGTTGCAGTAATCAGACCTGCCTTCACATCGCTCATCAAACAGAATTATCCTGAGTTAAGTGACTCGGGTTATATATGTCTTGATGATCTGAATATATACCGTAATAAATACATATTACAAATTCTTGAAGAAGAAAAAGGTGACATTACGTATCTTGAAGATTCCGTAATTCAGAGTATAAAGGACAATGAAATTTTAGCAAAGAATATAGATGCCGAGTATGAAAAAGGGTTAAAGCTTGGTGAAAAAATTTCAGACAAGTTTGCTGCGTATGGCGGAAGCTGGAGATTTATAATAACTTTCTTTATAATATTAATTATCTGGATTGCAATAAATTCCATTGTTCTTCTTTCAAGACCATTCGATCCATATCCTTTTATTCTTCTTAACCTTGTTCTATCCTGTATTGCTGCAATTCAGGCACCAGTAATAATGATGAGTCAAAACAGACAGGAGGCCAAAGACCGGGCGAGATCAGAACATGATTATCAAATAAACCTAAAAGCTGAGCTTGAGATAAGAAACCTGCATCAAAAGATGGATCATCTTTTAACACATCAATGGGAAAGACTCATAGAAATTCAGCAGATTCAACTGGAACTGATGGGAGAAATAAAATCTCGTAAGTAGCAGTTTATTTTTTATAAAGAATCTAGAGTCGGTTAGTGTCAAATAAGACCCATGCCAACATTAATTAACAGGGATCAGCTCTTGCATATCTACTCCAAGAGATTTGTAGGTACTAGAGACTGAAAATTATTTTAATAGAATCATCTTCTTCGTCTGAACAAAATTTCCTGCTTGCCTGCCGCTAGGCGTGGCTTTTAACTGATAGAAATAAACCCCGCTTGGTAGCTGCTCTGCATACCAGGTTAACTCATAAGTGCCTGCCGGTTTTTCTTCGTTGACTAATGTTTCTATTTCTTTCCCAAGTATGTCGTAAACTTTTATTATTACTTTTGATTCGTTTGGAATTGAGTACCTAAAAGTTGCGCTTGGGTTAAATGGGTTTGGATAATTTTGCTTCAGTACGAATTCCTTTGGGCGCTCCCCACCTCCTATAACCTGAGTAATATTATAACAATCGCTTTGAAATGATTGGGAACTGAAACCTAACATAGAGCCGCCGTAAATGAATGAAGTCGAACCGATATAGAATACAGTGTCTGGATAAAACAAGGGCATATATCTGAATATCTTCACAAGATAATCTCAACTTTGTAAACCGGTTACAGATTCACAAAGATCAAAATAACATGTGCAGAAAGCCCAATCAGATGCTGTATCGACTTCCGTTACATAGATACTATCATTAGATAACATAACATCTATCCTGAACAGACAGCCACAATTTTCATGGGCCCCTGTATTCCAGATGTGGACTGTGTCGTCTGAAATGATAACAAAAATGGAGTCTCCTGGTTGGGGATATGCCGCTATAAGAAAAGTTAAAATAAAAAATGAAATAAAAAATTTTGTCATAAGAATCTCCAATGTCTGTATGACTAAAAACTAATTTCAATCCACTCTAAACCTCGGGGGAAGCCCAACATTCCGGAAAGAAAATAAGAGAACGAGATTCTACACGTTTCTCCTAAAGTGCAAAACTGCACCAATAAATTGCAAAAAATATGCTTGACAAACAATCAACTGTTAGTGAATGACAAAGAAAGAGGAATGATTTGTGCAATTACAAGAATAAAAGAATACTAAACTTCTTTAGTTAATCTATCAATTACATCAATGGACTTTATTCCGTCAGCTTCAGCACTGAAGTTAGTGATGATCCGGTGACGTAGAACGGGAAGCATTGCAAGTTTAACATCATCAATATTAGGCGTATATCTTCCCTGTATAACCGCGCGGGTTTTGGATGAAAGTATCATATATTGAGAAGCTCTCGGACCAGCACCCCAGGTTATCCAGTCCTTTATAAATTGTGGTGAGTTTCCGTTTGTCGGACGAGTCATATTTGCAACTTTAACAGCAAACTCAATAACATTATCGGCAACCGGAACTTTTCTCACCAAATCCTGGAATTCAATTATTTCATTTGCGTTTAAAACTTTTTCAAGCTTTGCTTTGTATTCACTGGTTGTTGTTTCAACTATTCTTATCTCTTCTTTGTAAGAAGGATAATCGAGCCAGAGATTAAACATAAAACGGTCAAGCTGCGCTTCCGGTAAAGGATATGTTCCTTCCTGCTCAATTGGGTTTTGTGTTGCAAGAACAAAGAACGGCTGAGGCAATTGATATTTTACGCCTGCGGCTGTTACATTGTATTCCTGCATTGCCTCAAGCAGTGCTGCCTGGGTTTTAGGTGGAGTTCTATTAATTTCATCGGCAAGAATTATGTTTGCAAATATAGGACCTGAGATAAATTTAAAATTTCTTTTTTTGGATACTGCATCTTCTTCAATTATTTCTGTGCCGGTTATATCGCTCGGCATTAAATCGGGAGTAAACTGTATCCTGCTGAACTTTAAATCAAGAACTTCAGAAAGGGTTTTTATAAGAAGAGTTTTTGCCAGCCCGGGAACTCCAACCAGCAAACAATGCCCTCTTGAGAAAAGTGAAATTAAAAGCTGATCAATTATTTCATCCTGACCAACTATTACTTTAGCAATTTCGGACTTAATCTGTTTTATTTTTTCGGAAAGCTTTTCTACAAGCTCAACATCTTTTGTTCCGGCGGGATTTTCTTTCAAACTTGATTTCCTTTTTTCTTGATTTAAAGTCTAACTTCCCAATATATCTTATCCTTGAGCGAAGCTAACCATTTATCGTATTGCTTTTGCTTTTTGTATTCATCAGCAAGTTTTTTTAGCTCGGGATAATCTTCCTCAAGACTTGCAGGATGCTGCGGTATTCTTGATTTCAGGTAAACGATGTGATAACCATAAGTACCCTGTCCATAATCTATTCTCTTGGGAAAGCTGATTTCACCTTCTTTAAGTTTTGAAACCACATCAAGCAAATTTTTATCTAGCTGATTAATGTAAAATGTTCCCAGGTCACCGGAGAAGGGTGCAGTTTCTTTATCCTCGCTGTATTTTTTAGCATAGTATTGAAATGTGTTCGTTCCATTTGCAACGCTGTCTCTTAACTCAGTCAAAAAAGTAATCGTCTCAAGATCTGCATTTTCATCAGTTTTAAACTTAAAAAGAATATGCCTTGTGTGAATTGATTCTCCTCTTCTTTCCAGCAGTTCAATAATATGATAACCAATTGGAGTTTCAACTATATCGGATATTTGACCTTGTTCTAATGCAAAAGCCGCAGCTTCAAACTCCGGGTAGAAAACACCCCTTTTTACAAAACCAAGATCACCACCGAAAGATTTGCTGCCCGGATCTTCAGAATATTTTTTTGCCATTTCTTCAAAGCTTGCACCTTGCTTAATGGAATCAAGCACTGCTTGTGCAAAATCACGATACTGTTTTTTAAGCCTGTCTGTAGTTTTCGGATTTCTGAAGATATGGTAAATTCTAAGCTTTTCCGGAATCATTCCAAGACTATCTTTAAAAGTCTTATAGAATTCTTCAACTTCACGGCGGGACGCTTCAACCGGAGTAAAATTCTTTTCGCGCAAACGCTGAACCATCAGGTTTTTACGCACATCTTCGCGCAGCTCTCTTTTAATTTTCTCGATGGTCATTCCGTACATATTTTCAATATTTGCGATTGAACCGTACTGCTGTTGTAAAACATTTATCTGGTAATCAATCCGCTGGGCAACTTCTTCATCGGTAACTGTTATTGAGTCAAGTTCTGCCTGGGCATAGACCAGTTTTTCATCTATCATAGAATTAAGAATTTGTCTCTTCAACTCAGGTGATTTTGGATCCAGCTTTCGCTGTGAAGCATAGAGTGACACCTGAAAATCGAGTTCACTTTGCAGAATAATTTCGTTATCCACAACTGCAACGATTTTATCAACTACTTCACCTTGGGCAATTAAATAACTTGTAAGTAAAACTAAAAGGCTTATAATTCTTAAAATCATTTTAAATCAATTGTTTATTTCTATTTCGTTTTTGGTGAATAAATCATTAATGTAATCTTCAATATCCAATTCAGCGAGTGCAGACCGGTACCTTTTCTCAACTTCACTTTTTACCGCTTCAAATGGAGGAATTGTCTGAGCAGCATATTTGTTTAAAAACTGCACAACTGTATAATAACCCCTGTCATCAGAAATGACAATGCTAATTTCCAGTGGGTAAAGACCTTCCAGAATACGTAATAATTTAGTTGGATAAATATCCTGTTCAGGCAGCAGAATCCCACTAGACATGGTCAACATAGATGTATCTTTTGCAAATTTATCTGCAGCTTGTTTCCAATCGCCAGAAATCACTTCAGTTCGGAATTGTACTGCAGTATTTTTATCTGAAAAATTTATTCGGTTTAAAAAATAAGAATTGAATGGCAGTCGAAAGCTGGTTTGGTTCTCATTATAATAATTTACAAGGTCTTCATTTGTGTAAACTGGTTCTGAAGAACTGCTGAATTTTTCTAATAAAATTGCTGCCGCTAGTTGTCGTTTAGCATTTTCAATATTTTTTTTGAAGGTTTTAGTTTCCGTTAAACCTTGTTTAACAGCTTCCTGGTAGAGTACTTCCTGACGTACCCAGTTTTTTATTACAGATGATCTGCTTTTTTCAGAAACAAATTGAGAATCAATTAATTCTGAAACGTCATCCTCAGTAAGGTAAGAACCGTTGACCCTTGCAACATAAGAAACGGGTTTTTGAGCTTCACTACATGCATAAAAGAGAAAAAGAGGGAATATTATTCCCTCAATTATCTGTTTCCTGTTTAAAAGCATCTTCAAGTTTATCATAATAAATTTTGGGCTTATATCGATTCTCCAGACTTGTTATATAATCATTTTCCAATTTTTTGCTGAGCATTTCCTGGTATTCACCAGATACTTCAGCTTTGGCCTCCTCATAAGTCTTCATCCTTGCCGGCTGCCTGTCATTAAGTTTAAAGATTGCATATCCACCAGTAAATACTTCGGGCTTGGTATATGTACCGACAGATGTAATTTTGTTTGCCTCTTTGTAAAAGTCATTTAAGTTTACATCCTGCAGTTCGTAGTTCCCCCGGTCTTTCTTCTTTGCAGATCTTTCGGTATAGAGTGCTGCAATAGAATCAAATGCAGCACCGTTGTTAAGCATATCATAATATTTATTAATCAACGAATCTTTTGCTGAGAAAATTTCACTGAAACTGATTCTATCCGGCCAGGAATATTTTTCTTTGTTTGAATTCCAATAATTATAGACATCAGCACTGTCCATCTTTACTTTATTCCAAACTTCCTCTTCCTGTATCTTAAAAATGAAAATTCCGTCTCTGTAATCAGCCATCAATTGGGCAAACTCCGGATCAGTCTTATCGAGATTCATCGCTTCTTCTTCCAGCAGCATATCTTCAGCAAGAGTGTTTATTGCATTTGTAACTTCTGCTTCTTTATCCATCGGTTTGCCGGTTATCTTGGAATTATGATTTGCCATTTCAAGAAAATTCCCAATGGTGATATTTTTATCTGCATAAGAAAATAATACGTTATCAGAAATCTCAGTCAATTTTGGATGAACCATCCCGAACCTTAACGAGTCGCTTTTTTCCATAAAAATATTTAATAAAATTTAATTTATAGTGAAGTTATATTTTTACATAAGTGAATAAATTATCGCATCACG
>Ga0326726_10006714_pt1 | contig 10350 bp, 7 predicted proteins | sample MHFenrmetagenome_2_FD_207603 | JGI IMG/M metagenome (GOLD analysis project Ga0326726, IMG submission 207603) | Lab enriched peat soil microbial communities from Michigan Hollow, Ithaca, NY, United States - MHF15MN | ecosystem: Environmental > Terrestrial > Soil > Wetlands > Peat | place: USA... | reverse complement strand
GGGTGGTAAATCAGCTCAGCGAGCGCGAGCTTGCTGACTTGATTTACGAATTCGGTGAGGAAAGGAGGTCGCGGAGAATCGCCAGAGCCATTGTCCGGTCGCGGCCGATATGTACCTCGAAGCAGTTGGCGGAGGTCGTACGGGCCGCGGCCGGGCCAATGAAACCCGGCTCGATTCATCCAGCGACGCGTACCTTTCAGGCTCTCCGAATCTTCGTAAACCGCGAACTGGACGACCTGCGGGCGCTGCTCGATGAAGATAGCGCGCCCCGGGTGCTCCGGACGGGCGGAAGGCTGGTGATCATCAGCTTCCACTCGCTGGAAGACCGGATCGTGAAGGACGCGTTCCGGGACGGCGCGCAGCGTGGTCTTTACCGGCTGCTGACCAAAAAGCCGGTGACCGCCAGCGAGCAGGAAGTGGAAGCCAATCCGCGGTCGCGCAGCGCGAGGCTGCGGGCGGTGGAAAAGGTTGTGGGAAATGTGCAAAACGTCGGATAGCGATATAAATCCGATGGCGACAAAAGTTTCCGGGACGGCATCGCCTCTCTGTTTTAGGGCGAAAAGAGGTTCCACAAAACAAAATCCTTCCTTTCGATGCCGTTCCGGGAAGGATACGAGGCAGTAAGCGGTATCGGAGGTGCGGGATGTACTCGGGCACGATGATCGAACAACTGATGGAGATGGTGGCGCGCGCCGAAGACCACGCGCACGAGGTTCGCGTTTCCGAACCGGAGCGCGACCAGCCTCGGTTCGCCTCGCGGTTCATGTACGAAATGGCGGACGCGCAGCCGATGATGATCGGGGTGGCGTAATGGCAGCCGGGACCGCCACTCGTCCGCAGGTCTGGGCCAGCCGCCGCGGTTGGAGCGGTACGCCCGAGGTCTACTTCACCAAGGCGATCGACAACTCGCGCCTGGTGCGCGTTGCCGACACCCAGCGCAGCCGCGAAATGACCCACTTCGCCTGCGCCCTGGTCGTGCTGTTTTTCTTCGTCATGGTTTACGCCTGGCAGCACTTCAGCGCTATCGAGTACGGCTACAAAATCGAGGCCGCCAAGTCGCAGCGCGAAAGCCTGGTGGAAACCAATCGCGCCCTGCGCCTGGAAGAGGCCTCGTTGCGCGATCCCGAGCGTATTGACACCCTCGCTCGCGGCATGGGCCTGGAGATGCCGAAAGCCGGCCAGGTGGTGCGCATCGAGCCCAGCGCCAAGGATCCGGGCGTGCCGGTAATGGCCCGCGCCGACGTAGCCGTCATCTCGACGCCGTAACAGGTTTCAAGGTTTCACCGTTTCAAGGTTTCACGGGCGCACCTCCAGAAACTTTGAAACCCTGAAGCTTTGAAACTTTTTTCCCTAGGTGAACCGTGGCGGGAACTAGCCTGCTGAAGGACCCGAAGTGGCGGCTGTACCTGCTCGGAGGCATTCTCCTTTTCTGGTGTGCCGCCATCGGTTTGCGGCTCGTCCAACTGCAAATCTTCAATTACGGCGACTGGCTGCAGCGCGCGCAGCGCCAGCAGCAGCGCACCATCCCGGTCTCTCCTCGCCGCGGCATCATCTACGACCGCAACGGCCACGAGTTGGCCATGTCCATCACCGTGGACTCGGTGTTTGCCGTACCCAGCGAAATTCCCGACCCGCACAACACCGCTCGCCTGATCGCGCGCGTGCTCAAGACCGATCCGCGCGAGATCGTCGCGCGCTTCAAGTCGTCGCATTCCTTTGCCTGGGTAGCGCGCAAAGTGGGCGCCGACGCCGGCCAGCGCATCCGCGCCATGAACCTGCGCGGAATTTATTTCCAGAAAGAGCCGAAGCGTTTCTACCCCAAGCGCGAACTGGCGGCCCAGACCATCGGCTACGTCGGCCTGGATGACGAAGGCCTGGGCGGCCTGGAGCACGCTTTCGACAGCCAGCTCAAGGGCACTCCCGGCAAGATGCTGATCACCATGGACGCGCGCCGCAAATGGTTTGGGCGCGTCGAGCGCCAGCCCGATCCCGGCGACAACGTCGTCCTCACCATCGACGAAAAGATCCAATACATCGCCGAGAAGGAACTGGAACAGGCGATGCACGACACCCGCGCCGAGGCCGCCACCGTAGTGGTGCAGAATCCGCGCACCGGCGAAATCCTGGCGCTCGCCAATCGGCCCACCTTCAATCCCAATATCTATAAGGAAGCGCCCACGCCGGCGCTGAAGAACCGCGCCGTCAGCGACATCTTCGAGCCCGGCTCCGCCTTCAAGATCATCACCTATTCTTCCGCGCTGGAAGAAAAGCTGGTGCATCCCGAAGATCCCATCGACTGCCAGGGAGGCGTCATTTCCATCGCCGGAATCCGCATTCACGACTTGCACAAGATGGGCGTCGTTCCCATCAAGGACGCGTTCGCCCACTCCAGTGACGTGGCCGCGGTCAAGGTCGGCATGAAGCTCGGCGACGACCGTTTCTACAGCTACATCCACGGCTACGGCTTCGGTCAGCAGACCGGCATCGAGTTGCCCGGCGAAACCAAGGGCATGGCCAAGCCCGCCAACCGCTGGTCGAAGGTCTCCATCGGCGCCATCTCCATCGGGCAGGAGATTGGGGTGACGCCGCTGCAACTGGTTTCCGCGCTGTCCACCATCGCCAACGACGGCCTCTACACTCCGCCTCGCATCGTAGCCGGGGTGCTGCCGCCGCGCCGGACGGCGCAAACCGTCACCTTCCAGCGTCCGCCCCAGCACCGCGTCATCTCCACCATGACCGCGGCGCAGATGAAGAAAATGCTGGAAGGCGTGGTGCTGTTCGGCACCGGACGCCGCGCCATCCTTGACGGGTACACTTCGGCAGGCAAGACCGGCACCGCGCAGAAAGTCGATCCCAACACCGGCACCTATTCGCGGACCAAGTACGTGGCCACCTTTGCCGGTTTCGCGCCGGTGAACAACCCCGCCGTGACGATTGTAGTGAGCATTGATTCCGCTATCGGCTTGCACCAGGGCGGCCAGATCTCCGCGCCCGTCTTCGCGCGCATTGCGCAACAGGTGCTGGCCTACATGAACGTACCTCACGACGCCGAAATCAAGAACGACAAGCGCCTGCAGTTGCGCGCGTCCGCCCGTGAGGATGACCTGAGCGAAGGGTCGCCTGACCGACTCGGCGGCGGCCTGGAAGCCGGACAGAATGAAGCCGCCGCGTCGCAGCCGAAGCCATCGCCGGTGATCGCCACCGCCGATTCCGCTCCGGCGAAAGTCATTCCCGCCGCGCTTCCCGCGAAGCCGTCCGCCGCTGCGCCCTCGTCCACGGCGGCAAGCAGGTCACCGCAGGATTGTGTGCCGCGGGTCTCTGACCCGCGTACCAAAACCGCAGAACCTTGCGCCGCGGCCGGCGCACAGGAGCGCCCTGGCGGCGGAACCGTCGTGCTCGACGTTGTCGGCGGCGGCGTGGAAGTACCATCCTTCGTCGGAAAATCTCTCCGGTCGGCGATTGAAGCCGCCCAGGAAGCCGGCGTCGAGATCGAGGCTGTCGGCAGCGGCATCGCCCGCGAACAGAACCCGCCAGCAGGCACTCGGGTCCCCAACGGAGCTAGAATTTCCGTCCGCTTCAGCCGGTAGAAGCAGGAAACAAGATTCAGGGAGCATTTTCATCAGCAACAGGCCTCAAGATAGTTAATATGGGTACTCATCTTAGTTAACAGGGGATCAGAAGATTGGCCACTACACTTTCCAAGCCGGTTTCTAGCCCTTCGGCGCTGGAATTGATTTTCGTGATTGAACGGGACGGTAAGCAATACCACGCGCACTGCCCGGCATTGAAAGGGTTGCATGTGGAAGGTAGCGCTGTTGACGAAGCCTTCCTGCGCGCCGTCCGCGCTGCCATGTTGTATCTGGAGTCGCTCGCGCGTCACGGCGAGCACATTTAGCCCGTTAATCCGTGTTCATCCGTGCCAATCCGTGGCCATGTTTTTTCCTCTGCGTCCTCCGCGTCCTCTGCGACAAAACCTTCGTATAATCCCACTCAATGCGTTTCCAGCACCTCCTTGACGGCGCGGAATTCCTCCTCCAGCGCGGCAATCCCGATATTGCCGGCCTGGACTACGACTCCCGCCGCGTTCAGCCCGGCTGGTGTTTCGTCGCCATGAAGGGCGATACCACCGACGGCAACCGTTATATTGACGCCGCCCTCACCGCCGGCGCCGTAGCCGTGGTTAGCGACGATCCGAAGATGCAACCGAAGGGCGACATCGCCTGGGCGCAGGTCCCGCACGGACGACGCGCACTCGCCCGCCTGAGCGCCAACTTCTACAAGCATCCCGCCGAGAAGCTGGCCGGCAGCGGCATCACCGGCACCAACGGAAAAACCACGACTTCGTTTCTGCTGGAATCCATGCTTCACGCCGCCGGCCGCAAGACCGCGCTCATCGGCACGGTTGAATACCACGTCGCCGGCAAAATTCTGCCCGCACCGCACACCACGCCTGAACCGCTGGAGCTGAATCAGTTTCTGGCCGAAGCTCTGCGCCACGGCGCTACCGACTCGGTGATGGAAGTTTCCTCGCACGCGCTGGCGCAGCAGAGGGTCTTCGGCATTCCGTACGATGTTGCCATCTTCACCAATCTCACTCGCGACCACCTCGACTATCACAAGAATTTCGACGCCTACTTTTCCGCCAAGCGCACGCTATTCGAGGGCGTTGGCACCGATCCGCCGCGCGTGGCGGTAATCAATGCCGAAGACGAGTACGGCCAGAAGCTGGCGAAGTTCAGCAAGTCGCGCTCGCAGGTGCTTACCTACGGCGTCACCCACGGCGACTTCCGCGCTGAAAAAGTTGATGTCGGCATGAACGGCACGCGCTTCGACCTCATCACTCCCACCGTGACCGTACCGCTGTGGTCCCCGCTAATTGGGCGCGTCAACGTGTACAACATCCTCGCTGCCGCGGCGGCGGCCTTCGCGCGCAACTGCCCGCCGGAAGCGATTGCCGGCGGCGTCGAGCGCCTCACCTGCGTTCCCGGCCGCTTCGAGCGTGTGGACGCCGGCCAGCCCTTCACCGTCGTCGTAGACTACGCCCACACCGACGACGCGCTGCGGAATCTCACCTCACTCGCGCGCGAGTTCGTTGCGCACGCCGGCGGCAAGGTCATCACCCTCTTTGGTTGCGGCGGCGATCGCGATCGTGCCAAGCGTCCGCTGATGGGCGAAGCTGCCGGGCGCGGCAGCGATTACGTGATTCTGACCTCGGACAATCCCCGCAGCGAGGAGCCTATGGCGATCATCAACGACGCGCTGCCCGGCCTGCAGCGCACGAAAACGCCATTCACCATTCAAGCTGATCGCGCCCAGGCCATTGCGCTCGCGGTCGAAAAAGCCGCGCCCGGCGACATTGTCCTCATCGCCGGCAAAGGCCATGAAAAAGTTCAGACCACGCGCCAGGGCTCGCAGCCCTTCGACGACGTTGAAGTCGCCCTCGCGGCGCTGCATGCCGCCGGTTACCACCGGCAGGAACCGGCCGCCGGAGGCGCTCGATGAAGCTCCCGCTCGCACGCATCGCCGAGATCACCGGCGCCGCCCCGCCCGCTCATGCCGATGCGATCGCCACCGGCTACTCCATTGACTCGCGCACGCTCCAACCCGGCGACCTGTTTTTCGCCGTCAAGGGCGAGCACCTCGACGGTCACGGGTTCGTCGCTGCGGCGCTGGAACGCGGCGCGGTCGCCGCCGTCGTGCAGGTCGGCCAGGCGGCGCGCTTCCCCGATGAGGGGCGCATTATCGCCGTTCCCGACCCGCTCGACGCCCTGCAAAAACTCGGTCGCGCCGTTCGCCGCATGTGGAACAAGCGGGTGATCGCCGTTACCGGCTCGGCGGGCAAGACCACCACCAAGGAATCCATCGCGCACCTGCTGGCGGAGAAGTACCGCGTGCTGAAATCCGAGGGCAATCTCAACAACCACTACGGCCTGCCGTTGCAATTGCTGCGCCTGGAGCCGGAGCACGACCTCGCCGTCGTCGAACTCGGGATGAACCACGCTCGCGAGATCAGCGCGCTGGCCGCGCTCGCCGAGCCCAACGTCGGCATTGTCACCTGCGTGGCGCCGGTGCATCTCGGCTTCTTCAATTCCGTCGCCGACATCGCGCGCGCCAAGTACGAGCTCATCCAGGCCCTGCCCGCTACCGGCACGGCGGTACTAAATGCAGACGACGAATACGTCTCCCAATTCGGCCGCGATTTTCCCGGCCGCGTGGTCACCTTCGGCATCAACCACCCCGCCGACGTGCGCGCCGACGCTATCCAGGAGAACGGCGCCGACGGTTCGCGGTTCGACGTCGTCTCCGGCGGCCGCCGCGCGCGCGCCACTCTGCCGCTCATCGGACGCCACAACGTCTACAACGCTCTCGCCGCCATCGCGGTCGCCATGGTGTGCGGTCTCAAGCTGGAAGACGCAGCCTCGGGCGTGGCCCGGCTCACTCCGGCGGACAAGCGCGGCCAGGTGCTTACGGTCGGCGGCGCCACCGTGATCAACGACTGCTACAACTCCAATCCGCGCGCGCTCGATTACGTGGTGGACGCCCTTGCCGGCATGGCCGTGCAGCCCGGCGGACGTCGCATCGTCGTCGCCGGCGAGATGCTGGAACTCGGCACCGCCACCGACGACCTTCACCACCGCAGCGGCGCCCACATCGCGGAGAAGAAAATTGACGTTTTGCTCGGGGTTCGCGGCGCCGCGCGCAAGATTGTCGAGGCGGCAGCCGAAGGCGGCGTCCGCGCCGAATTTGTGGATACGCCCGAAGAAGCCGGCGCGTGGCTCGCCCGCGAAATCCGCCCCGGCGACATCGTCCTGCTCAAGGCCTCGCGCGGCGTCAAGCTGGAACAAGCCCTGGAAACCTGGATCTCAAAACTCGCCGCCACCCTTTAGGTTGTGTCATCCCGAGCGCAGCGAGGGACCTGCTTTTTCCTCGCGAGCGGTGCCCCACATCTGCCTGCCGTTGGCAGATGTGGGTCTTCTCCGCGAGGTACATGCTTTTTCCCATCGCCCATCGACCGAGTGCGACCGTGCTCTAGCCAACGACCATCGGCCATCGACCATCGGCCCTGCTGGCTCCGCAGATTCCCCGGCTTCAATCCAACCGAACCCCTGCTGTATTCTGTAGTCAGCTTCCGCCGAGAAACGAAGGGAGAGGCTTTGCTCTACTGGCTTCTTTATCAGGTACTGTTCCGTTATTTTTCTCCCTTCCGCATTTTCCGTTACCTGACCTTTCGCACCGCCTTTGCCAGCCTGACGGCTCTGTTCATGGCCCTGATCATCGGCCCGGCCATCGTGCGCAAGCTGCGCGAATTTCAAATCTCGCAATACATTCGCGAGGAAGGTCCCAAGACGCACCGGAAAAAAGCCGGCACGCCCACCATGGGCGGTCTGCTCATCGCCATCGCCATCATCATTCCCACGCTGCTCTGGGCCGATCTGACCAACGCCTACGTCTGGCTCGCCGTCTTCGCCACCGTGGCCTTCGGCGGCATCGGGTTCGCCGACGACTATCTGAAGGTCGTCAACCAGCGCAATCTCGGCCTCACCGGACGCACCAAGCTGATGCTCCAGGTGCTGTTCAGCGTCATTGTCGCCGTGACCCTCATTTTGCTCCAGGCCAAAGGTCAATACTCGACGCACCTGATGGTGCCATTCTTCAAGAATTTCCGGCCTGACCTGGTCATTACCGCGCTCGCGCCTATCCCGCGTCTCTGGCCCATCGCCTTTCTGCCTTTCATCGTGTTCGTCATTCTCGTGATCGTCGGCTCCAGCAACGCCGTCAACCTCACCGACGGGCTCGACGGCCTCGCCATCGGCTGCACCGTCATTGCCGCCGGCGCGCTCACCGTGCTCACCTACGTCAGCGGCCACGCCACTTTTTCCGATTACCTCGAGCTTCAGCGCATGCCGCAGGTCGGCGAACTCACCATCTTCTGCGGCGCCATGGTCGGCTCCTCCATCGGCTTCCTCTGGTATAACGCCCATCCCGCTGAGGTTTTCATGGGCGACGTCGGTTCGCTCGCCCTCGGTGGCGCCATCGGCACCATCGCCGTCATCATCAAGCAGGAACTGCTGCTGCCCTTCATCGGCGGCGTTTTCGTGATTGAAGCCGTCTCCGTCATTCTGCAGGTGGGCTCGTACAAACTGCGCAAGAAGCGCATCTTCAAAATGGCGCCACTGCACCATCATTTCGAGCTGCTGGGATGGTCGGAATCCAAGATCATCGTCCGCTTCTGGATCGCCTCGCTGGTCTTCGCCCTCTTCGCCCTGACCACGTTGAAATTGCGTTAGCGTGTGGCACACTTTACCGACCACCGACTACCGAAAACCGTCAACCAATATGCGACAATTATCTGTTTGAAGCGACTCCGGATTCGTCCAGACAAGGGAGGAGCACGACCGAAATCGTGCTAAGGGAGTAAAACAGAAGGCACGACGCGAGTCGTGCAGCTTGAACGAACTACCGTGGGCTGGACACGATACATCCGTGCTGAAATTGAGAGAATCGTTACGCCATCAGATTCCCCGGAGCCGCCGGGGTTGCAAAATTATTTTTGACCTATGGCAGACCCGTTAAACGTCAAAGGTAAGCGCGTGCTGGTAGTCGGGCTGGGCAAGTCCGGCGTCGCCTCGGCGCAATTTCTGCATGAGCGCGGCGCCCGCGTCACCGCCTCCGACGCCAAGGCGGAAGACGATCTCCGCGCCGACATCCGCACCCTGCTCGATCTCGGCGTCGCCGTCGAAACCGGCGGCCACGGCGAGCGCACCTTCCGCCAGCAGGACCTCATCGTGGTCAGCCCGGGCGTTCCCACCAACGTTCCGCAACTGGCCCAGGCGCGCGCCATGGGCATTCCGGTGATTGGCGAAATCGAACTCGCTTCGCGCTTCCTCAAGGGCCACATCGTCGCCATCACCGGCTCCAACGGCAAGACCACCACCACCGCGCTGGCCGGCGACGTCATCGCCTGGGGCGGCTACGAAGCGCAGGTCGGCGGCAACATCGGCACCGCCGCCATCTCCCTGGTTCCCAACGCCACCGACGACACCTACAACGTCCTCGAGGTCTCCAGCTTTCAACTCGAAACCATCCAGACCTTCCACCCGGAAATTGCCGTCGTGCTCAACGTCACCCCCGACCACCTCGACCGCCACGGCAGCTTCGACGTTTACCTCGCCGCCAAGAAACGCATCTTCGACAATCAAACCGCCGGAGATTTCGCCGTCCTCAATGCCGATGACGAGCAGGCCGCCCGCATGGGCCAAGGCATCCGCGCGCAACTCCGCTGGTTCAGCCGCCAAAAAGAAGTGGACCTGGGGGCCTTCGTGCGCGATGGCCGCATCTTCCACCGCGATGATTCCGGCGAACACGAAATCATGCCCGCCTCGGAAATCACTCTGCAAGGCGCGCACAATCTGGAAAACGTGCTCGCCGCCGTGTGCGTTGGCATGATCATTCCCTGCGAACCGCACCGCGTACGTGCCGCGGTCAAGGAATTCAAGGCGGTCGAGCACCGCCTGGAGTACGTCACCTCGATCAACGGCGTCCAGTTTTACAACGACTCCAAGGCCACCAACGTGGACGCCACCATCAAGGCCCTGGAATCTTTTCCCGGCAACATCCACATCATTCTCGGCGGCAAGGACAAGGGCTCGCCTTACACCGTGCTCAACGATCTGCTCAAGCAGCGCGCCAAGCGCGTGTACACCATCGGCGCCGCCGCCCCCAAGATCGAGAAAGAAATCGCCGGAGCCGCCGAGATCGTTCACGCCGAAACTCTCGACGTCGCCGTGCGGCGCGCCTTCGACGCCGCAACACCGGGCGACATCGTCCTGCTGGCGCCCGCCTGCGCCAGCTTCGACCAGTTTGAGAGCTACGAACACCGCGGCCGCGTCTTCAAGGAACTCGTCCAAGCCTTGGCGGAGAAGAAACAAGCTATCGGCTCTTAGCTGTCAGCTTTCAGCTCTCAGCTTCGGCTCCTTCCATCCACGAGTCCCGCAGGGACGCCAGAACCTAGCCCGGCACGTAAGTGCCGGGTACGCTACGCTAACGAAGGTTGAGTCCCGCAGGGACGACAGAACGCTCAAAACCCGCCCGCGTACCCGCAGAGTAACCCCACTCGCCCCGCCCGAATGCTACAACTCATCTGACCGGCTGAAAGCTGATAGCTGACAGCTGAAAGCTCCCCATGGCCAAACGCGTCAGCGTCGACAAAACTCTCTTCACGGTCACCCTGATCCTGGTCTTCATCGGCCTGGTGATGGTCTTCAGCGCCTCCGCCGTAGTCGCCAAGGAACGTTTCGGCTCGCCTTACCACTTCCTCGCCCGCCAATTCGGTTGGGCGCTCGCCGGTCT
>Ga0326726_10006713_pt1 | contig 10351 bp, 7 predicted proteins | sample MHFenrmetagenome_2_FD_207603 | JGI IMG/M metagenome (GOLD analysis project Ga0326726, IMG submission 207603) | Lab enriched peat soil microbial communities from Michigan Hollow, Ithaca, NY, United States - MHF15MN | ecosystem: Environmental > Terrestrial > Soil > Wetlands > Peat | place: USA... | reverse complement strand
ATTCATCTCAGCCTGATTTTCTTTCAGAAGCGCTTTATTATCAGGTCGATCATTATTATATTCCTTACCGTTCGCTTTATTCAAGGAATATAAATAACCTGTTTATGGCTGGCCGCTGCTTCAGCAGTTCTCATATCGGACTGGGCGGGCCCAGGGTTATGAATACAACCGGACAAATGGGAGTGGCTGTAGGATACGCTGCTTCACTGTGTAAAAAATACAACACTGATCCCCGTGGAATTTATGAAAACCATCTTGACGAATTGAAAAGCCTTATATTTAATTCATCATCAGGAACAGTATCGGTGGCGAAGAACTGAAAGCTGAAAGCTGACAGTTGATAGACTTTTATCTTTTTATTTTTGTCTTTTATCTTATTATGATTTATCCGGACAATTTTGAAACAAAGATCGGTTTTGACAGGATCAGGCAGCTGCTCTATGATAACTGTATGAGCCCTATGGGCAAGGGTATGGTCAATGGTATACATTTTGAAAACAACCCGGAGATAATTGCCTTCAACCTTTCCGCAACGTATGAGTTTCAGCAGATCCTGCGGTTTGAGGATTATTTCCCGTCGGAACACTATTTTGATTTATCTGTTTCTCTCAATAAAATAAGGATTGCAGGTGCCTTTCCGGAAGTTCAGGAAGTTTTTGACCTGAAAAGGTCCGTTGAGACAGTAAAAGCTATAATCAGCTTTTTCAAAAAAAAGGAGGAAAAAGGCTACCCGGTTCTGAAATCAATATGTGGAACAGTGAAGTATTTTCCCTATGTCCTTGATTCAGCCGACAGGATTATTGATAAAGAAGGAAAGATACGGGACAACGCTTCACCAAAACTCAAAGAGATCCGTAGTGAAATAGTGCAAAAAAGTATTCAGTCATCCCGGCGGCTAAATTCCATTTTAAAACAGGCTCAGTCAGATGGTATAGTTGATACCGATACGGCGGCATCAGTTCGAAACGGAAGGGGCGTGATACCGGTAAATACTTATGACAAAAGAAAAATCAGAGGATTGATACATGATCAGTCAGCTTCAGGAAAAACCGTATTTATAGAACCTGCCGAAATTGTGGAGATCAATAATGAGATTGTTGAGCTTGAATATGAGGAGAGGAGGGAGATAGTAAGGATACTGACATCATTTGCCGATGATATAAGGCCTTATATTGACGACCTTCTGATATCAAATGATTTTCTTGGTGAGATTGATTTTATCAGAGCAAAAGCTGTACTGGGTAATCAGCTGGGGTCAATTAAACCGTCAATTTCTACTACTCCTGGCATTTTTTGGAGGAATGCGGTACATCCTCTTTTGTTTATTACATTCCGGAAATTGAAAGATAGAAAGGTGATTCCGCTTGATATCTTACTGGAAGAAAAAAACAGAATAATCCTGATCTCGGGGCCAAATGCCGGTGGAAAATCGGTCTGTCTTAAAACCGTTGGACTGCTTCAGTATATGCTGCAGTGTGGCCTTACAATTCCGGTCGGGGAAGGATCTGAATCAGGAATTTTCAATGATATTTTTATTGATATAGGTGATGAGCAAAGCATTGAGAATGATTTAAGCACTTACAGCTCGCACCTGATCAATATGAAATATTTCGTTAAGAATGCTTCAGACCGATCCCTCATCCTCATCGATGAATTTGGCACCGGTACCGAACCAATGCTTGGCGGATCAATAGCTGAAGCTATCCTGGGTGAATTCAATAAGTCAGGTTCATATGGTGTGATTACTACTCATTACACTAATCTTAAACACTTTGCATCACTTACCAGCGGCATTATAAATGGCGCAATGCTGTTTGACAATCACCTGATGCAACCATTATTTCAGCTCAGTATCGGGAAACCAGGAAGCTCCTTTGCCTTTGAAATTGCCCGTAAAATTGGTCTGCCTGAAGAAATTCTGAAAAAAGCCTCAGAAAAGGCCGGGATCAAGAACATAAATTATGACCGGAACCTTAAGGATATTGCAAGGGATAAAAGATACTGGGAGACCAAGAGACAGAATATACGACAGCATGAAAAGCGGCTTGAGGAGCTTATGGAACAATATGAAAAAGAGATTTCAGGAGCAAAAAACCTAAGGAAGGAGATAATTTCCAGGGCAAAGAATGAAGCAGAAGCAATGCTGAATGAAACGAACAGGATGATTGAAAATACAATCCGCCAGATACGGGAATCACAGGCTGAAAAAGAGAAGACAAAAGAGGTAAGACAGAAGCTTGATGAATTTAAGCAGACGGTTGCAGAGGAAATCAAGCATGTTGATACTGCCTCTGAAGAGAAGGTGATGAGGCTGACCAGGAAGGTTAAAAAAATCAAGAATGAAAAAATTGAAAGCAGGCAGGCTGCTCCTGAAATAACCGAAAAGCCATTTGAGCCCGGAGATGCCGTCAGGATGGCTGATACTATGGCATCAGGCGAGATCATAAAGATAGAAAACCGAATGGCTCAGATCGAAACAGGAAGCATGAGGTTTTTTGTTCCTCTTGATAAGATTGAACGGATAAGTAAGGCAGAACTGAGGAAAAGTTTAAGATCTGAAAATATAATACCAGAGAGTGATCCTCTCATTATTCAGCGGAAGCTCGATTTCAAACCTGAAATCGATGTCCGCGGTGTCAGGGGAGAAGAGGCCATAAATCAGGTACGGGACTTTCTTGATAATGCCCTGATGGTTCAGCATCGCAACCTTAGGATACTTCATGGAAAAGGGAACGGAATACTGCGACAGCTTATCAGGGAGTATCTTTCGACAATGAATATTGTCAAATCATACAGGGATGAGAATATTGACCTGGGCGGATCAGGGATTACGGTTGTTGAGATGGATTTTTAAATGTAATTACATTGTAATTACATCCTGGTACGCTTTTGCAAATCTTTTCTGCTGTATAATTGGAATATTGGATTAAGATTCCTCTTTCTCACCTTACTGACCGTAAGAAAACCTGTCATTCCGAACGAAGTGAGGAATCTTATTCATTCAGAAGTAATTACACTCTATTTCAATTTATGTTTATCAAAAGTAGTCAGTCTTAATGTAAATGGAAGAGTTAAGTTTTAAAATAAAAAAAAGGGACATTTTTAATCCGTCCCTTTTCTACTGTCCATAATTTATTATCCATTCTTTTCAATATAGCTTCACAGATCCGTAGGAAGAAGTTATCCTGACTTTGGACGACGGAGAACTTTCTTTGCCGACAATACCTGATGTTTCGCTTGAATTATTTTCAACAATCCGCCGCTGATGCTGGAAATTATTTTCATCAAATTTAAGTTCACCATAAGATGTTCTGGCATCCAGCTCATAGCTGGCATCACCGTCGATCCCGTATTTCACACCTATGTACCGCGAATCTGATTCAATCATCTCGAAACCGGCAGGAATCCTGTCCACAGTTATTGATCCGTATCCGCCATTAAACTTTAGTTTTTTGGTAAGCTCCCCAACATTAATATCAGTGTAGCCTGCATCAAGAATCATGTTTTTGATATTATCTATTTCAAGCTTATCATATTTTGTTTCGCCAACAACAGAACTTATGTCTCCGATCCGGATCTTTGAATATTTGCTGTCGAGCATAAGTGCCTGGCATTTCTCAACTATAAAACTTCCCGAGTATCTTACTGTTGCATCAAGCCACCCTGCTGATTGAATTTCAGCTTTACCGTAGGCAACACTTATGTAATTTATCGGTTTGTCATTTCCCCTGACAAGATTATCGGCTTTCAGATCCCCATATTTTATGTCGAGTCTTACCAGCCCTTTTATTTCTTCAAGTTCTGAATTACCATATCTGTTTGCAAGTGTAAAATTGATCCTTGACGGCATTTTTACCCTGTAGTCAATGCTGAACCTTTTGGAACCTCCGCCCCAGCCTGAAAAGTTGAACTTATCGTCGATGAGGGTTTTTGCCTTTAACAGATCGCCGTTTTCCGAGAATTGTACATCAATATAATCCAAAAGCTTTTGAGCCCTCTCCCTGCCAGGGAGTTCTACAGTTACCTTAACATCAATTGTGATTTGATTCTGATCTGATGTCTCTACAACAACATCCCCATACCTGTTGCTGATATCGAGAGTTGTATTAGGACCCGCGGTCCACTCCTGGTGAAATTTCTTTGAGACCTCCTGAGCTATTAAACCAGCAGATGCGAAGTTTAATAAGCATACAAGGAGTAACCCTGATTTATAGACTTGTCTTTTCATTTTCTGTTTTATTTTGATTTTCATTCCTTATGGCTTTCAGCTGACTTACTATATATGACATGACTTCCACTTTGGTCTGGTAGTGCTCTATCATGGCATTTATTATTCTTTCATCATCAGGATTGGCTTTAAGTTCTTTCTGAAGCTGAACATATACAGAATCCATGCTGCTCATTTCGGCAACGAGCATCTTTTTTTGCTCAGGATTATTTTTCAGATCAATATTTACCAATTCACTTTCCATAAGATTAACCTGGTGGACATAATAATTTTCAACCTCCTTGTACTGAGGAGATACATCGCCAAGAGTCATCCTGTTCCTGTCGGATCTGATAAAATGATCCCATGTCCAAAGTGATGAGAGAGTTACAAGCAGTGTAACAACTGCTGCCTTCAGCAGGTATGGAACAATACTTCTCTTTATTGTTTTTTCTCCAAACCTGATTTCCAGCTTCCTGTTGAATCTTTCAAAGTGTCCGGCTGACGGCTCTGCTTCGTCAAAGAACTCTTTGTTATTTCTGACTATGTCTTCTATATTTTTCATTTCTGATAAATTTTTTCATTTTTTCGAAAGTTCAGCAATAAGTTTCTGCTTGGCCCTTGAAAGCTGCGATCTGGAAGTACTGCTTGAGATTGACAGGATTTCTGCAATCTCATCGTGGTCATAACCTTCCAGAAGATAGAGCGATAGTATTATCCTGTAACCATCGGGCAGCATGTTTATGGCTTCCTTTACCTCTTCCACCCTGATATCAACTTCTTCTTTCTGTAACAGGTCTTCATGGCTTTCGTCCCTGATACCTAAATGAAAATCAATATCTTCAAAGATCGCTTTCCTTCTGCTCAGGGCATCAAGTGAACGGTTTATGACTATTTTTTTGAGCCACGCACCGAAACTCACTGTTCCTGAGTAAGTTTCAATCTTCTCAAATGCCGACAGGAACGATTCCTGCATAACATCTTCGGCTTCCATCGCATCGTTAACAATCCTCAGACTTGTGTTGTACATAGCTTTGTAGTACAATTTATAGATCTGAAACTGTGCCTTCTGGTCACCTGTTTTACACCCGTCCAAAAGATCCTGGTGTATGTTTCTGAATGCTGCTTCTACATTTGCCATCTTTGAGTAAAGGCTGGTTTTTATCTGAGATGCTGCACCCACTGTCTTCTAAGTTTAACAATCAAAAGACGGGGTCATATATTTAATGCTGCACTCAATTTAAGAATTTTTTGAGATTTTTGAGAAAAATAATAGAGTTAATCCCTGTGTCACCTGCCCCGATGTGTAATCAAGTTCGGAACCGAAGACGCTGTGAGGTATAGAGAAGACCAACAGCAATATTACTGATGCAAGGATTGTGTAAAAGGGTCTCTCTTTCCTGCGGTTCATTATAACAGCAAATATCCAGAAGACCGATGCTATCAAAGTTTTGTTATCGGTAAGGTCCCAGCCGAATGGGACTCCTGTCCATAATTCGCCGAATGCATATTTCTGTACCAGCGGTCCGAGAATCATTCCTCCCGCAATAATAAGGATGAGGGTCCACAATGAATATTTTCTGTACAAAGGATATTTTACGAGAGCCATAAGTCCGGCAAGCGTGGAAAAGAACATCGCCAGAAACATAAATAAAATATGAGGTGCAAGAATATATGATGGCACTGCCCCTTTGAACCGGATCACTACCGGAGTCTCTTTTAAAAGTGTGATAGTCCCTTTTGAATCAGTCAGCTCAATATAATACTGGAGCTTACCTGCGGGTGGCAATTGCGGAACTTCAGCAAAAAATCCACTTTCTTCAGTTATCTTGAATACTTTATTCATCAGGAATGAATTGACAGGATAGACTTTGTACCGGAATTCACTCATGCTATAGTTGTCACTGGTTTTAAACCTTTTGTACCATAGCTTAGCCACAACTGATTTATCTGTGATATTCAGCCCTATTTCAGGCTTTTCATCAAGTCCAAGGCTCCGCACCAGCTTAACTTCATATGTTAAGTCATTCACGGTTACATTGAGTTTTTTCGGGTAGGTAGGTCCGGTTTTTCTCTGGTAATATGCTGCGCCAATCGTGATTACAACGGCAAGGAACCACAGAATGGATTTTTTCATTGAAAGTTGATTTATATCTTAGACGAATAACATCTATAATTGTATCAGGAGTACTTCCTTTTTTCCATTTCTTAAGACCTCTACACTGATAGTTTCCCCTTTTTTGAGTTCTCCCAGACGGACTGTATAATCCTGGATATTGTTTATTGACTTGCCGTTAATTGAAGTTATAATGTCGCCTTTTTTCATTCCGCCCAGAGCTGCTGGTCTTCCTGGAAAAACAATATCAGCACGACAACCATTTTTTACAATTCCGGCAACATCAGGCATTATGCCAAGTGTGACTCCTTTTCTTCTCATAGCTGGATTTATTGCTCCATTTGAAGTCTCCCTGAATTTCAGCCTGGCAGTATCATTGGCAAGTTTTTCTGCGATGTTAAAGACCAGGTCCGAAACCTTAACCATTCCGGGATAATTAATTTTTTCCCATGTGTCGCGGGGTGTGTGGTAATCGAGGTGTGCTCCTGTGGAAAAGAACAATACAGGGACATTCTTGACATAAAATGATGAATGATCAGAGGGACCGGAGCCCTCATCAGTGATAGTAAGCTTCATAATGCCGGTATCGCTGAGTGATTTCACAAGATCTTTCAATCCTTCTGCTGTACCTGCACCTCCAATCTGTAAAGTACTTGAATCCCGCAGCCTCCCGACCATGTCGAGATTTATCATGGCATTTACCTTCTTCAGGTCAATTAATGGATTTTCAGTGAAATATTTTGACCCGAGCAATCCCAGCTCTTCACCTGAGAAAGAAGCAAAAATGAGGCTTCTTTTATGACTGCCTGGCGTAAGTGCAAACTTCTCGGCAAGTTCAATCATTTCTCCAACTCCTGAAGCATTATCATCAGCACCGTGGTGGACCGCAACTGTATCCCTTGCCCTGCTCGATGGACCGCCCATGCCAAGATGGTCGAAATGACCTCCAACAATTAAATATTCATTCTTAAGAAGTGCATCTTCTCCCGGAAGTACCATAATTACATTCCTTGTACCTGACTTTTTTACAATGATCTCAGAACCTGCATTAACATTTGTGCCAGTAGCAAACCCTGAAGGTTTCTTTATTAAATTGATCCTTTTTTCAAGGTCAGATACGGTGGTTTTTGTTTTTGAGAGGATAATGTCAGCAATATTTCTTTTGATCCTTAAAACAGGTATTTCCACTGAAAAAGCTTCGGAAGACAAGGGTTCAAAACTATCTTCCTGATCATTAATGGGTCCGGAAACCATCAGCACACCTGAAGCTCCCATATCTTTTGCAAGCAGGGCTTTGCTCCTGTCGCTGTTAAAAGGAATGAATCCGCTGACAGATTTGTTTGGTTCAGGATCGCCACGTAAAATAAGAGCCCATTTGCCCCTGACTTCTGTCTTTTCATAATCATTATATTGTATACTGTCGTTCTTAATGCTGAACCCATATCCCACAAAAATTACTTCAGCATCCAGCTCTGAGTTGCCGCTGAATGAAAATGGCACTATACCGGTGGACAGATCAAATTTCTGACCATCAACTGAAAGAAAATTCTTTTCACCAACGATCACTTTATCAGCTACCTGGTATCTCTGAAAACCATCTCCCGACAGTGGCTTAAGGCCAGCCCGCGACAGCTGATCCTTAATATAATATGCTGCCAGGCTGTCACCGGCCGACCCGGTCTGTCTTCCTTTCAGTGAGTCGGATGACAGGTATTTAATATGATCCTGAAGCTCGTCAGTTTTTATCTCCCTCGAAACAGAATTGTCACATGAATATGCAACCAGTGTAAAGAACAGCGTAACCGGGAGAATCCTTTTTAACAAGAACATTATTAAGGAAATAGCCATGATATATCAATTACAACCTATTATTCAAAAAGTTTAAAAGCCTTTTCAATGAGTCCTATTGCTTCTCTTAGCTGCGGCTCAGTGATAACAAGTGGTGGTGCAAAACGTATTATGTGCTCATGTGTCGGTTTGGCTATTAAACCGCAGTCTTTCATTGCAAGACAGACATCCCATGCAGTCTTACCATTCTTCGGCCTGATAACCACAGCATTGAGAAGCCCTTTACCTCTTACAAGCTCTATCATATCCGATTTAACGCTCCTCATTTCATCCCTGAAGATTTTCCCAAGACGTTCTGCATTGTCTGCCAGTTTTTCATCGCTGATTACATTAAGGGCGGCAATAGCAACCTTGGCAGCAATCGGATTTCCTCCGAATGTTGAGCCGTGTTCACCCGGCTTTATCGTAAGCATAATGTCATCGTCAGCCAGAACAGCAGAAACAGGCATAACTCCGCCTGAGAGAGCCTTCCCTAGTATCAGTATGTCCGGGCGTACATCTTCATGGTCACATGCCAGAAGTTTTCCTGTACGGCCGATGCCTGTCTGAACTTCATCAGCAATAAACAGGACATTATGTTTTTTACAGAGGTCATATGATTTTTTCAGATAACCCTCATCAGGAACAAAAACACCTGCTTCCCCCTGAATTGGTTCTACAAGGAAACCGGCTACATCCGGGTCTTTCAATGCATTTTCAAGTGCTTTAAGATCGTTGTAAGGTATAATTATAAAGCCGGGAGTGAATGGTCCGTAATCATTTGTTGCATCCGGATCGGTCGACATCGAAATTATTGTAATCGTTCTTCCATGAAAGTTGCCTTCACAACAGATTATTTTTGCATTATTTTCCTTTATCCCTTTCTTCTTGTATGCCCATTTGCGACAGAGCTTAAGTGCAGTTTCATCACCTTCAGCCCCTGAATTCATTGGAAGAACCTTGTCGTAACCGAAATACTTCGTCACATACTCTTCATATTCTCCCAGAACAGAATTATAAAACGCCCTTGAAGTAAGCGTAAGCTTTTGAGCCTGATCAGTTAATGCTCTTACAATTTTCGGATGGCAATGACCCTGATTCACAGCAGAGTAAGCTGAAAGAAAATCAAAATACCTCTTACCTTCCACGTCCCATACAAACGGACCTTCGCCTCTTTCAAGCACCACTGGCAGGGGATGGTAATTATGTGCCCCGTACTTCTCTTCACGATTTATATAATCCTGCACATTCATGTTATTGATATTTAATTAGTTATATATTTTTAGAAAATAAGTTACAATTTTACGAAAGCTTTTCGTCATTTCAAAATTTCAATCCTAACCGGACCAATTAATCCCGATTCAGCAAGAGGATCTCCTTTCGTGTAATACCTGTGGGTTGTGAATGTATAACGTTTTGTAGGACGTTTTGTACCGTTGATAAGCCATTCCGGCCATTTCCCATTTTCGACACCATCCCATGGTTCTGATTCATCTCCTATCAGCCTGTTGATCCATAGATTAATAACTGTGATCTCAAGATGATTGTTAGTCTGTCTTAAAGCATCTGAAATATTTACTTCCCATGGAGATGTCCACACGATACCAAGATCCCTGTTATTAAGTTTAACTTTGGCAATGTTTTTTACATTACCAAGATTGAGCCAGATTTCGGATTTCTTATGTGACTTTTCAGGTTCAGGCAGGCTGAATGTTTTTTCATAAACAGCCTTTCCGGAATAGTGCTTTATGCCATCCTCAGGCCGGAGTGACCAGTCGGTAAGTTTCTCAAATTCTATTTTTGACGGTCCGCCCCATAATGTATCGAAAGCAACACTCCATGAACCATCAAGTGTCATCAATAGACTTTTCCCGGGGAAATTCTTTTCTTCTGACAATCTGTTTTTATTGTTTATATCTGATTTATAGAAAACAATAAAGAAGCTCTGATAAGGTGCTAATTTGACTGGTATGCCTGTTATGCCATCCCGGAAAAGAATATTAGGAAGTAATCGTATTTTTCCTGTCACGGCATCCCATAATTGAGCCGTTTTATGTCCGTCCCGGAAATAGCAGGTGTCAGCCACTTCATTTCCGGTTCTGTTGGATATGAAATAGATTTCACGGTCAGAGGTTGTCTTGTGAGTGTACCTTATACTGCCTGAAGCTTTAAAATCAGGCTTAAAACCATTATATGCAAGT
>Ga0326726_10006712_pt1 | contig 10352 bp, 9 predicted proteins | sample MHFenrmetagenome_2_FD_207603 | JGI IMG/M metagenome (GOLD analysis project Ga0326726, IMG submission 207603) | Lab enriched peat soil microbial communities from Michigan Hollow, Ithaca, NY, United States - MHF15MN | ecosystem: Environmental > Terrestrial > Soil > Wetlands > Peat | place: USA... | reverse complement strand
GCGCGTGCCCTACGCGTCGTCCGAGGCGATGCAGTTCGCCGACCGCTCGATGGAGATGGTGGCGTACTGCGCCTACTGGGCCTCCACCGAGCTCGCCGAGGAGCGCGGCCGCTACTCCTCGTTCCAGGGCTCGCTGTGGGACCGCGGCATCCTGCCGCAGGATTCGCTCGACCTGCTCGCCGCGGAGCGCGGCGGCTACGTCGAGGTAGACCGCTCCTCGAGCCTCGATTGGGAGCCGCTGCGCGCGCGCATCCGCCAGCACGGCATGCGCAACTCGAACTGCCTCGCCATCGCGCCTACGGCGACGATTGCCAACATCGTGGGCGTGTCGGCCTCGATCGAGCCGACCTACCAGAACCTCTACGTCAAGTCGAACCTGTCGGGCGAGTTCACGGTGACCAACGAGTACCTGGTCGCCGACTTGAAGCGCGCCGGCCTGTGGGACGAGGTGATGATCGCCGACCTGAAGTACTTCGACGGCAATCTGGCGCGCGTGGACCGCGCGCCGGGCGAGCTGCGCAAGCTCTACGCCACCGCCTTCGAAGTCGAGCCGAAGTGGCTGGTCGAGGCCGGCGCGCGCCGGCAGAAATGGATCGACCAGTCCCAGTCGCTCAACATCTACATGGCGGGCGCCTCGGGCAAGAAGCTCGACGAGACCTACAAGCTGGCGTGGCTCCGCGGCCTGAAGACCACCTACTACCTGCGCTCGCTCGGCGCCACGCACGCGGAGAAGTCCACTTCCAAGGCGGGCCAGCTGAACGCGGTGCCCAGCGCTAGCGCCGCGCCCGAGGCCGCAGCGGGCGAAGAACCGAAGTTCTGCGCCATCGACAACCCCGAGTGCGAGGCCTGCCAGTAATGCTCAGCTTCGAGGAAGAGGGCAAGCTCAAGGCCATCGGCGGGCTCGCGCTGCCCGCGCAGGCCGCCTTTGCGCCAGCGGCCGCTGCCGGCGAGGAGCGCTTTGCCGCCGGCAATGCCTTCCGCCGCATCACGGTCGAGGACAAGCGCGTCATCAATTCCAAGGCCGACGTCAACCAGCTGGTGCCGTTCAAGTACAAGTGGGCCTGGGAGAAGTACATCGCCGCCTGCGCCAACCACTGGATGCCGCAGGAAATCAACATGAGCCGCGACATCGCCCTGTGGAAGGACCCGAACGGGCTCACCACGGACGAGCGGCGCATCGTGACGCGCAACCTCGGCTTCTTCGTCACTGCCGACTCGCTGGCCGCCAACAACATCGTGCTCGGCACCTACCGCCACATCACGGCGCCGGAATGCCGCCAGTACCTGCTGCGCCAGGCCTTCGAGGAGGCGATCCACACCCACGCCTACCAGTACATCGTCGAAAGCCTGAACCTGGACGAGGGCGAGGTGTTCAACGCCTATAACGAGGTCGCCTCGATCCGGGACAAGGACGAGTTTCTGGTACCGTTCATCGATACGCTCACCGACCCGACGTTCCGGACCGGTACGCCGCAGAAGGACCAGGACCTGCTGAAGAGCCTGGTCGTATTCTCCTGCCTGATGGAAGGGCTGTTCTTCTACGTCGGCTTCGCTCAGATCCTCTCGCTCGGGCGCCAGAACAAGATGACCGGCGCCGCCGAGCAGTACATGTACATCCTGCGGGACGAGTCCATGCACTGCAACTTCGGCATCGACCTCGTCAACCAGATCAAGCTGGAGAACCCGCACCTGTGGACGCCGCAATTCCGCGAGGAGCTGCAGGACCTGTTCCGCAAGGCGGTGGAGCTCGAGTACCGCTACGCCGAGGACACCATGCCGCGCGGCGTGCTGGGGCTGAACGCGCCAATGTTCAAGGAATACCTGCGCTACATTGCCAACCGCCGCTGCCAGCAGATCGGCCTGGACGTCATGTATGCGGGGGCCAACAACCCGTTCCCGTGGATGAGTGAGATGATCGACCTGAAGAAGGAGCGCAATTTCTTCGAGACCCGGGTCATCGAATACCAGACCGGCGGCGCGCTAAGCTGGGAATGAGAGGAATCACATGCACCGAGTGACCGCTTGCAAGGTGGAAGACGACTACAGGCTTTGGTTAAGATTCGACGATGGGCTGGAGGGCAGCGTGTTTCTTGGTAACCTGCTAGAGATCGGCGCGTTCAAGTTGTGGCGCGACGTACGCGAGTTCGAGAAAGTGAGCGTGGACCCGGAGACGGCCACCGTCACCTGGGAGGGGGGCATCCGGCTCGATCCGGACCTCCTGTACCAGGACGTGGCGGCGCGGGGCGCGCGCTGATGGGCTGTTGCAAAGAATTCAATCCGCGGCCGGGAAGCGATTCCCGGGCGCGGTTGAATAGTCCGGCCAGGGATGGCCGGGCTTCTTTTGTCCAACTACCTGTAAGGAGCTAGTCATGGCGAAGAAAAAAGCGAAAAAAGGCGGAAAGAAAAAGAAGAAGAAGAAATCATCAAAAAAGAAGAAGAAAGCAGTAAAGAAGTCGTCCAAGAAGAAGGCAACGGGCCGTAAGAAGAAAGCCGTCAAAAAAAAGGCAAAGCCCGTTAAACCTAAGGCCAGCTCTGCGGCAGCGATGACGGCGGTACCAGCAGCCTCGCCGTCTACCGCCGCGATTGCCAGCGCGGGCACCGCGCTCAATCCGGCAGCCGCTTGGCCGTTTCCAACCGGGTCCCGGCCGTAACCGGGTGCCGATCGGGAATGTGGCGGGGGACGCGAGTCCCCCGCCAGGCCGACGAAGCTCTGCGGACCGCCCTGGTCGTTCGGGCGTGAACTGAAAGGCCAAGGCCGGTCCGCGCGGCTTCCCCCTTAGCTCCACTGAATATGCCGTTGGGGCGGGGGAAGGCCTTCATTCTACCCGGGCGCACGCAATTTCCAGAGCCAGGTTCGCTAGTCTGGCCAAGGGGTTATGCGCCGCAGCAAATGTAGTATCGAATGTTACGGAACACATTGACAGGACTGTGAAAAATGTCCTATCATCGTTCTAGTTGCACTGCAGCAATCCTTGTTTTGCCGAGGGCTCCAGACTGGACGCCCGAGACGCTCTCCCGAACCCAGTTTTTCAGAAGCCTCGCCGGTTGGCGGGCGCGGTCGGGCAGGCCGGCAGGGAAGCCGCAGACCCTCAGAGCTTGGAGGACCAAGATGCACGCGATCGGCAACTTGAACCGAATGTACTCGATGGTGCGCGGCCTGCTGGCATTTGTCGGGCTTGGCGCCGTCCTGGCGCTGGCGCTGCCGGTGTCCCATCAGACCATGCTTCAACACGTGTCGACGGTCGTGCGTGCGGACGATTCTGTCGGCGTCGTCGCCGCGACCGGCGCCATCCAGGGGGCCGTCGCCGAGACCCCGCAGGAGCGCGAGCAGCGCGCGCTGACCGAGTTCATCGCTCGGCGCTACCGCGTTTCAGAATCTGCGGCCGGCGGTTTTGTCGCGACCGCCTACCAGGCGGGACGCGAGTTTTCCGTGGATCCACTGCTCATCCTCGCCGTGGTGGCCGTCGAGTCCCGCTATAACCCGGTGGCGGAGAGCTCGATGGGCGCCAAGGGCCTGATGCAGATTATCCCGAAGTACCACCCCGAGAAGCTCGCGGACCATGGCGGCGAGCTCGCTCTGCTCGATCCCGAAGTGAACATCCTGGTCGGCACGCGGATCCTGCGCGAGTACCTGCGCCGCGTCGGCGAGCTCGAGCCTGCCCTGCAGATGTATGCGGGCGCGAGCGACGAGCCCAACTCGCAGTACTCCGTCAAGGTGCTGGCGGAGAAGGCGCGCTTGCAGCAGGTGCGCTTGCGCGCGCGCAATCAGGTCTGAGCGCCTGACGCGGCGGGGCTGCAGGCCGCGGCGCGGCCCGGGCCCCGGGCGCGCCGTCGCCTAGCGGCGAGCGGCGCAAAAGCGCGCGATGCGCGCGGCGGCCTCTTCCAGATCGGCGAGCCCGCGCGTGTAGGCGAAGCGCAGGCAGTGCTGCGTGCCGTTGGTACCGAAGTCCAGCCCCGGCGTGGACGCCACCCCGGCTTCCTCCAGCATCTCCAGCGCGAAGCGCTTCGCATCGCCGCCGAAGGCGGCGCAGTCCGTATAGACGTAGAAGGCGCCCGTCGGACGCGCCGGGACCACGAGCCCGGCGCGCTCGAGCGCCGGCACCAGGAAATCGCGCCGGCGCTCGAACGCCCGCCGCCGCTCTTCCAGCACCTGCAGCGTTGCCGGCTCGAAAGCGGCGAGCGCCGCGTGCTGCGCCGCGCTCGGCGCGCAGATGGTGAAATGCTGGGCGAGCTTCTCGACGTCGCGCACACGCGCTTCCGGCAGCACCAGCCAGCCGAGGCGCCAGCCCGTCATGCAGAAATACTTCGAAAAGCTGTTGACGAGCACGACCTCGCCCGGCAGGCCGAGCGCGCTGGCGGGCGCCTCGCCGTACACGAGGCCCTGGTAGATCTCGTCGACGATCAGCACGCCGCCGCGCTCGGCGACGAAGGCTGCGATGCGCGCGAGCTCCTCACGCGGCACCAGCGTCCCGGTAGGGTTCGACGGCGAGCCGAGCACGAGGCCTTTGGTGCGCGGGCGCCAGGCGGCGCGCACCATCGCGAGCGTGGGTTGGAACGCGGTCTGCGGCGAAACCGGAAGCGCACGCGCGAGGCCCTCGAACGCACGCACGAAATGCCGGTATCCCGGGTAGCCCGGATCGGGCACCAGGATCTCGTCGCCGGGATCGACGTAGGCGGCGAGGGCGAGCAGCAGCCCGCCCGAGGCGCCCGTGGTGACGACAATGCGCGCGGCATCCACGGGCTGAGCGAGACGCCGCGCATAGAAGTCCGCGATCGCCACGCGCAGCGCAGGCAGGCCGAGCGTCGCAGTGTAGGCGGTGAGCCCGCTGCGCAGTGCGCGTACGCCGGCTTCGACCACGGCTTCGGGCGCGGTGAAGTCCGGCTCACCGATTTCCATGTGCAGCACGCGCCGGCCTGCAGCCTCGAGCGCCTGCGCGCGCGCGAGCACGTCCATCACCTCGAAAGGCTCGATCTCGGACGCGCGGCGCGCCATTAGAATGCGTGCGGATGTGGTCGCGGACGCGTGCACGGGTGCAGCGGATTATACGGATCGCGTGCTCGCTGCAGGCGAAGTGGCGGCGCATCGCCGCCGCGGGCACGGCCGGGTTGCTATAATTTTTCCCCGGGGTCCTGGAGAAGCAGCGGTGGACGAGCAGGTCAAGCAGAACGCACTCGAGTATCACCGCCTGCCGCGCCCCGGGAAGATCTCGATCTCCCCGACCAAGCAGCTCACCAACCAGCGCGACCTCGGGCTCGCCTATACGCCCGGCGTCGCCGCCGCCTGCGAGGAGATCGCGCGCGACCCGGCGCAGGCGATGCAGCTCACCTCGCGCGCCAATCTCATCGCGGTGATCACCAACGGCACGGCTGTTCTCGGCCTGGGCGCCATCGGCCCGCTTGCCGCCAAGCCGGTGATGGAAGGCAAGTCGGTGCTGTTCAAGAAATTCGCCGGTATCGACTGCTTCGACATCGAGGTGAACGAGCGCGATCCCGAGAAGCTCGTCGACATCATCGCCAGCCTGGAGCCGACCTTCGGCGGCATCAACCTGGAGGACATCAAGGCGCCGGAATGCTTCATCGTCGAGCGCAAGCTGCGGGCGCGCATGAAGATCCCGGTGTTCCACGACGATCAGCACGGCACGGCGATCACCGTCGGCGCCGCGGTGCTCAACGGCCTGAAGGTGGTCGGCAAGGACCTCGCGCAGGTGAAGCTGGTGGCCTCGGGCGCCGGCGCCGCGGCGCTCGCCTGCCTCGACCTGCTGGTGAAGATGGGCATGCCGGTCGCCAACATCACGGTCACCGACATCAAGGGCGTGGTGTACAAGGGCCGCAAGGAAGAGATGGACCCGGACAAGGAACGCTACGCGAAGGACACGAAGGCGCGCACGCTCGACGAAGTGATCGGCGGCGCCGACGTGTTCCTCGGCCTGTCGGCGGGCGGCGTGCTGAAGCCCGCGATGGTGAAGAAGATGGGCGCGCGGCCGCTGATCCTGGCGCTCGCCAATCCGGAGCCCGAGATCCGACCGGAGCTCGCCAAGGAAGCGCGGCCCGACTGCGTCATCGCCACGGGGCGCTCCGACTACCCGAACCAGGTGAACAACGTCCTGTGCTTCCCGTTCATCTTCCGAGGCGCGCTCGACGTCGGCGCTACGACCATCAATGCCGAGATGGAGCTTGCCGCGGTGCGCGCCATCGCCGAGCTGGCGCAAGCCGAGACCTCGGAGCAAGTGGCGCTCGCCTACAACATCGAGTCGATCAGCTTCGGTCCCGAGTACCTGATCCCGCGGCCCTTCGACCCGCGCCTCATCGCGCGCGTCGCCCCCGCGGTGGCGAAGGCGGCGATGGACTCCGGCGTGGCCGCGCGCCCGATCGCGGACCTGGCGGCGTACCGCGAGTCGCTCGCGCAGTTCGTCTACCACTCGGGGCTGATCATGAAGCCGCTGTTCGCGGCGGCCAAGGCGGCGCCCAAGCGCGTCGTCTACGCGGAGGGCGAGGACGAGCGCGTGCTGCGCGCGGTGCAGATCGTGCTGGACGAGGGCCTCGCCGTGCCGGTGCTCATCGGCAGGCCGCAGGTCGTCGAGCAAAGGATCGAGCGGCTCGGCCTGCGCGTGCGCCCCGGGCGCGAGTTCCAGCTGGTCAACCCGGAGCTCGACCCGCGCTACCGCGACTACTGGATGAGCTATCACAAGCTCACCGAAAGAAAGGGCGTCTCGCCCGAGTACGCCAGGATCGAGATGCGCCGGCGCAACACGCTGATCGGCGCGATGATGATGTACAAGGGCGAGGCCGAAGGCATGCTGTGCGGCACCTTCGGCACGCACGCGCTGCACCTGCACTACGTCGATCAGGTAATCGGCCTGCAGGGCGGCGTGCGCCACTACGCGGCGATGAACGCCCTGGTGCTGCCCAACCGTACGGTCTTCATCTGCGACACCTACGTCACGCCCGACCCGGACGCCGAGCACATCGCCGAGATGACGGTCCTCGCCGCCGAGGAAGTGCGGCGCTTCGGCATCGTGCCCAAGGTGGCGCTGCTCTCGGCCTCCAACTTCGGCTCGCTGGAGCTCGAGTCCTCGCGCAAGATGCAGCGTGCGCTCGCGATCCTGCAGGAGCGCGCGCCGCAGCTCGAGGTCGAGGGCGAGATGCACGGCGACGCGGCGCTGTCGCAGGAGATCCGGCTGAAGGCGTTCCCGAGCGCGCGCTACAAGGGCGAGGCGAACCTGCTCATCATGCCGACGCTGGACGCGGCCAATATCGCCTTCAACCTGCTCAAGACCGCGGCCGCCGACGGCGTCACCATCGGTCCGATCCTGCTCGGCGCGGCGCGCGCGGTGCACATCCTGACGCCCTCGGCGACGGTGCGGCGCATCGTCAACATGACCGCGCTTACCGTGGTGGACGCCAACGCGCCGCGCGCGGGCGTCGAGCCGAGCCTCTTCTAGCGCACTGGCGCCATGGCGAGCGAGGCGCAAGCCGGCAACGTGGCGCAGTTTCCTTCGGTGCGGCTCAAGCCGCGCGCCGGCCTGGTGCTCACCGGCGGCGGCGCGCGCGCCGCCTACCAGGTGGGCGTGGTGAAGGCGGTGCGCGACGCGCTCGGCAATCCGGTCAAGAACCCGTTCCCGATCCTGTGCGGCACCTCGGCGGGCGCGATCAACGCGGCCGGGCTTGCAGTGCAGGCCGACGATTTCTCGCGCGGGGTGGCGAACCTGCTGGAGGTCTGGGAGCACATGCGCTGCGACCACGTCTACCGCACCGACGTGGCGAGCATCATGAAGAGCGGCGCGCGCTGGCTCTCCTCCATGATGCTGCTGTCACGCGGCAATCCGGTATCGCTGCTGGACAATGCGCCGCTGCGCGACATGCTGGCGAAGACCATGCCCTTCGAGCGCATCCAGCAGCACATCGACGCCGGCGCCCTCTACGCGGTCTGCGTCACCGCCTCCGGCTACACCTCGGGCCAGAGCGTGTCCTTCTTCCAGGGCGGCTCGGGGCTTGAGGGCTGGGAGCGCAACCAGCGCATCGGCGCCGCAGTCATGCTGCAGCTCGACTACCTGCTCGCCTCGTCTGCCCTGCCGTTCATCTTCCCGGCGGTGAAGGTGCACCGCGAATACTTTGGCGACGGCTCCATGCGCCAGATCGCCCCGGTGAGCCCGGCGCTGCACCTGGGCGCCGACCGCGTGCTGATCGTCGGCACGGGGCGCCAGACGATGGACCAGGCGCGCGCGCGCTCCAACATCTACCCGTCGCTCGCGCAGATTGCCGGCCACGCGCTGAACTCCATCTTCCTCGACAGCCTGTCGGTGGACATCGAGCGCCTGGAGCGCATCAACCGCACGGTGCGCATGATCCCGCCGGAGAAGCTCGAGGGCTCGAGCATCACGCTGCGGCCGGTGAAGGTGCTGTTCATCACGCCCTCGCAGCCGATCGAGCGCATCGCCGCGCGCTTCGTGCACGAGCTGCCGCGCACCGTGCGCTTCGTCCTGCGGCCGACCGGCGCGCTGTCGCGCGCGGGCTCGAACCTCGCCAGCTACCTGCTGTTCGAGGAGTCCTTCTGCCGCGCGCTCATCGACCTGGGGTACCAGGACACCATGGCGCGCGAGGCCGAAGTGAAGGAATTCTTTTCCGGAACGTGAGGCAGCCCATGGCCGACCCAAACGCGCCGCAGGACCCTTTCGAGATGTTTCGCCGCCTCTGGGGGCCACTCGGCGTCCCGGTGCCCGGCATGGCGATGCCGACCATGGATCCCAAGGAAGTCGAGAAGCGCGTCGCCGACCTGAAATCGGTCGAGTCTTGGCTGGCCATGAACCTCAACATGGTGCGCTTCGCCATCCAGGGGCTCGAAATGCAGCGCTCGGCGCTCGAGGCGATGAAAAGCGGCACGACCGACACGGCGCTCGCCGAGCTCGCGGCCGCGAGCGCGAATACCGCCGCCAACAGCATGATGTGGCCGTGGGCAGTGATGCAGCAGGCGATGGCGGGCAAGCCCGCCGAGCCCGCCGCCGCGCCGGCGCAGGCGCAGGAGAAGGCTTCGGAGAAGTCGCCGGCCAAGGCGCCGGCGGCAAAGAAGACATGAACCGAATTTCAACAAGGAGAGCGACGTCATGACCAAGGCAGTGAGATTCCACAAGACCGGCGGCCCGGAGGTTCTGCAATTGGATGACGTCCAGGTGGCGGCGCCGGGGCAGGGGCAGGTGCGCGTGCGCCACACCGCCATCGGCGTCAACTTTGTCGACACCTACCAGCGCTCGGGCCTGTACCCGATGCAGTTGCCGCAAGTGGCGGGCAACGAGGGGGCGGGCGTAGTAGAGCAGGTGGGCTCGGGCGTCACTTCCCTCAAAGTCGGCGACCGCGTCGCCTATACCGGCCAGATCGGCTCGTACTGCGGCGAGCGGCTCCTGCCCGCCGACCGCCTGGTGAAGATTCCCGACGGCATCAGCGACGAGCAGGCCGCCTCGATGCTGCTCAAGGGGATGACCGTGCATTACCTCATTCATCGCACCTACCCGGTCAAGGCGGGCGATACCGTGCTCTGGCATGCCGCTGCGGGCGGCGTCGGCCTCATCGCCTGCCAATGGCTGAAGGCGCTCGGCGTGACGGTGATCGGCACGGTGGGCTCCCCGGAGAAGGCGAAGCTCGCCAAGGCGCACGGTGCCGATCACGTCATCGACTACAGCAAGGAGAATTTCGTCGCGCGCGTCAAGGAGATCACCGGCGGCAAGGGCGTGCCGGTGGTGTACGACTCGGTGGGCAAGTCCACCTGGGAAGGTTCCCTCGACTGCCTGCGGCCCCTGGGCATGTGGGTGACGTTCGGCAACGCGTCCGGCGCCGTGCCGCCGCTCAACACGCTGATACTCTCGCAGAAGGGTTCGCTATACCTTACGCGGCCCACGCTTGCGACCTACACGGCGTCGCGCGCCGATCTCGAGATGACCTCGAAGTCGCTGTTCGACATCGTGAAATCGGGCAAGGTGAAGATCGAGGTGTCCAAGCGCTACAAGCTCGCCGACGCGGCGCAGGCTCACCGCGACCTGGAGGGCCGCAAGACCACCGGCTCGGTGATCCTGCTGCCGTAAGGTGGGTCTGGGGCCGATCTGCTGGCCCGGCCCGCAACAAAAGGAAACGCCGCCCTCGGGCGGCGTTTTCATTCCTGCGGAGGCTCGTGCCCAGGCTGGGGCAGCCAGCCGAGGACGAGGCCGCTGGCCCCGGTTACTGGATGTTGAGGATCTTCATCGCCTTGCCAAGCGTGTCCACCGACTCCTGGTGCTTGCCGGCCTTGTGAAAGGCTTCGCCATCGGCACGGTACTTCTTCACTTCGCTCATCTGCTGGGCGGAGAGCTTCGGGTTCTTGGCGA
>Ga0326726_10006710_pt1 | contig 10355 bp, 8 predicted proteins | sample MHFenrmetagenome_2_FD_207603 | JGI IMG/M metagenome (GOLD analysis project Ga0326726, IMG submission 207603) | Lab enriched peat soil microbial communities from Michigan Hollow, Ithaca, NY, United States - MHF15MN | ecosystem: Environmental > Terrestrial > Soil > Wetlands > Peat | place: USA... | reverse complement strand
ACCCGGGCCAGCACGCTGCCGCCGCAAGTGACCACCAATTCCCGCACCAAGGGATGACCGGCCACCATCTGGCGGGCCAAGGCACCTGTTTCCATGACCCGGCCCCCGTAGCGGGGTGCCTTGCACCAGGAATAGGCCCCCGGCTTGTCTACCTGGGGGTCCGTCTGCCCTTGGGCCGGCGCCAGAGTCTCGCCGGCCATCCAGGCATGGCTGACGTCTTCCATGATGGCTTCGGAATCGAAAGGCGCCGGACCAGCATCCCAGATACCGGCGTGAAAAAGTCCGTAGGCACCGTAGCTCAGGAAGCGATCGGTGCCCTTACCCACACGCTCCAGCCCCAGATCGAAAGCTGCATCCAGGAAGAGGGCAAAATCTCCACTGCGTCCATCGCGCCACCGGTGCAGTGCTTCAAGGCTGTCCAGTCCTGCGATGGCCTCCAGGGTATCGCCGAAAGTATGACGTTCCAGAAAGCGACGAAAAGAACGTAGCAGGGCAATCAAGTGCAACACCTCTGACTGTTCCAGGGGCCGGGCGCTGCCGCCGGGTTGCAGGCTCAGAGTGTGGGGCCACTTGCCGGCCATAAGCCCCATCAAGTGCATGAAGGCGGCCCGGGCCGGCAACACGTCGGCCGCCGCGCTCCCTTCTACCGCCTTGAAACGGGCTGCCACTTGGGGGAACCAGGGCTTGTCCCGGTAGCTGGGCCGGGCGAAATCGGGCATGAAGAACAGGTAAAAATGTGTCAGGTGATCCGCCAGATTCTCGCAGGCAGTTACCAAATAATCGGCCAACAGGCCATTGGCTGGAGGTGTCAGGCCCATAAGGTCACGCAGGGCCTTGGCGGCGGCGGCGCTCTGGGATACGGAACAGATGCCACAGATGCGCGGCACGATTACCAGAGCATCCATGGGATCCTTACCAAGCAGCATTTGCTCGAAACCCCGATACAAGGGGGAGTTCACATAGGCGGTAGCCACCCGCCCCTCGGCGATTTCGATGCGGACCTCCAGGTCACCTTCGACACGATTGAAGGGGCCGAGTATGCGTTGAGCAGTCATGGAAGGGGCCCTTGAGGGATGCACAAGTGGAAACAATTCCCTGGCATCACTTCAATCCCGTTTTCTTGATCACCGGTGTCACCACAGTGTGGTCCGACACTGCGTTCTCGCGCACCCGTTTTGGTGTGGCGGACTTCGAAAGTGCGGCCAGGGCGACAAACCAGGCCTTGGGCATGTCCGAGGGAAGGCCGATGGGAATGCCGGCAATCTTGGGCGTTTCGGCAAAAGGATGGCCAGGTTCCTCGAAACGGGGTTCAGTACAACTCACGCAGGCATAACCACCCCGCAGGCAGGAACCACTACCGTTCCACAGGCGGGTGTTGCAATCAGCATGGGCCTGTGTGCCCTTGCACCCCATGTTCTCCATCATGCAGCCTTGGTCCGAGGCCTTCTCCGCACTGGCTTTGAATTCGTAATATTCGTTGCGGGGACAACCATGGTGCACCAGGTGATCGGTATAAAGCCGGGGCCGGTTAAGTGCGTCCAAATCTGCGATATTTAAGCGCGACAGAGCCAGGGCCATGAGGGTATCCAGCACCCAACCCGGGTGGGTAGGGCAGCCTGCTACGTTGATCACGGGCAGACCGGAACCGGAACGAAAGCCCGTGCCCAGCAAGCCGCCAGGATGGTCGCCATCATATTGCAGCCCCACCGCCCCGCCCGGATTGCCACCGGTGGCCGTTATGCCGCCGAAGGCGGCACAGGTCCCCACCGCCAGGACGGCATGCGCCCGGGTGGCCAAATCCAGCACCCAGGACATCATGGGCCGGCCGGTCCCGGAAAGGAGGTGGAAACGTCCGCTGCCGTGGGGACCCGTCATGACGGAACCTTCCACACATAGTATGTCCAGGCGCTCGCGCCCCTCGGCGCAGGCAGAAAGGATATCCAGGGCCTCCGGACCGCTCTCCTGACTCAGGCTGGGATGCCAAAGGATGCGGATGCCAGCCTCTTCCAGCAAAGCGAACAAATGGGGCTGTTCGGCATTGAGCAGGGAAAGGGTGCATCCGCCGCAGCCGCCGGATTGAAGCCAGAGGAGGTTCAAGGGTTTAGTCATACTTCCACCTCCTTGTTCATATCCTTACCTTTACGCGCAGGCCGTTCCACCCCGAGCCTTTGCATCTTGTTGCGCAGTCCCAGGCGGGATAAACCCAGTTCCTGAGCCGTCCGGGAAAGGTTGCCGTTGTGTTGGGCAAGGGTTTCCTGAAGCAGTCTGACCTCCAAGGCATCCACCCGGCCGCGCAGCCCGGTGCTTTCGTTCTCCTTCCCTGCCAGGGCTTGGCTCAAGCCGGCCTGGCGGATATGTGGAGCGAGCAGCTCCGGACCCAGGCGGGGGCCGTCGGATAACACCAGCATGCGCTGGATTTCGTTCATCAGCTCACGAACATTACCCGGCCAGGCGTAGGCGGCCAAACTCTCTAACACGCCGGGAGCGAAGCCCTGGACTGGTCGTCGCAAGCTGGCGCTGGTTCGCCCCAGGATGCTCTCGGCCAAAAGGGGAATGTCCATGGGACGCTCCCGCAGAGCTGGCACGTGCAGGGGTACCGTGGCCAACCGGTAGTAGAGGTCCTCCCGGAAACGTCCGGCTTTCACCTCGGCCTCCAGGTCCCGGTTGGTGGCTGCGATCACCCGCACGTCCACGGTCTGGGAACGGCTGCTGCCCACGGGCCGGAACTCGCCTTCCTGCAACACCCGCAGCAACTTCACTTGGAAGGCGGGCGAGGTCTCGCCGATCTCGTCCAGGAACAGGGTGCCTCTGTGAGCCTGCTGGAACAAGCCGATGCGTTCTTCATGGGCACCTGTGAAGGCGCCGCGCTTGTGGCCGAACAATTCCGATTCGAGCAGGTTATCCGGCAGGGCGCCGCAGTTCTCCACCACGAAGGCCTGGTCTGCCCGGCCACTGGCGTAATGGATGGCCCGGGCCAGGAGTTCTTTGCCGGTGCCGGATTCACCTTGCAGCAGAATGGACACGTCGTAGCGAGCGGCCCGTTGTACCAAGTCGCACACCGCGCTCATGGGGCCTTCTGGAGCACGTACGATATTGGTCAGGGCGAAAGCCGCTTTCACCTGCTGCCTCGTCGCCGCCACCCGGCTCCGCAGCACCGGCTCTGCGGCGCGCAATTCCACCGCCAGCTGGCAGTTTTCACGCTGTAGCCGATACAGCTCGGCCGCACGCTTCAAGGTCAGGAGCAGTTGTTCGGGATGCCAGGGCTTCAACAGGTATTGGTAGATACCCGCCTCGTTGATGCCAGCGATGATGTCCTCGCTGTCGGTATAGCCGGAGATGATGATGCGCACCGTGTCCGGCCAATCCCCACGCACCTCCTTGAGGAAGGCCACGCCGCTCACTTCTGGCATGCGCTGGTCGGTAAGCACGACCTGGATGGCTTCCCGCTCCATGATAGCCTTGGCCTCGGTGGCACTGGAGGCGGTGAACACCTGGAAGTCCTCCTCAAGGGTGCGGCGCAAGGCCTCTTGGGATCGGACCTCATCATCGACGACCAGGACGGTGGGTAAGGGGGTCATGTAACCCTCTGGGCGCGCGGAACAGAAATGGGGCGCGGGGAGGAGCAGAGCACGGAGGGTGCTCGGGCCCATATCCAGACGGCAATCATATCGTATCCACCTCTGGCACTCTCCAACCCAGGTCCCGGTGCCGGCCCAAGTGACGGGGCGTCCACGAATGCGGGGTCTTGCCCACGAAATGATAGCGCGCCACGTGGTAGCTGGGGTCGAACCCGTAGAAGTTGCGTTGCATGTGAGCGAGTTCCTCGGCGCGGTAGTTCGCAAGCGGCGTGGCCGCCTCGTCGGCCACGCGGCGCGCCCGCTTGGCGACCAGGCGTTCAGGGAAGTCGAAGGCGGTGGCAAGCGTGGCCGCGCGCGCAGTGGCCTGCTTCAGGAATTCCACTGCTTCGTCACCGAAATGCGCGTCGATGAACCCCAGCGTCTCAGCCTCGGCTACGCCCAGCGGCAAACGGTGGGCCATAATCTTGCGCGCGCGCTCCTCACCCACCCGCCTCGGCAGGAGATAGGTCCAGTACTCCGAACCGAACAGATTGCCCATGTTCTTGTAGTGAGGGTTGAGGATGACCCCGTCACGGGCCCAGACCTGATCGGTCGCGAGGCCCAGAAATGCGCCACCGGCCCCAGCGTTGCCGCGCATCGCCGCGACAGTGAGGTGGCTATCGGTTTCGATTATCGCCTGGCAGAGATCGTCCATCGCGTTGATGTTGCGCCAGGATTCGTCGGGGGGCGAATCCGCCGCCTCGATGCGGTTCAGGTCCAACCCGTTGCCAAAAAAATCCGCACCCCCAGTAAGCATGATGACCTTGGTGGGCCGTTGCCGTGCGGCCTCATAGGCCGCCAACAGGCGTCGGCAAGCCTCCGTGCCCATGGCGCCATTGTAAAAATCGAAATGCAGGATGCCGACCCCGTCCATCTCCTCGTAGCGGATATCGTCGATGGCCTCAGCAAGGACAGACAGTTCGGCGGCCTCGGGAAATGCCACGGCCACGGGCAACTTGATGCTGCGTTCGGTGCCAGGCCTCCGGGCGTGGCCGATCCAGACCGCTCCATCCACGGTGGCACGAACGATGCCATCGCCAGCCCGGCCCAGCACTGTCCCGGGCATGCCGCTGGCGCCGTAGGCACGCGCGTTGTAGAGGTGGCAAGGCTGGTCAAAAAGCGCATCTGCCACGCCGGGAAAACCATCCGCAGCTTGGATCTTGCGCAGCACCGTGGCTGTGTCGTGGCGGGGCCAGTCAATGGCGCGGTCACCCTGATTCATCAGCGCGTGCATGGGGCGCAGGGGAACGGGCTGGGGTTGCCAGCGCCCATTGCGGTAATCCGTCAGCCTGTCCAGGGCCGTACGCACTGCCCGTACCGACGCTTCAGTGACTTCGTTGCGGTAGAGGCTGGATTTTTTCGCCTCCCGCATGAGGAAGGTTTCGGCGGCCCAGACCGGACCGGCATCCATTTCTGCCTTGGCCTGGAGCACGGTAACGCCCCATTCCTGCACACCATTCATGATGGCCCAGTCCAAGGCCGATGGCCCACGGTCGCCGACGACCCCGGGATGCACGATCAGGCAGACATGCTCGCGCCAAATCGCCTCGGGAATTGCCCGGCGCAGGTAGGGCGCAAGAATAAGGTGGGGACGGAACAGGGCCACAGCTTCTTCGGTGACCGCATCGTTAATGTCGAACTCGACGGAGAGTTCGTGACCCATGGCCGTGAGTTCCACGTATAGCCTCTGGGTCAGGCTGTTGAAGGCGTGGGTGAGCAAGAGGATACGCATGGATCAACAAATCCTCGGCAACTGTTCGCCCGATAGCCAGTCCACCATGCGTCGGCCGCCGAACTTGGTTGTCATCTGGACGAAGCAGCGGGCATCCTCCACCACCTTGCCGATCATCGCCGCCTGCCGCCCCAAGGGGTGCGTGCGCATGGCAGCAAGGAGATCGTCTGCATCCCCGGCAGCGCAGATTGCAATGAGCTTGCCTTCGTTGGCGATGTTCAAGGGGTCCAGACCCAGCAGTTCGCAGGCGGCGTCCACTTCGGGTTTAACCGGAATGTTTCCCTCCTCCAGGTGGATGCCTGCTTTTGACTGTTGGGCAATCTCGTTGAGGGTGGCGGCCAGGCCGCCTCTGGTCGGATCGCGCATAACCCGGATGGCCGCGCCACTCGCAAGCATGGCTGCGGTCAGGCCGTTCAACGAGGCCGTGTCGGACAGGATGGGTGCGTCGAAGGACAGGTTCTCCCGCTTGCTCATGATGGCCATGCCGTGATCACCCATGCTCCCCGATACGAGCACAGCGTCGCCGGGCCGCGCCTGGTCACCGGAGAGCCTGATGCCGTCGGGCAAAAAACCGATACCGGTGGTCGTGATGAATAGGCCGTCAGCCTTGCCCTGCTCAACCACTTTCGTATCGCCGGCTACCAGCTTCACACCCGCCTCGTTGGCGGCTTGTGCCATGGACTCCACGATGCGCGCCAGGTCGGCCAGGGGAAAGCCCTCTTCCAGAATGAAGCCTGCGGTGAGATAGAGGGGCGTGGCGCCCATTACCGAAACATCATTGACAGTGCCATGCACCGACAGGCCGCCAATGTCGCCACCGGGAAAGAATAGCGGGGAAACGACGTGGCTGTCGGTGGATACCACCAGCTGGCCCTTGCCTGCGGGCAGGCAGGTGCCATCGTTGCCCTGCGCCAAGTATTCGTTGCCCAGGTGGTTCGCAAACAGCTCGGTGATCAGTTGCACCATGGCCCGGCCGCCACCGCCATGGCTCATGTCTACGCGACCGTGTCGGATGTCCAGTGAGCGCGCATAACCTTTCTTCACTTGCCCGCTCATGCCGCCGTTTCCTCGAAATCCTTGTAGCGGCCATAGGTGTAATGGGCGGCGCACGCTCCCTCCGAGGACACCATGCAGGAGCCCATGGGCGTCTCTGGGGTACACACTGTGCCGAACAGTTTGCAGTCGGTGGGCTTTTTCACCCCGCGCAAAATGGCGCCGCATTCGCAGGCCTTGTTGTCGGGCACGGGCTGGTATTTCAAATTGAAACGCTGCTCCGCGTCCAAGCCCGCGAAGCGTTCGCGGATCTTCAGCGCGGAATACGGCACCTCACCCAGGCCGCGCCATTCGAAGCTGCGACGCAGCTCAAACACTTCTGACACTAAGTTCTGCGCCTTATCGTTGCCCTCTGGCGTCACCGCCCGGGTGAACTCGTTTTCCACCTCTGCCCTGTCTTCATTGACCTGGCGGATCAGCATGAGGATCGCCTGCATCACGTCGAGGGGCTCGAAGCCAGCAATCACCACGGGTTTGCGATATTCCTCGGCAAAGAACTCGTAGGGTCGGCTGCCGATGACTGTGGAAACATGGGCCGGACCGACGAACCCATCAAGTGGGACGGTGCCAAGCTCCCGAACCTCCGGTGACTCCAGGATGTTCATGATGGCCGAGGGTGTGAGCACATGGCAGCACAGCACGGTGAAGTTCTTCAGGGCTTCGATGTGAGCCTGTTTGATGGCAACGGCCGTGGGCGGCGTGGTGGTCTCGAACCCGATGGCGAAAAACACCACTTCTTTTCCAGGATTGTCACGGGCGATGCGCAGGGCATCCATGACTGAATAGACCATCCGGATATCCCCGCCGCGAGCCCTGGCCCGCATCAGGGACAGGTTTTCAGAGGCAGGTATGCGCAAGGTATCCGCATAGGTACAAAGGATCACGCCATCTTCCAGGGCCAGCTTGATGGCCAGGTCGATGCGGCCGATGGGCAGCACACAAACGGGACAGCCGGGACCGTGGATCATGCGCACATTGGGCGGCAGCAGGTCTGGCACGCCATAACGGGAAATAGCGTGGGTATGGCCGCCGCAGAATTCCATGAAGTTATAGCGCCGGTCGGCACGTATTTCGGCTTTAATGGCGGCGGCCAGCCCCTTGGCCACCTCCCCGTCGCGAAATTCGTCGATGTACTTCATGCGCCAACTGCCTGTTGCGTTAGTCCCGCCTGCGTCATCAGAGCCAAGGTTTTCGCGGCTTCTTCAGGGTCGAGCCGGGTGAGGGCGTAGCCCACGTGAACAATGACGTAATCGCCCACAGTCACTTCTGCCACCAAGGCTAGGGAGACATCCTTGCGCACGCCGCCCACATCGACGATGGCCTGATCGTTACCGTTGATTTCGACCACACGGGCTGGGATGGCTAGACACATGATGAAAGTCCTTTTCCGTGAATATGGCGCATTGCAACCCGACCCGTCCCTAAAATCAGACCTTTGCCGCCAGGCGGGCTTCCAGCTCGGCAATGCGCCGCTTGAGTAAATCAAGGTTCTGCTCACGTGCCACCCTGGCCTGCTCCAAGCCGGCCCTGAGCCAGGCGAGCCATTCATCCATGCCATCACCTCGGGTGGCAGAGACCTGCATGACCTGCAATTTAGGGTTCACCCGGCGTGCGTATTCGATACACTTGCTCACGTCAAAGCTGAGGTAGGGCAACAGGTCTACCTTGTTGAGGAGCATGAGGTCGGCCGCATGGAACATATCGGGATACTTCAGCGGCTTGTCCTCGCCTTCCGTCACCGACAAAATCACTACCTTGTGGGCTTCGCCCAGATCAAAGGCTGCGGGACAGACCAGGTTACCCACATTCTCGATCATGAGCAGGCTGTCGTCTGCCGGATCCAGGCGTTTCAAGGCCTGGCCCACCATGTGGGCGTCCAGGTGGCAGCCCTTGCCGGTGTTGACCTGAATGGCGGGTGCCCCGGTGGCGCGGATCCGGTCGGCATCATTACTGGTCTGCTGGTCGCCCTCTACGACGGCCACCCTGGCCTGGTCCTTGAGCATCTCAATTGTCTTCACCAGCAGCGTGGTCTTGCCCGAACCGGGACTGGAGACGAGGTTCAATGCGAACATGCCGTGCTCGGCGAACCACTTGCGGTTTCCAGCGGCATAGGTGTTGTTCTTGCCCAGGATGTCCTGCTCGATCTTCACCATACGTTCCTGGCTCAGACCCGGCGCGTGGGTTCGGGCGGGGGCCAATCCGTAATGCAGATCGCCACTGTAGGGATGGTAGCTGAGCGCATGGTCGTGCATAGCATCCGCATCGTGAAGATGATCGTGAACATGGGCATGAGCTACCCCGTATTCATGCAGACCATCATGATTGTGATCGTGTCCGCTATGACTGTGGCTGTGCGGGTGGGGGTGGCTGTGCACCGTGCCATCCGCATGGACGTGTTCGTGGGTGTGTGGATGACTGTGATCATGCGGATGATCATGGTCATGACCTTCGATCTGTGTTTCACCTTGGCCGCAGCCGCAAACGGTACACATAGCAGTTCCTTTCCTTATTCAACCAGCAGGTCTTTGACCCGCATTTCCGTGCCGCCAGTGGCCTGCACCTGGTAGCTGCCACAATGGGGGCAGGCGTCGTAGAGGGCTTTAACCGGCACAGTCTCGCCACAGCCCAGACAATAGCCCCGGCCCGGAATGTGCTGCAGGTCCACCCGGGCACCGTCGGCCACGCTGCCTTTCAACACAACCTCCAGACAGAAGCTCAGGGCCTCGATCTCCACGCCGGAGAGGACGCCGATCTCCAGGCGAACCTCCGTCACCCGCTTGAAGCCCTGCTTGGCAGCAGCGTCCTCCACGATCTGGAGGATGCCTTCTGCGAGGGACATCTCATGCATTCAACACCTCAACACTATAGGCCACGCAGGGATCCAGGGATTGGGCCACCAGCCGGGACCGGGCCAGCAATCCCTCACCCGTGGCGTCTTCCATCGACAAATTCCCCAAGGCCTGGGCGAGAGGCCCTTTCGGATGGAAGTTCCACTCCGTGGGCGCAATGATGCGGTAAGCCGCCACCCGCTCGTTTGCCAGGCGCACCACGTGGATCAACAAACCTCGTGAAGTCTCTACCGCAGCCATACCGGCATTGTCCTCCAAGGGCTGGGCGTGCACTACCTTCTCCCCGCCTTTCCTTAAACGTTGGGGTAACCGGGCCAATTCCAGCAGCCGGGCCAACATCCGTCCCCCCGCTCCCCTGCCCCGCAAAGTGATCCAGTCTGCCAGCAAGGGGTGATCCAGATTGCGGGCCAGGGCGCCGGTCTCGGCGGGCTGACCGTGCCAAAGAGGACAGGCACAGAAGGAGGCATCTTCCAGGGCCAGAGCGGACAACGCCGCGCCATCCGGGTTTTCCAGCTGCGCCACGGCCGGTAACAGGGTCGTGGTGCTCAAGCCGACATCCGCGCCCGGCCCCAGACTGGCGAACAGGATGGCCGGCAAGGTCCGTCCGCTCTCTCGCCAAACGTCGAAACCGTGAAGATCACGGTTGAGCCAATCTTCCGTAGACTCGCCCAAAAATCGAGTCCGCAACAAGGTGTCCAGGGTATCGGCCAGCCCGGCTGGGCTGGCGGCCCCTTGGCGCAGGGCCAGCAGGGCGGACATGTCCGAGTTTAGCCCGGCCTGTTCTGGCCAGTTCAGAAGCAGGCGCCAGGCATGTTCCTGGGCCAGTTCCACTAGCACACGTGCGCTTCGCTCGCGCATCGTCGCCTCATCCGCGGTTTGTTCCCGGGCTGCCTCGCACGCAGTTTGGGCGGCGACGCGCTGCGCTTTCCCGCACAGGCTGAATATCATGCCGGTCAGTTCAGCTGCCTCCTCCGGCTTGCGGCCGGCCAAGAGGCGCTGGGCCAGCTGGGGCCGTGAGGAACGAATTGTCACCGCTGTGACCGAGTTGCCGGTGCGTGTCAGGGTGACGTCGATCCGGCCTTCTAGGTCGGCGCTCACGGATAT
>Ga0326726_10006709_pt1 | contig 10357 bp, 7 predicted proteins | sample MHFenrmetagenome_2_FD_207603 | JGI IMG/M metagenome (GOLD analysis project Ga0326726, IMG submission 207603) | Lab enriched peat soil microbial communities from Michigan Hollow, Ithaca, NY, United States - MHF15MN | ecosystem: Environmental > Terrestrial > Soil > Wetlands > Peat | place: USA... | reverse complement strand
GTCTTCACGGTGGACTTCTCGGCGTGCGTCGCACCCATCGCGCGGAGGTAGTAGGTCGTCTTCAAGCCCCGCTGCCAGGCGAGCTTGTAGGTCTCATCCAGTTTCTTACCCGATGCCTGGCCGATATAGATGTTGAGGGACTGTGACTGGTCGATCCATTTCTGCCGCCGTGCGCCGGCTTCCACAATCCACACCGGGTCGATTTCAAACGCCGTCGCGTACAGTCCGCGTAGCTCGGACGGCACGCGGTCGATGCGGGCGAGGTTGCCGTCGAAGTACTTGAGATCGGCGACCATGACCTCGTCCCAGAGCCCGAGCTTCTTCAGGTCTGCGACGAGGTATTCGTTGGCTACGGTGAACTCGCCCGACAGATTGGATTTCACGAACAGGTTCTGGAAGGTCGGCTCGATCGACGCGGAAACACCGATGATGTTGGCGATCGTCGCCGTCGGCGCGATCGCAATGCAGTTGGAGTTCCGCATTCCGTGGCGCTTGATCCGCTCGCGCAGGGCCTTCCAGTCCATCGACTCGGCCATGTCGATGTCAACGTATCCCCCGCGCTCATCGCGCAACAGTTTCAGCGTGTCCTGGGGCAGAATGCCGCGGTCCCACAGCGAGCCCTTGTAGGACGCGTAGCGGCCGCGCTCTTCCGCGAGCTCGGTCGACGCCCAGTAGGTGAAGTAGGCCATGGCCTCCATGGAGCGGTCGGCAAACTGGACGGCTTCCGGCGACGCGTAGGGAACCCGGAGCAAATGCAGGCAGTCCTGAAACCCCATGACGCCCAGCCCGACCGGACGATGCCTGAGGTTTGAATCGCGCGCTTTCCTCACGGCGTAATAGTTGATGTCGATGACGTTGTCCAGCATGCGCATCGCGGTCGAGATGGTCTTCTTGAGCTTTTCGTGGTCGAGTGCCGGCTTGTCGCCGCTGAGCTTCATGTGCCCGACCATGTTGATCGAACCGAGATTGCAGACCGCGATTTCGCTTTCGTTGGTGTTGAGCGTGATCTCCGTGCAAAGGTTGGAGCTGTGCACCACGCCGACGTGCTGCTGCGGGGAACGCAAGTTGCACGGATCCTTGAACGTGATCCACGGATGGCCGGTCTCGAAAAGCATGGACAGCATCTTGCGCCACAAGTGGGTGGCGGGAATCTTCTTGTACAGCTTCAGCTCGCCCTTGGCGGCCTTCTCCTCGTATCCGACGTAGGCTTTTTCGAACGCGCTGCCGAACTTGTCGTGGAGATCAGGCACGTCCGAGGGGCTGAACAGGGTCCAGTCGCCGTTATCCATCACCCGCTTCATGAACAGGTCCGGGATCCAGTTGGCGGTGTTCATGTCGTGGGTGCGGCGCCGGTCATCGCCGGTGTTCTTGCGCAGCTCGAGAAATTCCTCGATATCGAGGTGCCAAGTTTCCAGATAGGAGCAAACCGCGCCCTTGCGCTTGCCCCCCTGGTTGACCGCCACGGCGGTGTCGTTCACCACCTTCAGGAAAGGGACGACCCCCTGGGACTTGCCGTTTGTCCCCTTGATGTGCGAACCGAGCGCCCGCACCGGAGTCCAGTCGTTACCCAGACCGCCCGCATACTTGGCGAGGAGCGCATTCTCCTTGATGGCCTCGTAGATGCCGTCGAGGTTGTCGGACACCGTCGTGAGATAGCAGGACGAGAGCTGGGAGCGCGTCGTTCCGGAATTGAACAGCGTCGGCGTCGAGCTCATGAAATCGAACGACGAGAGCACGTTGTAGAACTCGACCGCGCGAGCCTCCCGGTCGATCTCGTTTAGCGCCAAGCCCATGGCCACCCGCATGAAGAAGGCCTGTGGCAGCTCGATCCGAGAGCCATGAACATGCAGGAAATAGCGGTCATACAGGGTCTGCAGGCCGAGGTAGCCGAACTTGAGGTCGCGCGAGCCGTCGAGGGCGGCGCCGAGCTTCTTGAGGTCGAAGCTCGCCAGGCGGTCATCCAGGAGTTCGGCCTTGACTCCTCGCTTCACGAATTGCGGGAAATACTCCGCGTAGCGCTTCTTCATCTCCCCCTGGGAGACCTCTCCCCCCAGGACCTCGCGCCGGATCGTGTGAAGCAGGAGCCGCGCGCTGACGTAGCTGTACGCCGGATCCTTCTCGATCAGGGCGCGCGCCGACAGCACGACGGACTTGCGTAATTCTTCAGCGGGCACTCCGTCGTAGAGATTCTTCAAGGTCTCGCTGAGAATGAGCTGGGGGTCGACGCTCCCGTCCAAGCCCTCGCACGCCGATACGATTAGCTCGTTTAGGAGAGCCATGTCGAGCGGGCGCCGCACGCCGTCCTCGACGACATTCAGCTGTGCCGGGGGGGCACTCTTCTTCTGCGCCGCCTCCTGAGCGCGTGCTTCGGCGCGCTTCTCCCGGTACAACACGTAGGCGCGAGCCACTTCGTGCGCACCGGAGCGCATCAACGCAAGCTCGACTTGGTCCTGAATGTCTTCGATATGAAAGGTTCCGCCCGCGGGCTGGCGTCGCACCAGCGCGCCTACGACCGCGTCGGTCAGCCCTGCGACGAGGTCCCTGATCCGCGCGGAGGCCGCGCTTTGCCCGCCCTCGACGGCCAGGAAGGCCTTGGTCACGGCAACCGATATCTTCCGTGGCTCGAAGCCAACGACGGCTCCGTTGCGACGGATGACCTTGTACTGGGAGAACTCAGGCGCGACTGCAGGGCTGACGTCGGACAGAGGCGCCGTTCCGGGAAGCGATTGTGGAGCCGTTACCTCAGCCGCAATCTGCATATGACCTCTCCTCTTGTCTCTTCTTGTGCGCTGCCCGCTCTCTTGAGGGCGGCGACACCAGGGCCTGGGGGTGTTTCCCCGTGCCACACAATATATGGTATCTGTTTTAGAGTGTGCTACCAATTCTAGTGTAGTGTCAAGCCGCAAGCGCGGCTTGCTCAAGCGACTCTGGAAGTCGCGCCAGTTGGGGCGGAGCGAGCTGCTGCTGGGCTCAGGCGAGCGACTGCAGGGATTCCCGGAGTTGACCCCAGTCGAACGCCGGACCGGGGTCCGTCTTGCGGTCCGGAGAGACGTCGGCGTGGCCGACGATGTCGATGATCGGATATCGCCTGCGCAGGGCCACAAGCACACGCGTCAAGCAGGCGTATTGCGCGTCCGTATAGGCTTGGTCGTCGGCGCCCTCGAGCTCGACGCCCACGGAAAAGTCGTTGCAGCGTTCGCGTCCGCCCCAGCTTGAAGCGCCCGCGTGCCAGGCTCGCCTCGCGCAGGGGACGAGCTGGATCAGCTCACCATCGCGGCGAATGAGAAAATGAGCCGAGACCTTCATGCCACGCAGGGTCTCGTAGTAGGGGTGCGCGGAAAAATTGAGGCTGTTGGTGAACAAGCGGACCACGGCATCGCCCCCGAACTCCCCCGGGGGCAAGCTGATGCTGTGCACCACCAAGAGCGTGATGCTGGTGCCCTCCGGCCTGTCGTCAAAGTTCGGCGAGGCAATCTGGACCGCCCCCTCGAGCACCCCCGCCTCGTCGAGGAGACCGAGCTCCACCTACCGAATCCCCAGGCGCTCCATCCGGTAGCGCAGCGCCCTGAAAGTGATTCCCAGAAGCTTGGCGGCGGCGGTGCGGTTGAAGCGGGTTTTCTCGAGAGCTTCGAGGATCGCCTCTTTTTCGAGCCGGTCGAGGTAGTCCGGCAAGGGCCACTTGGCGTTGGTCGCCCCGGGTTCGGGGGCAATCGCCGTCGGCGGAGCAAGCTGCAGGTCTTCGGGCTCGATCTCGTCGCGCGTGGTCAGCGCGACCGACCGCTCCAGTATGTTCTCCAGCTCCCTAACGTTCCCGGGAAAATCGTAGTTCACAAGGGCCTTCTTCGCCCCTTCCGAGAGTCGCATCGCGCGCTTGCCGTCGGAGCCGCTCAGGCGCCGAAGTATTGCCTCCGTAAGGACCGGAATGTCCTCGCGGCACTCGCGCAGGGGCGGCATTCTGAGCTCGATCACCGCGAGGCGGTAATACAGGTCCTGTCGGAACTTCCCCGCCTCGACCCGGGCAGCGAGATTCTGGTGCGTGGCACAAATGATGCGCACGTCGACAGGGTCCTCGGAAGTCGCTCCGACTTTACGCACCTGCTTTTCCTGGATCGCGCGGAGCAGCTTGACCTGCATCGCAAGCGGCAGGTCAGCTACCTCGTCGAGAAACAGGGTCCCGGCGTTGGCTGCCTGGAAAAACCCGTCGCGATCGCCTTCTGCTCCGGTGAAGGCGCCTTTCTTGTAGCCGAAGAACTCGCTCTCCATCAGGTTTTCGGGAATGGCGCCGCAGTTGACCGCCACGAAAGGCTTCTCGCGCCGCGACCCCTTGCTGTGGATGAGGCGGGCGGCGAGCTCCTTCCCGCTCCCGGACTCGCCGGTGATGTATACAGGCGCCTGGCTGCGCGCAAGCTTTTCGACCACCGAGCGTACCTGCTCGATTCCCGGGCTGGTCCCGAGGAGCTGGGGCCCTCCGGACTTGCCTGCTGCCGGCTTTTGGGGAAGAGACAGCGCGGATTTGACCAATGCCCGCAGCTGATCGAGAGACAAGGGCTTGGTGAGGTAATCGAACGCACCGGCCTTGAGAGCGGCCACTGCGTTTTCAGTGCTGCCGAATGCCGTGATCACGGCCACTGGAAGGTCGGTGCACTGAACCCCGATGAAGCGCACCAGCTCAAGCCCGTCGCCGTCGGGCAGGCGCATGTCCGTCAGACAGAGGTCGTACCGCTTGGATTGGAGCAACTGCTTGGCGGTTGTCACCGAGCCGGTGCACTCTACCGCCAGCCCCATTCGCAGGAGCGAAAGCTCGAGCAGCTCGCGGATATCCGCCTCGTCGTCGATGACCAGCACCGTGCCCTGGACCAGGCTGGTTCGCCGCTCGGCGCGCCGATTCGTTACGGTTCCTGCCATAGGATCCTGAAGTCTGCTCCCGAGCCGCGGTCCAGATAGTCTAGACTCGCGCCATTGGCCGCACACAGCTCGCGGGCAATGTAGAGGCCAAGCCCGGTGCCACTCGCGAAAGTGGTGAAGAACGGCTCGAACAACTGCGCCTGTAACGCCTTAGGCACGCCCTCACCATCGTCGATGACGTGCAATTCTACGCGATTTGCCCGGCGCGAAGCCGCGATGTGCACACTCCCGGCGAGCCTGCGGCAGTGCCGCCAGGCGTTGTGCAGTAGATTCCACAAAACCTGGTTGAGGTGCGCCCGATCGAATTCGACGGTCAGGTCGTCGCCCGCTTCCACGGAGAAGCTCTCGCCCGGGATCTGGCCTTCGTTGCGGGCAAATTCCTCGATGAACGTCAGCAGATACGGGCGCAACCGGATGGCTTCGGGCTGAACCCGGTCGCGGCGCGACAGCTCCAGCACGTCGTGAACCATGCGTTCCAGGCGCCGCGCGTTATCCCGGATGATTTGCACCATACGTTCTTTTTGAGGGCTGCGCTGCTCCTCGTGCAGCAAGTCGCCCGCGTGGCTGATCGCCGACAGGGGATTGCGTATTTCGTGGGCTATGCTGGCCGTGAGCCGGCCGAGCGCGGCGAGCTTGAGCTGCTGGGCCTGTTCCTGGAGCTTGGACAAGTCCTCGAGGAACACCAGGCTGAAGGCGCCACCCGCAACGCCCGCCGAGACGAAACGCCCCCGGACTAGGCGACCGCTGTCGGCGAATCGCATGTTCACGCTGCTCGGACCCTGGCCGGCCCGCCAGGCGGCGAGTCGCTGTGCGAGTTCCTCGGAAAAAGCTTCCACTTGGCTCAGCTCGGGAACGACCCGTCCCAGCAGGTCCGTCGCCCGGGGATTGTGCAGGTGCACCAAGCCGTTGCCGTCCACGACGAGCACTCCATCCTGCACGTCGCGAATGATCAACCTGTTGATGCGAAGCTGGTCGGCGAGATCGGCCCCGCGCTGCTTGGCCAGGCGTTCGTTCAGGATCAGGCGCCGCGCCAGCCGATTGGTGATCAGCGCCGTCGCGAAATAGCCGATCGACAGCAGGCCGGGCTGCAAATAGTTCGCCGTGCTGGAATCCTGAAACAATACCCAGTACGACTGCTCCAGCAGCATCGCAATCGATGCCAGCGCTGCATAGAAAAGCATCAACGTGCCCCGGCTGACCAGTGCCGCGCCGGCAAGCGTAATGAGCAGCATCACCCCCAGGCCGCTCCGGATTCCGCTCGAGGCGTACATCAGGACGGCGACGGCCACGATGTCGGTTGCGACATGCAAAGTCAGCTGGAGGTTGAAATGCGCCGGCGCCCTCAGGAGCGCGATGTGGAAGGCCACCGCGAACGCCAGGTAGACGATGCTCGCGTAGGTGAACGTGACGAGATCGTGGTTGCCGAGACTGAGCGCGTCCCCGAATATCAGTACCGAGAGCAGGAATATCGCCGCGACCGCTATGCGGTAATAGTTGAAGTACTTGAGCGAAACCCAGAAGGAGTCCGCGACCGTACCCTGCTGCGGAGGCCACACGGCAAGCATCGCGGGGCTGGACACGGGGCTGCTCAGCCGGAGCCAATCCGGCGATGTTCCTCGCTGCAGAAGAAACGGCCGCCGCTTTCTAGCGCTTCGCTGCGCGGAACGTTGACCCCGCAGTGTGCGCACGGAACCATCGGTTCACTCGGGGGTGGAGCGGACTGTCTGCTTCGCTTCCGCGCAAAACCGCTCACGAGGAAGTAGATCACCACTACCGCGATGACGAGAAGTAGGAGCTTGCTCACGCTGCCATGGCTGCCTGAATCGCGGCCTGCAAATGAAGCGCTATTATATTAGCTCTTCGACAGCCGGGAGCCCCCATGATTCGACGTTTTGCGTCGCGCGCCTTGTTCTTTCTGTTCGGGCTCACCCTGGCCGCGCCCGCGGCCCATGCGCTCACGCTCGTGACGGAGGAGAACCCGCCGTTCAACTACACTGAAACGGGAAAAGTGGTCGGCATGTCGACCGAGATCGTGGCCGAACTCGGCAAGCGCAGCGCCATCCCTCTGCAGATCCAGTCCATGCCCTGGGAGAAGGCCTATGTCGCCGCGCAGCGCGACAAGGAAACCTGCATCTACTCTACCGCGCGCTTGGAAAATCGCGAGCGGCTCTTTTCCTGGATCGGCCCGATCGCCACGAACCAATGGGTGCTGATCGGCAAGAGCGATTTTGCCGGCAGCGTGAAGATCGTGGAGGACGCGCGCAAGTACCGGGTAGGCGTGGTCGCTAAGGACGCCAAGATCGAGTTCCTGATGAGCAAGGGCGTTACCGATCTGCGCGAGGTGAGCGAGGACGGCCTCAACCCGCCGAGGCTGGTGCTGAACCGGGATGATCCCGACCGCATCGATCTCTGGGCCACGAGCGCCTACGGCGCGCGCATGACGGCGGCGCGATCGAAGGTGAAGGACCTCAAACTCGTCCTCAACCTGGGCAAGATACCTCTATATCTCGCCTGCGGCCGGAATACCTCGCCCCAGACGGTGCAGGCTTTGCGGCAGGCATTCGAAAGGGCCGACAAGGACGGCACGCTCAAGCGAATCGCCGAGCGGTACGCTTTCTGAGCTGGATTGGTCGGGGTGACTGGATTCGAACCAGCGACTCCTGCGTCCCGAACGCAGTACTCTACCAGGCTGAGCTACACCCCGAACCGGATTGGAAACCGCGGAGAAGAAAGCGCCTCGGGAACTCTAGTAGTCGCGCTCGACCGCGAAGGTCGCCAATTCTAGCAAAGAATCGCGATAGCTTGAATTCGGCAGGGCCGCGATGGACTCGCTCGCGATCCGGGCTTCGTCCTTGGCCTTGGCCCTGACGTAATCGAGCGCGCCAGTCGTATGGATCGCGTCCAGGACCGCGCCGAAGTCCTCACCGCCGCCGCGCTCGATCGCCGAGCGCACCAGCGCCGCCTGCGCAGGCGATCCGCGCTGCATGACGTGGATCAGAGGCAGGGTGGGCTTGCCCTCCTTCAGGTCGTCGCCCAGGTTCTTGCCCGTATGAGCGGCGTCCCCGGAGTAGTCCAGCACGTCGTCGATCAGCTGGAAAGCCGTACCCAGGTGCAGTCCGTAGCGAGCAAGCCCGGCCTCGAGCTCGGGGCTAGCGCCACCCAGGATCGCGCCCAGCTGTGCCGCGGCCTCGAAGAGCTTTGCGGTCTTGCGCCGAATGACCTCGAGATAAGCGGCCTCGCCTATGTCGCAATTGTGGGTGTTCATGAGCTGCAGGACCTCGCCCTCCGCGATGGCGTTGGTGGCGTTGGCTAGGACCTCCATGACCTGCATGCTCCGCACGCCCACCATGATCTGAAAGGCCCGGGAATACAGAAAATCGCCGACCAGCACGCTGGCGGCGTTGCCGAACTCGGCATTCGCGGTCTTGCGACCACGCCGCAGATCGGATTCGTCGACGACGTCGTCGTGCAATAGGGTGGCCGTATGGATGAATTCGACGACCGCCGCGAGTTCCACGTGTTGCTCGCCCCGATAACCGGTCGCGCCGGCAGCAAGAAAAACCAGCGCCGGGCGCAGCCGCTTTCCGCCGCCGGCGATGATGTACTCCGCGATCTGGCGGATGAGCACCACGTCGGACTCCAGCCGGCGGCGGATCATGGCGTCCACCGCCTGCATGTCTGCGGCGATGAGGTTGCGGAGGAGTTCGGGCTGCAATGGGGTAAAGCGGAAATGACCTAGCGGCGGGGTGAGCAGCATAGCATAATTTCTTTGACTGTACCCGCTAAACGCATGTATAATTTCGCGTTTTTTCAGGAATGGCTCTGGAGATCAGCATGTACGCGGTGGTAAGGACCGGGGGTAAGCAGTACCGCGTTTCAACGGGCGAGAAACTCAGGATCGAAAAGCTCGCGGCCGCCGTAGGCAGTGAGCTGGTGCTCGACGAGGTGCTCCTCGTGGGCGAAGGTCAGGCGCTCAAGGTCGGTACTCCCGTAGTGAAAGGCGCGTCCGTCAAAGCCAAGGTCCTGGCTCACGGCTTGGCCGACAAGGTGATGATATTCAAGATGCGTCGACGCAAGAACTCGAAAAGGCTCCGCGGCCATCGCCAAGCCTACACCGAGATCGAAGTCACCGGCATCGCGCAGGCGTAGCGGTACCGAGAAAGGCAAGCCATGGCACACAAAAAAGCGGGCGGCAGTTCACGCAACGGCCGCGATTCGCAGTCAAAACGCCTGGGCGTCAAGCGCTACGGCGGGCAGCTCGTGGCCGCCGGCAGCATCATCGTGCGCCAGCGCGGCACTCGCGTCCATCCCGGTGACAATGTAGGCATCGGCAAAGACCATACACTCTACGCGAAGGTGAGCGGCAAGATCGAGTTCAACTTCAAGGGCCCGGCCCGCAAGCAAACGGTCAGCGTGGTGCCGGCTTAGTCAACAAGCAGATCTCCCCGGAAAAGCCCTATCCACGCGATAGGGCTTTTTTGTTTTCAAGATGAAATTCATCGACGAAGCGCGCATCGAGGTCCATGCCGGAAAAGGCGGCGACGGCGCGGTCAGCTTCAGGCGCGAGAAATACGTGCCTCGCGGCGGCCCGGACGGGGGCGACGGCGGCCGGGGCGGAAGCGTGCTCGCGATCGCGGACCGCAACATCAACACCCTTGTCGAGTATCGATTTGCGCGCATCCATCGCGCGCGCGACGGTGAACGAGGGGGCGGCCGGCAGTGCAACGGCAAAGGCGCGGATGATGTGGTACTGCGCATGCCGGCCGGCACGGTGATTTCGGACGCCCGCACCGGAGAAACGCTGATCGACCTCGCCGAGCATGAGCAGATCGCGGTACTCGCTCGAGGCGGCAGGGGCGGCTTGGGCAACGTCAATTTCAAGTCGAGCACGAATCGCGCTCCGCGCAAGTCCACTCCGGGGGAGGTCGGCGAGCATCGCGTCCTCAATCTCGAGCTCAAAGTGTTAGCAGATGTCGGGCTGCTTGGCCTCCCCAACGCGGGAAAATCCTCCTTCATTCGGGCGGTTTCCGCCGCGCGGCCCAAGGTCGCCGACTACCCGTTTACGACCTTGCACCCCCATCTCGGCGTCGTCCGCATCGGGGTCGACCGCAGCTTCGTGATCGCCGATATCCCCGGGTTGATCGAAGGCGCGGCCGAAGGCGCGGGGCTGGGACATCAGTTCCTCAGGCACCTCGCGCGGACCCGGCTGCTCTTGCACATCATCGACGCGGCACCGACCGAGGAAGGCGCCGACCCCGTCCGCGATGCCCGGTCGATCGCCGCCGAGCTAAAGAAGTTCGATCCGGGGCTCCACAAAAAGCCCCGCTGGCTGGTGCTCAACAAAATCGATATGCTCCCCGGCGATGGGAGCAAAGCCGCGGAGAAGGACCTGGTGCGCAGGCTGCGCTGGCGCGGCCCAAGTTTCCGCATATCTGCGCTCACCGGCGAAGGC
>Ga0326726_10006708_pt1 | contig 10357 bp, 10 predicted proteins | sample MHFenrmetagenome_2_FD_207603 | JGI IMG/M metagenome (GOLD analysis project Ga0326726, IMG submission 207603) | Lab enriched peat soil microbial communities from Michigan Hollow, Ithaca, NY, United States - MHF15MN | ecosystem: Environmental > Terrestrial > Soil > Wetlands > Peat | place: USA... | reverse complement strand
CGCTTGTGTGGAACACCAAGGCGGGGAAACCGGTCGCATTTGATGACAACGATACCGCCAATTTCGCCCTGGAAGGGATGTACGATGCCAATGGCGTCCTCGCTTATCCAGCCTTCCAATTGATCAAGAATCAGATGGAAACCTACACAGCAGAGTGGCAGGAAACCATCTCCACCGTCCCGGCTGCAAAGGTTCGTGAAATTGCTAAAGACCTGGTCGCACATGCTCACATCGGTGAGACCGTCGTAATTGATGGTGTCACCATGCCGTTCAGGCCGGTCAGCATCCAGTACGAAAAAGGCGCTTATGCTCACCCGATCGAAGGTCCTTGGGGCGACTTCACCGGGAAGATTATTTGCGAACTACTCGGATGCATCGAAGTACCCGGTGGTCAAAGCGGTAACTCATCGCCGAGTGCCAACTGGCTCAAGCCAGATGCAGATGGTGTCCGCAACCCATCCGGTGAAGGTGGGACCGATTATTACGGTTATAAATGGTCCTGGCCTCTGTCCTTTGCAGACTTGCGCCAGTACTACCCCGTTTCCCACACCCTCATTTGGGGTCTCGCCAAGAACCTCGTCGACCCGGTGAAATACAATTCCGACTTCACAGTGGACATGTTGATTACTGCTGGTGGTGGTCCCGTTCGTTCAAGCTTCGATCGCGGCCTGTTCGAGAAAGCCTGGTCCACCGTACCCTTCCACACGGCTTTCGCACTGACCTACGACGAAAACGTAATTCTGGCCGATATCGTCCTACCGGATGCTGCCTTCCTCGAAAAGGATGGTCGCTATGGTGGGAGCAGTGCACCGCCCGGACACAAGGTTAATGTGGATGCTACCCGCGGCGCTTATTTCTTCCTCTACCGCGACGCCTCCGCCATCAAGCCTGTCTACAACGCTCGCAATGCAGATCAAACCTTGATCGATCTTGCCGAGGTGGCGGGTATCTTGACCGGGAAAACGGGTCTTATCAGCAAAGTCAATGGCTCTCTGGCGAAGTTCCCCTTGGATCCGGAAAAGAAATTCACCCTTCGGGAATATTCAGAAGCCATCCTCAAGCAGAACTTTGGCGGGGATAAAAAACTTTCTGACATTAACGATAAAAACGGCCCAATCATGAAATACAACACACGGGGCGCTAAGAACTATAACTATAGTTACTGGCCTAATAACAAGACCCGGCACCCCATGTATTTCATCCAGCTGCCGCGCGCTGCCGCCAGGTTGAAGGAAAACCTTCAGAAGGCTGGCCTGCCGGGCATTCCCGGCTGGGACAACCAGGATGAATACTGGGCAGCCTATGCGCCGATCCCATACTGGTACCCCTGCAAGGAGTTCAATGCACCTGCGGATTACGATCTGTGGGCAATCAACTGGAAGACGCCCATGGGTCCGTTCTTCTGCGGCGACACTTACGGGAACGTCTGGCTGCATGAAACCATGAAGACCTGGGATCCTTACGAATACGCAGTGTGGATCAATACCGCCACCGCCGCCAAGAAAGGTATCAAGAACGGCGATGTCATTGTGATCGAGTCGCGCTGGGGCAAAACCCAGGCTCCCGCCAAAGTGACCGAGCTGATACATCCGGACGTGATTGGTTTCCCGGCCGGGCACGGTGCGGCTTCAACCATGGCGAACCCCATCACGGCCGAAGGCGGATATTTCAACGCCCTGTGCAACCTGGACGAAAACAATTTGGCTGTGGATCCTTTGACGGCCCAGGTTGAAGAGGGTCCCGCCGTGAAAGTTTACAAGGCATAGGAGGTGAGATCATGAAATACGGAATGGTAATCGATCTACGCAGATGCGTAGGCTGTAATGCCTGCACCATCGCCTGCAAACAGGAGAATGGTACGCCCCCCACGATTTTCTATTCGCACGCAAGCATTACCGAAGTGGGAACATACCCGAATGCCAGGCAAACGCCCCTGCCGGTTCTTTGCAACCATTGTACCGACGCCCCCTGCGTTGATGTCTGCCCGACGGGCGCAAGCACGAAACAGACCAATGGCATTGTGACCATCGATGCGAACAAATGCATCGGCTGCCGTTACTGCATGGTTGCCTGCCCTTACAACGTGCGCCAATTCATCGGCTCCGCACCCGCAGGCTACTATCCAGACAAGGGGCTGACCGCTTACGAAACAGTAGCGTATGCCAAGCACCAGGTTGGGACTGTGGAGAAATGCAACTTCTGTGCCCCCCGCGTGGCTGCAGGGCAGCTCCCGGCTTGTGTGTTGACGTGCCCAGGACAGGCGAGATTCTTTGGCGATTTGGATGATCCAGCCAGCCAGGTATCCCTGCTGATCATGGAGCATAATGCCAAACCTCTAAATCCCGAAGCCGGGACCGGGCCGAATGTTTACTATATCGGCTAAAGGAGCATGATCATGGCAACTGAAGTTAAAACACAAAGTAAGTCGAATGGCATCGCCTGGCTCGTAGCAACGGTCGTCCTCGTGGTGATCGGTGCGATCGCCTGGGGCATTCAGCTCAGCAAGGGCATGTCCGTTCTTGGTATCAACCAGATCATCGCCTGGGGTATCTACATTGCAGCTTTCTTCGCCCTGGTCGGGCTGGCAAGCGGACTGTTGATCCTGGCGGTTCTTTCGGACATGGGTGTCATCCAGGGTCTTGGAACAACCAGGCGCAACCTTCTGATTGGTGCAATTGCAAGCTATATCGCTGGTGGGATCATGATCCTGATGGATATCGGCAAGCCCGAGCGCGTCCTGAACATGATCTTCAGCGCCCAAATCCAATCACCCTTCGTTTGGGACTTTTTCAGCCTTGCGCTGGGTGTGATCATGGCCGTCATTCTCCTGCTTGTCTCCCCGAAAGCGAAATGGCTGTCAGTGGTCGCCGGTATCGTGGCGGCAGTGGTCGTCATCTTCGAAGGCTGGATCCTGAGCATGAGCGCTGGTTCCCCGCTGTGGTCTGGTGGGATCATGCCGGCGATATTCCTGGTCGAGGGATTGCTGCTGGCTTTGGGAGTCATTCTAATTGCCAAGCCTGCCTCCGATGCCCTTCGCCGCTGGATGCTGGTTCTCCTGCCGGTCTTGTTCCTGCTCAACGTGTTTGAGATCGGAGCTTTGCTGTATGCCGGCGATGCAGACGACCGCTTCGGGACCGGCATGCTGCTTTCAAGCCCGCTGTTCTGGCTTGAGGTGGTCCTGGGGATTATCCTGCCCTTCGTGCTGTTGATTATTGCCGGCAAAAATCGAATAGCAGTCATCACTTCCGGAGTTCTGGTGGTGCTGGGTGTGTTCGTGGCAAAATCACTGATTATCGTTGCCGGGCAATCCATCACCTTGCTGCTGGGAACGGCAACCTATACCCCCACCCTCGTGGAATTTGGCGGTGTGATCGGTATGGTCGGGCTGGCCGGGTTATTGTACCTGCTCGGAACCCGCTTTTTGCCTCAAAAGAAGGCGTGAAATAAGATAAGCGCCTTCGTCCTGTGATCAGGCACACTTGGTGTGGTCCCACTTCCTAAATTCTTTACAAGGGATGCACCTTGAAAAACCTGTGGTTCATTGGCAGAATCTTGAAGCTTCGATGACAAGGGGGCATGCCAATGAACCCGCAGGACAAATTTTGCCCGATAATTGAATATCCCAAAACGCGACAAGTAATCAGTGCTGGCAATGGCACACGCAGCGTGTGAACGCCGCAATGATGGTAATACACCCCGTTTAGTGATATATTGGGCAAATCCCAAAATCCAAGGAGATATTCAAATGAATAAAACTAAACTGGGTGTTAAGGAACTTGCCGATATCGCCCGGGCGCGGGCAGCGTTCAGTTCATTCCTTACGATCCACTTCAATGCGCTGCCGGATGAAAAATTTGTAAAGCAGATGCGTGGCAAAGAGGTCACCTCCATGCTGGCGCTTTTGCCGAAAGATGAAAATGTTAATAAAGATATATCCAGAGGGGCTTCCTTGATGTCCAAATTCCTAAAAGGGACATCTGGTGACAAGCCAGCCCAGCTTTCTCAGAAACTGGGAGTTGACCGGACAAGGCTGTATAGAGGCCTTGCGCCCACTTATGGTCCCCCGCCTCCGTATGAGATGGTTTGGAGCCAAAAGTGGCAGGATGTCGCCTTGTTGCAAGCCCTGGCCGCAACCTATCGTGAAAATGGTCTGACGCAGTCCACTGAAATTATAGACCGGATGGATTATCTGGGCGTGGAGATGGAATTCATCCATGCCTTGTCTGTCCGTGAAACGGATTCCTGGGATGCAGGCAAAACAAAAAAGGCTCATTCCCTTCTGGAAGAGCAAATGAAGTTCTTTCAAGAGCACCTGGAATCATGGGTTCCAAGTTTTATCCCAAAGGCAATGGAATTCGTCGAGACGGATTTTTATCGCGGGCACCTGCTTATGCTGCAAGGCTTTATTTCAGAGCAGGCGGAGATATTTTCAACAATCTCATCCACCCCCAAAGAATGACCTGTGAATAGATCGTCAGGATAGTGAATTAAAGGTGTTCCCAAATCAAGGAGGAGGTCGGACTTGTCACTTCGCAAGGTTAAGGTCTCACCACTTCAGGCAGGTCTTGTCCTTGGATTTGGGTCGGCACTTGTTCAAGCCTATTTCAAGGTGATCCCCCCATTGGCGTATGGGGTCTGCATGGTATGCCATCCAAAGGATTTGTTCAACTGGATTGCCGACCATCTCCTGCATTTAAACTGGGGGTACAGCCTGGCTTCGACCAATTGGCCGCTGCTAACTGTGGTGGGGGTTGTCCTCGGAGCCATGCTGGCTGCATATCAGCATGGTGAGCTCCACTTGCGGTCGGTGCGCCAGCCCTTGTTCTATTTCATCAACGGATTTTTAATGATCAATTTTGGGCTGATCCTCGGGGCCTGCCCGATCCGGATCGTGCTGCTCAGCGCATACGGAAACTGGCTTGGGATCATTGGTTGGACCTGTGTTGTGATTGGGGTCTTGGTAGGAACCCGGGTTCTTAGGTGGGCAGCTGCTCGAACTGTCCGGCGGAGCGAAATGGCATGATAGCCTCCATTGCCACCCTTATCCTGGGGTTTGTAATTGGTTATTTGGGGCAGAGATCTCGCCTGTGCTTCGTTTCAGGTTATCGGGACTTCATTCTTACTCACGACACAAATTTATTAAAGGGGGTACTGGGCGCTTTCATTGGTGCCCTTGGAGGTTTTATCCTTTTCAGCTTCCTTGGAAGTGGCATTCTCGGGTTTCCGATGCTACTCCAGACCACGATTCTGACCCGCTCGGCAGTGATCATAACGATTGTGTCAGCGCTGGGAGTGGGAATCGTGGGTGCTCTTTCTGGAGGTTGCCCCTATCGGATGCACGTCCTGGCTGCCGAAGGGAAGAAGACATACTGGGTTTACCTTTTGGGTTTCTATGCGGGGCTCGTTTTTTACAATTTGGTTACCACCCATTTTATGGATATGGTAAAAACTGTTCTCAAATAATGTTATCGGGTTGGCTGGAAAGCCAGATATTTCCTGGCTGAGAATAATTCCAGCTGTTTATAAACAGGTTGATTTTGACGAATTTTTAGATATTAGGTGAAAGGTCAAGCTGGTTACCTAGTACCCGGTATAAAGCCAGGGGTTTATTCAGGATGGAAATTGAAGTGGTTGATTAGGTGCCTGGCTGATGAGGAAATTTAATGAAATTCTGTAAATGGGTATGCTTGTTCTGTGGAATGTGTGTGGTTATGGTTGCCTGCTCCAACAACTCTCAGCTGGCGGGGCCTTCTACTCCCATTCCTACCACCATAAATCCCGTAACGACACAAACCTCACAGACCCTTGAACCCACCCAGTTATCACTGGGAGCCTCCTTGCTGCAAAAATTACCAAAGTGTGGGGGGATCCGGGTTCTGGATAACCCTATTAAATTTGATTGGCCGAACATAGACGAACGTCTCCAGGAATTGACTGATGCTCAGTGGGGGTACTATACCTGCCCGGGACCTCGAGCGGATGTAGCAGCTTTTTATCGGGGACTTATGCCCAAACCGCCATTCAACCAGATTGAGACGAATTGGGTGGAAAGAACTGAAGGCAGTGTTGGAGTGTATTACAACGGGTCTACGACGATTTGGACCTATCTATGGGTGATTACTCAGCATGAGGATGCACAGAAATCCTATGTCATCGTTGCGGAATCCCTTGAACCTGTCCAGGGTGAATGCTGGTTTGATCCCCTAATAAGTGAGAATGGTATTGTCGAAGAGGTAAAACAATGGAGCCTCGAATGATCTACCTTGACTATGCTGCTACTTCATGGCCGAAACCAAAGGAAGTATGGCGCGCCATGTCCGACTTCATGGAAAATTCCGGTGGCAACCCCGGTCGTTCCGGGCACCGCCTGTCGATTTCTGCGGCGCGCATAGTCTTCAACGCGCGCGAAGCGGTCGCCAATCTATTCCATGTCTCCGACCCCCTTCGGGTTATTTTTACCGCCAATGTCACCCATGCGCTTAATTTAGCCATTTGCGGGATATTGAAGCCCGGTGACCATGTTGTCACCAGCAGCATTGAGCACAATTCGGTGATGCGTCCGTTGCGGGCTCTTGAAAAAGAAGGGGTGAAACTGACCGTTGTCCAATGTAAGACGGATGGCTGCCTTGATTTGAAGGCGTGGCGTGCAGCCGTCACCCCGGGTACCCGCCTGGTGGTGGTAACCCATGCCAGCAATGTCATGGGGACTCTCCTGCCGATCAAGGAGATTGCGTCGATCGCCCACCAGGCTGGAGCCTTGATCCTGGTGGATAGCGCCCAGACCGCAGGCGTCATTCCGATCGATCAGCCGGCGATGGGCATTGACCTGTTGGCATTTACCGGTCATAAGGGGTTGTATGGGCCGACCGGTACCGGGGGCCTGGTGATTGGGGAGGGTGTGGATCCATCTGAGTTGCGACCGGTGGTCAGGGGGGGAACAGGCAGCCGGTCAGAGTATGAAGAGCAACCGGACATGTTGCCGGACAAGTATGAAAGTGGTACAGTCAACAGCGTCGGCATCGCCGGTCTGGGAGCCGGGGTACGCTGGGTTCAATCCATCGGGGTTGAATCGATCCGGGCGCGTGAGGAAGAGTTGAACGAACAATTTTTATCAGGGCTGCAGAATATCCCGGGGATAACATTGTATGGTCCGCCCAACCAGGAGGAAAGGACTGCGGTTGTCTCTTGCCGTGTGGCTGGTCAAAACGTGTCGGAAGTTGGCTTGCGACTGGATGACGATTTCGGGATTCTCTGCCGGGTCGGTTTGCACTGCGCACCTTCAGCCCATAAAACGATCGGGACTTTTCCGGAAGGTACGATCCGATTGGCGCCTGGTATTTTTACCTCCCCTGACGATATTCGCACAGTGATTGCTGCATTCAAGAAGGCTTCTAAACCGCATGGGTAAGTTTGGTGTAATCTTGTTTCACACGAATACCTCTGCAATGCAGGCAGAAGCAGTCCTTATTAGAGCCAAACAGGAAATCAAGCTGATTCCGACGCCACGTGAGCTCTCTAGTGACTGTGGAATTTCTTTACGATTTGATTGGGATTATAAAAGTGAGGTGGAGGCGCTCTTGCAGCGGTCGAAGGTTGATTTCGCTGGCATCCACCCTTTGTCCATTTAGTAATAAGATAGATTTAACCACCTCGTACCGTATGTTTGAGTGTTAACCTAATTGGTGAGATAAAGTCTCGAGCCAATGACACGTGGGAGATGAGCTGCAATCCAGGATCGAATTATTAGATCCGGCGGGAGCAGCTTTTATCATCTCTGGCAGTCGGGAGGAAACGTGAATCGCCCATTCAGCATGCATGAAGGTCGAAGAGCATCACTTGGCTGCTTGGTCCCCTGGGATTTATTCTGCACCAAAGTGACATTTATCACAGATTATATGGAATTTATGCCCTACTCCATGCAAGTCTTTGCTGTAAACTGGATAATAGCGATATTGTCATAAGTAAAATGGTCAAAGATCTGGAAACCTGATCGGTATGGAAATGCATTTCTTAATGGCGAAGGAATCATCCCGGTGAATCTATTTAATATAGCCGATCGATTTGCTGCCCTCGATCGCTCGGATGTGATGCTGGATACAAAACGCTGCCTCCACAGCTTGTATCGATTCTCTGACTGTAAAGCCTGTAATGATATTTGCCCTGTGGATGCCATTACGCCGGGCAAAGTGCCCAGCTTGGACTCCACAAAATGCCAGACCTGCCTTGCCTGTCTACCCGCATGCCCGGTTGGTGCATTTACGGCAGATGACGGGGTTGCTTCCCTCTTGAATGCTGTCACACACCTGGAAGGGGGAGCGCTTGAATTATTGTGTGAGCGGAACTCACGGGCAGCGCTCGGGGTCTCCGAGGAAACCACCGGGATTCTGACACGGGGTTGCCTGGCAGGTTTGGGAACTGGGACTTATCTTGCCCTGGCTGCGATTGGTGTGGAGCGTATCCTTGTGCGAACGGATGCCTGTTCCGATTGCGAATGGGGAACCCTTTCCAGACAGGTGGAAGTACAGGTCAACCAGGCAAAGCAACTCCTGGAAAATTGGGGAAAAGTGGAAAATATCGCCTGTATTTCAGGGTTGGACTCTCCCATGGAACGTCCCCTGTGGAAAGCGACCAACCCTCCACTCTCTCGTAGAGATTTATTTCTCCTGGCTGCTCGCCAGGGGCAAATAGCCATCGCCCGCTCCATCGAAGATGGGCAGCCGCATTCCGCTCACCGCCCTGGTCGCGACCGTCTAAGAATGGTAGGTGCGTTCACTCATTTACCCGTTCCTGGTTCCACAGAAAGCTTCAGCTTGGGGGAACTGGGTTTCGCCACTTTGTCAAACACTGAGGCTTGCACGGCCTGTGGAACCTGCGCCCGGGCCTGCCCTACGGGTGCAATATTGTTCAAGAAGAATGAAAATGAGACGGCCTTCACGTTATCTCTCTCGGTCAGGAATTGCATTGGCTGTGGGATGTGCGTCGGTGTGTGTACCTCCAAGACACTAAGGGTGGATCGTTCCCCGTCTTTTAAACAGGTCTTTGGCGCGGAGATGGTTATCCTAAGGGAAGGCGGATTGACTAAATGCGAACAATGTGGAGTTATAATAGCTGCCCGACCTAATATTCGCCTGTGCCAGTTTTGCGAGTTCCGCCGGGCGCATCCCCTTGGGTCCGTGCAGATGCCCGGAATGATTAACTCAAAGCCGTCGGAAAAACAGGAACCAGGAAAAACACCAGTATAACCATTCATCAAAGTAATGCTTGCTAAGCATAAAAAGTAACAGGATACCATCGCCAAGGAGAATTGAAGTCAACCACCCCAAGTGGCTAAAAAAATTGTGATTAATTAGTGGATTGACTAAGCTCGAGAAAAACTGTAACCATTATTGTTGCATCCCGACCTTTAATGGATCGCACCAAAACACGAAAATTCAGACTTATATAGATGTAAAAAGGAGAATCCAATGTTTCACTTAGGAACCACAGAATTGATCATCATCCTGGTCATAATCATTTTGCTCTTTGGCGTAGGACGAATTGGCAAGATCGCCGGGGAGTTGGGCAAGGGCGTCCGTGATTTTCGCTCGGGTCTGTCCGGTAAGACTGAAGAAGAAACAAAGCAGGAAGCGCAAACTGCTGAACCCACGGGCAAGAAAGAAAATTAAGCAGATCAAGAGTAAATTGCTGTGAGTGTTGATGCAAAAGTAACCAAGAAGCGCAAACGAAGCTGGGGCGATTACCTGGGTGCCTTTGGCCGTGCCCATCGCAAAGCCAGCGTTGAATTTGAAACCTCAATGCCGCTTCTGCAGCATCTGGATGAACTACGCCAGAGGGTTTTCAAGGCGTTTTTTGCCATTATCTTGACGACCGCCATCAGTTTCATTTTCGCTGGTAGATTGATTAACTTCCTTGCCACCCCGATTGGCGGTTCGAAGGCGCTGGTTTCGATCGAAGTCACCGAGAACATTGCCATTTTTATGCGGGTCGCAATGTTGAGCGGCATCCTTCTGGCAATGCCGGTCATCATTTACCAGTTGTTGGCCTTTTTGCTGCCGGGTCTTAAGGCCAATGAGAGAGCTTGGCTGCTTGCGATCGTTCCCATGGCCACCCTCTTGTTCATTGCAGGTGTCGCATTTACCTGGTTAGTGATGCTTCCTTCAGCGTTGCCGTTCCTGATCCATTTTCTGGGGATTACCACCCAAGTTAGACCCCTGAATTACTTTGAATTTGTCACTACGTTGATGTTCTGGATCGGGATATGTTTCGAGTTACCGTTGCTGGTAATGTTCCTGGCGAGGCTTAAGATCGTGAGTGCCAGGCAGCTGTTGAAAGCCTGGCGGTATGCCGTGGTTGCCAT
>Ga0326726_10006707_pt1 | contig 10358 bp, 6 predicted proteins | sample MHFenrmetagenome_2_FD_207603 | JGI IMG/M metagenome (GOLD analysis project Ga0326726, IMG submission 207603) | Lab enriched peat soil microbial communities from Michigan Hollow, Ithaca, NY, United States - MHF15MN | ecosystem: Environmental > Terrestrial > Soil > Wetlands > Peat | place: USA... | reverse complement strand
ATGAGGCTGTGGTAATCGACCCCGAGCGCCTGGAGCATCATGATGAGCGACAGCTCCTTGCGCAGGAAGCCGAAGACGAGGGTCACGCCCAGCTCGTGGGGCAGGCCGAGTCCCTTGACCACGAGCGGCGCCAGGACGTCGTTGATCCAGCGGTCGGCCCGGAAGTAGCTCAACAGGCTCAAGACGAGACTGCCGCCGATGAGCAGGGGCCAGGCGAATTTGACGAACGAGTAGACCTGGAGCCAGGTCTTGCGGACGATGGAGCTCAATCGTGGGGCTTTGAGCGAGGGGATCTCCAGGATGAGACCCGGGGACGGCTCCTTCATGAACCGGCTGACGATCCAGCCGATGAGGGCGACGATGAGGATATTGGCCGCGTAGAAGCCCATGGCCCAGAAGGGCCCGAGATAGAAGGCCACGAGGGCCAGCACGATCGTGGTCCGCGCCGAGCACGGGATAAAGGGGATGAGAAGCGACGTCAGGATCCGGTCACGCTGGGACTCGAGGATGCGCGTCGAAACGATGGCCGGGACGTTGCAGCCGAATCCGAGGATGAACGGCGAAACGGACTTGCCGTGGAGCCCGATCCGGTGCATGAAGGCGTCGAGGAGGAAGCCCGCCCGGGCGAGATAGCCGAGGTCCTCGAGCGCCGACATCAGGAACAGGAGCGGCAGGAAGTACGGCAGGACGATGGCCACGCCGCCGCCGATGCCTTGGATGAGCCCCTCGGCGAGATAGAAGACGAGCCCGTGGCCCAGCCGCGCCGCCAGGAACGCCTTGAGATGGTCGAACGGTCCGAGGAGGAGCGACTCGAGCGGACTGCCGACCTTGAAGATGATGACGAAAAAAGCGAGGAAGACCGCCGCCAGGATGACGTAGCCGAAGAAGGGGTGCATGAGAACGGCGTCGACCCTCTTGTCCCAGGTCATGCGGCGCCCGTGGAGGATGCGGCTCGACTCCTCGGCGAGCTTCATGCCCAGGTGATGCCGCTCCGCCGAGATGACTTCATAGGCGGGGGTGCCGCGGTCCTTCTCGATGGCCTTCTTGGCTCGATCGACGACGTCCTTCAAACCGGGCTCCACCTCGCCGAGGAAATCGCCGCAGGCGTGGCCGGCCGTTTCGATGAGCTTGACGGCCGTGAACCGGGGATTGGAGATGACGGGGAATCCGGGCGGCAGGAGTCGCTCGACGCCGGCGACCTCGGTCTCGACGTCGTCCGAGAAGCGGATCGGCTTGAGCGACTGGCCCTTGTCCAGGACGTCGAAGACCCTGTCCAGCAGCTCGCGCACGCCGCGGCCGTGGGCGGCGATCGTCGGCACGACGGGGACGCCCAGGAGGCGCTCGGCCTTGGCCGCGTCGAGCTCGATGCCCTTGCGCTCGGCGACGTCGACCATGTTGAGGGCGACGACCATCGGATAGCCGAGCTCCTCGAGCTCGAGCGTCAGCTCGAGGCCCCGGCTGAGCGTCGAGGCGTCGATGACGTTGACGACGAGGTCGGGCCGCTCCGAGAACAGGTGGGTCAGGACGATCTGCTCGGCCGGGTCGGACGTGCACAGGGAATAGGTCCCCGGCAGGTCGACCACGTCGAGGAGGCGCCCTTCGATGTTGACCCGGCTGTGGGTGTGCTTGATGGAGGTGCCGGGGAAATTCGATGTTTCGGCCTTGGGCCCGGCGATGGAGTTGAACAGCGTGCTCTTGCCGCTGTTCGGCTGGCCGATGAAGATGACGGTCGGGACCTCAGCAGGGCTCATGGACGGGTTCGACGACGACCTTTTGGGCGACGCCCCGTCCAAGGGCGACGGTCGTGTCCGAGGTGCAGTTGCGGACGAGCAGGGGCCCGCGGAGGATGGCCTTGCCGTCGAGCTCGACGACATCGTCCTTGTGGAATCCCAGGGCCATCAGCCGGCGGCGGACGCTCTCGCCACCGCAAAGGTCGATGATCCGCAGGGGTTTGTTATGGGGCGCGTCGAGGAGGTTCATGGTCGTTCCAGCAGTCCAGTTTATCCGAGTTTCACTATGAATCAAGACAAATTATCCGAACCAAGGGATAATCCCTACCGGAATTATAGGGAATAAGACCGGCGAAGTAAAGCCCGGACCGTGGATATTCGGCCCCGGATGCGGCATAATGATGCTTCGATCCCAGGAAAGGAGTCTTCCCATGAACGCATCAAGGATCCGCCGTTACGCCCTGGCCGCCCTTCTGGCCCTCGCCCTCCTCCTGCCGGCCGCGGCCGACGAGGGCATGTGGCTCTTCAACAAGCCGCCCAAGGACATCCTTCTGAAGAAGTACGGCTTCGCCGTCACCCAGGAGTTCATGGACCACCTCCGCCTGGCCTCGATCTCGTTCGGCGGGGCCTCGGGCTCGTTCATCTCGCCCGACGGCCTCGTGCTGACGAACCACCACGTCGGCCAAGGCGCGCTCCAGAACCTGTCCACCAAGGAGCGGGACCTCATGAAGACCGGCTTCTACGCCCGGACGCGGGGCGAGGAGCTCAAGGTGCCCGGCATGGAGCTCCGCGTCCTCGCCGGCATCGAGGACGTCACCGACAAGGTCCTCGGGGCCGAAAAGCCCGGCATGACCCCGGTCGAGGCCGCCGAGGCCCGTCAGAAGGTCATCGCCGGTCTCGAGAAGGACGCCGGGACGAGCGGGCTCCGGGGCGTCGTGGTCACGCTCTATTCCGGGGGCATGTACCACCTCTACACGTACAAGCTCCACGGCGACGTCCGGCTCGTCTTCGCGCCCGAGTACGCGGCGGCGTTCTTCGGGGGCGACCAGGACAACTTCACCTATCCCCGCTACGACCTCGACATCACGCTCTTCCGCATCTACGAGAACGGCCAGCCGTACAAGAGCGACAACTATATCAAGTGGTCGGCGACCGGCGTCCGCGAAGGCGACCTCGTCCTCTGCTCCGGGCATCCCGGGTCGACCGGCCGGCTCCTGACGCACAGCCAGCTCGAGTTCCTGCGGGACACGAGCTACCCCTTCTCCATCGCCACCCTCAAGCGCCGCCAGGCCTTCATGCACGCGTACGCGGCCGAGGGCGCGGAGGAACAGCGGATCGCCCTGCGCAACCTCTTCGGCATCGAGAACAGCCTCAAGGCGACCATCGGCTACCAGTCGGGGCTGCTCGATCAGACTCTCATGGCCAAGAAGCTCCGCGAGGAAGAGGCCCTGCGCGCCCAGGTGGCCAAGGATGCCGGCCTGGCGAAGGAATTCGGCTCGGCCTGGGACGAGGTGGCCGCCGCCGAGAAGGCGTACGCCTCGATGTTCAAGCCGCTCGGTCTTTTCGAACGGGCCAGCGGCTTCTACACGACCTACTTCACCATCGCCCGGAACATCGTCCGGATGGCCATGGAGAAGGGCCGGCCGAACACGGACCGGCTCCGCGAATTCCGCGACGCCTCCCTGCCGTCGGTCGAGCGCGGCATCCTCTCCCCCGCCCCGATCTACGATGAATTCGAGGCGATCAAGCTCGGCGACTCCCTGGCCCAGCTCAAGGAAGAGCTGCCCGACATGCTGGAGGTCCGCTGGATCCTCGGCGATCGTCCGCCCGCGGACGTCGCCCGCGAGCTCATCGCCGGAACGACGCTCAAGGACATCGAGCAGCGCAAGAAGCTGGTCGCGGGCGGTCTCGAGGCCGTCTACCAGAGCCAGGACCCGATGATCAAGCTGGCCCTGCTCGTCGACCCCGTCTCGCGCGGCCTTCGAGCGAAGTATGAGAACCAGGTCGAAGCGGTCGAGACCCGCAACGGCACCCGCATCGCCAAGGCCATGTTCAAGCTCATGGGAACGTCCATTCCCCCCGACGCGACGGGCACGCTTCGCCTCAGCTTCGGGGCGGTCAGGGGCTTTGTCGAGAACGGCAAGAAGATCCCCTTCGAGACGACCTTTGCCGGACTGTACGACAAGTCCGCCAAAGCCGGGAACAAGGACCCCTACGAGCTGCCGGAGAGCTTCCTCAAGAAGAAGGCGGCGGTCAAGCTGACGACGCCCGTCAACTTCGTCTCGACGGCCGACTCGATCGGCGGGAACTCGGGCTCGCCCCTCGTCAACCGGAAGGGCGAGTTCGTCGGCGTGCTCTTCGACGGCAACATCCAGTCGCTGCCGACGCGGTTCGTCTACGACGACACGATCTCGCGGTCGGTGATGGTCCACGCCCAGGGCATCATCGAGGCCCTGCTCAAGATCTACGACGCCAAGCCGCTCGTCGACGAGATCGTCGGCCGCAGATAAGAGGGACAGTCCCCTTCGGGGACAGTCCCTGAGAACCGGCCGGACGCCGGGCTCAGTACAGGACCTGCGCCTCGCCGACCTGGGCGATGCGCCTATCGAGCCAGGCGATGATCAGGTCGCGCCGGGCCGTGACCGCCGCGATCTCCTCGTCGGTCAGGTACTCGCCGACGATCGCCCGGACCGATTCGGCGGTCAGGCCCCTGAGGGCATCGACAAAGGCCCGGGGCAGCGTCTCCATGATGAATTTCGGATTTTCCTTGTTCTTCTCGTCGTAGATCAGGACGGATCTCGCCCTCTTGTCCGTCGAGAACGTCCGGGAATCGTCGATAAGGACCATCCGCCAGTCCTCCATGATGAGGTAGTTCCTCTGGTGGCGGTCGACGTTGTAGTTCAGGTTATCGAAAGCCCTCTGGAGGCAAAGCTGCCGGGCGAAATACATGGCTTTGAGGCCCGGCGGATTGAGCTTTTTCTTCACCAGGGTTTCCATGTTGTTCCACGAATCGACCCAGAGCTGGCATGATCCCCGGTCTCCCCGGAACTCCCGTTCGACCGTGGGCGGGACCATGTTCACTCCCAGGGCGCGGTTCAGCCTGTAGGCGGCGATCTCCCCTTTCCAGGTCTCCTTGAAGCCCTTGACCCGGTCTCCCAGCGCGTTCTTCCAGACGGCCTTGTGCTGGACCCCGTCCTTTTCGAGCGTCAGGACCCAGGGGTTGGTGACGGCCAGGGGCCCCGTGAGCTGCTTCTGGGCCACGACCTTGGCCGTCTTGAGGTAATCTTCCCATTTGTCGTAGTCGGCGATCTCGGCCGCGGTGAATTGGGCCAGGAGCCGGCTCCCGATCCCCAGGACGGCGACGGTCAACACCACGAATACGGCTTTTTTCATTTCGTTCCCCTCCCCGGCATTGGGCGCCTTCCGCCCCGAGTGTAGGCCTGAAGACCGGACGTGTCAACAGGACGGGGCCGCCCGTGTCCCCGCCCCCGGCCAAATTGACTTTGGAGGGCCTTTTTGATAAATAATGGTAAATGTACAAGTGGATTTCCCGCAAGCTGTTCGGAACCGATAACGATCGGACCCTCAAAAAGATCACGCCCCTCGTTTCCGTCATCAACGATCTCGAACCCAAGATCGAGCCCCTGACGGACGACCAGCTCCGGGCCAAAACGGCCGCCTTCAAGGACAAGCTTTCCCAGGGCGCCGGCCTCGACGATATCCTCCCCGAGGCCTTCGCCGTCGTCCGCGAGGCCTCGCGCCGGACGACGCGGATGCGCCACTTCGACGTCCAGCTCGTCGGCGGCGTCGTCCTCCACCAGGGCCGGATCGCGGAGATGAAGACGGGCGAAGGAAAAACGCTCGTCGCCACCCTGCCCGCCTACCTCAACGCCCTGTCCGGGAAGGGCGTCCATATCGTCACGGTCAACGATTACCTGGCCAAGCGCGACACGGAGTGGATGGGCGCCATCTATCGCTTCCTGGGCCTGTCCGTGGGGACGATCCAGCACGATCTCGGCGACGCCGACCGCTACACGGCCTACCGCGCCGACATCACCTACGGGACGAACAACGAGTTCGGCTTCGACTACCTCCGCGACAACATGAAGTTCCGTCTGGCCGACCTGGCCCAGCGCGAGTTCCATTACGCCATCGTCGACGAGGTCGACAGCATCCTCATCGACGAGGCCCGGACGCCGCTCATCATCTCCGGCCCGACGAACGAATCGACCCAGCTCTACACCCGGGTCGACGCCCTGGTCCGCCGCCTCCAAAAGGACAAGCACTTCACGATCGACGAGAAGAGCCGGACCGTCTCCATCCAGGAGGCCGGCGTGGCCGACGCCGAGCGCGTCCTCGGCGTCACGAACCTCTACGACATGGCCAACATGGAGTTCGTCCACGCCATCAACACGGCCCTCAAGGCCCACCACCTCTTCAAGCGCGACGTCGACTACATGGTCCAGGACGGCAAGGTCGTCATCGTCGACGAGTTCACCGGCCGGCTCATGCCCGGCCGCCGCTACAGCGACGGGCTCCACCAGGCCCTCGAAGCCAAAGAGCGGGTCAAGGTCGAGGACGAGAACCAGACGCTCGCGTCGGTCACCTTCCAGAACTACTTCCGCATGTACAAGAAGCTGGCCGGCATGACGGGCACCGCCGCGACCGAGGCGACCGAGTTCCGCCATATCTACGGCCTCGACGTCGTCGAGATCCCGACGAACAAGACCCTCATCCGCCTGGAGAACCCGGACGTCATCTACCGGACGGGCGAGGAGAAGTGGAACGCCGTCGTCGACGAGATCGTCGACCTCAGCCAGCGGGGCCGCCCCGTTCTGGTCGGCACCATCTCCATCGAGAAATCCGAGCACCTGAGCGCGCTCCTCCGCCGCAAGAACATCCGCCACGTCGTCCTCAACGCCAAGTACCACGAGCAGGAAGCCCAGATCATCGCCCAGGCGGGCCGCATCGGCGCCGTCACCATCGCCACGAACATGGCCGGCCGCGGCGTCGACATCCTTCTCGGCGGCAACCCCGAGTACCTGGCCCGGGAGCAGCTCAAGAAGAGCGGCGCCGACCTGGCCAAGGTCACGCCCGAGCAGTACGAAAGGGTCCTCGGGGACATCGGCCAGATCACGCAGAAGGAGCACGAGGCCGTCATCGCCCTCCAGGGCCTCCACGTCCTCGGCACGGAGCGCCATGAGGCCCGGCGCATCGACAATCAGCTCCGCGGCCGCGCCGGCCGCCAGGGCGATCCGGGTTCCTCGCGCTTCTACCTTTCGCTCGAGGACGACCTCATGCGCATCTTCGGCAGCGAGCGCATCTCCGGGCTCATGGCCCGGATCGGCATGGGCGACGGCGTGCCCATCGAGCACAACATGATCAGCCGGGCCATCGAGAGGGCCCAGAAGCAGGTCGAGGGGCAGAACTTCACGGTCCGCAAGCACCTCCTCGAATACGACGATGTCATGAACAAGCAGAGGGAGACGATCTACGGCCAGCGCCGCAAGATCCTCAACGGCGAGGACCAGCACGAGTACTTCATCGGCCTCATCGACAACCTCGTCGACTGGATGCTCGACACGCACGCCAACAAGAACGCCTCGCCCGAGGATTGGGACCGCGAAGCCCTGCGCCAGGCCATCCTGGGCCAGTTCGGACTGGACCTCGAGACGCTCGGCATCGCCTGGGATACGGTCGTCCACGACGAGCTCAGGGAGGCCCTCGTCAAGGGGCTCGTCGCCGCCTACGAGGCCAAGGAACGGCAGCTCGGCCCGTTCATGCGGGAGTTCGAGCGGATGATCCTTCTCCAGGTCATCGACTCGCAGTGGAAGGACCACCTCCTCGAGATGGACCATCTCAAGGAGGGCATCGGCCTGCGCGGCTACGGCCAGAAGGACCCTCTCATCGAGTACAAGAAAGAGGGCTTCGAGATGTTCCAGTCCATGCTCGACCGGATCGAGGAGGACGCCGTGCGCTACCTCTTCCTCATCCAGCCGGTCGTCGACCAGCCGGCGCCGGTCCGCCGGCAGACCCCGGTCTACTACCAGCAGCCCACGGGGCCGTCGGGGCAGCGGTCCAAGCAGGCCCGGGGCATGATCCCCGGCAAGCGCCACAAGCACTGATCCGGGAGCCAAGGAGGAGCCATGCTCGACGACAAGATCCGGGAGACGTTGACCTTCGACGACGTCCTCATCCTGCCGGCCAAGTCGGACGTCGTGCCCTCGGCGGCCTCGGTCGCGACCCGGCTGAGCCGCAATATCACCCTCAACATCCCGGTCGTCAGCGCGGCCATGGACACCGTGACCATGTCGCGGATGGCTATCGCCCTGGCCCAGCAGGGCGGCATCGGGATCATCCACCGCAACCTGTCGATCGACGGACAGGCCGAGGAGGTCGACAAGGTCAAGCGCCACGAAAGCGGGATGGTCGTCGAGCCCATCACCCTCCGGCCCCAGGACAGGATCTCGCGGGCCCTCGAGGTCATGAAGGAGCACCACATCTCGGGCCTGCCGATCACCGACGAGTCCAACACGCTGGTCGGCATCCTGACCAACCGCGACATCCGCTTCGAGAGCCGCCTCAATCTGCCGATCGAAAAGATCATGACCCGCAAGCTCGTCACCGTCCCCGTCGGGACTTCGCTCGAGGACGCCGAGAAGGTCTTTCACGAGCACAAGATCGAAAAGCTCCTCGTCGTCGACGACGGCTACCACCTCAAAGGTCTGATCACCTACAAGGACATCCTCAAGCGGATCCAATACCCCGACGCGGCCAAGGACAGCCTGGGCCGGCTGCGGGTCGGCGCCGCGGTCGGCGTCGGCTCGGACTTCCTCGACCGGGCCAGGGCCCTGGTCGCGGCCAAGTGCGACGTTATCGTCGTCGACAACGCCCACGGCCACTCCCAGAGGGTCCTCGACACGGTCCGGACCCTCAAGAAGGAGTTCCCCGGCCAGGAGCTCGTCGCCGGCAACATCGGCACGGCCCGGGCGGCCGAGGAGCTCATCGACCTCGGCGTCGACGCCGTCAAGGTCGGGGTCGGGCCGGGATCCATCTGCACGACCCGGATCATCACCGGCGCCGGGATCCCCCAGATCACGGCCATCGCCGACGTTTTCGAGGTGACCCGGAAGAAGGGCGTTCCGCTCATCGCCGACGGCGGCATCAAGTATTCCGGCGACGTGACCAAGGCGGTCGCGGCCGGGGCCGACACGATCATGCTGGGCAACCTCCTGGCCGGGACCGAGGAGGCGCCGGGCGAGGTCGTCATGTACCAGGGCCGGGCCTACAAGCTCTACCGGGGCATGGGCTCCCTCGCCGTCATGAAGGAAGGGAAGAGCAGCGATCGCTACCAGCAGGACATGCAGGCGAGCGCGAGCAAGCTCGTCCCGGAAGGGATCGAAGGCCGCGTGCCGTACAAGGGCAGCACCATGGTCACCATCCAGATGCTCGTCGGCGGTCTCAAGGCGGGCATGGGCTACGCCGGCTGCCGGACGATCGAGGAGCTCAAGACCAAAGCCCGGTTCATCAAGATCACCCAGGCCTCCCTCAAAGAGGGCCACGTCCACGACGTAGTCATCACCCAGGAGGCCCCGAACTATCACCTCGATTAGGAAGGGGGACGGACCATGTCCGACTATGTGATCAAATCACTGCTCGCGGTCCTTCTGTTGACGGCGGGACTCGTGGCCTTTCTGAGCATGATGGCCCGCTTCGGGCGGCCTGGCGACGAGGCCCGGTCGGAGAGGCTGCGCAAGCTCCACAAGAAGGCCGGATACGTCTACATCGCGCTGCTGGCCCCCCTGGCCGTCCTCGGGGCGGGCTTCCTCATCGAGATGGGCGACGGCCTGTCGACTAGGGGGACGTTCCATTTCGTCCTGGCCATGACCCTGATCGCGGTCCTTTTGCTCAAGTTCCTCGCGGTCAAGGTCTACCGGCAGATGCTGCGGTACGCGTCCTCGCTGGGCATGGCGCTTTTCGCCCTGACGCTGGTCATCTTCCTGGTCACGGCCGGGTACTTCGTCCTGCAGACCGTGGCCGGAAAATAGCGCCGCCGTTACCGGCGCATCCGCGATCCTAGGGGCGCCGGCGCCAACATCCACTCCAGAAGCTCGCGATGATCGGCCAGCCGGACCTCCGGCTTCGCGAGCGCGTACGCAAGGAAGGCCTCGACAGCGGCCCGCCTGGCGATGATCACGGCCGGGTTCGGCTTCCCGTCGGCCTTGATCGTGTAAAGCTCGCTGTGGAGCCCGACCGTTACGGGGCTCCGGTTCGCGCCCAGGTGGCAGTCGAGGGTGTATTCGAGGGTGGCCAGGAATTCTGCAGGCGTCATCGCATATTCGTTCCAGAGATTCCAGTCCATGCCCGTGATCTCGCCGTTCTCCGGCTGGAAATAATCCTGGCGCGTCTTCAGCGCCGCCCGCAGCCCCGCCGGCACGCCGTAACGAGCGCAGTCCGCATCGGGAGGCGCGATATAGTTCCCGAGGGGGATCTCCCAGAGGCCGGGGTGGCTGCCGATCGGCGGCCGGTTCGCCGGGATGCCGGCGTCCAGGGTGTAAGGCCACACGAATCCGCCGCGGTGCGGGCCGAGGCCCGGCCCTTCCTCGATGCTCGAATCGTAGACGAGAC
>Ga0326726_10006706_pt1 | contig 10361 bp, 7 predicted proteins | sample MHFenrmetagenome_2_FD_207603 | JGI IMG/M metagenome (GOLD analysis project Ga0326726, IMG submission 207603) | Lab enriched peat soil microbial communities from Michigan Hollow, Ithaca, NY, United States - MHF15MN | ecosystem: Environmental > Terrestrial > Soil > Wetlands > Peat | place: USA... | reverse complement strand
TCGGGCGTCAAGCCACCGCGCCCGCAGATCGTGTCGAGATCCACGGGAGCAAAGCCAGCGGCTGTGAGCAGCGCAGTCTCCTCCGGGGTCAAGGTGGGCGCGGCGCCCGATGGCCCTTCCGCGTCCACTACGGGGCTCATATTGAGCTCTTCCAGCACGTCCTGGGCAGACTCTACCAGTTTGGCACCTTCTTTGATCAGCCAGTGGCAGCCCCTGGCCAAGGGAGAATGGATCGATCCCGGTATCGCGAAAACGTCCCGTCCTTGTTCCAACGCCTGCCTCGCCGTAATCAGCGAGCCGCTGCGCAGTGCGGCTTCCACCACGAGGCACCCGCGCGCCAAGCCGCTGATGATGCGATTACGCCGCGGAAAGTTGGACGCGATTGCAGGTGTGCCCAGAGCGAATTCCGATACCAGCAGCCCGCGACTCGCGATTTCATGCGCCAGATCGCGATGGCGCGCAGGGTACACGCGGTCGAGTCCGGTGCCGAGCACTGCGATCGTGGAGGAAGCACCGCGTAGGCCGCCGCGGTGCGCAGCGGCGTCAATGCCGAGCGCCAGCCCGCTCACGATGGTAAGCCCGGCGTCGCTGAGAGCTTCGGCAAACGCCTCGGCGTCGGCCATACCCCCTGGCGTAGGGTTGCGGCTACCGACCACCGCCAGAGCCGCGTGCTGCAATAGTTCCACGCGCCCGCATGCATAAAGGATTACGGGCGGATCGGCAGTCTGAAGGAGCGTCTGTGGATATTCGGCATCAGCCAGAGTGAGCAGCCGATTGTCGGGATGTTTCAGCCACTCGAGAGCGGCGTCGAGTCGCTGCAGATCGGGACCGCGCTTGATTGCCGACGCGGCGTCCCGCCCAGCCACAGACTCGAGTGCCAACGGACCCGCTGCGAGTACGTCCCGGGGAGTGCCGAACTGCGTCAGGAGCCGGCGCAGCAACGAACCGCCGAGTCCCGCGACCAAGCACAAACGGAGCCAATCGGTCGACTCCGTCAACCCGGCTCGGACAGGCGCCTCTGCGTCAAATCGCTGTCCCGCGGTCGCCATCGAGAGACGGTACGCCTGCCAGCACCGGTTGTCCGGCGCTGCCCATCAGGGGTTTCGCACGTGGTCCAATACGTTCACCGGTCGACGCGAGGCCATCACGAGACCGAACGACATCTTTTCAAACACCCGGAACACCAGCATGACCCCGTACCGTTGCTCCGGCATTTCGATGACCTTGGCGACGCCCAGCGGGATTCTGCCCTCCGAACGGAACAAGCCAAGCACTTGACCGACTTCCACTCCATCGCGTGCGCCGCGGTTCACCATCACTACGGAATAAGTGCCCAACTCCCATACCGAACTGTCCGAACCCGCAATGACCTGGCCGTCGATGGGCTTGTCCGGTGCCCGGGGTATGTAGGACATGCTCTGCATAGGGGGCGCAAGCGCGAGCCGGTCGCCCAATGCGATCTCCTGGCGGGCGCTGGCAATGTGTACGGTGCTAATGTCGCCAAACCCCATTACGTCGGCGTCACCCAGATAAACCGCTTCGAATCCAAGAATCTCCAGCGTCTTCGGATCTTGAAATTGTCGCCCCTGGCGGAACACCTGCCAGCGGTCGCCTTTCTTCTTGTCGAGTCCGCGGACGTACGCGGTGTCGCCGGCGGACACGACCACGCGTTGGTCGTTATTCGCTACGATCCTCGGGGCGCGCGCAAGCTGCCCCGGTTCCATGATTAATGATCGCGTCAGGAACGGGTCGATGGCCTTGGCCGGAATTGTTGGGATCGGAATGGCTGCAACGCGCTCAGAGCGGATCTGCGGACGCAGTTCCGTGACCTGCAGTTCCAGTCCATACCAGCGCGACATACCCCCGTCGGGTGCGCCTTCCAGGCGCAGCCGCGGCGTAGCCCCGGAAAGATCGAGGATAAGTACGTCGCCGGGGTAGATCCAATGCGGGTTATGCACCAAATCCTTGTTGATGCCCCACAATTCAGGCCATTTCCAGGGATTCTTCAGGAATCGCGACGAGATCCCCCATAGCGTATCGCCTTTGACGACGACGTAGCGCGATGGCGCGTTGTCCTGCAGCACAATAGGGTCCGCTTTGGCCGCAGCCTCCGGCTCGGCCACGCTGGCTGCCGGTGCCATGGGTTCGGCGGGCTCAGCAGGTTGATCCTCGGCGCGCAGCAGCGCAGCCGGCAGGGCCAGGCTAATGAGCAGGGGGATAACCGATATAATCTTGGTCATTTGAAGCTCCTGATCTCCTTGCACGAGCGCGCCTCGCTGTGGTCACGACTAAACTGCCCGGAAAGCCACAGCTTTGGGAAGGATATTAATTAGTAAAGTCAAGTACTTCCCGTAGATTCTGCGCGTACCTTATTAAATACGCAAGCCATGGCATTGCTGCCCATCCTGCGCTATCCCGATGAGCGCCTACATACACTGGCTGCCCCCGTGGAGAGTGTTAACGACGACATTCGTCGATTAGTTGAGGACATGGCGCAAACCATGTACGCGGCCCCCGGCATCGGCCTGGCCGCGACCCAGGTCGATGTGCATAAGCGCATTATCGTCATCGATATCTCCGAGGCGCATGACTATTTGCAGGTCTTCATCAATCCGCAGCTGCTGGAGACGCGCGGTGAGGCGAAGTGCGAAGAAGGCTGCCTGTCCGTGCCCGGGATCTACGAATTCGTCACGCGGGCCGAGTGGATCAAGGTGCGAGCACTGGGCACCGATGGAAAATCCTTCGACCTCGAGGCGACTGGACTGCTGGCGGTTTGCGTCCAGCACGAAATGGACCACCTTGAGGGCAAGGTCTTCGTGGAGTATCTGTCGCGCCTGAAGCAGTCGCGAATCGTCGCCAAATTGAAGAAGCAACAGCGCCAGGCCATGTGATGAGGCTGGTATTCGCAGGCACGCCAAGGTTTGCACAGACAATCCTGCACGCGCTCCTTGACGCCAGCCACGACGTGGCCCTGGTGATGACCCAGCCGGATCGGCCTGCCGGGCGCGGTCTTAGGATCAATCCTTCGGATGTGAAGGCCCTGGCGTTGGAGCGAGGCCTGCCGGTGCACCAACCCGCAACGCTGAAAACCCCTGAATGTCGCAGCCCGATCGTGGCCGCTAGGGCCCAGGCTATGGTGGTGGCCGCCTATGGGCTGATCTTGCCGCAGGCCGTCTTGGATTTGATGCCGTACGGGTGCATAAACGTACACGCCTCGCTATTGCCCCGTTGGCGTGGCGCGGCGCCGATCCAGCGGGCGATTCAGGCGGGGGACCGCGAGACGGGCATCAGTATCATGAGGATGGAGGCAGGCCTGGATACCGGCCCGGTATATCTGCGCGAGTCCATCCCCATCGCTTCGGATGACAGCGCCCAGTCGTTGCAGGACAAACTCGCAAAGCTCGGGGGACAGTGCATCCTCCAGGCGTTAAACGGTGTTCAAGCCGGAACGCTCGCGCCTGTTGCACAGGCATCGGAAGGTGTCACCTACGCCAGCAAGATCTCCAAGGACGAGGCGGAGCTGGACTGGCGCCAAAGCGCAGCCGAGCTCGATCGCCAAATTCGTGCATTCAACCCGTTCCCCGTCGCTCAAACGCATCTTCGGGGGGAATCCGTCCGCATCTGGCGTGGCTGTCCGTTGGATGGCCCACAGGACAGACCTCTCGGTACGCCTGGGGTTGTCGCGTCCGTGACGGATGCGCGCATCGTGGTTCAGTGCGGTAGCGGATACCTAGGACTGGACGAGCTGCAGCGCTCCGGGGGCAAGCGCCTAGCGGTGCGGGAATTCCTCCGCGGCTGCCCAGTTGCGCAAGGAGAGCGGCTGGGCACGCAAACCTTCCCGGCGTGATTGAAATTCAGCGCCGTGCGGCGCAGGCGGTCCTGGACGTGCTCGAGGGGCACAGCTTGAGCGCGGTGCTGGCCGCACTGTGGAAACGAAATCCAGGCCTTGCGGGCAGCGATCGGGCGGCGATTCAAGACCTGTCCTTCGGCACCTGTCGGATGTTGGGAACGTTGCGGGCGCTGCTCGACCTTCTCTTGAAAAAACCGCCGACAGATCGGGAGGTCGAAGCGCTGCTGCTGGTGGCCATCTATCAGCTCGAGTGGACGCGGGCGGCGCACTATGCCGTGGTGGACTTCGCAGTGCGTACCTGCGCGGCGCTGGGTAAGGCCTCGGCCAAAGGCCTGGTCAATGCGGTGTTGCGCAGCTACTTGCGCAATCGCGAGACTCTGTTGACCCGCGCACGTGCTACCGAGGCGGGACGTTATTCGTACCCCCAGTGGTGGATCGCCGAGTTGGCGCACGCCTGGCCTGACGACTATCTGGCTATCCTGGAGGCGGGAAACCGACACCCCCCTATGACCCTGCGGGTAAACCGCCGGGCCACAACTCCGGAGCGCTACCTGGCGATGCTGCGGGATGCCGATCTGCAGGCCAAGCAGGTCGGCCCTTTCGCGCTGCTGCTAGATCGGCCGGTGCCAGTGGAACACCTTCCAGGATTCGCGCAGGGCTTAGTCTCGGTGCAAGACCTTGCCGCGCAGTATGCGGCGCCACTGCTGGATCTGCGCAATGGCATGCGTGTGCTGGATGCTTGTGCAGCCCCGGGTGGAAAGACTGCGCACCTGCTCGAACTTGCCGATATAGACCTGACGTCACTGGATCGCGACACGCAGCGCATGCAGCGGGTGCGAGAGAATCTCAGGCGCCTGCACCTGTCGGCCACGCTGGCAGGCTCGGATGCTGCCGACCTTTCGGCCTGGTGGGATGGGCGAGCCTTCGACCGCATTCTGCTGGACGCGCCCTGCAGCGCATCCGGGGTCGTCCGGCGCCATCCCGATATAAAGTGGTTGCGTAGACAGGATGACTTGCCGCGCCTGGCAGTTGAGCAGGCACGCTTACTCGATGCTTTATGGCATACGCTTGCCTCTGGTGGTAAATTGCTCTACGTGACCTGCTCGGTATTTCCAGCAGAAAACCAGGCGCAGATCGCCGCCTTCCTCGGCGCTCACCGCGACGCGGGTGTTGCGCCCCTCACGCCGTTTCCGAACAAGACGGGGCAGCTGCTCCCGGACTCCCGGCACGATGGATTCTATTACGCGCTGCTCCACAAGCTTCCTGCGGCCGCTGGCTAGGCGTCGCTGGCTGATCTCTGCGTGGCTGGCGTGCCTGCTGGTGTGGGCCAACGCCGCGCGCGGCGACGGCGCGCACATCAAATCGGCCGAACTGATCCGGACAGAGGCCGGCTACACCCTGGAGGCGAACTACGAGATCACGCTCACGCACACGCTGGAAGAAGCGTTGGTGCGGGGCCTGCCGCTAATCTTCGTCACCGAGTTCGAGCTGGTCTATCCACGCTGGTGGACGTTGAATCTTTGGAATCGCACCATATCCGAGTTTCGCACTCAGCACCGGCTTTCCTATAACGCCCTGACACTGCAGTATCGCGTCTCCTTCGGCACCCTGAATCAGAATTTCGATTCCCTGGACGAGGCGCTGGCGGTGATCGGACGGGTGCGCTACTCGCCAGCGGTTCACTTTCAGGAAATCACCCCGGAGAATATCTATCTCGCCGAGCTTCGTCTGCGCCTGGACACCTCGCAACTGCCCAAGCCGCTGCAGATCGACGCGCTGGGATCGTCCGACTGGAACCTGTCTTCCGATTGGTATCGCTGGACCTTCAAGCCATGACCCCTTCGGTACGCACAGTGCGCAATTCCTTGCTGTCGCGCGGGATGAAGTACCTCATCGCAATGATCCTGCTGTTGGGCGCGATCATGCTGTACCTGCTTTCCAGCGCCAGCGCCAACACGCCGATGTTCGCCCGCAGTCTGCCTCTACTGTTGTTCTTCGGCGTCGCACTTGTGCTCGGCTTGATGGTGCTCGTCGGCTACCAGCTGCTGGCCCTGAGGCGGCGCCTCAAGGCTAGATTGTTCGGCTCCAAGCTCACTCTCAGACTGGTTCTGCTGTTTTCTCTGGTGGCCGTGTTGCCGGGCGTGCTGGTGTATTCGGTGTCCGTGCAATTTCTAAACAAGAGTATCGAGTCCTGGTTCGACGTGCGGGTGGACAAAGCCCTCGAGGGGGGATTGAGTCTTGGCCGAACGACTCTCGAGAACATGTTGCGGGACCTTACTCGTAAGGCCGATTCCATGGTGGTGTCTGTCAGCGATGCCTCGCCCGCGCAGCTAGTTGCGTTGCTCAACACAATGCGCGAGCAGGCCGCCGTGCAAGAAGCCACCGTATTTCACCCCGACGGCACCATCATTGCGTTTTCCATCAGCGAGGGCTCCGGGCTGATGCCGACGATGCTGCCGGCCACCGTGGCGCGCAAAGTCCGGCTGCAGCAGCCATATCGTGCCGTGGAGTCGGAGGCAGGCGCTGGTTTGCGTCTGCGTGTGGTCGTGCCCATCAACAAATTGTCGGGCGACGTTGCCCTGTTGCAGCTGGTGCAGGCGGTGCCTGCTCAGCTCGCGCACGATGCCGAAACGGTGCAGGCAATGTACCAGGAGTACCAGGAATTGTCGCTGTCGCGCGGCGGTCTCAAGCGCCTGTATGGCCTGTCGCTCACCCTGTCGCTGCTGCTGGCGCTGCTGTCGGCGCTGGTGTTGGCGATCCTGTTCAGCGAACGGCTTTCCGCGCCGCTGGTCTTGCTGGCTGCCGGCACACGCGCGGTAGCTCAGGGAGATTTCAGCCAACGCCATCCGGTGCGCAGCTACGACGAACTGGGCATCCTGACAGAGTCTTTCAACACAATGACCACTCAGCTGTCGGAGGCGCGCGCCTCCGCCTTGCGCAATCAGGAGCAGCTCGAAACCGCGAAGGCCTACCTGGAAAGCATCCTGGCCAAACTATCGGCGGGCGTGTTGTCCTTCGACAGCGAGCGATGCCTGCGCTCGGCCAATCCAAGCGCGGTGCAGATATTGGGCGTGGACCTGCAGCCGCTGATCGGGGTCCATCTCGATAACTGGCTCGCCCATGATGCGCGCCTGGCCGAAATCAGCGCGGCTGTCCTGGAAGCTATTGCATCCGGGAGTTCGGATACCTGGGAGCGGCAGCTCGAGGTAGCAGCCAGGAGCAAAGTATTGTTGTTGCGAGGGTCGGCCCTTCAGACCGGAGTGGAGGGCGGCGGCTTCGTCGTCGTTTTCGACGACATCACGCGACTGCTGCAGGCGCAGCGCTACGCAGCGTGGGGTGAAGTAGCACGGCGCCTGGCGCACGAGATCAAGAATCCGCTGACCCCGATTCGCCTCTCCGCCGAGCGTCTGGAGCACCGGCTGTCCGAAAAGCTGCAGCAGGCCGATGCCGACATGCTGCGGCGCTCCACGCAAACGATCGTCAAGCAGGTTACACAGCTCAAGGGCCTGGTAGACGCATTCAATCAGTACGCTCGCACACCGGAAATGCAACTGCAACCGCTCGACCTGAATGCGCTGTTACGCGAAGTGCTGGCGCTGTACGAGGCCCACAGGATGGTCATCGTTCCGGACCTGGAAGAATGCCTCTCGCTCGTGCAGGGCGATCCTGCACGGCTGCGCCAGGTCTTCCATAACTTGTTGCAGAATGCCGAGCAGGCAGTGGCGGAACGCGCCGATCCGCGCATCGTGGTACGCACGAGCAAATCGGGCGGCGCAGCAAGGCTGGCCGTGCTGGATAATGGCCCCGGGTTCCCCCCAGAAATTCTGGCGCGCGCGTTCGAGCCTTACGTTACCACCAAGTCCAAGGGAACGGGCCTGGGCTTGGCGATCGTGAAGAAGATCGTCGAAGAGCACAACGGCAGTATCCAGATTGCTAACGTCGCCGGCGGCGGTGCCGAGGTCAGCATCCTGCTGCCCCTGGCCAAACCGCAGGCCCAGATGCAACACCTTTCCGCGAACGTGAAGTTCGGTTGAAGCCATGAGCCAAATATTGGTGGTTGACGACGAGATGGGGATCCGTGAGCTGCTGTCTGAGATCCTGCGTGACGAGGGTCACCAGGTGCGGCTGGCGGAGAGCGCCAACGAAGCCCGTGCCGCCCGCAGCCGCGCGCGACCTGACTTGGTCCTGCTGGACATCTGGATGCCAGACATGGATGGAATAACGCTGCTAAAGGAGTGGGCCAGCAGTGGGCAACTCACCATGCCGGTGGTCATGATGTCGGGCCACGGAACGATCGACACGGCGGTAGAGGCTACCCGCATTGGGGCCTATAGCTTCCTGGAGAAGCCCATCGCGCTGCAAAAGCTGTTGTCCACCGTGGGCCAGGCCCTGCGCCAGCCGGCCCCTACTCAGCCGCCCTCGTTGTCATTGGCGTATTTGGGCCGGGCGCCGATCATCACGGAGTTCAAGCAGCGCCTGGAGACCCTGAAGACGTTGAAGACCCCCGTACTGATTACCGGGGAACCCGGATGCGGCAAGAGTCTGTGCGCGCGCTTCATGCACCAAGCGAATACGCCTTGGGTAGCGCCGGAGAATTTCCAAATTCTGGACGACCCAGCCAATAATGTCGTCGGGCAAGCGTCCGAGGGAACGCTGTTCCTCCACGAAGTGGGCGACCTCACGCCGCTGCAGCAGCGCAATCTTCTCGCGCATACCGCCAAACATGAGCGTTACCACACCCGTTTGCTCTGTTCAACTTCCCGGCCGCTGCCACGCATGGTCGCCGACGGCGACTTCGACTCGCGCCTGTATGCAGCCATCAGTCAGGTTCAGCTGCGGGTGCCGAGCCTGCGCGAGCATCCGGATGATATTCCCGACATTGCGCGGCTGATTCTGAGCCGACTGGTGGAGTCGCGCGAAGTGACCGCGCACAGCTTTGACACGGCTGCGCTCAATGCGCTGCGCGTGTACGACTGGCCGGGCAATCTGACGCAGCTGGAAAGCGTCGTGAAAACCATGGCACTGCTTGCGCCACGCCCTGAGATCGGGCTGATCGAAGTCAACAACGCCCTTTCCCAGCTCGATTCGCCAGTTGTGGGCGCTATGTCAGCTCTGCCGCTCGATCTCCAGCTACGCGAGGCGCGCGACGCCTTCGAGCGTCTGTACCTCGAGTATCACATCGCCCGCGAGGGCGCCAACATGAGCAAAGTGGCGGAACGCGTTGGACTGGAGCGCACCCATCTGTATCGGAAGTTGAAGCAACTGGGCGTCAAGATCGGACGCCGCGAACCTTAGCCGGTTGCCCGCTTGCGCGCTGGCCTGCATCGTGGAGCCGGGAGGGATTCCCCTATAATGACCGGCGCGATGGCAGCGCAGCCAGCTTGGGCGCCCGCGCTGCCCAGCACAGTGCTGCTTCAACCCTGACTCCAAAAAAAGAGGATCGATGGCAACCCGACAGGAGCTCGCCGACGCTTTGCGTGCGCTGGCGATGGACGCCGTGCAGAAGGCGAATTCCGGACATCCCGGCATGCCCATGGGGATGGCGGAGATCGCGGAAGTCTTGTGGAATCATCACCTGCGCTTCAACCCTGCCAATCCGCAGTGGCCGGACCGTGACCGCTTCGTACTGTCGAATGGGCACGGCTCGATGTTGCTATATGCGCTGCTGCACTTGACTGGCTTCGATCTGTCTATGGACGAGCTGCGGCGCTTCCGCCAGCTGCATTCGAAGACCCCGGGGCATCCTGAATATGGCATGACACCCGGCGTGGAAACCACGACGGGACCGCTGGGTCAAGGCCTCGGCAATGCCGTGGGTATGGCCATTGCCGAGCGGGTGCTGGCTGCGCAGTTCAACCGGCCCGGGTTCGAGCTCGTCGATCATCACACCTACGTGTTCGTCGGCGACGGTTGTCTGATGGAGGGGATTTCCCACGAAGTCTGTTCGCTCGCCGGTACCCTCGGGCTGGGCAAGCTGATCGCGCTATACGACGACAACGGCATCTCGATCGACGGGCATGTGCAAGGCTGGTTTACCGACGATACGCCGAAGCGCTTTCAGGCCTACGGCTGGCACGTGGTTCCAGGCGTGGACGGTCACAACTTCGAAGCGGTCAACGATGCCGTCAAGCAGGCGCGGGCAGTGACGGACCGGCCCAGTCTGATCTGCTGCAAGACGGTCATCGGAAAAGGCGCGCCAAACAAAGCCAACAGCCACGACGCGCACGGCTCCCCGCTCGGCGAAAAGGAAGTGGCGGCGACCCGTAGCAACATTGGCTGGTCCTATGCGCCGTTCGAGATACCAGCAGACGTCTACGCTGGATGGGACGCGCGAGCCAGAGGTGCGAAGCTGGAACAATCATGGAACGAACGCTTCGCGGGCTACCAGCGAGAGCATCCGGAGCTGGCGGCGGAGTTCAAGCGTCGCGTACAAGGTGAATTACCCGTCGGCTGGCGCGAATACAGCAAGGCCTTTGTCGCGAAGACCCTGGCCAAGGCCGAGACTATCGCC
>Ga0326726_10006705_pt1 | contig 10361 bp, 10 predicted proteins | sample MHFenrmetagenome_2_FD_207603 | JGI IMG/M metagenome (GOLD analysis project Ga0326726, IMG submission 207603) | Lab enriched peat soil microbial communities from Michigan Hollow, Ithaca, NY, United States - MHF15MN | ecosystem: Environmental > Terrestrial > Soil > Wetlands > Peat | place: USA... | reverse complement strand
CATCGAGGGTTCGTTCATGGCGCGCCTCGGCGGCGGCGCGCAGGTCTTCGGCGGCTTCCTGATGGCGCGGCAGATTTCGAAGCTGTGCGATTCGACCGACGGCACCGCGACGATCGCGTTCGCGCAGGCGAGCGATCCGAACTACCTGATCAATTGCGACCAGACGCAGTTCGACATCCCGTTCCGCACGCAGTTCAAGCTGGGCGGCACCTATCCGCTGCCGTACGGCCTGAACATCAGCGGCACGTTCCAGAGCTACCCCGGGACGCGTAGCTACGGATCGGGCGCGACGAACTTCGATTACGTGCAGCAGACCTACATCGTTCCTGCCGCGCTGCTCACGACGGGGCAGGCGTCGGAGACGATCAATCTGAATACGCCGGGGAGCCTGTATTACGAGCGGTGGAATCAGCTGGACCTGCGTTTCGCGCGCAAGTTCAAGGTGCCCGGGAACCATGGCACGTGGCAGGTGCAGGCCGACCTGTTCAATACGCTGAACTCGCATCCGGTTCTGTCGCAGACGACCAACTACGGAACGACGCTCGGCTACGCGACGTCGGCGTTGCAGCCGCGCATCGTGACGCTCGGCGTGCAGATGCACTTCTGAAATGGTACGTAGGCCGGGTCCGTCTGGACCCGGCCTCCGTCGGGCCTTCAGGCGGGTCCGAAAGGACCCGCTACTTCCTCAGACCAAATCAATCCTGAAAATGTACCCGTGCGTCGGGCTCTTGTTCTCAGCCCAGCCTGGGTGAATCCCAGCGTCGCAGCTATAGAGCACGCCGTTGTGCCATGCGAGCCCGTGCGGATCGCAGTCTGACTCCGCGAACTGCGCGGTCTCGAGCGTGCGGCCGGTTGACGCGTCGTATTTGATCAGCCCCGCGCCGCGCTCGTCACCGGTCACCATCCAGATCGCGCCGCCGGCGCGGTTGTCCCACGCGATGCCGTGCGCGCGCGCCACGCGGTAGGGAATCATGAACTCCGGCTGCCACGTCTTGGCGTCGATGCGGAGAATGCTCCTGAGCCGCAGCGCCGCGATCCACAGCTTGCCGTTGACGTACTCCACGCCGTGGCAGCCGCCGCCGTTCTCGGCCGGGCCGAGCGGAATCTGCCGATGGCTGATCGTCTTCGAGCTCAGATCGGTCTGGAAGATTCCCTGCGGCGCCGCGTTCGCGCCCATCCAGATGCAGCCGTCGCCGAATCCGAGGCCGCTCGTGTTCTTCGATTCGGTTCTGACCGATTTCAGCGGTTTGCCGTTCCAGTCCACGAGGTGCGCGACGTCCGACCGCTGCTCCGCGATCCACAAGCCTTCCGGCGTTGCGGCGATTCCGTTCGGATAACCTTCCGGGCTCTTGAAGAGCGGCGTGGTTTTCACCGTGCGCGCGGGCGGCGCCGCGTTCGCTGGACCGCCGGCCTGTGGAGTTGGTTGTGCGCGCGCGATGGGCGCGCCAACGATCGCCATGCCTCCGACGCCGAGCGTTGTCAGGAAAGCGCGTCTCGTGCTCATGCTGCGATCCTTTCTCTTACTTGGCCGCGGGTTTGGCGAACAGTGCTTCGTCGATCTTCATGTTGTGCTCCACCTTGGTGATGGCGATGGACATGGTCTGCACAGATGAGGTGGCCTTGGTCAGGAAGGGGATCTTCACGCCGTCCACGTCGCGGAAGTCGCTGAACTCCGTCGTCTGCTCGACGTCACCGAACTGCAGCATATTGATCGTCATCACGACCTGGATGGGCAGGTATGTCGCCGCATCCAGATACTGGCGCACGACCGAGCCGCTCGTCGGCTCGAGGATGAGGACGTACGCGTCCCGCGCGCCGGCTTTTTCCTTGCCGCCGAGTTTCGCGGTCATGCCCATCGCCTTGTAGTTCAGCAGCGGGTTGGGAAACTCGGCGTTCCGCATGTTGTCGAGTTGATTGCCCGAGATGTCGCGATCGCCCTGCAGCGTGTCCAGGACGTAGCCGGTGTTGCCGTCGAATCGCTGGTCGATGACGATCGGGCCCCCGCCGACCGCGGTCAGATCCATCTTCAGCAGGGTCCGCGATTTGTTCGGCGCCTGAGTCACGATTTCGATCGGTCCGGAGACGTCGCCGCCCGGCGTGGATATCGTCATCGTCCCGGTGATCGTCCTGGACTTCAGCTTCGCGAGCGCCGCGCGCCCGCCGATGGCTGTCAGATGTTTTTCGATGACCTCGTCTGCGGTCTGCGCCGAGGCGCCCTGCACCCAGCCCAGCAGCAGTGCCGCCAGAAACAGCCGTCGTGAAAGCGTCTTCATACCTGCGGATTCTACGCGCTTTATAGTGGAGGGATGACGACTCTCGATCGCGCCATTTCCTTCTGCGAAACGCACGGCATGACGGTGCCGATCCTGCTCGCGCCGATGGCCGGCGCGTGTCCGGCCAGTCTGTCGATCGTCGTCGCGAACGCCGGCGGCATGGGCGCGATGGGCGCGTTGACGTCGCCGCCCGACGCGATCCGTGCCTGGGCGCGCGAGTTCAGAGAGAGCAGCCGCGCACCGTTTCAGTTGAACGTCTGGATTCCGGCTCCCGCGGCGCGACGGGATCCGGACGCCGAAGCGCGCGTGCGCGCGTTTCTCGCGCAGTGGGGTCCGGAGGTGCCGGCGTCCGCCGGCGACGTGAAACTTCCGGACTTCGACGCGCAATGCGATGCGTTCCTCGATGCGGCGCCGACCGCCGTCTCGTCGATCATGGGCGTGTTCCCAGACGCGTTCGTCCGCAGGCTGAAGGATCGCGGGATCGCGTGGTTCGCGACGGCGACGACGCTGGCGGAAGCGAAGATCGCGCGCGCCGCGGGCGCCGACGCGATCATCGCGCAGGGATACGAAGCGGGCGGGCATCGCGGATCGTTCGATCAGGCGGCCGCGGAACGCCAGGGCGTCGGCCTGTTCAGTCTCGTGCCGCGGCTCGCGGATCACGTCGACCTGCCGATTCTCGCCGCCGGCGGGATCGGCGATGGACGCGGAGTTGCCGCGGCGCTCACGCTCGGCGCGAGCGCGGTGCTCGTCGGGACCGCGTTCCTTCGATGTCCCGAAGCCAAGACGCATCCGGCATGGGCGAACGCGCTCGACCATCTCGAACCGGAGCGGACGACGTTGACGCGCGCCTTCACGGGACGGCTGGGTCGCGCGATCGCGACGGATTACGTGAAGGCGGCGGCGTCGGGTGACGCGCCTCGACCGGCGCCCTATCCCGTGCAGCGCGGCCTGTCCCAGGCGATGAAAGCCGCCGGTGCAGCGGCCGGCGACTATCACCGGATGCAGGTCTGGGCGGGCCAATCCGCCGCGATGGCGGCGCCGATTCCGGCCGCGGACCTGGTTCAGAAGATTTGGGACGATGCCCGGGCGTTGCTATAAAATCGCCCCACCTGAGGAGGTCGTCATGGGTAAGGTTTTCGGCGTGCTCTCGGTGGGATTGCTGATGCTGATGGCGAGCGCCGGCCCCAATGCCCAGGCCCCGGCAGCCACCGCCGACGTCACCTTCTCGAAAGACATCGCGCCCATCCTGCAGCGCAGCTGCCAGGAGTGCCATCACCCGGAGGGCGTCGCGCCGATGTCGCTCGTGACGTACGAGGAAGCGCGGCCGTGGGCGCGCTCGATGAAAGCGCGCACCGCGCTGCGCAGCCAGCGTGGCGCGATGCCGCCGTTCTTCGTCGAGAAAACCATCGGCATCCAGAAGTTCAAGCACGATCCGTCGCTCAGCGACGAAGAGATCATCAAGATTGCGAAGTGGGCCGACGGCGGCGCGCCGCGCGGCAATCCCGCCGACATGCCGAAGCCGCTCAACTTCGACACGACCGACAAGTGGACGATCGGCGAGCCGGACATCATCTTGCGATCGAAGGACGTCACCGTTCCCGCGATCGGGCCCGACCACTGGGGCGACTTCGGCAACATCCCGACGGGGCTGACTGAAGATCGCTACGTCTCTGCCGTCGAAGTGCGCGAAGTCAACGACGTGCCGCGCGACGGCAGCGTGAAGACGGTCGGTGGACGCTACGTCTTCCACCACATGACGTACTCGAGCATCGTCGAGGGCGAGCGCGCGGGCAGCGGCGCGGACGAAGGCGGCAGCAGCTGGCCGATTCATGAAGTGGGACGCAACGCGGACATCTTCCCGCCCGAAGCCGGACGCCTCCTCGCCGCGCATTCGTCGCTCGCGCTGAGCGCCGGGCATCTGCATTCGAACGGCCGCGAGACGAAAGGCCATCTCGAGTTCGCGTTCAAGTTCTTCCCGAAGGGCTACAAGCCGACCTACAAGCGGTCGAGCGTGCGCCTTGGCAACGGCATCGACATCGACGTGCACCCGAACGAGAGCGGCCAGGAGCTGCACGCGTACTACGTGCTGCCGGAGCACACCAAGTACATCACGTTCGAGCCGCACCTTCACGCGCCCGGCGTGCGCATGTGTCTCGAGGCGATCTGGGGCCACAACATCCAGACGCTCAATTGCGTCGGCTACGACCACAACTGGGTGAAGCAGTACGTGTACGACGATGACGCCGCGCCGCTCCTGCCGAAGGGGACGATTGTGCACCTGATCGGTTTCCTCGATACGACGGCCGCGAACAAGAATCCTGTCGATCCGCGGAACTGGGCGGGCGGCGGACGGCGGTCCGTGTCCAACATGTTCATCGACCTCGGCTACTCCGTGTCGCTGACCGAAGAGCAGTTCCAGGCGGAGATGGCGAAACGACGGAAGCTGATGAAGAGCCGGAATGATTACGACATCGGCTGCCCTCTCTGCTGGGCACCTCCGACCGCCGTGGCGACGCAGTCCACGGCACCAGGCGGGAAGCCGGGTGAAAAGTGAAAACAGAAAAGTGAAAAGAGAAAACTGAAGACCGATGACGCGACTCTTACTGGTCTCGCTGGCGGCGTTCGGGTTCTTCGCGGTCCCGAGCGCGCAGATGCGGTTCACGTACTCGAGCGGGCAGATCATCGCGCCGGCCTACGAAGGCTGGCGGACCGAAGACGATGGTTCGCTGACGATGGTGTTCGGGTACATGAATGAGAACTGGCAGGAAGAGTTCGACATTCCCGTCGGCCCCGACAACAGCATCGAGCCGGGCGGGCCGGACCAGGGCCAGCCGACGCATTTCTATCCGCGGCGCAATCCGTTTCTCTTCACGATCAAGATTCCGAAGGACTTCGGCGACAAGGAGTTGATCTGGACGCTGAAGACGCACGGCAAGGTCCAGAAGGCGTACGCGTCGCTGAAGAACGATTACATCATCGACAACCAGGTGATCTCGACTGAAGTCGGCGGAGACTTCGGCAGCCTGCGCGACGAACTGCGGACGAACATTCCGCCGGAGCTGAAGGTCGACGGGGAGAAAAAGAGGACCGTGAAGGTCGGCGCGCCGCTGACGCTGTCTGCGTTCGCGAAAGATCCGGACAACATTCCCGCGCGTCGAGGACGCGGAGGTCCTCCGGCGCCGACGATGACGCCGGGCGCGTTGTATCGGGCGCCGTCGTCGTTGGTGCCCGCGAGCGGACCCGGCTTGCGGTTCTCGTGGATCGTGTACCGCGGCAAGGCGTCGACCGTGACGTTCAGCCCCGAGCAGATGAAAACGTGGACCGACACGCGGGCGTACGCGAACTCGCCGTGGTCGCCGCCATACTTCATTCCCGAGCCGCCGCCGGACAACAAGTGGATCACACAGGTGACGTTCAGCGAGCCGGGAACCTACGTGCTCCGCGCGGTCGCGAGCGACGGTGCGATCTTCACGTACGACAACGTCACCGTCACCGTCACGCGCTGAAGAGCGAACGAGAAGATTAACCGCGGAGTCCGCTGAGAACGCAGAAAAAGGGTTGGCAATGTTCTCTGCGGACTCTGCGTGTTCTGCGGTTAAACGTAGGTACTTCGTTGGAGGTTGAAATGAATTCGAGGCCAGGTCTGTCACGCGTCAAGGCACTGACGTCCATCGTCGTCGTCGGCGCGATGGTGTGGACCGTCGGGCAGCGCGTCAACGGTCAGCAGAGCAACTTCATGGGCGGGACGCCGTCCGCGGTGGACGCGAAAGCGGTCCGGACGACGCGTCTCAAGTTCCCGAAGGGCAGCCGGTCGAACTGGCACACACACTCATGGGGCCAGCTCCTCATGATCGAAGAAGGACTTGGCCGCACGCAGGTGCGCGGCGGTCCGGTGCTCGAGATGAAACCGGGCACGCCGTGGTGGACGGGCGCGGGCATCGAGCACTGGCACGGCGCGTCGCCGGAGCAGGACGCGCTGCAGCTGACGATCTACGAAGGCGACGTGAAGTGGCTCGAGCCGGTGACGGACAAGGAGTACCTCACGGCGCCGAAGAAATGACGCGAGGACTCGTAGCGCGAGCCTTTCAGGCGAGCGTCTTCGTCGTCGTCGGCTTCTTCGCAGCGCGAGGCTTCCAGCCGAGTGTCTCCGCGCAGGCTCCTGACGGCGCCACAATCTTCGCGAGCAACTGCGCGTCGTGCCACGACGGCGCGGCCGGCTCGCGCGCGCCCAGTCCTGAGCTTCTCAAGCAGCGATCGCCTGAAGCGATCCTCGCGGCGCTGACGGCTGGCGGCATGCGTCCGCAGGGTGGACGCCTGAGCGGCGCGCAGCGTCGCGCGGTCGCGGAGTATCTCAGCGGCAAGGCGTTCGGTTCCGATATCACAGGTGCAAGAATCGGCAAGTGCACGGCGACTGCGCCGCAGCTCTCCAATCCAGCGTCATCGCCGTCATGGCTCGGCTGGTCGCCATCAACATCTAATACACGCTTTCAGCCCGCGAGCCAGGCGGGCATGACCGAGGATCAGGTCGGCACGCTCTCGCTCAAGTGGGCGTTCGGATTCCCGGACGCGACGTCCGCGTGGTCGCAGCCGACTGTAGCGAGCGGCCGCGTGTTCGTCGGCAGCCAGAACGGGACCGTGTACTCGCTCGACGCGAAGTCCGGCTGCATCTACTGGACGTTCACAGCGAAGAGCGGCGTGCGAACCGCGTTGTCGTTCGGTTCGCGTCCCCAGGAGACGACGTCCGGCTACGCCGTCTACTTCGGCGACACCGGCGCGAACGTCTACGCGCTCGACGCCGCGACGGGGCGCGAACTCTGGTCGCGCCGGCTCGACGAGCATCCGTACGCGCGCATCACCGGATCGCCGACGCTCTATCAGGATCGACTGTTCGTGCCCGTCTCGTCGATGGAGGAAACCGCGGCGAGCCAGCAGGGCTACGAGTGCTGCACGTTCCGCGGCAGTCTCAGCGCGCTCGACGTCAAAACCGGCACCGTCGTCTGGCAGACGTACATGGTGCCGCCTGCGCAGGCGATGGGGAAGAACGCCCAGGGCCTGACGTTGTGGGGGCCGTCCGGCGTCGGCATCTGGTCCGCGCCGACCATCGACGCGAAGCGCGGTGTCGTCTATGCCGGGACGGGCAACACGTACAGCGCGCCCGCGCAGCCGACGGCGGACGCGATCGTCGCGTTCGACATGAAGAGCGGCGCGATCAAGTGGATCAAGCAGCTGACTGCCGGCGATGTGTTCGGCTGCCGCGCCGGGAGCGCGAACTGCGGCGAGAAGGCCGGACCGGATTTCGATCTCGGCACGCCGCCGATGCTGACGACGCTCGCCGACGGACGTGACGTCATCGTCGCCGCGCAGAAGTCGGGGAACGCGTTCGCGATCGATCCGGACAAGGAAGGCGCGCAGCTCTGGCAGTATCACGCCGGCGAGGGATCGATCTGGGGCGGCATCCAGTGGGGCGCGGCGGTGGACAGCGAGCGCGCGTACTTTCCCGTGTCGGACATTCGAACGCCGAGGCCCGGCGGCTTGCACGGCGTGAGTCTCGCGACAGGGGAGCGCGCGTGGTATTTCCCGCCGCCGCCGGTCAAGTGCGCGACTGGGACCGGCTGCAGCGCCGCGCTGATCTCCGCGCCGACGTTGATTCCCGGCGTGCTGTTCTCAGGATCGAACGACGGTGCGCTGCGCGCGCACTCGACGAAGGACGGAACCGTTCTGTGGGAATTTGATACCAACCGCGAGTTCGAGACGCTCAACGGCGTCCGCGCGGGCGGCGGCGCGATTCAAGGTCCGGGGCCGACGATCGTCGGCGGCATGCTGTACCTGAATTCCGGCTACGGCGATCATCTCGGCCGTCCGGGCAACGTGCTGCTGGCGTTTGAGGTGCAGTGACGGCCGGTCTACTTAATTAGCGCGGCCGGCAAGTCCGCACGGGTTCCCCATTCTTCCCACGATCCGTAGTAATTGCGAAGTCGGTCATAGCCGATCAGGTGCAGCGCGAAGAGATCGACCGACGACCGGTGGCCCACCTGGCAGTAGGCGATTACTTCGTGTGACGGCAGGATGCCGCGCGATTCGTACAGCCGGCGGATCTCGTCGGCGGACTTGAACGTCTTGCGCACCGGATCGAGAAGATCCTCCCAATAGACTGGCACGGCGGACGGGATCGTGCCGGGCCGCTTGCTGTTCCGCGTGTCGCTCCCATCCATCTCACCGACGGTCCGCGCGTCGACGATGCGCGTCTCGGGCTTGCCGATGGACGCGACGATCTCCGCGGCCGTCGCCACCCAGCGCGGATCCGGCCGCGGCGTGAACGTCGCGCTCGGCGTGCTCGGCGTGATGGTCGTTGTGGCGCGATGCTCGGCGCTCCACTTGATCCAGCCGCCGTCCATCAGCGCCACGTTCGCGTGGCCGTAGTAATTCAGAATCCACCACAGCCGGCTTGCGTAGAGACCGCCGCGCTCGTCGTACGCGATCACGCGCGTGCGGTTCGAGATCCCGAGCCGCTTCATCATCGCGGCGAACGTCTCGGGCGCTGGCACGAACGTCGGCGCGTTCTTCGGATCGCGGATCGACTCGGGATCGAGCGCGACCGCCTCCGGCACGTGGCCGTCCGCGTATCCCGCGCGTCGCATGTCGACGATCCGCACGCCCGCATCGCGGCCGTGGGCGGCGACCCAGTCGGTATCGACCAACTGTTCAGGATGCGCGTAGCCGACGGCCGCGGCCAGAAGAAGCGCGCTCAGCACGAGGTCACGCGCCGGCCGCTCGATAATCGACGGACTTCTTGCACGCCGCGTCTACGTCTTCGACGGTTATGAGCGGAATCGTATTGATATGCACCGCGCCAGACGCGTTCACGACCAGGCTGAGCGCGAGCCCGGACATGATGTCCGGCATGTCGACGATGACGTAGACGTCCGAGTCACCATACGCGTAGTAGATCGATTCGAGCTTGCCGCCGAGGCCCTTGACGGCCTTCTCGACCGCCGCCTTGCGCTTCGATCCGCCTTCCTTGATAAGGCCCTTGGCCCCCTCCGCCGTGTACTTCCCGGTGATCAGCAGTTTCGCCATCTGTGACTCCTTTTCGAGCAGCCATCATATCGAACTCGCCAACCCTGAGCGCACTTGCACCGTCCAATCAAAGTCATGACCGCGCTGTCCGACCTGCGCCTGGCGCTCCGGGGACTCCGCCGCAACCCGTTGTTCGCGACGGTCGCGGTCCTCTCGCTGGCCCTCGGCATCGGCGCAAACGCCGCCATTTTCACGCTGATCGACCAGATCCTGCTGCGCACGCTGCCCGTCGCCCACCCCGAGCAGATCGTCATGCTGTACCAGCAGGGCTCGAACATGGGCAGCAACATGGGATCGCGGATGCACGCGTATCCGCTCTACCAGGACCTCCAGCAGAAGGCCGAGCCGCTCTCCGAGGTCCTGTGCCGCCGCGAAATCGACGCCTCGGTCAGCGTGGACAACCAGACCGAACGCGTCGCCGCCGAACTCGTCTCGGGCAACTACTTCTCCATGCTCGGCGTGAAGCCCGCCCTCGGCCGCGTGTTCAATTCGCAGGAAGACGACCAGATCTACCGGGGCCACCCGGTCGTGGTCCTCAGCTACGGCTACTGGGCCAGCCGCTTCGCGCGCGATCCCGGCGTCATCGGCAAGAAGATGCGCGTCAACGACTACCCGATGACGATCGTCGGCGTGTCGGCCGAAGGCTTTGCGGGAATCGATCCGGTCCGGTCCCCACAGCTTCGGGTCCCGGTGCTCATGATGCCCGTGATGATGCCGAGCTGGGACTGGCTGCACATGGACGACCGGCGCTCGCGCTGGGTCCAGGTGTTCGGCCGGCTGAAGACGGGGTACACCGTCGACTCCGCGAAGGCGCCGCTGCAGGGACTCTTCACCCAGATCCGCGCGTACGAGATGACGCTGCCCGCCGCGAAGGACTGGTCGGTCTACAGCCGCGATCAGTTCATGAAAGGCCGCCTGCTCGTCGCAAAGGCGGACGTCGGGTACTCGCCGCTCCGCAACGACTTCTCGACCGCGCTCGTCGTGCTGATGTGCATGGTCGGCCTCGTGCTG
>Ga0326726_10006704_pt1 | contig 10362 bp, 10 predicted proteins | sample MHFenrmetagenome_2_FD_207603 | JGI IMG/M metagenome (GOLD analysis project Ga0326726, IMG submission 207603) | Lab enriched peat soil microbial communities from Michigan Hollow, Ithaca, NY, United States - MHF15MN | ecosystem: Environmental > Terrestrial > Soil > Wetlands > Peat | place: USA... | reverse complement strand
TTAGTTTACTGAAGGATCGGCAACCCGTCCCATGAAAACAATTGAATTTGTGGTTGTTTCCCTTATTATATATAAAAAAGGATGATCCATTTTGAAAACCAGGGCAGCAGGTGGCATGGAAGTAAGTCCTATATCAACAACCGTTGCAGCTGCTGCTTCTGTACCTTCTTCATTTGTCTCTATGAAAGACTGATGGGTGACATCATTTATAAGAAGATCATACTGATCTGTTATATTTGAGAGATCTGCCCCATCGGTAAATGCTATTCCCATACCCATATCGGTAAGCACTTCCTTCAATGTTTTCTTATATCCGTATTTAAACCTGGGGAATGATACATTTGTTTCCCTTACGCTCAACTGGCTTAACCAGGCGGTAAAGCTGGCATCACTTACTGATGCAAGGGTATTGGTTAAACCATTTTGTTCATTCGGAAGAATGACATCCATGACAAAGTTACCCTGTCCGTATGGAAATTCCGCAAGTATAAATCCATTTCCTGCATAAACATTGAAGTCGGTTTTCTGTTTCATCATCGGGATAGTGACCTGATTTCCGGCTGATTTGTAAAATGGCATTTGAATAGTATTGGATTCATCAAACTGCGATTTCCATTTTCCCTTGAAGTAAATTGCATTGATCAGGAGCATCACTGTGTTATCATTGAGCTTGTCGATCATTTTCTTTATCAGGCCATTTGTATTGTCCTCGATCCAGGCATTTATTTTATCTGGAGCTGAAGCATCATTAATATCAAATGTTTTTGCATCAGCATTATAAAAATTTGTGAGAATATCTGTAAAACTCTTTTTAGCGGTAAAATCATTCTCTATCCACACCGAATTAGCGATTGACATAAGCACCCGCTTATCAACCGACAACAGAGCCTTAGTAAGGTTTTTGTAAGAATTATTAATTGCGTCAACGCTGATTCCGCTGAGCCTCAGCGCTTCAAGCATGGCATCACGTGTAGCTCCATTGGCTCCGTTCACTGTCATTGACAGTGCATATGAGATGCTTAAAGGAGATATCAGGACGTTTTCATTTTCGCCGGCGCTTTTCACCACCTCGTTGAAAATATCAAAGGCAAACTCATTGCCTGATTCAATCAGCGCAACCTGGTCCTGGGTCAGATCTATTGGAACAGGTTCTGTAGGAAGAACTTCATCTTTTTTATTGCACGACATAAGTGTGAGTGTAACAAGAAGGAAAATCGCGGATAACGATCCTGTAATCTCGCTTTTCATAATGATTCATTTTACGGATTAACAACAATCAGTTTATAAAACGGTCTGAATGATAGGTTTATGATATTAATCCGGTTCAAAAATCATGCCATGAAGTCATTTTTTCTTTTTGTACTTTTTATTCGCATCGATATATGCTTTAAGAGAAATAAAGGATACACTTAACAGGATGATGCTTATAGTCAATAATATGATAAAGGTAAACAAAGTTGTTTTTTCTGTACCCGGTACAGGATTCCTCAGTCTGAGTATATATCCGAGTATTGTAAAAACAAAAACTGTAACTGCGATAGCTATGGTGAAAATAACTGAAGTGGCATTCAGTATCTTAGTCGATCTGTAATACTTGCTGTTTTTAAAATGGACGAAGGAGCTCCTTGAGTAATACTGGGCACGCTGCCGAGATCTGTCCTGCCTGTATTTTCTCCATTCTTCAACAATCCTGAAATAATCCTGGTCATCGAGCTGCCCTTTTTCATGGTTTGCCATAAGAAAATCATAGGCTTCAGTGACCTTAATAAACATCTCTTTTGCTTCAGGCAAATGATTAATATCCGGATGATATAATCTGGCTTTTTTCCTGTAAGCTTTTTTTATATCTTCAAGAGAAGAGTTTAAAGGCAGTCCAAGTGTTTCGTAATACTGGGAAATTAACATAAGCCAGAGAATCAGGATTTTTTACTTGACAATCCCTGTAAATCCCATAAATGCAAGTGCAAGAATTCCTGCGATTACCAGTGACAATGGGACACCTTTCATTCCTTTTGGAATATCTGCAAGTTCTAGTTGCTCCCTGATTCCTGCAAGGATTATCAGGGCCAGGCCGAAGCCGGCAGCTATAGATGCTCCATATACAACACCTTCAATGAGATTATATTCTTTCTTGATGACAAGTATCGCAACACCAAGAACAGCACAATTGGTCGTTATCAGTGGCAGATAGATGCCGAGAGCCTGGTAAAGCGGCTGGCTGATTTTTTTAAGAACAATTTCCACCATCTGAACAAGTGCGGCAATAACAAGTATGAAGGTAATAGTCTGCATAAATGCTAAACCAAGCGGATTAAGGACGTAAATCTGGATCAGATAGGTGACCATTGTCGCAAGTACAATAACGAAAATAACGGCCCCTGACATACCCAGTGCAGTACTGATCTTATTGGATACCCCGAGAAACGGACATATGCCAAGTGTCTGAGCAAGAACGACATTATTGATTAGTACGGCAGATATTATTATTAACAGATATTCCATTTTATTTCAGTTTTAGGTTTTTTTAAATCTGTTGATAAGTGCGATCAGGTAACCCAGGGCCCAGAATGCTCCGGGTGCCAGAATAAATACAAGTATACCATCGCCCGGAATAAACTTATGGCCCAGTATTGAACCGCTTCCTACAATTTCGCGGAATGCTCCGAGAATACCAAGCGCCATTGTAAATCCAAGACCCATTCCGGCACCATCGATAAATGATGACCATACACTATTCTTACTGGCATATGCTTCAGCTCTGCCAAGAACTATGCAGTTGACAACGATTAAAGGGATAAAAATCCCCAGGGTTTTATACAGATCGGGAGTGTAAGCCTGCATTAATAGATCAACTATTGTCACAAAGGAGGCAATTATTATGACAAATGCCGGGATCCTGACTTTATCCGGAATGACACCCGAAAGCAGGGAGATAACCACATTTGAACCTATCAGGACGAAAGTGGTGGCAATTCCCATTCCCATGCCATTCAGCACAGAAGTTGAAGTAGCAAGGGTAGGGCAGGTGCCCAGCACCAGGACAAGGATCGGATTTTCTTTAAAAAATCCTTTCGTAAAATTTTGCAGCTGGTTCATTTTAAGCCTCCTTTCTGAATTGTATTATATGCACGCTGAACAGCGTCGCAAAATGCTCTTGAACTTATTGTAGCCGATGTAATGGCATCCACAGGTCCGCCATCCTTCTTTACTTTCAATCTGAATTCAGAAGGATTCTTATTATTGAACTGATCTTTGAATCCTGGTTCGTTCATCTTTGTTCCGAGACCGGGAGTCTCTTTCTGCTCAAGGACTGAAATACTGATAATAGTACCATCAGGTTTGAAACCAGCCATCAGGCTGATATTTCCTGCGAATCCAGTCTTTGTGTATGTATTCACGGCGTACCCGATAATTTCTCCATCCTTTTTTGCAGGATAGATATCAAGGCTGTCTCCATCACCTGTTGGAAGGCGGAACATATCTTCATTGGGGTTGTTTGTAAAATCCGGAACTACCTGCTTTATAGCATTAAGCTTCTTGTTCAGTAAGGAAAGCTCAATAGGTTCTTTGGTCATTACGTAAACAAAGCCAAGGCAGGCTGATGCTACCAGCGATATCAGGGTCAGTGATAAAACCATATTTCTGAATGTCGATTCAGTTTTAGCCATTTTTTACCTCCTCACCAAATCTTTTAGGTTTAATATATGCATTCATAAGTGGCACAAATGCGTTCATTATTAATATAGCAAAAGAGACTCCTTCGGGATAGGCGCCCCAGACTCTTATTATTACAGTGAGAATCCCTATACAGCAGCCATAAAGGATCATTGACTTAGGATTCATAGGTGAAGTGACATAATCTGTTGCCATGAAAATAGCCCCCAGAAGAACGCCGCCTGCCAGGATATGAAACAAAGGATCGGCATTTTTTTCAGGATTGATCAACCACAGAATTGTTGTGAAAATTGCCATGGCTCCTATTATTGAGATGGGAATATGCCAGGTTATAACTTTTCTGATAAGAAGATAAACAAATCCTATCAGGAGTGCAAAGGCGGCAACTTCACCCATCGATCCTCCCATATTACCCAGAAACATCTGAGCAGGTGTGGGAATCTGAGCCATAAGACTTGATAAAGGTTCTCCGTTTTTCAGTCCTTCCTTGATAACTGCAAGTGGAGTGGCCCCTGTGACCGCATCAAGGTAACCTGTGCCAAATCCCTTAGGTACGGGCCAGCTGGTCATTTGAACCGGAAATGAGACCAGCATAAAAACACGTCCGACAAGCGCAGGATTAAAAGGGTTATTACCCAACCCTCCGAAAGTCATCTTTGCAACCGCAATTGAAATAAAACTGCCTATTACAATTATCAGAACAGGAATATTTGAAGGAAGATTGAAGGCAAGAAGAATGCCTGTTACCAGAGCGGATCCGTCAGTTATCGAGAGAGGTTTTTTAAGGAAATACCTCTGTATCAGATATTCAAAAAGCAGACAGGAGGTTACAGAGGTTGCTGTAACTATTATCGCGCCGATACCAAAATAAATAACTGATGTAATAAAAGCCGGGATAAGAGCCACAACAACTTTCAACATCAGTTTTTGTGTCAATTCTTTTCCGTGCAGATGGGGCGACGGAGATACATTCAGGAGATTACTCATATCTTTTAATGAATTCCTATTATTTCAAATTCCTTTCACGAGCCATTTTAATAACAGCGGATTTACCAAGCCTGATATAATCAAGCAGAGGTCTGTTTGCAGGACACGTAAAGCTGCAGGAACCACATTCCATGCAATCAGTGATTCTCTCTTTCTCAGCCCGTTCAAACAAGCTTTTTTCTGACAGAGTCATTAAAAGAAAAGGTTCGAGATAAAGAGGACATACAGAAACACATTTTGCACATCTGATGCATGGTTTAGTTTCTTCTCTTACAGATTCTTTAACTGGAACAATAATGACACCTGACGTCCCTTTTACCACCGGAACATCAGTGTTGCTTATAGCTTTTCCCATCATTGGTCCGCCGTTAATAATTTTCCCAGTATCTTCGGGAAGACCACCGGCAACTTCAATGAGTTTTGATAAAGGTGTTCCGATTCTGACAACATAGTTGCCCGGTTTTAAAAGAGATTTCCCTGTGACAGTTACAACTCTTTCAAAAAGAGGCTTGTTTTTCTGGACGGCTTCATAAACGGCAAAGGCAGTCCCTACATTATGTACTACAGCCCCCACATCAAGTGGCAGATGTCCCGACGGAACCTCTCTTCCTGTAAGGGCTTTTATCAGTTGTTTCTCTGCACCCTGCGGATATTTAACTTTTAAGGGATAAACAGCTATACCTTTGAATGTTGAGGCAAGCTTTTTAATATGATCGATCGCATCAGGCTTGTTGTTTTCGATTCCGATGATGGCTTTCTCAACCTTGAGAGCCTTCATCAGGATGGCGACACCAGTCAGTATCTCTTCTCCCTTTTCAAGCATCAGCCTGTGATCAGAAGTAAGATAAGGTTCGCATTCAACCCCGTTTATGATAAGAACTTCACATTTTTTCCCTGACGGGACCGTAAGCTTTACGTGAGTTGGGAAAGTGGCACCGCCTAATCCAACAACTCCTGATTCGAAACATCGTTTAATTATCTCCTCAGAGGAGAGTTTTATGTCCCTGTTTATCTCTTTACTCCTGTTAATAGTCTCCACCCATTCCTCCCCTTCGACATCGATAAAAAAAGCAGTCTGCTTGTACCCTGTAATGTCAGCTGCGAAGTCGATCCTATTTACTTTCCCTGACACTGAAGAATGAATATTTGCTGATACAAAGCCTTTTCCGGCAGCAATTAACTGACCTACCTTTACGGTTTCTCCTTTGCTAACGACAGGATTGGCCGGAGAACCGATATGCTGGGAGACAGGTATAATAACACTTTCAGGAACAGGCAGATTCTCAATTGGAACACTGGCTGTGATTTTGTTTTCAGGTGGATGAACACCTCCGATGGGAAATGTTTTCAGCACTATTATATTGTTTTAATTGTCATTAAAATTATCCGTTAGCAACTTCAGCCTGAGCTTCGACTTTTGGTTTCCTTGGGGGAAAATTAAGTTCAAGAATTGCATTAGTCGGGCATTCAGGTGCACATTTTCTGCAGAATGTACATTTGGAAGCGTCGATATAGGCAAGATTGTTTTCAATAGTGATCGCATTGAACTCACAAACCTTAACGCATTTGTTGCAAGCTATGCAGGCCACCTTGCAGGCTCTTCTTGCTGGTCCTCCCTTATCGCAGTTTGAACAGGCCACGTATATTTTTCTGTCTTTCTTTGCTTTCTTACGCAATTCTATAAGATGTCGCGGACATGCCTTAACGCATGCGCCGCAAGAAACACATTTATCATCGATGATTACCGGCAGACCAGTCAAAGGGTCCATATGCAATGCATTGAAAGCGCACGCCCTTTCACAATCTCCATTTCCCAGGCAACCGTAACTGCAATCTGTCTCACCAATATAGAGGCTGTTGGAAATGCGGCAATCGGAAGCTCCGTTATATTGTGATGTCCGCGGGCGGTATTCAGGTGACCCATTGCATTTCAATACTGCAACAGTGGGATCAACTACAGGTGCAATTTTACCAAGTATTTTTGCAGCTTCAGCCATAACAGGAGCACCTCCGACAGGACAATAAAGACCTTCAAAACTATCTGCTTTGACAAGTGCTTCTGCCATGTTCCGGCAACCAGCGAAACCGCATCCGCCACAATTTGCCGCTGGAAGCAAAGCCTGAACTATGTCAATCCTGGGATCTTCAAATACTTTAAATTTCTGAGCTACAAAGTAGAGGATAACAGCCGACATAAAGGCCAGAAGACTCAGACTAATTATGGTTATCAGAACTGTGGAACTCATTAATTATGTTTTTAATGTAAAAGTAATACTCCTGTTAATTTTCTCTCTGAGTAAGTAAAGAATAAGAAAATAGGGTACAAGCAACAAAATTGAAACCAATCCGGCAGTCAGCTCACTAAAGGACAGGGAATTAAATATAAAGAGGCCGGTAATAATAATGACCAGGGGAACCAGATAGCTTAAAGCAACTGCTTTAAAACCTGTAGCCTGCTCCATCAGAATGGTTACTGAGTCACCAATTGCAACGTTGTATTTACCTCTTATATCAATTATCTTTTCCTCTTTACCAGAAATTCCACAAAGTCCTTCTGCATGGCACCCTGAACAGGCAGGATTCGATATTATACTGACAAGCACAGAATAGCCGTCGACTTTCTTTACTATCCCGTCATGTTGAATAGTGCCGTGAGTAGTTGATTTTTTCATAAAAACATCCGGCTAGTTTGAAGGCGGCAAATTTATGAATACTGTAAAATTTTGAACTGTTTTTTGTCAGGTTTTAGAATCATTTCAATTATTTGTAATGATTCTAAATAACTCCAAACCCCCTTCCCGAACTTCCCCCAAGGGGTATCTGATAAAAATGAAAATTGTATAATTTAACCGATATTGCTCCAAGATTGGTTCACACTGAAAATCCGTTTAAGCTCTGATTTTAAGATCAGGTTGATACTATCTTCGAGCAATGGATCCCTGGCAAGGATCCCTTCAGCAATGTTCCTTACATATTCTATAATCTGTCCGTCCTTTCCAAGGTTGGCAATTTTCAGGTCAAATGGTATTCCGCTTTGCATGGTCCCTTCAATATCTCCTGGTCCTCTGAGCTGGAGATCAGTTTCCGCTATCTCAAAGCCATCGTTTGTTCTTATCATGACTTCGATTCTCGTTGCAGCTTCCTTTGACAGCTTATCGGAGCTCATCAGAATGCAGTATGACTGGTCAGCTCCCCTTCCGACACGACCTCTTAACTGATGCAATTGAGAAAGTCCGAATCTTTCAGTACTTTCAATTATCATGACTGATGCATTGGGTATATCGACGCCTACTTCTATCACCGTGGTCGCAACAAGTATATGTGCAGAACCTTCCCTGAAGAGCCTCATCGAGGCTTCTTTTTCTGCAGGAGTCATTTTACCGTGAACAATGCTTATGCAGTATTTTGGTGCAGGGAAGACCCTCGAAATCGTATCCCAGCCATCCTCGAGGTTCTTGTAATCCATGTTTTCCGATTCCTGTATCAGGGGATAGACTATAAAAATCTGCCGGCCTTCATCAATCTGGTTCCTTATAAAACCGAACACTTTATTCCTTTCTGAATCAGTAAAATGCATGGTTTTTACAGGAACCCTGCCGGGAGGCAGCTCATCAATCACCGAAACATCGAGATCGCCATAAAGGGTCATCGCGAGCGTTCTTGGAATTGGTGTTGCGGTCATAACCAGAACATGCGGAGGATTAAGACTCTTTTCCCATAACCTTGCTCTCTGAGCAACACCGAACCTGTGCTGTTCATCGATAATGACAAGGCCAAGATTACTGAACCTGACATTCTCCTCAATAAGAGCATGGGTTCCGATCAGTATATTCAATGATCTGTCCTTAAGTGATTCATCAATGGTTTTGCGCAGACTTTTCTTTGATGATCCTGTAAGCAGGCTGACGTTGATCCCTATTCCCTCCACCATTTTGCATATTGTATCATAATGCTGGTTTGCCAGTATCTCTGTGGGAGCCATAAGGCATGCCTGGTAACCGTTGTCAATTGCTATCAGCATGCTCATGAGTGCAACCAGGGTTTTGCCACTTCCGACATCGCCCTGGAGAAGCCGGTTCATCTGTTTTCCAGAACCCAGATCCCTCCTGATCTCTTTCATAACCTTTTTCTGGGCTTCAGTAAGTGAGAAGGGCAGATTGTTATAGTAAAAACTGTTAAAGAAATTCCCGACACTTGCAAAGACAAATCCCTTGTATTTCCTTGTCCTGTTGGTTTTGAACCTTAAGAGATTAAGCTCAATGTAAAACAGTTCTTCAAACTTGAGCCTGTATCTCGATTTTTCCATTTCAGCCGGATTTGACGGGAAATGTACCTTGTGCAGTGCGTCATGAAGTTCCATCAGGTGATAGACTGAGACTATATAACCTGGCAGAGTCTCAGGTATTCTGAATTTTATCTGTTTGAGTAGGGTTCCGATAAGCTTACTTATTGTTTTTGAGGTTACAAATTGATTTTTCAGTCTTTCAGTGGTGCTGTACTGGGCCTGGAGTGAGGAACTTATCCTTTGCGCAGCTTTTTCTGATGATTCAATTTCAGGATGGATTATATTTACAATTCCATTGAAGACCCCCGGTTTGCCAAATACTATATATTCCACTCCGGGAGTATAGCTTCCCGTTATCCATTTTGTTCCCTTAAACCAGATCAGTTTTATCGTACCCGTTTCATCCTGAAAATCTGCAACCAGTCTTTTCCCTTTTCCGTGTCCTTCAGTATAATATCCTTTAATAAATCCCTTTATCTGAACCAGAGGAAGATCCGGATCCAGTTCTGCAATACTATAGAACCTGGTCCTGTCGATATACTTGTATGGAAAGTAATACAGTAGATCGCGGAAAGTATTAATATTAAGCTCTTTATTTAATAAATCCGCTCTCCTGGGACCGACTCCTGTCAGATAAGTGATATTCGAATCCAGAAAATTCTGCATTTTCTCTACTCAGCTAAAGGTTGTGAAAAGATACCCGAAATTAGTTAATTTTGACGACCTGACCTAAAAGGAAATTCAGTTGATCCATGGGACTGTTCAGAGCACTCCGGTACCTTAAATATCTTATATTTTCCCGCCACAGGAACGGGCACGGGATTCATAGTCCCTTCGTTTTCAACCTCGTTTCAAATATTTTCCGGAATAAAACCGAACCTGATATTGTCTTTAGTATTGAAAAGATAAGAAAAAGACTACTAGCCGATCCACGGTCAATAACAATAATTGATCTTGGAGCGGGATCAAAAAAAATGAAAACCAGTCTGAGAAAAGTGTCCGATATAGCCAGATATTCAGCAGTTCCCGAGAAGTATGGAATTATGCTTTCAAATATGGCAAAAGCTTTTGGGAAGCCTGTCATTCTGGAATTTGGCACATCCCTGGGAATAAGTACCATGTATATGGCGGCATCATGCCCCGATGCTGAAGTAATTACGATGGAAGGATGCACCTCAACATCAGAGATCGCTTCAGATAATTTCAAAGAGGCAGGATTTAAAAACATCAGGGTCATTAATGGGTCATTCGATGACATACTTCCTGAGATCAGGAGCGAAAAAACTTGTCCCGGACTTGTATTTATTGATGGCAACCACAGGAAAGAACCTGTCATCAGCTATTTTAATCAGGTTGCAGATATGTCTGATCACAACTGCGTTGTGATAATTGATGATATTAATTCCTCGCGTGAT
>Ga0326726_10006703_pt1 | contig 10363 bp, 6 predicted proteins | sample MHFenrmetagenome_2_FD_207603 | JGI IMG/M metagenome (GOLD analysis project Ga0326726, IMG submission 207603) | Lab enriched peat soil microbial communities from Michigan Hollow, Ithaca, NY, United States - MHF15MN | ecosystem: Environmental > Terrestrial > Soil > Wetlands > Peat | place: USA... | reverse complement strand
CCCGATTTGTCGGGATGCCCGGTGATGTGATCATCCGGCGCGATGTACTTCAGGCCATAGCGCTCGAGCTCGGGCTGGATCGACTTGAAGTCGGAATTGCACTGGATCCAGACGTGCGAGGAGCCAAACATATCGTGTTTGAATCCGGGCAGCGTGACCTCGCGAGTCACCGCACCTCCGCCCACCCACGGATTGCGTTCGACCACGCACACCGACAGGCCTTCTCGCGCCAGTGTTGCCGCGCAGGCGAGGCCATTGACGCCGCCTCCCGCCACCACCACGTCAAATGCCGTCATTCGACTCCTGCCATGAACATCAAGACCCAAGCGTCCCGATCATCCTACGACGCCCGACCGACTATCCCGCAACGAGATCCCACGTATCAACCCGCTTATCAACTGACTATTGCTAATCCGACCGTTGAGAAATCGTCATCTGCCGCGTGGCGATCGATAAACTAGGATTTTTCCGACCCGCGCGTATCGTGGCCCTTCCTTGAGTGAGCGAATCACATGCCTCACATTGCAGCAGACAACCTGACCGCGCTTGGCGCCGTGCTCTTTGGCCTCGCCTGGCTCGGGTTCTGGGCCGACCGCCATCCGATCGCACGCAAGGTCTCCGGCGTTCCCTGGGTGCTCACAGCGGGCCTCCTGCTGTCCAACATCGGCGTCATTCCCATCGAGTCGCCCGCCTACGGCTTTGTCGGGCAGTATCTGCTGCCGCTCGGCATTCCTTTCCTGCTGTTCAAGGCCAATTTTCGCAAGATCTTTACCGACGGCGGCTGGGTCCTGCCGGCCTTCGCCATTGCCAGCGTCGGCATCTGCATCGGTGCGGTCACGGGCTTCTACCTCTTCGGCCTGGGTGCGGAAGGGGCGAAGATTGCCGGTACCTACGCCGGCGCATTCATCGGCGGAGTCACCGATTTCGTTGCCATTTCACAGGCTGTCAACATGACGCCGACGACGTTCAGCGTCTCTCTGAGCGCGAGCGCTCCCGCGGCGATCCTGGGACTCCTCGTGCTGGTGACGTTGCCTTCTCTGCAGATCGTGCGACGCCATATTCCGTCCAAAATCATCGAGCAGGCGAACGAGGTCGAGAAGCTGAAGCTTGCCGAGGAATTCCCCCGCTTCCGCCTCAATCATATCGCCGCCGCAATTACTATGAGCCTCGCCATCTGTGCGCTGGCCAATGTGATCTGCGCGCACTGGAACCTCAGCCAGTACAAGCTATTCGTCATCACACTCATTACCGTGATTCTGGCGAACGCAGCGCCAACACAGTTCGCCAAGCTCGAAGGTGAATTCGCGCTCGGCATGCTCTGCATGTACACATTCTTTGCCATGATCGGTGCCGGCACGGATGCCGTCGCGTTCCTCAAGGCGGCGCCGGTGCTCTTCGTCTATTGCTCGTTCATGCTGGCAGTGCACTTCGTCGTTGTGCTGATTGGCGGCAAGCTCTTCAAGCTGGACCTTGCCGACGTGCTCATGGGCTCGGCTGCGGCGATCGTCGGTGCCGCCGCCGCTGCGGGAATCGCCTCGGCGAAAGGCTGGAAGACGCTGATTACGCCCGCGATCACCGTCGGCATGTTCGGCAAAGTGATCGCGAATTTCATCGGCATCGCGATCGTCAAGCTCTTGAGCTAGTCGATGCACCGGGTGGCGGGCGAAGTCGAGCCTAACGCCTGACGTCACGGCCGCTGGATTGCTGCAGGTCGAAGACTTCCTGCGCCGACACGACGTTGAAGTCGCCCGGCAGGCTGTGTTTGAGCGCCGCCGCGCCGAGACCGAACTCCAAGGCTCGTTGCCGGCCGAGACCTTCGCACAAACCGAACAACAGCCCGGCCGCAAAGGCATCGCCGCTGCCGATACGATCGACGATCGGGTTGAGGGTGATCGGTCCGCTGATCGACACACCCGCGCGGTCTGCCAGGTAACCGGTGAGCTCATTGTGTTCGGCGGTGTGCACGAGGCGATGAGTGGCTGCCATGTAGCGCAGCTTCGGACAAGCGGCAAGCACCGCCTCCGCTGCGCGGCGAAATCCCTCCGCCGGCTCCTCGGCGCTGAAATCGGCGCCAAATAATAGGGCAGCGTCGCGCACGCCGCCGAGCAGCAACTGCGCCTGGTCGGCGAGTCCCCGCAGTACACGGGGTGCATCCTGCTCGCGGCCGCGCCACAAGGCCGGGCGGAAGTTGCAATCGAAAGAGACCGGAACGCCAAGGTCGGCGGCCATTGCCGTTGCAGCAAGCAATGCCTTTTCGGCTGATTTACTGAGCGCCGGAGTAATACCGGTGACGTGCAGCCAGTCGGCGCCGGTGAGCACCGTAGGCCAGTCATGAATTGCCGGGTCGGCGCCCGCGAATGACGAGTTGATCCGGTCATAGACAATCTGCGCCGGTCGCAGCCCCGCTCCCGGGCTCAGAAAATAGAGCCCCATGCGGCCTGGCGCACGCCTGACAGCGGCCGTGTCGACTCCATGGCGCCGCAGTTCGCCAAGGCACGCATCGCCCAAAGAATTCTCAGGAAGCACGGTGACCGCTGCCGCGTCGAGTCCGAAGTGGGCGAGCGACACCGCGACGTTGGCCTCGGCGCCACAAAACGTCGCCTCGAGGAGCGCCGAGCGCAGGAGCGGTTCCTTGCCGGGCGCGGCAAGCCGCATCAGCATTTCGCCAAAGCACACGATTCTCTTCATCGACGGCTGCTCGACGTCATTGCGGCTGGCAACAAGTCAGTCACGCCGTAGTCGCGCGCGGCACTTGCACGGCTGACCTTGCCCTCCTGAAGATCGCGGGCGAGAGCATTACGATCGCGCTCGCGCGGATCGCCGAATCCGCCACCACCGGCAGCATCCATCGTGACGACGTCGCCCGGCTGAAGCCGCGTCAGGCCATAGGGGTTGCCCGGCCGATCGTTGATGAGGAACTGCGCGCGCGCGCCCGGTCTGCCGCCGAACAGTCCCACCGGCGGCAGCCGAAAGCGACCGGACTGCATCGCCAGGTTCACCGCGGACGGTGCCTGTGCATCGTTCGGCACGCTGAATACTTCGCGCCGGCCCAGTCCACCGCGCTGCTTGCCGGCGCCACCGGAATCCGGCAGCAGCTCGCGCCGCTCGACGATCAAGGGAGCATCGCTTTCCAGGATCTCTACCGGCGTGTTGGCACCGTTGGCGGGAAAGATGCAGCAGCCCTCGCCGTCGCGCATTGCGCCGGCGCCCATCCCGCCGCCGCGGATCAGCACTGTGTGAAACGGTTGTCCTCCGCCGCGCTGGCCGTAGAAGATCTGCATCGTGGCCGGTGTGCCGCCGCCAGCGGCCAGCACGCGCTCGGGCAGGGCTTCGGCCAGCGCGCGGTAGATAATCTCGGTGAGGAAGTGCCCGATCTGCATGCGCGCGGCCACCGCCGCCGGATGCCGGCAGTTGACGACCGTGCCTTCGGGCGCCACCAGGCGGATCGGGGCGGCGATGCCATCGTTGTTAGGGATCTCGGGATCGAAAATGCTCTTCACCGCCATGTGCACGTAGGCGTAGGTGAAGTTGTAGACAACGTTGCCGCCCCACTCGACCTGGGGCGAGGAGCCGGTGAGATCGACTGTGATATCGCTGCCGGCAATCGATACGGCGCAGCGAATGACGATCTCGGGCTCGCCCTCGTTCTGCTCGATCACGCCCTCTGCGCGGTAGGTGCCGGCGGGTACCCTGGCGATCGCGGCGCGAATGCTCTTTTCGCTGCGGCCAATGATCTCGTCCGCCAGATCATCGAGATCGTCGAGCCCGTACTCGCTCAGCATGCGCACGATCTGTTCGGCGCACACGTGGTTGGCGGCGATCTGCGAGCGGATGTCGCCGTTGACCTGGTCGGGTGTGCGCACGTTGGCGCGGATCATGGCGAGCAGGCCCTCGTTGAGCTTGCCGGCGTCGTAGAGTTTGACGAGCGGAATGAACAAGCCCTCCTCGAACACCTCGCGGTTGTCCGAGGCTACGCGCCCGCCGATGTCGGAGTGGTGCAGGATGCAGGCGGTGAATGCAGCCAGCCGTCCTTTATGGAAGATCGGGCTCATGACGCACACGTCATTCAAGTGCCCGGCGAGCGCCCATGGATCGTTGGTGATGAAGACATCGCCGGGCGCGAAGGCTCCCGGCGGCAGGCCCTGCACGAGCTTCTTGATGCCCAGAGCCATCGCACCGGACTGGCCGGGTGTTGCGAGCGTGCCCTGCGCCAGCTCGCGGCCGCGCGAGTCGGTGAACATGCAGGTGTAGTCATGCGCATCGCGCAGCAGGCTCGAGAAAGCCGTACGTGCGACGGCTGCATCGGACTCGTCGACGATCGAGATCAGCCGTCGCCACAGGATCTCGAGGGTGATCGGGTCGAATTGTCGTGCCATCGCTGCCTCGCTCATTGCCTGAGATCGATCCACAGGAAACCGAATTCGTCGATGCGCGCGCGCGCGCCTTCGCTCACGATCACCGTGGATTCGCGTTCCTCGACGATCGCCGGGCCGCTGAATTCGGCGCCAGCCATGAGCTTATAGCGGTCGTAGATCACATGGGGGATGAAGTCATGCGCGTGCCCCGACCACGCGCGGCGCTCGCCCTTGATCGCCTCTGTCACGCGGCGGTTGCCCTGCGCGGCACGCCTCGGCAGTACCAGCAGCTTGACCGGCAGGCTGGCGCGCACGCAGAAATTGACGAATTCGACCGGCGACTCCGGATAGGTGCGGCCATAGAGCTTCGCATACGTGTCGTCGAAACGGCGCCGCAGCTCGGCGGCATCGACCGCGGCAAAATTGCCGGGCGGGACGGGCAGGGCGGTTTCCGATCCCTGGCCAATGAAGCGCGCCTCCACGGAGCGGGTGAACTCCACCGCTCCCTCGGCTCCGGCCTTGCGCAACGTACGCTCGCCAGCGGCCTCTAGCTCGCGAAACAATGCCTCCAGGCGCGCGAAATCAGCCGTGGCAAACGGCACCTTGTGGCTGCGCACCAGATCGAATGCGCGCGGCGCCGTGAAGAAGCCGAGCGCCGAGCCAACGCCCGCATTCGGCGGCACGACCAGTCGCGGCGCGTTCAGTTTGTGCGCGAGTCCGCAGGCGTGCACTGGGCCGGCCCCGCCGAATGCCGCCACCGTCACGAGCTGCGGGTTGCCACCGCGTTCGGCGATGTGCGTCTTGGCGGCGGCGGCCATCGTCTCGTTGATCAGGTCGTGGATTCCCCACACCGCCTCGATGGCGGAGATGCCGAGCGGCCTGGCGACCCGCTCCTCGATCCCGCGCCGCGCGACCGCGGCGTCGAGTTTCATCGTGCCGCCGAGAAAATAATCCGCATCGAGGTAGCCGAGCAGCAGGTCGGCGTCAGTCACCGTGGGCTCGGTGCCGCCGCGCCCGTAGCAGATCGGGCCAGGCTCGGCGCCTGCGCTGTCGGGGCCGACCTGCAGCGTGCCGAGTTTGCTCGCGCGCGCAATGCTGCCACCGCCGGCGCCGATTTCCATCAGGTCCACCACCGGCACCTGAATCGTGAGGCCGCTGCCTTTCTGGAAGCGCTGTACCCGGCCGACCTCGAAGGTCGGCACGACGCCCGCCACGCCACCCTGGATGAGGCATGACTTGGCGGTGGTTCCGCCCATGTCGAAGCAGAACATCTCGGGCGTGTTGAACTGGCGGCTGTAGTATTGCCCCGCGATCACCGCTGCGGTCGGTCCGGATTCGATGATGCGCACCGGGAAGTCGGCTGCGGTCTCGGCCGAAGTCACGCCGCCCGAGGACAGCATGATGAAGAGCCGGCCACCGAAGCCGATCGAGTTGAGCCGCGCGCGCAGCCGCTTCAGATAGGTCTCGGTGAGCGGCTTGACGTAGGCGTTGGTGACCGTCGTACTGGTGCGCTCGTATTCGCGGATCTGCGGCAGCACCTCATAGGAGATCGAGACCGAGACGCCGGGCAGTTCCTCGGCGAGGATGCGCTTGAGCGCGAGTTCGTGTTCCGGGTTCTCGAACGAGTTGATGAGGCACACGGCGACGGATTCGACGCCTTGTTCCTTCAATGCGCGGGCCGTCGCGCGCGCTTGCGCCTCATCGAGCGGCGCGAGCACGCTGCCGTCGGCGCGCAGGCGCTCGTCGACCTCCAGCCGGCGCTCGCGCGGCACCAGCGGCTCGGGCATCTGCGCGAAGGCGTCGTAGACCGCGTAGCGGATTTCGCGCCCGAGCTCGAGGACGTCGCGAAAGCCGCGCGTCGTGATCAAGCCCGTGCGCGCGCCCTTGCGCTCGATGATCGCGTTAATGATGAGCGTGGTGCCGTGGATGATCTCTTCCAGCCGGCCGATGCAGCCGGGCACCTGCCCTTCGAGCGCGTTGAGGCCCTGTTCGATCGCATCGGACGGGTCCCGCGGGGTGGTCAGGCACTTGTAGGTGTTGACCGCGCCGGTTGCGTCGTCCAGCAGAACGAAGTCCGTAAAAGTGCCGCCGACGTCGATGCCGATGCGCATGCCTGCTGCCGCCCTGGGATTGCGTCGCTTTTGTATACCGTATACTGTACACGCGATGGTCAGCTACCGGAACCCCCTCTTGCAGGCGCCCGCGCGGCCGTTGCCGAAGCGGATTGCGGTGATCGGCGCGGGCACGATTGGGCCCGACATCGGCTACTACCTGAAGAGCGCGCTGCCCGACCTCGAGCTGGTCCTGGTGGATGTCCAGCAGGCGGCGCTCGACCGCGCGCTCGCGCGTTTCGGCGAGTACGCGGGCAAAGCGCGCGCACGCGGCAAGATGGACGACGCGCAGGCCGCGGCGGTAACGCGCGGCATCACCGCCACCACCGACTACGCCGCGATCCGTGGCGCGGACTGGGTGCTGGAGGCGGTGACCGAGGACCTGCCGCTCAAGAAGAAGATATTTGCGCAGGTGGAGGCGTTGATTTCGCCGGATGCGCTCATCACCTCGAATACGAGCTCGCTGCCGGCGGCGCGCATCTTCGCGGACCTCAAGCACAAGCGCCGCGCCACGATCACGCATTTCTTTGCGCCTGCGTGGCGCAACCCGATCGTCGAGGTGGTGCGCGCGGGTGATGCAGATCCAAGTGTAATCAATGGCTTGAGCGCGCTCTTTTGCGTGACGGGCAAGGTGCCGCTGGTGACCGAGGATGTGGTCTGTTTCATGCTCGATCGCATCTTCGACAACTGGTGCAACGAGGCGGCGCTCAGTCTGCCGCGCGCGACCGCGGCGCAGATCGACACCACCGCGGGCGAGTTCGTGCACGCCGGACCATTCTTCGTGCTGAACTTCGCGCACGGCAACCCGATCATCACCGAGACCAATACGCTGCAGGCCGACGAGGAGGGCGAGCACTATCGCCCGTCGCTGCTGTTCCGGTCGGTGGACCGGTGGCACACGATTGCCCCGGGCGAACGCGTCGACGTGCCGGCCGATGTTGCGGCCGCCGTGCGCGACCGGCTGCTCGGCGTATTGTTCTCGCAGACGGTCGACATCCTCGACCGCGGCATTGGCGACGCCGCGGATCTCGATCTCGGTTGTCGTCTCGCACTCGGCTTCAAGCAGGGGCCGCTCGAGTTGATGAAGAGCCTCGGTGACAGTGAGACTCGGCGCATCATGCAGCGCTTCGCCGCAGAGCGCCCGGGCATGCCCAGCCCGAAGCGGGCGCTTGCCGAGTACCAGCGATTCGAAGCCAACGTCCTGGTCGATCGAGTTGACGACGTGGTCGTGATCACGCTGCGCCGTCCCGAGGCGCTCAATGCCTTGCACGACGCAATGAACGACGAAATCCTGGCCGTCATCCGACGCCACGAGGCCGATCCGGCCGTGGCGGGTTTCGTGCTCACGGGCTACGGCACGCACGCGTTCTGCGCAGGCGCCGATATCGGCCGCTTCCACGGCATGCTCGGCAATGCCGAGGCATCGACACAATACGCGCGCGATTGCGCGCGGCTCCTGGTGCACCTCGATGCGATGCGCAAGCCAGTTGTCGCGGCGCTCAATGGCATGACACTCGGCGGCGGGTTCGAACTGGCCATGCGCTGCCACGCGCTGGTCGCGCACCGCGACGCCTGGCTGCAATTGCCCGAGATCACGCTCGGTATCGCGCCCGGCCTGGGTGCGATGGTCGTGCCGTACCGGCGCTGGCCCAAGGCGGCGAACCTGTTTCACGGCATGTTGTCGAGCGCGGAGCGGATGGATGCCGCGCACGCGCACGAGGCCGGCATCATTGCCGAGCTTACCGACGATCACGGTGCGCTGCTGCGCCAGGCGGTGGCGCGCGTGCGCGCGCTCGCCAGCACGCCGCGCGCGACCCTCAACGGCGTCGTGTCGATTGCGCCGTTTTCCCCAAGAGCTGCGGGCGCGCGAACACTGAGCCGCGAAGTGGTCGGCATTATCGAGCGAACGGTCATGCGGGCTGCGGCGGTGCCGACGCTCGCGGCGGCGCTCGAGATCGGCTATCAGGCCTTCGGTCAAAGTGCGTGCACGGCGGCGGCGCGCGAGGGCGTCACGGCGTTCGGCGAGCGGCGCAAGCCGGATTTTTCCAGAACAGGCTGACGGAGAGGGAATGCGCATGGTGGTCAACCTGCATGCAATCGAGCGACCCGAGCCGCTGGGTGACCAGGTATACGCCGCGCTGCGCGAGATGCTGCGCGCCGGTCGCCTTGCGACGGGGCAGCAGCTGCAAGAGGCGGAGCTGGCGGCGCAACTTGGCGTGTCGCGTACGCCGGTGCGCGAGGCGCTGGCACGGCTTGCGAGCGAGGGACTGGTCGTTGCCGAAGGGCGCAGCTTCATCGCGCCGGCGCTCACCGTGGGCGACATCGACGACATCTATGCGCTGCGGTTTCTGCTCGAGCCCGCTGCGCTGCGCCTGGTCGCAGCGAGCAAACCCGACCGCGAGCAGCTGGCTCCGCTGCGCCAGGCGCTCGATGACATGGCCGCCGCGCACGCGGCCGGCGACGGCGCCGCATTCATGGACGCCAATTACCGCTACCGCGACACCTGGACGGCACTGGTGCCGAACAAGCGCATGGTGCGGGCGATCCAGATCTATGCCGACCATGTGCGCTACCTGCGAGCCTTCACGCTCGACGCCCCGGGGGTTCGCGCTGCGGTTCTCGCGGGCCTGAAGCGGCTCACGCTCGCACTCGCCGCCGGCGACGGCGCTGCGGCGGCAGCGGCGATGCGCGCGCACCTCACCAAAGCCAAATCCGTGCTGCTCGAAATGATGCACGAGGCCCGACGATGACCTACAAGGCAGAAATTCCGTACGGCTGCTACTGGAGTACGCCGTTTGCGCGCTGGCAGGGCGCATTCGCCAACCTGCATTCGATCCAGTTCGCCGCGCATGTCGCGCGGAAAGAGCTCGCCCGGCGCGCCATTGACCCGAAGGTTTTCGATCACGGCGTGCTTGGCTTCAGCGTGCCGCAGAAGTATTCGTTCTACGGCCTGCCGTGGCTTGCCGGGCTTGCGGGCGCTACGCAGATCGGTGGCCCGACGGTGATGCAGGCCTGCGCGACCGGCGTGCGCGCGCTGCTGGCGGCGGCACAGGAAATCGAGTGCGGGCTGGCGAACGTGGCGCTGTCGATGACCTGTGACCGCATCTCGAACGGACCGCACATCTATTACCCCAATCCGCGCGGACCCGGTGGCACGGGTGCGGCGGAGGATTGGGTGATGGACAATTTCAGTTGCGATCCGCTCGGCCGGCACGCCATGGTGACGACCGCGGAGAACGTCGCGAGCAAGCACGGTATCGGCACCGCGGAGCAGCACGACATCGTGTTGCGCCGTGAGGCGCAGTATCGCGAGGCGCTCGCGGACGACAGCGCTTTCCTCAAGCGCTTCATGACGCTCGCCTTCGAAGTGCCCGACCCGGCATTTCGCAAGACGGTTGCAACGCTCGCCGGTGACGAGGGCGTCAACTTCTCCACGCCCGAGGGACTCGCGAAACTCAAGCCCGTGGTCGAGGGCGGCACGGTGACCTACGGCGCGCAGACGCATCCGGCCGACGGCAACGCAGCGATCGTGATCGCGAGCGCCGAACGGGCGCGTGAACTGTCGCGTGACGCGAAGATCCGTATCCGGCTGCACGGTTTCGGCCAGGCGCGCGCTGCGCTTGCCTTCATGCCCGAAGCGCCCATCCCCGCGGCCGAGCGCGCACTCACGCAGGCCGGCCTCTCCATCGATCGAATGCACGCGATCAAGACGCACAACCCGTTTGCCCTCAATGACATTCTGTTCGCGCGCGCAACCGGGGTCGATGTCGCGCGGATGAACAACTTCGGTTGCTCGCTCGTCTGGGGTCACCCGCAGGCACCCATGGCCACGCGTGCGATCGTTGAGCTGATCGAGGAGCTCGTGCTGCGCGGGGGCGGCTACGGCCTGTTCGCCGG
>Ga0326726_10006702_pt1 | contig 10364 bp, 8 predicted proteins | sample MHFenrmetagenome_2_FD_207603 | JGI IMG/M metagenome (GOLD analysis project Ga0326726, IMG submission 207603) | Lab enriched peat soil microbial communities from Michigan Hollow, Ithaca, NY, United States - MHF15MN | ecosystem: Environmental > Terrestrial > Soil > Wetlands > Peat | place: USA... | reverse complement strand
GCGTGCCGAGCGGCAGCCCTTCGACGTGCCGTTGCTGAGCGGTGCCCGCGGCGGCGGCATAGCGAGTCTCGCTGTGGCCCATCGAGAGGTCGCCGACCGCGCGCCGGCTGATCTGCATGGCCGCGAGCGCATAGCCTTCGAGAAGGGCCGGGGACACGCTGAGCGCCGCCGCGATGTTGTCGAATCCGCCGACCGCAACGTCGGCGGGCAGCGTCGCCGCGGTGGCGTCGGCGTCGTAGTCGAGCAGGTCGCGGACCGCGTTCGCGTACTCGGCTCGGTTCAGGCGTGCGAGCGGCTTGTTGCCAGGGTTCGGCCGGCGCGCCCATGCCGTGTCGAGCTCTTGCGCGAGCCACGTCGCGGTCGAGTCGAGAACGGAGCGGTCCGGTCGGGGCTCGCCCCTCGGCGGCATCAGGCCAGCGCGCAGCTTACGCACGGCGGCTTCCCAGGTTTTGGCGTTTTCGCCGACGTCGGCGCGGCGGATCTTCTTGAACGACACGCCGCCCGCGAGGTCGTCGTCGTTGTGGCAATCGGTGCAGTACTGGTCGAGCACGGGCCACGGTGCGCCGGCCGCTTCTCTGCGGCCGCGATCGTGAAGCGCTACGCCGCCGATGATCGCGACGGCGACGACCGCTGTCGCGACGAGCAACGAGCGACGCTGCATCCGGTCCCCCGAGAATCCGCGGGCGAGAGCGCCGATCGCGCGACGAGAGCTAGGTCTTGCGCGCGCGTCGCACTCGGTCCGCGCGGCCAGTATACGGCACAGTGTCCGTGGATGAAGGTCGTCGGACCGCGTCGCATGATATGTTCGCGTCCCAATCCTTTTTCGACCGATAGCGAAGGTAGGGGAGACAGCGATGGTGCGTGAGGTGTTACCCGATCTATCTGAGCAGGTCGTTCTGATTACCGGCGCCGGACGAGGCCTCGGAAGGTCGGCTGCACTGCATCTCGCGCGCTGCGGCGCGGTCGTGGGCGTTGCCGATATCGACGGCGGGTCGGCCGAGGAAACGACTTCGAAAATCGGCGCCTCTGGCGGGCGAGCGCACGCCTTTACTTGCGACGTTGCGCGGCAACAGGCGTTCGCGGACATGGCGGCCGAGCTTGCGCGGCGCTGCGGGCGCATCGACGCCGTGATCAACAACGCTGCGCTTTTGAAATACGAGCCGCTCGAATCGATCAGCGAAGAGACCGTCGATCGGATGCTCGGTGCGGGCTTCAAGTCGGCGATTTGGGGCTGTCAGGCGCTCGTCCGACACATGCGTCCCGATGTCGGCGGCGCGATCGTCAACCTGTCCTCGCCCGTGATCGTGCGCGGCTATCCCAACACGCTCGTGTACAGCGCAATCAAGAGCGCCGTCACTTCGCTGACGCGAACGTTGGCCGCCGAGCTCGGGCCGCGCAAGGTTCGTGTCAACGCCGTCGCGCCCGGCTCCGTGCCGACGCCGGGCGCGATGGGCCTCAATTCACCCGAGGAGTATGCGCGCCGCGCGAAAACGATTCCGCTGCGGCGGCTCGGGCGCGAGAGCGACAACGACAAGGCCGTGGCGTTCCTGCTGAGCCGGGATGCCGAGTTCATCAACGGCGCGGTTCTGCAGGTCGACGGCGGCATCGCCGCGTCGGCTTAAGCGTGGAGGGGCGAGACATGGCGCAAGCAGCGGGACGCTGGCGGCGGGATCTCTTGGAGCACGTGCAGGCCGTGATTCGCGACGATGTCGCGCGCGGACGGTATTTCGGCGCGGTGCTCAAGGTCGCGCGCGGTGGCGAGGTCGGCCTCGAGACCGCGATCGGGGACGAGGGCGGGCCCGGAACCAAGCCGCTCGCCATGGATTCGGTATTCAGCATCTTCTCGGCCACGAAGGCGATCACGAACGTTCTCGCGTTTCGCGCGATCGAGCGCGGCGAGCTGATGCTGACGACCAAGGTCTCGGAAGTGATCAAGGAATTCTCGGGCGGGATTCGCGAACGCATCACCGTGTTCGATCTGCTCACGCACGCGTCGGGCCTGCCTTCGGTGTTCACGCCGAAGGCGGGTATGAACATCGACCAGCTCCACCTCATCATCGAGGCGATTTGCGAGAACGTGCACGCGACCGCCGAGCCGCAGGAGCGCGTGGACTACTCGCCGCTCGCCAATCACGCGCTGCTCGGCGAGATGATCCGACGCACCGACGCGAAGCGCCGCCGCTATCGCGACATCGCTCAGCAAGACTTGTTCGACCCCCTGAAGATGACGTCCTCGGCGATCGGCCGGCCGGAGCGCCTGAAGTCGCGCCACGTCGTGCCGGTCTTCGGCGCCAACGCGCCGACGCAGCATCCGAGCTCGCGCGTGCCGGGCATCAACGGCGCGTTCGAGGATCCCGACGCGGAGATGCCGTGGGTCGGGGCGGTCTGCTCCGTGCCGGATCTGTTTCGCTTCGCTGAGATGCTGCGGCGCGGAGGCGAGCTCGATGGCGCTCGGATCCTGTCGCCCGCGATCTTGCAGCTCGCGACCCGCAACTGGACGGGCGAGAAGCCGAACGAGCTGTACAAAGCCGTGGCCAATCGCGCGGGCTGGCGTCCGTATCCGGCCTACATGGGGCTCGGTTTCGCGATTCGCGGCCACGGCATGCATCACGCGATCTACGGCAACTTGTGCTCGCCGGAGACCTTCGGCAACTACGGCGCCGGAAGCGTGCTGTTCTGGGTGGATCCTGTCCGCGAAATCACGTTCGCGTTCTTGAGCGCCGGCGTGATGGGCCAGGCGCAGAACATCGAGCGCTTCCAGCGGCTCTGCGACATCGTGACCTCCGCGGCGATCTAAGGAAGCGCCGGTCTTCACGCGCACGAGCCGTACAATCGCGCGCCAGCGCGCGGCGACTCATAAGAACGACTAAAAATCTGATCGGGGAGGGGCGATGACAACCGGCAAGAGCAAGGTACTCACCTACGAGAACGGTCTGCTGGTGCTGCTGGGCTTCACGTTCGGCATCGTGTTCTTCGAACGCAATGCGATCGGTCCGCTCGCTGCATACATCATCAAGGATCTCTCGCTCAACCAGGCCGAGGTCGGGATGCTCGGATCGGGTCTGTCGCTCGCGTGGGCCATCTCCGCCTACGTGATCGGAGCGTGGTCGGATCGCAGCGGCGTGCGAAAGCCGTTCCTGCTCGTGTCGGTCGTGGTGTTCTCGCTGTGCTCGGCGCTGTCCGGCATCGCGGGCACGTTCATGCTGCTGCTGCTCGCGCGCGTCGTGATGGGCTTCGCCGAGGGTCCGTTCCTGCCGATCTGCTTCTCGATCATGAACGTCGAGTCGTCGCCGAAGCGTCGCGGCGTCAACGCAGGATTAATGCAGAACTTCTTCGCGTCGCTGCTCGGCACGACCGTCGCGCCGCTCGTATTACCGTGGCTCGCCGATCAGTACGGCTGGCGCACGGCGTTTTACTTGAGCGCGATACCGGGTCTGCTCTGCGCGTTGTTCATTTGGCAATTCGTCAGGGAGCCGAAGCCCGTCGCGGAAGTGGCCACGGCGGTCGTTGCCCAGAAGCCCGGGCTGCTCGACATGCTGAAGCAGCGCAACATCCTCGTCTGCTCCGGCATCTCGGTGTTCATGATTTCGTGGTATCTCGTCGGCATCATTTTCTTGCCGGTGTTCTTCACCGTCGTCAAGGGCATGCCGCCCGATGTCGCGGGGCAGGTCGTCGCGCCGATGGGCATCGCGACGATGATCTGCGGCTTCATCGTGCCGGCCATCTCGGACCGCATCGGCCGCAAGCCCGCGATGATCATCTTCACGTTCATCGGCATCGTGACGCCGGTCGCCGCGCTGTATTTCTCCGGTCCGCAATGGGTGCTGAGCTTATTGTTGCTGATCGGCTGGACTGCGTCGGGATCCTTCGCCGTGTTCATGGGCGTCATTCCTTCGGAAACCGTGCCGAAGGCTCTCGCCGCGTCGTCGATGGGGCTCGTCGTCGGCGCGGGCGAGATCGTCGGCGGAGTTCTGTCGCCGACCATCTCCGGCTGGATCGCCGATCAGACCTCGCTCGTCGCGCACATGGTCGTCATGATGGTGTGCGCACTGTGCGGCGGCTTGTTGAGCCTGTTCCTGCGCGAAACCGCGCCGGCCAGAGCTCAGACGCGCGTCGGGCGAACCGCTCAGATCTCGCAGGCGTAGAGCGCGTCGATCAGCCGCGCCGCGCGCGGCCCGTTCGTGCCGACCGCGTGCATCTTGTTGCACGCGTACGAGAAGCCGATGTGCGCGTCGGGGTCGCAGAAGCCGAGCGAGCCGCCGATGCCGTGATGACCGAAGCTCCGCGTGTTCGGTCCCATGTAGACGGCTTCGGGCGTATTCAGCAGCACGCCGAGCGCCTGATGGTACGGCCGGTCCTGCAGCGCTTCGGTCTGGTTGTGCTGCTCGGTGATCATCGCCTCGAGCGTGCGCCGGCTCATCAGCGTGATGCCGTCGATACCGTCGCGCGATCCGAGCGCTCCGTAGATCCGCGCGACGCCGCGCGCGTTGCCGTGGCCGCTGCCGCTCGCGACCTCCACGGTCCGCCACTCCGGCCTGTTGAGTGTTACCGCCCAAGGTTCGGCCGGGTTTTGCTTGAACGCTAGCGCTCGGAGAGACGTCTGGTCGGCGCCATCTTTCGCCGCGAAGAGCCGTGCGTCCATGTTCGGCATCACCTCGGCGACGTGTGCCTGCTCCGCATCCGTCATCCCGCCGATGTAGTACTCGGCGTGGAGCGGTGTCGTCACTTCCTTGCGCAGGAACGGGCCGACCGTCATGCCGGTGACCCGGCGCATGATCTCGCCGAGTAGGAAGCCCTGATGGTGCACGTGATACGCCGCCTTCGTGCCGATCTCCCAGAGCGGCTCCTGCTCCTCGAGCGCTTTGACGATCGCTTCGCGATCGAGCATCGCGCCCGGCCAGAGCGGATTCGTAGTGAGCACGGGCACGGCGGCCGTGTGGTCGAGGAAATGCCGCACGAGCGTCTTTTTCTTGCCGTTGCGGCCGTACTCGGGCCAGTACTCGGTCACGCGCGCGTTCGGGTCGACGAGCCCGCGGTCGATCAGCATGTTGAAGCAGACGGCCGTGATCCCTTTCGCAACGGACATCATGCAGACGGTGGTCGGCGCATCCCACGGAACACGCATCGCGCGATCGCGCCAGCCGCCCCAGATGTCGACCACCGTGCGCCCGTCGAGCACGATCGAGCACGCCGCGCCGACCTCGTCCTCGACCTTGAAGTTCTCGATGAACGCGTCGGCGACGGCTCGATACTCGGGCGCATAGCGGCCGGCGAAACGATAGGTGCCGCCGCGCGCTTCGATCTGCGTGCTGAGATCCACCAAGCTTCCTCGCTATACTGAGCGCCGAAACGGCTGCGAACATAACAGCTAAGGGGCGGGCGCGACAGCCGCTCCGAACAACAACAAGATGACTTTGGGCGACACGACTTTGGGCCGGCCCGTTTGAGCAGCACCACTCCCGAGTTCGATCGCGAGTTCGACTACGTCGTCGTCGGCGCCGGCACCGCGGGTTGCCTCATCGCGAGCCGCTTGTCGGAGAGCTCGGCGAATCGTGTCTGCCTGATCGAGGCCGGCGCCGCTCAGCAGCATCACCCGTTCATCCGTATTCCGGCCGCGGTCGGCGCCGCGATCATGAGCCCGAAGTTCGGCTGGGGCCTCTCGACCGTGCCGCAGCCGCATCTGAACGGTCGGCGCGTGCCGCTGCCGCGCGGCCGAGTGATCGGCGGCACGGGCTCGATCAACGGCATGGCCTATTTTCGCGGGCCGGCGAAGGACTTCGACGACTGGGCCGCGATGGGCAATCCCGGCTGGTCGTATGCGGATCTCTTGCCGTACTTCCTGCGCTCGGAGAACAACCCCGAGTACGCGGGCTCGCCGTATCACGCGACGGGCGGGGCGATGGGCGTGAGCTTCCCGACGAGCCGCAATCCTCTGTGTGACGCGTTCAACGCGAGCATGGCGTCGCTCGGATTCAAGGAGATCGACGATTTCAACGTGCCCGACCCGAACGGCTACGGGTATCGCCAGGGCACGATCTGGAAAGGCTGGCGAGTGTCGACCGCGAGCGCGTATCTCGAGCCCGCGCTCGGGCGGCGCAATCTCGAGGTGCTGCCGCTCACGCGTGCGCGGCGCGTGCTGCTCGACGGCAAGCGCGCGGTCGGCGTGGAGACGCAAGCGGAAGGCGCGATCAGGCGCCTGCGCGCGCGCAAGGAAGTCATCGTCTGCGGCGGCACGTTCCACTCGCCGCACCTGCTTCTACATTCGGGCATCGGCGACGAGCGCGATCTGAACTCCTGGGGCATCACGGCGCTGCATCATCTGCCGGCCGTCGGGCGGCACTTGCGCGATCATCCGGCCGCACCGATCGCGATGGAGACGAGCGATTCCACGTCGTACGGCCACTCGTGGAAGGCGCTGCCGCGCAACGTCGCGCAGAGCGTTCGTTACCTCGTCACACAGCGCGGGCAATTTGCGAGCAATCTGTTCGAGACGACCGCGTACATCCGGACGCTCCCGGAGTCCGATCGGCCGGATCTGCAGATCGTGTTTCAACCGGCGCGCCGCAATCCCAAACCGTTTCCGATTCCGCTCGGCCACGGCTACGCGATCGTGAGCGTGTGCATCTATCCGAAGAGCACAGGCCGCGTGAGCCTGTCGGGCCCGGACCCGCTCGCCGAGCCGCTGATCGATCCCGCGCTCGGCAGCGACGAGGCGGATTTGCGGACGATTCTGCGCGGCTTGAAGATGGCGCGAACGATCTTCGCGCACGAGGCGTTTGCGAAGTACCGTGCGCATGAAGTTTTCCCGGGATCCGAGGTCGCGTCCGACGAGCAGTGGCTTGAGCACATTCGCCGCACGCTCACGACCGTGCACCATCCGGGCTCGACGTGCCGCATGGGCCCGGCCGGTGACAATGTCGTCGACCACGAGCTCAAGGTGCATGGGCTCGAGCAGCTTCGGGTCGCCGACGCCTCGATCTATCCGCGCCTCGTCGGCGCGAACACGAACGCGAGCGTCGTTGCGATCGCGGAGAAGGCGTCCGACATGATCTTAGGGAAGCCGGCGCCGGCGCCGATCGGTCGCAGGGACTGATCGGCGGCCACTCGCTGCGAACGGGGAGAAGCGATGTCCATCGAAACCATGCGGACCTGGAAGATCGGCGACGTCGAGATCACGCGCATCGTCGAGGTCAACAACTGGGAAGACGACATCACGATGCTCCTGCCCGACGCGACGCCGGAAACCGTGCTCGCGTATCCGTGGCTGCAGCCGCACTACGCGACGCCGCAAGGCAAGATGCTCATCTCGTTCCAGTGCTTCGTGATGCGGACGCGCGAGCATCAGATCATGCTCGACACCTGCATCGGCTCGGATCGCAAGCGCGAGTTCGACATCTTCACGAACATGCGGAGCGACTTCTTGAGCGACCTCGCGTCGGTGGGCTTCGAACCGGAGGGCATCGACTTCGTGCTCTGCACGCACCTGCACTTCGATCACGTCGGTTGGAACACGCGACTCGTCGACGGGGAGTGGGTGCCGACGTTCCCGAACGCGCGCTATCTATTCGGCCGCCGCGAGTACGAGCACTGGAAGATGCTCAAGGACACGCACGGCTACCACGATCTCAACCATATGTACGACGCGGTGCAGCCCGTCGTCGACGCGGGGCTCGTCGACCTGATCGAGCCCAGCCACTCGATCTGCCCAGAGATCAAGCTGCGGCCGACGCCGGGCCACACGCCGGGCCACGTGAGCATCGGGATCGAGTCGCGCGGCAAGCGCGCGATCGTCACAGGCGACATGATGCACAACCCGATCCAGCTCGAGCGCCCGGACGACACCGCGCGCTTCGATATGGATCAAGCGATGGCGCGCCGCACGCGTCTCGCGTTCATCGACGAGCTCGCGAATTCCGACGTGTTCGTGATCGGCTCGCATTTCAGCGACCCGACGGGCGGGTGGATCGTGCGCGACGAGAAAGGTTGCCGGCTCGCGCAGCAAGCGGCGCGGAAGAAGTAAGAGAAGGGGGTAATCATGCAGGGGAACACCGCGATACGGTGGTGGCCGATCGTGTTGTGCGCGCTATCCGTGCTGCTGGACGGCTACGACGCACAGATGCTCGCGATGGCGATCCCGCTGATGGCGAAGGAGTTCGGCGTGGCGCCGACGGCCTTCGCTCCGGCCGCATCCGCGTCGCTCGCCGGCATGGCGATCGGGGCGCTGTTCTTGAGCCCGCTCGCGGACCGCTTCGGTCGCCGCCCGCTGCTGATCGTGAGCCTCGTGCTGTTCGGCGCGCCGACGCTGCTCGCGATGTCCTCGAGCGGCCCGTTCGAGATGATGCTCTGGCGTCTGCTCGCGGGCTGCGGTCTCGGTGCGACCGTCCCCGTCACGATAGGCATCTGCGCGGAGCTCGCGCCCGCAACCAGGCGCGTGTCAATCACAACGCTCGCGGCGAGCGGTTTTGCAATCGGTGCATCGTCTGCAGGCTTGATCACGCCGCTGCTCGCAGCGCAGTGGGGCTGGCGCGGCATGTTCGCGTACGGCGGCATCCTGCCGCTCGTGATCGCCCTGCTCGTGATCCGCGGCGTCCCGGACTCGCGGCCTGCTCTCGCTGGTGCGTCGGCGCAGGCGGAAACGGCGCGCGTACAGGCGCCCGTCGGTGCGCCGCGGATCGGACTGATATTCGCGGCCGGCACGTGGCGTCGAACCGTGCTGCTGTGGCTGCTGAACGCGCTCAATTTGTTCGCGAACTACGGCGTCGCGAGCTGGCTGCCGACGCTGCTCGTGCAAAACGGCTGGTCGCTGCCGGACGCATCGCGCGTAATGGCCGTGCTCGCGGTCGGCGCGATCCCCGGCTGCATCTTCGTGTCGCGCTGCGTGGATCGCGGCCGCATCGTGCTGGGCTTCGTCGGTGCTTACCTCATAGCGACACTGTCGCTCGCGCTGTGCGCAGCGAACCCGAGCGGATTCTGGCTCTGGGCGGGCTTGCTCGTGATGTACGGCTTCGGCGCGATCGGCACGGCGCTCACGCATGCGCCGCTCGCGACGGTTCTCTATGACGACGAGGCGCGTGCGACGGGTGTGGGCTGGGCGAACGGATTCGGCCGGGCGGGCTCGCTGTTCGGTCCGCTCGGGCTCGCATGGCTCATGAGCCAGAAGCTGCCGCCGACCCAAGTGCTCGGCGCGCTGATGGTGCCGATGCTCGCGTGCGCAGCCTGCGTGCTGCTGCTCGCATGGACGCTGCGGGCGGAGAGCGGGAGGCTCCTCATGCAGCGGCCGGGCGAAAGAGCCGGTCAGCCCGGCTAGGATCCGAGCGCGATCAGGGGATCGCAAGGGGAGCGCTCCTGGGTTGGGGTGGACTTGACACTCGTGTTCTATGTGTCACAGTAGTAGTGTGACACCATTCAAGATCAAGCTAAACCCCGGACAGTCGATCTTCGAGCAAATCGTGTTCGCCGCGACGAAGGCGTTCGTGAGCGGCGAGCTTCCACCCGGCACTCCGTTTCCGTCCGTTCGTGCGCTCGCGGCGGATCTCCGGATCCATCCGAACACCGCCCACAAAGTGATCCAGCACTTGATTCAGGAACGCTGGCTCGAGGTGCGGCCCGGTATCGGCACGGCCGTTGCGCAGCAGCCGAAGGCTCGGGCAGGCGATCGACAGCGGCTATTGAAGGAAGAGGTGGACCAACTGGTCGTCGAAGCGCGGCGAGTCGGCGCGACGCTCGACGACGTGCTTCAGGCCATCGAAGCGAACTGGAAAAGCACCGCGGCATTGAAGGTGGTCGGCGATGACCGTTGATTGCGAGAGAGTCAGCAAGCGTTTCGGCCGGCATCGAGCCGTACGCGATCTCTCGCTGCACGTCCTGCGGGGCTCCGCATACGCTCTCGTCGGCTCGAACGGCGCGGGCAAGACGACCACGCTCCGGATGCTCGTAAATATCCTCCAACCCGACACGGGTTCTGCGCAGGTGCTCGGCATCGACTCGCGGAAGCTCGCGCGGGAGGACTTCGAACGGATCGGCTACGTGTCGGAGAATCAGGCGCTGCCGGAGCGATTAACGGTCGCGCAGTATTTCGACTACCTGCGCCCGCTTTATCCCGGCTGGGATCGGGACCTCGAGCGTGCGCTGCGGCGCGATCTCGATCTGCCGCCCGAGCGCAGACTCGGGAAGCTTTCGCACGGCATGCGGATGAAGACGATCCTCGTCGCCGCGCTGTCGTTCAGGCCCGCGGTGTTGATCCTCGACGAGCCACTCTCGGGTCTCGATCCTCTCGTGCGCGACGAGATGGTCGACGGGATGCTCCGGCAGGCCGACGAGACCACGATCTTGATTTCCTCGCACGAGATCAGCGAGATCGAGTC
>Ga0326726_10006701_pt1 | contig 10364 bp, 10 predicted proteins | sample MHFenrmetagenome_2_FD_207603 | JGI IMG/M metagenome (GOLD analysis project Ga0326726, IMG submission 207603) | Lab enriched peat soil microbial communities from Michigan Hollow, Ithaca, NY, United States - MHF15MN | ecosystem: Environmental > Terrestrial > Soil > Wetlands > Peat | place: USA... | reverse complement strand
GTCGTGCTTTTCATAGTCATCGCTCTTTTCCTCAATGTATCCACCGCCATCGGCTTCGCTATCGGTGCCATACTTTCCGGCGCGGCAGGGTTCATCGGCATGAACGTGTCGGTGCGCTCCAACGTGCGCACTGCCCAGGCCGCCTATAACGGACTCAACGCCGCACTCAACATCGCCTTCAAGGGCGGCGCCATTACCGGCATGCTGGTGGTGGGTTTGGGTTTGCTGGGAGTGGCGGGTTACTACGCGGTGCTAACCGCGATGGGAACCAGTTCCTCGGATGCGGTTCACTCCCTGGTCGGCTTGGGCTTCGGCGGCTCGCTGATCTCCATCTTCGCCCGGCTTGGTGGTGGCATTTTCACCAAAGGTGCGGATGTGGGCGCCGATCTGGTGGGCAAGGTCGAAGCCGGCATTCCCGAGGACGATCCGCGCAATCCCGCGGTGATTGCCGACAACGTCGGCGACAACGTGGGCGACTGCGCCGGCATGGCCGCTGACCTGTTCGAAACGTATGCAGTGACCATCATCGCCACCATGCTGCTCGGTGGCCTGATGGTGACGGGCGAGAATGCGGCCAACGCCGTGGTCTATCCGCTGGTGCTGGGTGGCGTGTCCATCATCGCCTCCATCGTCGGCACCTTCTTCGTCAAGGCACGTGAGGGCGGCAAGATCATGAACGCCCTGTATCGCGGCCTGATGGTCGCAGGCGCGCTCGCCATACCGGCCTTCTATGTTGTGACGACGCAGATGTTTGGCGAAGGCATCATGGTGGAAGGCACTATGGTGTCCAGCATGAACCTGTTCTTCGCATCGCTGATCGGCTTGGCGCTGACTGCGGCCATGGTGGTGATCACCGAGTATTACACCGCGACTGAATACGGCCCGGTGCGTCATATTGCCCAGGCGTCCACGACCGGACACGGCACCAACATCATCGCCGGTCTGGGCGTGTCGATGAAATCCACCGCCGCGCCGGTCATGGCTGTGTGTCTGGCGATCTGGGGCGCTTATGCCCTGGCCGGGCTGTATGGCATTGCAATTGCGGCGACCGCCATGTTGTCCATGACCGGCATTATCGTGGCGCTGGACGCCTACGGTCCGATCACAGATAACGCCGGCGGCATTGCCGAAATGGCCGAACTGCCGGACGAGATTCGCAACATCACCGACCCCCTGGATGCCGTGGGCAACACCACCAAGGCGGTGACCAAGGGCTACGCCATCGGCTCCGCCGGCCTGGCCGCCCTGGTACTGTTCGCCGACTACACCCATGCGCTGCAAGCCAAGCTGGGCGTGACCACCGCGTTTGATCTGTCCGATCACATGGTCATCATCGGCCTGTTCATCGGCGGCATGGTGCCCTACCTGTTCGGCGCCATGGGCATGGAAGCGGTGGGCCGCGCAGCGGGTTCCGTGGTGGTCGAGGTGCGTCGCCAGTTCCGCGAGATTCCCGGCATCATGGACGGCACGGGCAAGCCCGAATACGGCGTTTGCGTGGACATGCTGACCAAGGCCGCAATCAAGGAAATGATGATTCCTTCACTGTTGCCGGTGCTGGTTCCGGTGCTGGTGGGTCTGATCCTCGGTCCCAAGGCTCTCGGTGGCGTGCTGCTTGGCACCATCGTCACCGGCATTTTCGTGGCCATCTCCATGACCACCGGCGGCGGCGCCTGGGACAATGCCAAGAAATACATTGAAGAGGGCAACTACGGCGGCAAGGGCAGCGAAGCGCACAAGGCGGCAGTGACCGGCGACACCGTGGGCGATCCCTACAAGGACACTGCGGGTCCTGCAGTGAACCCGTTGATCAAGATCATCAACATCGTCGCCTTGTTGATTGTGCCTCTGCTGCATTGATCAGGGTTGACTCGCTCAAACACCGGCCTGCGGGCCGGTTTTTTTATGTCTGAACCGCACCTCATGTAACATGTGACTTGAAACAGTGCTATTCAAATAGAGTGTTGCAATGAACGAGGAGATGATTATGAAGAAACGAACGCTTGCAGGTCTGATACTGGTCGCTACGTCCTTTGGCGCCTGGGCAGCCCCGGAAAACTACAAAATTGATGACGCTCACAGTTTCGCCAACTGGGGCATACGCCATATTGTGGGCAGGACGACCGGAACGTTTACGGATATCAAGGGCACCTTGATGCTCGACCCGGCCAATCCGAATACGGGTTCTGCTGATGTCACCATCAATGTTCTCTCCATCGATTCGGGTCATCGGGAACGCGATATCCATGTGCTGACCGGCGATTTCCTCGATGGAAACAAGTATCCCAACATGCACTTTGTCAGCACTGGTTTCAGGTCCACCGGCAAGGATGCGGGCGTCATGACCGGCCAGTTGACCCTGCATGGCGCAACCCGCAGTGTGGATATTCCCTACAAGATTCTAGGCTTCGCAGCCGACCCCTGGGGAAATCAGCGCGCCGCCTTCGAAGGCAAGTTCAGCATCAACCGCAGCGACTATGGAATCACCAAGTTTCTCGATAGCAGCGGTGGCGGTTTGTTGGGCAATGAAGTCGACATCACGCTGCTGGTTGAAGGCCTCAAGCTGGGGCCGGATGGCCAGGTAATGAATATCAAGACTCAGCCCGCACCTGCCCCTGCACCTGCAGCACAGCCCAAGGCTCAACCTGCGCAGCCCGAACCAGCGAAGAAGGACAAACCGGACTTGAAGGACTTGCTCAAAGGCATACTCAACTAAGCCTTTCAGCGTCAATCAAATCATGGCCCTGCTTAGTGTTTTGCAGGGCCATGATCTGGTACTTGCCGGCGGTGGCGATGACTATGTTGACGGCGGATAGGGTGCCGATGTGGTGTTTGGCGACGGCGGCAAGGTTGTCGTCATGGGGCAGAACGGCGGTGACAACTTCATAGGTAATGCGGCTAAAGTATCAGGCTGCGTTCAACTCCTCGCGCAGCACCTTGCGTAGCGTGCCGATCGTCACCGGGGCATTGTTCTCTGCAAGCGAGGCGCTCAAGGCCTCGTTGATCAGGGTTTGATAGCCCCGTCCTTCGGATTCGGCGCGTTTCCGGAAGGCGGCCAGGATGGCCTCATCCAGATAAATCGTGATCCGGGTTTTGCCGACGGGGGCGATCACCGCGCCGCGTTTGGCTTTTTTCATATCGTATTCAGCTTTCATAAGTTTTCCTTTCACTTTGAGTGGCCAATCGCGCTGAAATCAAACGGATAGCCTGCCCGCGTTCTGTCCAACACACCGGTTCTGCGAATGAAACGCCGTGCCTGCGCAGATTGGCGACCGCTTTTTTTGGGTCGAATTCAAAGATCATACGCCATAAATACATATAATATATGTATTTATCAAGTGGTAGTTTCATTGTCAGCAAATAAAGCGGTGTGGAGGAAGGCGGCATGAACAGTCCGGCATTGGTGATACCGCCAGTCGCATCAATGGACTGGGTGGCAATGACGGCGATGAATGTGTCGTGGGCGATTGTGCCCATTAACTGGAGTTCTATCAGCCTCTGGTGGTAACGCTGCACGCCATTTCCGGCTTTTATGCGATAAAGTGGACGCTACCTAATGTCGCAACGTTAAACGTAAACCGGTAGGTAAGGATATTGATAGTGACCCTTTTCGGTCTGTCAGCTTGACTACTCCATATGTCTGCTCTTCGGCCGAAGCTGCCGTTGGCACGGCTATCCAATGTCGAGATCAAGCAGGTTGACCTGACCGAATCCATGATAAGGGCCATCGCCAGGCAAGCTGAGGCGGAACGGGAACGCCGCGCCAAGGTGATTCACGCTGAAGGAGAACTGCAGGCATCTGAAAAACTATTCCAGGCGGCAAAAATCCTCTCCCAGGAACCCCAGGCAATACTGCTGCGCTATTTGGAAACACTCACGGTAATTGGCGCAGATAAGAACACCACCATCGTGTTCCCCTTGCCCTTGATGGTCGGCTTGGCCGAGTATTTCGCCTTCTACAACGGCGAGCGTCCGCACCAGTCGCTGGGCAACAAGATGCCAGATGTCGTGTGTCGAACCGGGATGGGTGGCGGAGCGATGATCGTGGATAAGTTCGGCGGCGCGGGGGAGGAACTCCCTGTTCCGCTACGCTACACAGGGGTTTCCTCCCCCGCAAAGGCAGGATCAGAAGCAAAGGCAACAACAACCAAAGCAAAAGCAAGACCGGGGCAGCGCCGTCCAGCTGCAAGTGAAGTCGAATGTGCAGCTTAAACCCGGCAGGATTCTGTCTTGACTAACGGATCCACTTTACCCATGGACCTTGTGGCGCCGCTTCTCGCGAGGGCGAAAACTGAGGGCGATAGTGCTTAAAGATAGTGATATCGTGCAAGATTTCGATAAGTTCTGCCCTGTTCGTTGGCGATTAGACTGTTGGCTAACCCCCTTTTCTAAACATATCTAAACATATATAGAGCCTCGACTGGGGGAAGCCCCAAAGATGCATCGTTTCGAGAGATGTCTCCTTAAGGCAATAGTTTGACAACGTCCTTCAACATTTCCTCAGCGGACGTTCCATAGGGAAAGATACGCACCAACTTGCCGGTGGTATCAATCAAATAGGTATTAACCGTGTGATCCACGGTATAGCTGGACCCAGTTGGGACGTAGTGGAATTGGGCACCATACAGGTCTGTCACCTTGCGCAATTCCTGCTCACTCCCCGTCAAGGCCAGTATTTCTTTACTAAAGTGGCCGATATAAGAATCTAGTACATCGGGTGTATCTCGATTTGGATCCACGGTAATAAAAATGGGTTGGACCTGATGTTTTTCTGCGGGCGGTAGCAAGGACATTAAGTGCTTGTATTGGAGCAGCTCGGCGGGGCACATCTCTGGACAGTACGTAAAGCCGAAATAAACCAATACCACTTTTCCGCGCAGCGCCATCAGTGAAACGTCTTCCCCTTTTGTGGTTTGGAGGGTGAAATCCCCCCCCAGGGTCTTCCCTGCCCACGTGGGTGGTGCTACAAGCAAACATAAGGCAAGCCAGGAAAGCAGGACATCTGTGATCTTCATCTCATCGTTCCCTCTTCAAAACAATATGCTCGTCTCTTTGAGCACCAAGCCCTACTTGTCGCATTCAATTATCACAACGGGTTGGTCAGGGCTTCCCCAGCACGGATTCCATATAGATGTCGGCTGGATCCTTGATCAACACTGGGAGCGTCACAGGTGCGGTGCGGGCGTCATTGATAAGACCTTCGGCGTTGTCGCCCGTTAGGCTCTTCATAAAAGCTACGAGGGCCGTTCTTTCATGAGCGTCGAGCTTGAGGGGTACTAGCAGCGGCGATTTGTTTTCGTTGTCGATACCCCCCTTGTCGTAGAACTCCACGACGTCTTCCAAAGTGGCGAGAGAGCCGTCATGCATATAGGGAGCCGTGAGAGCGACGTTGCGCAGGATGGGCGTCTTGTAAGCCCAGCGGTCCTTAGGGTCGATAGTCACCTCGTAGCGGCCCACATCGGGCTGGGGCGGCTCGAAGGACTTGAGCAGGCTGCCCATGACATTGACGAAAATCCCCGGGGCGAGCTGGACCTTGTATGAGTTGCGTTCCGGGAACATGGTGCGTTCCCAGCCAAGACCGGTATTGTGGAACTTGTGGTCGGTGAAGAGAGCGTATTTCTCTCCAACGAGGTGGCAGGTCGCACAGCGGCCCTTGCCCATGAAGACCTGGAAGCCCTGCTGTTCCTGCGCATCCAGGGTGCTCTCGTCGCCGCCGTAGTACCAGCGATCGAAGCGGGAGTTGCCAGAGACCACGGTGCGCTCATAGCTGGCGATGGCCTGGCCGATGCGCTCAACCGTGACCGGACCGCCAAAGGCCGCCTCAAACAGCCCTTTGTATTCGGGCATCTGGCGCACCTTTTCCGTCACGTAGCCCATGGAGGGCATGTCCATTTCTGTCTTGGTGAGCAACGGCCCCCAGACCTGCTCCTCCAGATGCGGCTCGCGGCCATCATGGAAGAAACTGCGGTTGTAGCCGACATTGAAGGTGCTGGGCGCGTTGCGCCGCTGGCTGCGGCCCTCCATGCCGATTGCAGCGCCCAACTCATTGGACGTGAAGCCCTGTTCCGGCACGTGGCACATGGCGCAGGACATGGTGTTGTTGTGGGACAGCCGCCGATCCATGAACAGTTGCCGGCCCAGGTCGATCTTCTCCCGGGTCAGGGGATTGGCGGCCGGAACGGGCATGGGCGGCAGGCCGAGGGGCGGAGTGACGGTTACGGGGGTGTCCGCCCATGCGCAAGAGACGAACAGCAGGCCCGCCAGGGTGGAGCCGCGCGATGGCAGGGGAAGCTTCATTCCAGCCTGAGGCCTGCTTCCATCAACAGCGTGAGGATGTCGTTGTAGACCATATCCGGCATTAAGTAGGCGGTGGTGTATATCTCGCGCACCGTGCGGCCCCGATCGATGAGAAAGACTTTGAGGACGTGACTGTAAGTGCCACGACGTTGGCCTGTGGCGGAGTCCAGATCCAGGTACACGTCTTGGCCGTAGCCATCCAGAATGGGCAGAAGCTCCCGGACTGAGCCGGTGGTGAGGAACTTCCATTCCACGGGCCGCCCAGATCTGGCGTTGTCCCCGGCATAAAGGGCAAGTGCCTCAGGCGAGTCCCGCTTGGGGTCAAAGGACAGCGAGACCAGCCTAACTTGGCCTGCAAGCCGCGGGTCCCGCTCCAACCGCGTTTGCAGTTGGTGAAAGAGCACATAGGCATAGGGGCAGCCACTCGCGTCGGCGCAGGACGAATAAATGAAGGACATCAGGGTAATCTTGCCGCCAGTGAATTCGGCCAGTTCATGGGCGCTGCCGTCAATGTCCAGTACCCGGCCGTTGGTGGCAGCCATGATGTGTTGCAATCCGTATGTACCCGGCGCGGGGGGTACGAATTCCAGCAGCGCCGGGGATTCGACAGCGGATTCGGGCCTGTCAGCCGCACAAAGCACGCCCGTATTCAGCAACAGCCAAAGCATCAGAAAAAAAAAGCCTCCCCGACCGGGGAGGCGTTCAAGCCTGACATATGCCGCGCGAAGGTGATTCATGCAGCCTATTTGTCCTTGGCTCCGCCAATGGCCAGACGGAGGTTCTCAAGGCCGTCGTTGTCGGCACGGAGTGGCTCGAGCTTGCTCATGTCGCGCACCTGGAATTTCATGTGGTGGGCGCGACCCAGCTTCTCCTTGTAAAAGTCGATGGAAAAACCTTCCTTAAGTTCCTTGCCATCCCAATAGAACATCTTGAGATACTGCTCATCGTCGGCGCCCTTCTTGTCCCAGTTGGCTAGCAGAGAGGAGGTGTAATAAACGCGCTTGCCGTCGTAGCTCTGAGACACCATGTTGACCTGGCTACCGATCTTCTTCTTGTACACTTCGTTTGGCTTCATCGGATCCGAGAAGTCCCAATAGCGGCTTGTGCCGTCCATGAAAGTGTTGATCCACATGCCCTTGCCGTCGTTGGTGATGGAGATGTCCACCGGCAGCGGGATCTTGGCGGGATCATCGATGGTGCCCACCTCGTGGGCCTGCCATTCACCCTTCCCGTCTTGCTTGAATACCCAGATCTTGGAGGTCAACGCGGCGGTGGTCACCGCCCAGTTGTCGCCGCTCTTCCAGGACCAGCGGGCCTCCAGGGGGGCGCCGGGGGTGTTGAAGATCTTGATGGGCTTCATGGACTTGTAGTCCCACATCACGGTGGTGTTGCCGAAGCGCTTCATGGCCTCCCCATCCTTAATCAGTTTGCCCAGGTCCATCATGTAGTTGTTCCAACCCGTGAAGGAGGTGGAGATCATGGCATTCTTCTTCGGGTTAATGGCCACGTCGTAGTTGTAGCCATCACCCTTGCCACCGCCGATCTCGGTGGTGGGGATGTGTACGGTCTCCACATAGGCGCCCTTGTTGTTATAGATGACGTGGGCAGTGACGCCACCATGGTCATTGTTGTTGGACAGGCCGGTGATGATCATGCGGCCGGGCACAGCGTAAAAGGTGTGAGGGCCGACGGTGCCGCCCGATTTCTCGACGAAGTCGTTGATGACTTTCACCAGCTTGGGTTTGGCCGGATCGCTGTGGATGTCGAAGATGAAGATCTTGCTGCTGTCCAGGCCACCGCCCCACAGGAAGCGCCGGTCGTCGGACAGGCCCAGGTGGTGCGCCTCGTTGCGCCCTCCCACAGACAGGGTGGCGATGACCTTGCCGAAGGTTTTTGACTTGGGGTTCACGTCCACGGTCACCAACTTGTCGGAGCCATCGCCTACGCCTTCCACGCCTAGAGTCCAGACATAGACGAATTCTTCCTGACCCATGATCAGGGGGGTGAAGGGCGAACAGCTTGTCTCGTCAGCTTGAGTCGTGGAAGGCAAAGCCGTTACGCCCAGAGCTACGATGGCTGACACGGCGGCCACCAAGTTTCTTATGAAAAAACGGGAATCGCTATTGATCACGTCAGTCTCCTCAATAATTATCATGGAACAAAGTCCACAGATACCGCTTTTCCGGAATACCAAGGCAGCCACTTCAGCTTGAGATTGGCCATGTGATCCTAATCAAGCTGACCACCAACCATCTTTAGTATTTCCGGCAGTACCTACCCTAACCGCCAAGTATCGAGCGAAGTTTCAGATATGTGAACGCCAGAAGTTCTTTTAATGATAGAGCACCGTGGGCCACCCGCTAGGGAAATCTTCCCAATTTCCCATGCAACCAGGTGAAGAAAAGGCATGGAGGATACTTTTTCATCAACGAACTAGTGTAGTGCTTCGTTTTTCTTAGAGCCAAGCTTGCGATTAGCGCGAATGACCTTCTGCAGGATATCGTTGGCCTTGGCGGTCCAAACGAAGGGCTTGGGATTCCGATTATGCATAGCGATGTATTCCACGCTGGCGGTGACCGACCCCGAACTCATCGAGATTTTCGACAACTTCGCCTTCGACGAAGTGCTCCGTCACGACACTCTGGACGTTCGGACCCGGTTGATGGTCCAGCTTGCGTCGATGATTGCCTGCCAGGCGCTACGCGAGTATCGCGTCATGCTCGGCGCGGCGCTCACTGTCGGGGTCACGCCGGTCGAGGCCAAGGAGATCGTGTATCAGGCGGTGCCGTATGTGGGTATGGCCAAGGTGTTCGACTTCATCCATGCCACGAACGACGTGCTCACCGAACGCGGTGTCAAGTTGCCCCTGCCGGGCCAGTCCACGACCACGCCGGAGAACCGCGCGGAGAAGGGCCTGGCAATCGAAGCAGGTCGTCGGCAGCGAAGTCGTGGAGAACCTCTACGCCTCGGCCCCCGACGATCTTCTGCACATCCAGCGCTACCTGTCGGCGCACTGCTTTGGCGACCATTTGACCCGCACCGGCATCGACGTGCCGACGCGGGTCAAGATGGATCGCTCGACGATCGATGTGGATGGGAGTGAGGTCAATCTCAGCCCCGGCATGGCGGTGTCCGCCGAGGTGAAAACCGGCAGGCGGCGTGTGATCGAGTATTTCCTCAGCCCGTTGTTGCAGTATGGGCATGAAAGCTTGAAGGAGCGCTGAACGGGGCTATAGGCGAAGCAGGTATAATCCGCGCTTTAATTGCTATACAGAGCCCGTCATGAACCTCGACCGCGTCACTTCTGGCAAAAACCTGCCCGATGACTTCAACGTCATTATCGAAATTCCCGCCCACGGTGAGCCCATCAAGTACGAAGTGGACAAGGAGACGGGTGCCATGTTCGTCGACCGCTTCATGTCCACGGCCATGCACTACCCCTGCAACTACGGCTATATCCCGCACACGCTGTCGGAAGACGGCGACCCGGTGGATGTGCTGGTGATTACCCCTGTGCCGTTGATGACCGGCGTGGTGGTACGCTGCCGTCCGCTTGGCATGCTCAAGATGACCGACGAGGCGGGTGTTGATGCCAAGCTGATCGCTGTGCCGGTCGACAAGCTGTGCGGCCTGTATTGCAGGATGCAAAAACCTGAAGACCTGCCCGAGTTGACGCTCAGGCAGATTGCTCATTTCTTCGAACACTACAAGGATCTGGAGCCCAATAAGTGGGTCAAGGTTGAAGGCTGGGGTGGGGGGGATGATGCACGCGCGGAAATCCTGGCGGGTGTTGAGCGCTATAGGAATGCGGAAGACAAACCGGCGTTCTAGGAACTTGGGGTTAGGATCTAGGGGCTAGGGTTGGTTGCTTCGCGCCCTTTCAATTGTCTACTCGCCCCATGTGTTTCTTCTAGCCCCTAGCCCCTGAACTATGAAAATCTGTATTCTTTCCGATTCCCATGACAACCGCCGCCTGCTGGGTGCCGCGGTTGAAGATGCCAGGGCACGCGGCGCCGAGGCGGTGCTGCATTGCGGCGATGTGGTCGCCCCTACGACGCTGAGGGTCTTGC
>Ga0326726_10006700_pt1 | contig 10365 bp, 6 predicted proteins | sample MHFenrmetagenome_2_FD_207603 | JGI IMG/M metagenome (GOLD analysis project Ga0326726, IMG submission 207603) | Lab enriched peat soil microbial communities from Michigan Hollow, Ithaca, NY, United States - MHF15MN | ecosystem: Environmental > Terrestrial > Soil > Wetlands > Peat | place: USA... | reverse complement strand
TGGCGTGGGGTTGTGTGGGGTGTTGTGGTGTTGTGGGGGGGGGGGGGGGGGGGGGGGGGGGGGCCCCCCCCCCCCCCCCCGAGGCGCTCCGCCGTTTCCCCATCCCCCAGCCCCCAACCCCCAACCCCTACATGCGGAACAAGTAGCTGAACTTCACGAACACGTAGTCCGACGACCGCACGAGCGGCTGGAAGTTGAACCGGTCCAGCGGATTCGGCTCGGCGTCCGCGAGGCCGCCGTAGCCCAGGAACACCACGGTGCCCGGGTTCGGCTGATACGAGAACAGAAGGTCGTTGTGGAACTGGGCGCTGCGCGTGGCCAGCGCCTTCTTTCCGCTGATGATCAGCGGGAAGAACGTTCGCGTCTCGTCGCGCAGATCGTCCTGCTCCGCCAGATCGTATTCCCCAACCACTCTGAGGAAGATCGCGCGCGTGAACTGATACTCGACCTTCACGCGCGGAATCACGTTGCGGCCGGCGAGGCTGTGATCGGTGCGGCGCCAATAGTCCTGATAGTTGAAGGTGCCGTTGACGCGAACATGGTCGGTGGGGCGGTAGTTCACGCCGACCGAGAGGTAATCGATGTTCGCCTGCGCCCACTCGAAGAAGTTCTCGTCCTGCCCGCCCACGTAGAGCAGGTTCGCGTCGAACTGCTTCCACTGCGGCGTGGTGAGCGTCGCCACGTAGTCGCGATTCGGAATTCGGCCGATACCGGTGAACGGGATCGTGTCCACCTTCGCGCCGACCGTTCGCTCCATTCGGTAGTTCCGATAGAGCAGTGAATCCCAACCGAACGTCTCCCAGTAGACGCCGACGCCGACCGACCAGCCGCCGCGGAGATTGGCGGTCGTGCTCAGGTGAAACTTCTTGTCCTGCGCGTCGCCGTGGCGCAGCAGGTGGGAATACTGCCACGTGTCGTCGTAGAGGATGTCGCCCGTCAGCGCCTCGACGAGCGAGCCGCGCGCGTTGAACCACGTGCCGCGGTGATCGATCGCGCCGTGCGCGATCCCGGTGCGCGAGGTGAAGCCGCTCAGCGTCCGGAACTTCTCGTCGATGCCGCCCATCGAGTACCGGAAGCCGAACTGCTTCCCGTTACGGGCGACGGCGCCGTTCCACAGCGGCGCGTTCGTCACGCGGCTGCCGGTCTTGTCGTAGCTCTCCGCATACTGGAACGCGGCAGAGTACACGTCGCCGAGCAGCACGCGACCGTCGACGTCGGCGACGCGGTTGTAGTCGGCGCCCACGACGCGATCGGTGTACGCCATGCCGAGCCGCGACTGCGTCCCGATGTCGCGCTGCGCGCGCAGAATGTTGTAGTACGTCGCGTCGTGGCCGGTCGCCGAGAGCGATTGGTCATCGGCGGCCGATAGAAACCCGATGCTCGTCCCTGCCACCTTCCCGGTGAGCTTCGCCGCGGCGTCCGGCTTCGCGACGCGCCGCGTGTAGATCAAGTTGTTGGGCACGCTGAACTGCTCGAGCCCCTCGAGAAAGAATGGCCGCTTCTCGGGGAAGAACAGCGCCTGCCGCGGGTCGATCACGAACTGCCCGGCATCCGACTCGACCTCGGCGAAGTCGGGGTTCGCCGTGCCCGTGAGCGTGAGGTTGTTGGTCACGCCGTAGCGAAGGCTGCCGCCGATCTGCGGCCGCGGACGATCGTACGTCCAACCCGTGGCGCTCGGCGCACCGGTCGCTTTCTGCGTGATCACAGGATTGAAGTCGAGCACGAGGCCGCGGTCAAACCCGGCCAGCCCTTCGATGGTCCCGGACTGCGCGAGAAACGACGCGTTCGAGCGCTTGGCGGGCACCCAGGAGTCCTCATACCCCGAATGCTGCACCTCGCGAACGACGTTGATGTCCCAGCTCTGCGTATCAGAGGATTGATATTTGAGACTCTTGAACGGAATGCGGATCTCGACTTCGTAGCCGTATTCGGTCAGACGCCCCTTGGAGGTGTAGACGAAGTCCTGGCTGAGGTCGGGCGCCGCACGGCCGGACAGCGTCGGCGTCCACCCGCCGCTCGAGCCGGCGACTCCCGCCTCGACGATGGTGCCGTCCATCTGTACCCCGAACGGGTTCACCGCGAACATGTACGCCTGGCGGTGATCGTGGAACGTGCCGAGCAGGATTTGGACGTTGTCGTCGGCGCCGATCTTGTCGCGGTCGGCCAGCGCCGCGTGGACCGCGCCATGTGCCTCGAACGCGCGGACGCCGACGTAGAGCGCGGTCGGCGAATACCAGATCAGAACCTGCGTGGAGTCCGCGGCCGGGACGCCGTCGAGCGGCGAGAACTGCGAGAAGCCGGTGAGGAGCGTGGCCTGGCGCCAGATGGGCTCATCCAGAGCGCCGTCGACCACCGCGGTGGCGGCGTCGGCCTCCACGCGCGGCACGCGAACCTGGAGCTGGTTTTCACGGCCGATGTACGTCGCCCCGGGCGCCGGGCTGGCCGGGCCGCAGAGTGCCGTGAGCGCGACAAAAAGAATGGGACAGGGCATCCTGCAAGTTGCTCTCTCGCACGCCCCCACGCTGTCAGGAGGACGTTCGGGTCTTGTTAAATGGTGTCGTCCGAGCAACGCTCGGGATGACGACACCTACATCCGCAGCAGGTAGCTGTACTTCACGAAGAAGTAGTCCGAGGCCCGAACAAAGGGCTGGAAATTGAACCGGTCGAGCGGATTCGCCGTTGCGCTCGCCAGGCTCCCGTAGCCGAGAAAGAGCACCGTTCCCGGACTCGGCTGATACGAGAAGAGCCAGTCGCCGTGGAGCTGCGCGCTGCGTGTCGCGATCGCTTTCTTGCCGCCCACGATGAGCGGGAAGAACGTGCGCGTCTCGTCGCGAAGGTCGTTCTGCTCCACCAGATCGTACTCGCCGACGGCGCGGAAGAAGATCGATCGCGTGAACTGATACTCGGCCTTCACGCGCGGAATCGCGTTGCGGCCGGCGAGCGTGTGATCGCTCCGCCGCCAGTAATCCTGATAGACATAGGTGCCGGCGACGCGCAGTTGATCGCTCGGACGGAAGTTCACCGTGAGCGACAGATAGTTGATGTCGGCCTGCGCCCACTCGTAGAAGTTCTCGTCCTGCCCGCCGATGTACGTCGCCGACGCGCTGAAGCGCGACCACTGCGGCGTCGTCACGGTGGCGACGTAGTCGCGGTTCGGAATGCGCCCGACGCCGGTGAATGGAATCGTATCGACCTTGGTGCCGACCGTTCGCTCGATCTTGTAGTTCGCGTACAGGGTCTGGTCCCAGCCGAACGATTCCCAGTACACGGCGGCGAGCACGCCCCACCCGCCGCGCAGGCTCGCCGTCGTCGTCACGTGGAACTTCTTGTCCTGCGCGTCGCCGCGGCGTACGAAGTGCGAGTACTCCCAGATGTCGTCGTAGAGCACGTCGCCGGTCAGCGTCTCGACGAGGCTCCCGCGCTTGTTGAACAGTGTGCCGCGTTGGTCGATCAGGCCGTGCGCGATCGCGCCGCGCGAGATGAATCCCGTGGGCGCGCGGAAGTTGTCGTCGATCCCGGTGAGCGCGTAGCGGAATCCGTATTCCCGTCCGTTGCGCCCGAGACTCGCCTCCCACAGCGGCGCGGTGCGGCCGACACCCGACGTCCGGTCGAAGCTGCGTGCGTACTGGAACGTGCCCGTGTACACCTTGCCGAACAGCATCCGCCCGTCGACGTCCGCGACGCGATTGTAGTCCCGACCCACGACACGATCGGTGTACGCCATGCCGAGCCGCGATTCGCCACCCACGTCGCGCTGTGCCCGCACGATGTTGTAGTAGATCCCGTCGCGGCCGGTCGGCGAGAGCGACGGATCGTCGCGCGCCGACAGCATGCCGATCGTCGTCCCGACGACTTTGCCCGTGAGCTTCAACGCCTCGTCGGGGGCGGCGATGCGCCGCGTGTAAATGAGGCCGTTCGGCACGGTGAACTGCTCGAGCCCCTCGAGAAAGAACGGTCGCTTCTCCGGAAAGCGCAGCGCGCGGCGCGGATCGAGCACGATCTGGCCGGCGTCCGACTCCACCTCGGCGAAGTCGGGGCGCACGGTGCCGTTGAGCGTCACGTTGTTCGTGATGCCCCACCGCGCCGTTCCGCCGAACTGCGGCATCGGATGCGAGTATCCCCAGCCGTCGGGGCTGGGAGCGCCCGTCGCCTTGCGCGTGACCACCGGGTTCAGGTCGAGCACCAGCCCGCGATTCAAACCGCGCAGTCCGTCGATCGTTCCGGCTTGGCTGAGGAACGACGCGTTCGACCGCTTCGCCGGCGCCCAGCTGTCCTCGTAACCCGAGTGCTGCACCTGGCGCACGACGTTGAAGTCCCAGGCCTGAACGTCGGTCGACTGATACTTGAGGCTCTTGAACGGAATGCGAATCTCGACCTCGTACCCGTACTCGGTGAGACGGCCCTTCGACTGGAACACGAAGTCCTGGTTGAGATCCGGCGCGGTGCGCCCGGAGAAGGTCGGCGCGAAGCCACCGCTCACGCGCACGCCCGTCTCGACGATCGTGCCGTCCATCTGGACGCCGAGCGGGTTGACGGCGAAGAGGTACGCCTGTCGCCGGTCGTTGAACGTGCCGATGATGATCTGCACGTTGTCATCGGACGTGATCTTGTCGCGGTCGGCGAGAGTGGCGTGCACGGCCCCATGGGCTTCGAACGCGCGCACGCCGACGTGCAGCGCCGACGACGAGTACCAGATCAAGACCTGCGTCGAGTCGTGCGCCGGGATGCCGTCCGCGGGCGTGAACTGCGAGAAGCCGGTGAGCACCGCCGCCTGCCGCCACATCGGCTCGTCGAGCACACCGTCGACGACCGCGGGCACCGCGTCACCGTCGATTCGCGGAATGTCGACCTTGAGCTGATGGTCGCGGCCCACATACGGCGGCGCCGGCGCCAGCGCCGGCGATCCGAATCCGCAGAGCGCCGCGAACGCCGTCAGAACGAGGGGACAGGGCACACCCGAACTTGCGACGTTCGATGGTCAGGCGCCACTGTCCGCCGCATCCGTGGGCCCCCTCCTGCTCCAGCTCAGAACGTCAAGCGACGGTAGACGTAGGTGGCGTCGCCGGTCTGGACCGGGACGACGTCGGGCGGACGCGAGGGCACGGATAGCCCCGGCACCGACGGAATGCCCGGTCGCCGCGCGATCAGCTCGAACCCGACCCGCGAGCCGGGCGGAACGGAGAGCGCGACGATTGCGCCGCTGTCGGGCATCGCCCAATACGGCATCGTCCACTCCGGGGAATGGCGGCGATAGCGCGTCGTGTCGACGACGCGGCCGTCGATCGACGACGCCGAGACCGGCGCGCCGATCGCCCGCATCACGAGACTCGTCGTGCCGGCGGGCGCGTGGACGCGGAGCACGACGCGACGCGCACCGCCGATCAGCGTGTCGCGCACGAGCGTCGCGGTCGGCGCGTCGAGCGGTATGCGCGCGACCGCGTGACCGACGAGTCCTCGCGGGCCGGCGATACGACTCGTCCACTTCGGTGGCGTCGCGACCGGCGCCGACGCGCGCCTGCTCCAGTCGTCGGTGAAGCCCGCGAACGTGCCGAACCACGCGTCGCTCGAGTCTGCGTTCTCCGCGTAGATGAGCGCCGTCGGCACAGGGTGATCGGCGCTCCGTCGCGTGACCAACGCGCCGATCGCCACGACAACCGCGGCGGCAAGCGCGACCCAGCCTGCACCGAGCCAGTTCGCGTCGAGTGCAACCAGCTCGAGCTGTGGCAGAACAAGCAGCGTGACCAGCGCGGTGGTCACGCCCAGCGCCATGGCGCCGACTCCCGCAACGCCGAGCACGACGACGGACACCGCATATGCAAACCCGACGAGCATCAGCGCCGCGATTGCCGTCGCAAACCATTCGGCGGCTCGCGACCACTGCGTCGCGAGCGCCGCGAGGCCGGCGAAGAGCCCCGGCCAGATGAGGAGGTAGCTCGCACCCGGGGCCTTGATCGCGAGCGCGAGTCCGAGCAACGCCCAAACGATGAGCGCGCCGACGCGTGTGCCTCGGGCCTGCGTCCATCGCTTGGTCGCGGCTGTCGTCGCGAGCACGATTGCGATTGCCGCAAGGGCGATGGCGGCAGCAGACGTCCCCCGCCATTTGGGGTCGCCGCCCCAGGGGAGTTGCGTCTGGATCTCGCCCATGATCGCCGCCAGCCCCCAGGCTACGACGGCACAGAGGATCACCGCGACGATTGAGGTGAGGACGCCAACCGCCACCCCGGTGCGGACGCGAAGCGCGACCGCGCCAACGACGACACACACGATGATCGCCAGCGCGATCGACCAGCGCTCGGGATAGAGCACGAGCCCGATCACTGGGAGATCGAAGAAGACCGCATCGCGCATGCGGGGACGCGGCAGCTCGACGCTGCCGAACACGCGTGCGAGGCCGAGCGCCTCATCCCCCTCGTGCTGCAGGCTGCCCGGATCGAGGTGCGCGACGTCGTCGTGACCCGAATGATAGAGCTCCACGCCGCCGACGAGTCCGAAGTTGAGTGCCGGCTGACCGAGCAGGCTCAGCTCGGACAGATCGGTGTCGTTTGGCATCGTGCGATAGACCGTGGTGAACACCGATCCGGCGCTCGCGTTTCCCACGGACCGGAGCACGCGAACGGCGTCGAGGTTGCCTTCGCCCGTCTCGAACATGAAGGCGCGTCCGAAGGTGCCCCGATTGTCGAAGTTCACGACGACCGCTACGTCCTTGGCCCACGGATGCTCGCGAACGAACGCCGCGGCGCCGAGCAGCCCAGTCTCCTCACCATCGGTGAAGAGGGCGATGACGTCGTGAGCGAGAGGCGTTCGTCTCGCTCGCAACGCGCGCATCGTCTCGAGGAGCGCAGCCGTCCCGGCGCCGTCATCGCCCGCTGCGGGGGCGGCCTCCACGCCATCGTAGTGCGCCACGAGCAGAACGGCCTTTCCCTGCGCGTCGGCGCCGGGCAGCCACACCGCAATGTTCTGCACGCGTCCGGCGACCTGATATCGCGTACCCACGCCGGTAGTCGTCTGGACCTGCGGGCGCAGGCCGAGCGCCGTCAGCTGCCCGACCACATAGTCGCGAACCCGATCGTGGTCGGGCATGCCCATCGCGTGCGGACGGACCGCGATCTGTTCCACGTGACGCATCGCGCGCTCGGCCGAGAACACGGTGTCGGACGCGGTCGCCGGTACCGGGCGCGGCGGGATCACGGTGCGGGCTACGGCGAGCGCACAGAGGAGGAACAACGCCAGGCCCGCCAGGACGCGGTCGCGCATGCGCGAAGTTACGGTTCGGGGCTCGATGTGACCAATCCGGCGGTCGAAGGGTTCCCGGGGACCACCTTGCGCTGGGTGGTCCATCTATCATTCTACAGTAGGACGACTACTTCCAGTGGAGCGCGGATGGCTGAGACGATGCAAATCGGCGCCGGCAAACGAGTCTTGGTCGTGGACGACCACGATCCGACCCGGCAAACGATCTCACGCATGCTCGAGGCGGGGGGATTCGAGGTCATTCAAGCGTCGAGTGGAACGGAAGCGCTGGCGTGCCTGTCACGCCAAAGCGACGATATCGACATGGTGCTCTCCGACGTCACCATGCCCGGGATGACCGGGATTGACCTCTCCTACCAGATTCGCGAGCTCTATCCGACGATGCCGGTCGCGATCGTGTCCGGCGACGTGAGCGAATTGGAGCGCAGCATCATTGGACGCGCGGACGTCCCGTTCATCAAGAAGCCGTTCCACGCCGAGTCGCTGTTCAGCGCCGTGAACGAGGCGATCGCGCGAGCGGAAGCCTAAGAGTCATCCCGACTATTCGCCGCGCCACCCGGCCCCTCGCACGAGGCGCCCGGGTTTTTCACCGGTGACCTGACCGTTGCTCACCACCGCGACGCCGTTGACGAAGACCCACCGCATTCCAACGGACAGCTGGTGCGGCGCCTCGTACGTCGCGCGATCGATGATCGTTGCCGGATCGAAGATCATCACGTCGGCCATCATCCCCTCGCGCACGAGCCCGCGGTCGCGAATCGATAGCCGCTCGGCCACCGCCGACGTCATCTTCCGCACCGCGTCCTCGAGCGTGAGGATGTGATCCTCGCGCACGAACCGGCCGAGGATCCGCGGATAGGTGCCGTAGGCGCGCGGATGCGTCGACACCTTGGCGGTCGCCGGATCGAAGCTCTCGGCGTCGGTGCCGAACTTCATCCATGGCTGGCGGACCTGCATCGCGACGTTGGAATCGGAGGCGATGAAGAGCACCTGCTCCAGCCCGTTCTTCTCGGCCAGGGTGAGGTCGATCAGCGCGTCCGCCCAGTCCTCGCCCCATGCCCGGCCGATCTCGGGCAGCCGCTTGCCCTCGTACTTCTTCAGTGAATCGACCTTGAACCCGACGACCTCGACGCCCTGCGGCGTCGCGGCGAGGCACAGGTTCTCCCAACCCGTGGGATCGTGCGTCATCTCCGTCTTGATTCGGTCGCGCGCGACCTTGTCGCGCAGCCGGTCGAGGAGCTTGCCGTCGGCGTGCGCCCAGGCGGGAATGCACGACGACAGATTGTTCTGCCCCGCGACATACGGGTACTGATCGGCAGCGACGTCCTGCCCCGCCGCGCGCGCCGAGTCGATCTTGGCGACGGCCTGCCTGGCCTTGGGCCAGTTGTTCACCCCCGCCGCCTTGAGATGGTAGATCTCGACGGGGACGCCGCCCCCGCGTCCGATGCGGATCGCTTCGTCCACCGCCTCGAGGAGATGCTCGCCCTCGGACCGCATGTGGGTGATGTAGACGCCGCCGTACGGCGCCATCGCCTTCGCCTCCTCGATCAGCTCGGAGGTGGACGCGTAGCTGCCCGGAGGGTAGATGAGCGCGCTGCCCAAGCCCATCGCGCCGTCGAGCATCGCGTCCCGGACGACGCGGCGCATGGTGTCCAGCTCGGCCGGCGTCGCGGGACCCTCAGCCATTCCCTTGGCGTACGCGCGCACGGTGGCCGCCCCAACGAACGACCCGACGTTGACCGCCATCCGGTGTCGCTCCATGTCGCGGAACCACGCGTCGAACCCGTGCTCGCCGCGCCAACGAGGCATCAGGCGGCGCTGTGCCGTATCGATGGCCTGGGCGACGGCCGACGCTATCACCCCGTCGTTCGCCGGGGCAAACGTGTCGCCCTCGCCGAGGATCATCGTCGTGACGCCCTGCGTGCTCATGCTGATCACGCGGCTGTCGCCGGTCAGGAGCTGCACGTACGACTGCGCCTGGATGTCGATCACCCCGGGCGCCACGACGAGTCCGCGCGCGTCGATACGCTGCCGGGCTGTCGCGCCGCGCAGCAACCCGGGCGGCGTGATGCGCGCGATGCGGTCGCCGACGATGCCGACGTCGCCGTAGTACCACGCGTCGCCCGTGCCGTCCACGATCCTGCCGTTCTCGATGACGACGTCGAACGGGCCGGCGGCCGGAGCGGTGGACGCGGGCGGCGCGCCAGCGCAGCTGGCGAGCAGCAGCACACCCGCGAGAGCGATGACCGACGAGGCGCGCGATCGTCCGCGACCGGCGGGCGCCCTCGTCGGTCGCACGGCTACTGCTTGTTGAACGCCAGCTTGAGGCTGTAGCCCTGGCCCATCATGGAGAGATCGCGCTGGAGACGGAGCGTCTTGCCGCCGGCGTCGAGCGACCACCGCTCCGTCGTCGTCAGCGTCTGGCCCTGAATGTCTCCCTTCGTCGTGACGACGAGCACAGGACCCTCCCACGCGCCGGTCGACACGAGCTCCACCGACATGCCTCCGTTGCTGACGGTGTTCTTCGACTCCGACCCGTCGACATTGTAGGCAGTGGTGCTTTCCTGGTCGCCCATCGGCGTCTTCGCCGCCTGAACGACCTTGATCGTCTTCGCGTCCTGGGTAACCGTCAGCGTCAATGACACAGGCCCCATGCCATTCGGGGCGCCCTCGACGCTCTTCGGATCGAGCTCCCATTTGCCCGAGAAGTCGGGATGGGTCTGCGCCGCCAGAGGCGCGGCGGCGAGCGAGGCGACGGCAAAGAGAGCGGAAGCGAGACGGCGCATGAGGTTCGGGTGAGAGTCTCCGAATGATAGCTACTTCTTCTTCGTCGCGGCCTTGGCGGGTGCGGCCTTGGCCGGCGCGGCGGGGGCGGCCTTCGCTCCCGTGGCGTCGCGCAGCACCCAGTTCGTGCCCTCGGAGCCGAGCTTCACGTTCGCGCTCTTCTCCACCTGGTTCATGCTCTCCTTGATCACCGGGTGTCCCGTCGAGTCGAACGGGATGCTGATCGACGCCTGCCGCTCGAGAAGCGGAAGATCGGGCACCTTCACGTCGAAGCCCCATCGGCCGAGCGTGGCGACCACGTCGCGCAGCGGCTTGTTCGTCAGGGTCATC
>Ga0326726_10006699_pt1 | contig 10365 bp, 9 predicted proteins | sample MHFenrmetagenome_2_FD_207603 | JGI IMG/M metagenome (GOLD analysis project Ga0326726, IMG submission 207603) | Lab enriched peat soil microbial communities from Michigan Hollow, Ithaca, NY, United States - MHF15MN | ecosystem: Environmental > Terrestrial > Soil > Wetlands > Peat | place: USA... | reverse complement strand
ATGTCCCAGTCGCCCTTCTGGATGGCGACGAGCACCTTGAAGATGTTGGCGCCCACGGAGAAGTTGGGGCTCTGGTTGCCGATGACGAGGCCCGTGTAGTCCTTCTCCACGATGTCGCAGCTCAAAAAGAGCATCTGGATGACGTCCTCGTCGAGGGCGTTCATCTTGGTGTGGAACTCGAGGCAGGCCACGCCGTCACCGATGTCGATGAGGCTCGCCCCGGCATTCTGGCGGACGATCTTCTTGCGCTCCTTCAGTGCCGGCAGGATGATGATCTTCGGGCTCTCCGCGAGCTTCACGTAGTCCTTCTTCGCGAAGTCGTAGTAGTAGGTGCCGTCTTCCTTTTTCGTGTAGAAGGAGGGGAAGCCCGCCTTGAGCATCTCCTCGACCTTCTTGGGCACCTTCTTGCCAATCTGTTTCATGACCTCGACGGCTTCCTTGACCCCGATGGCATCCCAGGTCTCGAAGGGCCCGAGCTGGTGGTTGTAGCCCCACTTCATCGCGTTGTCGATCTCCACAACGCTGTCGGCGATCTCGGGGATGCGGTTGGCGGCGTAAATGAAGTTGTTGCAGAGGTACTCGCGAACGAGATCCGCCGCGGCGTCCTTGCCGTTGAAGACCATCTTCACGGTCTTCTCGACAGGGGCCTCGGACTTCTTGGCCGCACCGACGGACTCGAACTTGGGCTTGCCGGCGGGGACGTAATCAATGGTCTTCACGTCGACGGCGAGCTTGACCTTCTTGCCCTTGGCGTCTTTGGATTTCTTGTAGAAGCCGCCCTTGGTCTTGTTGCCGAGCCATTTCTTCTGGATCATGGCCTTGACAAAGTCGGGCGGCATGAAGAGGTCGCGGCTCTCGTCCTTGGGCAGCGCCTCGTAGAGGTTTGTCATGACGTGGTAGGCCGTGTCGAGGCCCACGAGGTCGATCGTCCCGAAGATGGCCGAGCGGGGCCTCCCCAGGGGGGCGCTGATGATGGCGTCGATGTCCTCGACCTTCATGCCCTTGTCGAGCATGAGCCTCATGGCATTGGACATGTCGAAGACGCCAATGCGGTTGGCGATGAAGTTGGGCACGTCCTTGCAGATGACGACGCCCTTGCCCAGCACGTCCTCGCAGAAACGGGTCACGTACTCGATCACTTCCTTCTTGGTCTCCTCGCCGGGGATGACCTCGACGAGCTTCATGTACCGCGGCGGGTTGAAGAAGTGGATCCCCAGGAACCGCTCCTTCACGCCCTTGCTCAGGTTTGCCGAGATCTCGCCGATCCGGATGCCGGAGGTGTTGGAAGCGATGATGCAGTGGGGCTTCACGACCTTCTCCACCTTCGCGAAGAGGTCCTGCTTGATTTTCAGGTTCTCGATGACGGCCTCGATGACGAGGTCCACGCCGGCGAGCCACGTGAGATTGTCCTCGAAGTTGCCGGCCTTGACCATCGCGGCATTTCGCTTCGTGTAGAAGCTTGCCGGCTTGGCCTTGGTTGCTCCCTCGAGACCGCGCTGGGCGAAGCTGTTTCGCCACGCCGGGCTCTCTTTTGTCAATCCCTTTGCCTTGTCCGCATCGGTCAGCTCGGGGGGAACAATGTCGAGGAGCAGGCACTGGATCCCCGCATTGGCCAGCTGGGCTGCGATGTTCGCTCCCATGACCCCCGCGCCTAAAACGGCTGCTTTTTTAATTTGAAACGACATATCATCCTCCTCTTGGAGTCGTTGTTTCGTCTGTTTGGTCTATCCAGTCAATCCGTCTTCCTGCGCTGCCGGAAGGATCGAGGATCGAGGTTCTAGGCTCGGGGATTTCATTTTGTTTCATCGGTCCTCGTTCCTCGGACCTCGTGCCTTCTTATACAGAGAAGCTCTCGTCGGCTATCTCGATGGGGGTGCGGTCGCCCGCCTTGATCCCCTCGGCCCTGCCCCGTACCGAAGTCAGGACGTTGACGGCAAAGAACTTGGCCGACGCGATCTTTCCCTGGTAGAAGGCCACCTCGGCATTCGTGTGGACCATCGCCCTCTGCTTGGCCTTTGAGCCCTTTGCGCCCGTCTCGGCGTAAATCGCATTGAGTTTCTTCTGGGCGATGCCCGCCGCCTCCATGAGCAGGTAGCCCACGGCCACGTCTCCGAAGAGATTCAGGTAAGGGGTCGCGTAGAGGATCGGGACGAGGAAGCTCGCGCTCTTGCCGAGTTTAAAGAAGTGGATCGTGAGGTCCGTCAGGGCGTTCTTCGCCTCGGCAAGATAATTGGCATAGGTGGAGAGCTCCGGGTTTTCCTCGCGCACGACCGCGATGGCTGCATCCATCTCCTTGGCGATGGCCAGCAGGTGCATGCCCTTCTTGATGCCCAGCTTGCGGCCCACCAGGTCGAGGGCCTGGATTCCGTTGGTTCCCTCGTAGATCTGGGTGATCTTGCAGTCGCGCATGTACTGCTCCACGGGGTACTCCGAGCAGTAGCCGTATCCGCCGTAGACGTCGACGGCGATCGAGCAGACATCGAGGGCCCTATTGGTCACGTAGGCCTTGCAGACGGGGATGAGCAGGTCGGCGCGGCTCGCCCACTGCTGCCGCTCCTCTTTGGTCGAGGCCGCCTCCATCATGTCCTGGCAGAAGCTCGTGTAATAAAGAAGCGCCCGGCAGCCCTCGACGTGGGCCTTCATCCAGAGCAGTTGCCGCCGTATGTCGGCGTGACGGATGATGGGCACCTGCGGGGCCTCGGGGTTTTTGAACTCGAAGATCTCGGCGCCCTGCAGGCGCTGCTTGGCATATTCGAGGGCATGCTCGTAGGCCGCCGTGGCCGTTCCCAGCCCCTGGAGACCCACCTCGATGCGCGCCTCGTTCATGAGGTTGAACATAACCTTCATGCCGTCGCGCTCCTTGCTCAAGAGTTCGCCCACGCACTTGCCCTCTTCGCCGAAGATGAGCATCGCCGTTGCGGATCCCTTGATGCCCATCTTGTGCTCGATGCCGCCCGTGGTGACGTCATTGTTTGGCCCGAGGCTGCCATCGGCCTTCACGCGGAATTTGGGCACGACGAAGATCGATATGCCCCTCGTCCCCGCCGGGTCGCCCTCGATGCGGGCAAGCACCGTGTGGATGTTGTTCGGCGTGAGGTCGTGATCGCCGCTGGAGATGAAGATCTTCGTCCCCTGGATGCTGTAGGTCCCGTCGGGAAGTCTTTTCGCCGTCGTCTTCAGGGAGCCCACGTCGCTGCCGGCGCCGGGCTCGGTGAGGCACATGGTGCCCCCCCACTCGCCTGTGTACATCCTTTCCATGTACTTCTTTTTCTGCTCCGGCGTGCCGTATCGGTCGATGAGACCGGCCGCGCCGTTCGTGAGCCCCGGGTACATGATGAGGGGGTAGTTGGCGGCCTGGAAGAACTCGTAGCAGGCCTGGGCGACGCTGTTGGGCATGCCCTGGCCTCCCGACTCGACACTGCGCATGCAGCACAGCCACCCGGCCTCGCAGAATTTCTTGTAGGCGTCGTGGAAGCAGGCAGGCACCTTGACCCTGCCCTTCTCGAACTTGCACCCTTCCTTGTCGCCCTTGTCGTAGGTGGGCAGGAGGATCTCGACGGCCAGCTTCTCGGCCTCATTGATCATCATGTCCACCGTTTCCTTGTTGTAATCGGCGTACTTCTCGGTCTCGAAGAGCTTTTCGATCCCGATCTGCTCGTAGAGCAGAAACTTCTGATCCCGCGTGTTCACCAGCATGTTACCCATATGTGTCTCCCCTCTATCTATGATGGAGTTCCCGGCAGGTCTTGAAAACACCCCGGACGGGTGTTTTCTAACAACCTGCGCTATTTTTTAAACGGACCTGAGCCCCTTTATGAATACCTCGAGACCGCCCCGGATCTGGGTGCGGACCCGTTCTTCCCGTGTCTCCTCCCTGCCCGAGAACAGGTGCAGGGCGATGATCCCGTTGAGAAGCCCCCAAAGGGCGTTGCGGCAGATCCGGATGTCGAGACCCTTCGGGAATTCCCCGCGGTCCACGCCCATCTGCAGGATCTGCTCGATGATGATGACGGTCTGGTTGGTGGATTTGACGATATGGTCGTTGATGTTGGGTGTGAAGTGGACCGGGTTGTGCTGGATCATGAAGTTCATGAAGATTCGGAACAACTCCCTGTCGCTGAAGAAAAAAGCCGCGTAGACCTCGGCATACTGGCGGAGGTTGTCCGAAGCGCTTTTCGATGTGTCCAGCAGGGCACCCACACGGTCGTGGAACTTGTCAATGTCGCGCAACAGGATCTGGGCATAGATCTCTTCCTTGCTCTTGAAGTAGAGGTAGATCGCACCCTTGCTCAGCTCTGAGCGCCGGGCGATGCTGTCCACCGTGACCGACCGGAATCCTTTCTCGAAGAATTCCTTCCGTGCCGCCCGGAGGATGGCATTGCGCCGCTGCTCTTTTTCCCTCTCTCTCCTGCGCTCCGAACCCAAGGCCTGCCTCCCTGTCATCGGACCCGCCCGAACTCCGGGGTCAAAATGAATCATGGTCATTAACTGACCGTTGGTCATCAATACACCGCGACTGCCCCCCCTGTCAAGAAAAAAATATTTTATTTTTCCCGCTGCCCGCCTGCGTATAAAGCCCACCTGGAAACCATAAATCTTACCTGTTGACGTTGCCTGCATCCCTGTGTTATCAACCTTAAGATTTAAAGGTTATTCCATCGATTCTTGTCCCTGGGCGAGGAGCCGGTTTTCAAGAAAGAGGAGGATGCTGTGACCCTGAAAGACGTGAAAGATATTCTTGAGGCCGAGGTGCTGGTCGGCAGCGACCAGATGGAAAAATCGGTGAAGACCGCTTTTGCCGCAGACCTCATGAGCGATGTGCTCGCCTTTGCCAAGCCGGACAGCCTTTTGCTGACGGGGCTCACGAATCCCCAGGTCGTCAGGACGGCAGACATCCTCGATATCACTGCGATCATCATGGTACGCGGCAAGAAGCCGTCGGAGGAGACCATCAAGCTGGCCGAGGAATTGAAAATCCCAATCCTTTCAACTCGTTACATCCTGTTCGAGACATCAGGCCGCCTGCATGCCAGGGGAATCACGGGGTGCATCGAGAAGGTCGGCGGCGAGATGTAGAGATGCCGGAGTCCCTGAAATTCGAGAAATCCTTTGATGTGGAGGGCGGAAGCTTTCAGCACGCGGGGAACGTATCGGGCCAGATCAAGAGCATCCTGAAGGATATGGGCGTCTCGACGGACATTGTCCGCCGGGTGGCCATCGTGTGCTACGAATCGGAGATCAACATCGTCTCCTACGCCAAACGGGGCCGGATCACCCTGGCCGTGACCGACGAGGCGGTAAAAATAGAGACAAAGGACGAAGGGCCGGGCATCCCGGATATCGAGTTGGCCATGAAGGAGGGATACTCCACCGCCACTGCCGCCGTCCGGGAGATGGGCTTCGGCGCAGGCATGGGGCTGGCGAACATGAAGAAATACTCCGATCATCTCATCATCACTTCCGAAGTAGGCGTCGGGACATGCGTGCAGATGACGGTCATGAATTTCCAGAAGCTCCTTCATCCCGACCTGCCGCCGGTGACACTGTAAACAGGGCTGTCGGCGGGATTTGCGTGAAAAACCGGCTCCGGAACCCGCCTGAACAAAACAGGAAGGAAAGCTCATGCAGCTTGAAACACTCGTCCGCGAATTGAACCTCAAGGTTTCCTGCGCCGCGGGCAACCTCAAACGGGAGGTCAAGGGCGGTTATGTGGGGGATCTGTTGAGCGACGTCATGGCCAACAGCAAGGAGGGGGACATCTGGATCACGCGCCAGGTGCACCAGAACATCGTCGCCGTGGCAAGCCTCAAGGACCTCGCGGGGATCATCCTCATCCAGGGAAGCGAACCTGCACACGACACGGCCGCCAAGGCCAACACAGAGGGCATCCCCATTCTCGTTACGGATCTGCCGGCCTTTGAGATCGTAGGCCTAATATATAAATTGATCAAGCCGTGAATTTGTAGTAAAGGAACGGGCCGGGAAACGGACGTTCCTTTTTTTTTGCGGGTTTTGCCGTGGCGGCCCGCAGCAGGCTAGTGATCCGGGGAGGGCGGGAACAGCCCGCAAGGGGTTCCGCTGATGATCAGGGAGTTCCGCTGTGATTTCCACGTTCACACCTGTCTTTCACCTTGCGCCGACCTCGACATGTACCCCCGTGCCGTTGTCTCGATGTCCCTTGCCCGCCGCCTCGACATCATCGCCGTCTGCGACCACAACTCATCGGAAAACGTTCAGTATGTCATCAAGTGTGCCGAGGGGACAGGCCTTACCGTCCTTGCCGGCATGGAGATCACGAGCAGCGAAGAGGTGCACATCCTCGCGCTCTTTGACAAGTTGGAGAATCTCAACCCCTTGCAGGACCTCGTCTACCGGCACCTGCCCGGGAATAACAACGAGGACGTTTTCGGCTGCCAGGCCATCGTTAACGAACACGATGAAGTGGAGGGGTTGAGCGAGAGGCTGCTCATCGGGGCGACAACACTTCCCCTGCAGCAGATCGTCAGCGAAATCCGCCAGTTCGGCGGGCTTGCCATCGCTGCCCACATCGACCGGGAGAGCTTCGGTATCATCGGGCAGCTCGGGTTCATCCCCGAGGGCCTTGCGCTGGATGCCCTCGAGATATCCCGCGGGACGGGGCTCGCCGAAGCACGCCGCCGCTGGCCCGAACTCGCGCAGAGCGCCTTCATCGAATCCTCCGATTCCCACATCATCACCGATATTGGAAAGGGAATCACCCGGGCGTTCCTGGAGGAAGCCACGACGGCAGAGCTGAGAATGGCCTTCGAGAAGACGAACGGCCGTTATATCCTGGAGTGACAACGTGCTCGAGCTGGCGCTTCACATCCTGGACATCGTCGAGAACTCCGTCCGCGCCGGGGCTACCCTCATCGGCATTCGTATCCGGGAAGACCGTTCGAAGGATCGGTTCCTGATGCGGATCACGGACAACGGGGACGGGATGACCCCGGGGGAGCGCAAAAGGGCATTGGACCCCTTCTACACGACGAAGAAAGTCCGTCGGGTGGGCCTGGGGCTTCCCCTGCTCTCCGAGGCAGCGGGAAGGACGGGCGGGAAGATGTCCCTGCGATCGAACCCGGGAACGGGGACGGTGGTCGAGGCCGTTTTCGGCCTGAGCCACATCGACCGGCAGCCCATGGGGGACATCGTGATGACGCTGATCACGATCATCGTGGGAAACCCCGGGATCGATCTCATATACGCGCACGAGGTGGACGGCAGGGAATACCTGCTGGACACGAGAGATATAAAAAAAGCACTGGAGGACGTTCCGCTGAATCACCCTGAAGTCACGGGTTTTCTCCGCGAGCACATCACGGAGGGACTGACGGACATCGGGGCGTCGGCATGACATCCTCAGAGAGGAGACAGGTTTCATGAAGAACGGCAACAGCGATCTCAAAGATTTCAGCGCCGAACAGCTGGCGAAGCTGGACGGGATCATCGCCCGATTCAAGGGGAAGCCCGGCGGGCTTATTCCCGTCCTGGAGGAGGCCCAGGTCAGCCTGGAGTACCTCCCCATCCCCATACAGAAGAGGATCGCCGCAGGATTGAATCTGCCGCTGGCGCAGGTCTACGGCGTCGTCACCTTCTATTCCTTCTTCACGATGAAACCACGCGGGCGCCACACGGTGAGGGTCTGCCTGGGCACGGCCTGCTACGTCCGCGGCGGCAAGGCCATTGCGGAAAGCATCGTGAGGGAGTTCAAAGTGGAGGAGGGGGAAACGACCCCGGACAGGCGGTTCACCTACGAGACGGTCCGTTGCCTCGGGGCCTGCGGCTTGGCGCCTGTCATCGTGGTAGACGAGAACGTGCACGGCCGCATCAAGACACAGAGGATGAAAGCGGTTCTGGATGACTACCAATAATAACGGGTACAGGGTAAAGGGTATAGGGTACAGGGCAAGTGACAACAGACCGGATCGTCCTGACCTTTCATCCCGCACCTTCCGCCCCGAGCCTTGAAACGAGGTAAGCAAAATGGCGAAGCTGAAGATTGAAGATCTCAAGAAGATCAAGGAAAAGGTCCACTCCCAGACGGCCCTTCGAGAGGGCGGGCAGCGGGCCAAGGTAACGGTCCACATGGGGACCTGCGGTATCGCCTCGGGCGCCCGCGAGGTGCTCAATGCCCTCATGCGCGAGATCGAAGAGTCGGCCGTGTCGGACGTCAACGTCACCACGTCGGGCTGCATGGGGCTTTGCAGCCGCGAGCCCCTGGTCACCGTCGAGATCCTGGGCAAAGAGCCCATCAAATACGAAAAGATGGACGAGAAGAAGATGCGCCAGGTGTTCAAGCGCCACGTGATGGAAGGGGAGATCCAGACGCCTTTCGTGCTCGCGAAAGGGGCTGAGGTCGTTCGCTAAAGGGAGAGGGAACAACCATTCCCTGCCAGGGAAATTTTCCAGGGGAGGATCAAATTCAATGAAAGTATTTCGATCGCATTTACTGGTCTGCGGGGGTACGGGCTGCCACGCATCGGGCAGCATCGCCATGAAGAAAGCCCTCGTCGACGAGCTCAACAAGCGTAGCCTTGCGGAGGAAATCAAGGTCGTCGAGACGGGCTGCAACGGCTTCTGCGCCATGGGGCCCATCATCGTCGTCTACCCCGAAGGCATCATCTATATGAGCGTCAAGACGGAGGACGTCCCCGAGCTCGTCGAGGAGCACTTCATCAAGGGGCGCCCCCTCGAGAGGCTGTTCTACAAGGAGCCGGGCAAAGAGGACAGGATCCCCTCCATGCAGGAGATCCCCTTTTTCGCCCTGCAGGACCTCCGGGTTCTGCGCAACCGCGGTCTCATCGACCCCGAAAACATCGAGGAATACATCGCCCGGGACGGCTACGCCGGCATGGCCAAGGCGCTCACCGAGATGACGTCCGAACAGATCGTGCAGGAAGTCCTCAAGTCGGGCCTTCGCGGCCGCGGCGGCGCCGGGTTCCCGACGGGGCTCAAGTGGCAGTTCGCATCGAGATCCCCCGGGGACGTGAAGTACGTGCTCTGCAACGCCGATGAGGGCGACCCCGGGGCCTTCATGGACCGCAGCGTCCTGGAAGCCGACCCCCACGCGGTCCTCGAGGGAATGGTGATCGCCGCCAAGGCGATCGGTTCCGGACATGGCTACATCTACTGCCGCGCCGAGTACCCCCTTGCCATCCACCGCCTCAACGTGGCCCTCGGGCAGGCCCGCGAGATGGGCCTTCTCGGCAAGGACATCCTGGGTACGGGTTTCAACTTCGACATCGAGGTCTACCAGGGCGCAGGCGCTTTCGTCTGCGGCGAGGAAACGGCCCTGATGACCTCCATCGAGGGAAAGCGCGGCATGCCTCGCCCGCGTCCGCCCTTCCCCGCCGTGGCGGGCCTCTGGGCAAAACCCAGCGTGCTCAACAACGTGGAGACGCTGGCCAACATCGGACAGATCATGCTGCGCGGCGGTGAGTGGTACGCCAGCGTGGGCACCGAGAAATCCAAGGGCACGAAGGTCTTCGCGCTCACGGGCGACGTCAACAACGTGGGTCTCGTGGAAGTGCCCATGGGAACGACGCTCGGGACGATCGTTTACGACATCGGCGGCGGAATCCCCGGCGGCAAGAAGTACAAGGCCGCGCAGCTCGGCGGGCCCTCCGGCGGCTGCATCCCCGTGCAGCATCTCAACGCCCCCGTCGACTACGAGAAGGTGACCGAACTGGGCGCCATCATGGGCTCGGGCGGTTTGATCGTCATGAACGAGGACAAGTGCGCCGTCGACATGGCCCGCTTCTTCATGGACTTCTGCCAGGACGAGTCCTGCGGAAAGTGCATCCCCTGCCGTGAAGGCACAAAGCGCATGCTCGAGATCCTGACCAACATCACGAAGGGCAAGGGCAAGGAGGGCGACATCGAGTTGCTCGAGTCGATGGCCTCCGTCATCAAGGACGCATCCCTGTGCGGCCTCGGCCAGACAGCCCCGAACCCTGTGCTTTCGACCATCCGTTATTTCCGGGACGAATACGTGGAGCACATCCGCGACAAGAAGTGCCGCGCCGCCGTCTGCTCGGCCCTCTTCAAGTCGCCCTGCCAGCACACCTGCCCCATCGGCATGGACATCCCATCCTACATCGCGCTGATCCGGGACGACCGCCTGACGGACGCCTACAAGGTGCTCCTGAAGACCAACCCCTTCCCGTCGGCCTGCGGCCGGGTCTGCGACCACCAGTGCATGTCCAAGTGCCGCCGCGGCCTGCTGGACGAGCCCGTTTCCATCAAGTTCCTGAAGCGCTACATCACCGACCAGGCGCCCAGGCCCGAGATCAAGCCCGTCCCGGTGACCCGGAAAGAGAAGATCGCCGTGATCGGCGCGGGACCCGC
>Ga0326726_10006698_pt1 | contig 10366 bp, 12 predicted proteins | sample MHFenrmetagenome_2_FD_207603 | JGI IMG/M metagenome (GOLD analysis project Ga0326726, IMG submission 207603) | Lab enriched peat soil microbial communities from Michigan Hollow, Ithaca, NY, United States - MHF15MN | ecosystem: Environmental > Terrestrial > Soil > Wetlands > Peat | place: USA... | reverse complement strand
AGGCTCGCCGACCGGCGCACGGCCTGGACGCGGTCGGAAAACGAGCCGCTGGTGGCCGCCAGCAGCGCGACCCGATGGCTGCGCTCGGGCGTCTGCCAGAGCGCGGCCGCGACGATTTCGTCGAACAGCGATTCGTTCCAGCCCGCGTGGCCACTCGATTCGACCGTCGGTGCGGCGTCCCAGGACACGGCCAGCGTGTCGCCGGCAACCTGTTGCAGCAGTCCCTTGCGCTGGTCGGGCGGGACGGCGTCGATCACGCGCACGATTCCGGCGATGCGCTCCGCCACGTGGAAGTGCTCGACGACCTCCAGCGTGTCCGAGCGAATGCTGCTGATGATGCTGATGGTCGCGAGCTGCGACACGGACAGCGCCGCGATCAGCACGACGATCGTCCATCCGGTCAGGCTGTCCGGATGCCAGCGCGTCATTGCCGTGTCACGTCGGCAGTGAAGACATAGCCGCCGCCCCGCACGGTCACGATCAGGTCGGGAAGCTGGGGATTGGCTTCGATCTTGTGCCGCAGGCGGCTGACCTGCACGTCGATGCTGCGATCGAATGGAACGGCCGCGCGGCCGCGGGCGAGGTCGAGAAGCTGTTCGCGCGTCAGCACGCGCCCGGGGCGTTCCACGAATGCCTGCAACAGGTCGAACTCACCGCCGGACAGCGAGACGACCGTGCCATCGGGCGAAGTCAGGCGATGACGGGCCGGATCCAGCCGCCAGCCGGCGAATTGCAGCACCCCGGTGCCCGTCGGAACGACGGCGCCGGGCGTATCGCGGCGCCGCAGCACGGCCCGGATGCGCGCCAGGAGCTCGCGCGGCTCGAATGGCTTGGTGATGTAGTCGTCGGCGCCGACTTCGAGGCCGACGACGCGGTCGGTCGTCTCCCCCATGGCCGTCAGCATGATCACGGGCACCGAGGAGCCGGCCCGCAGCTCCCGGCAGATCGCCAGGCCGTCCTTGCCCGGCAGCATCAGGTCGAGCACCACGAGGTCGATGCGCGAATCGCGCAGGATCCTGCCCATTTCGCGGCCGTCGCGAGCCAGGGACACGCGCAGGCCGTTGCGGTCGAGGAAACGCGACAGCAATTCGCGGATTTCCCGGTCGTCGTCGACGATCAGGACGTGCGTACTGCGCTCCGGGACAGCCATGACGGTCACAGTACCCGATGCCCCCGGGCCTGGACGCCCTTCGGAACGGCTCGAATTGGTAACACTCGGTAACTGGGTGGGCCCGGCGCAATGTTCCGCAACAAATGAGCCTTTCCCCGAAACAATCCGCTTACCGGAGGGTGCTTTCATGTGCCTCGCCGCTGGCGACCCGGCCCCTGGCAACCAGGTGGCGGCGCTACCGGCAGTTGCACCAACCCAGACTCGACAGGAGAAGGTCATGAAAGTTCGTCATTTGGCCGCTGCGGCAGCCACGGCATTGCTGCTGTCCCCCGCGGTATTTGCCGCCACGCCCGCAGCGGCCGCACCGGCCAGCTGCAGCTCGCTGGAGGCCCAGTTCGACAGGGACGTCATGAAGACGACCTCTGCCGATGCCAACAAGGCCAGGAGCCTGAGGGCCGAAGGCGGCAAGCTGTGCTCGGAAGGCAAGAGCGCAGACGGCATCAAGAAGCTCAATGAAGCCATCAAGCTGCTGGGTACGCCCCACACGAGTTGACCACTGTCGGCGCTGGCCAGTCTCGGCCGATCAATCCCCCTGCCCGGCCAGCCTGGTCAGCGCCACAGCTTGCGCTTGCTGCCGCGCAGGAGTTTCGCGGCGAGCCGTTCCTGGCGACGCGCGAGTTCGCGCGGACGAAGGTCCGCGTAGACGGACGGTTTCAGTTTTTCCTTCAGCAGCACTGCGGCACGCGCGAGCGCCTGGCGCGCGCGCACGTCCTGCAGCGTTCCGCCCTTCGGCACGATCGCGAATGCGACCTGGCAGCCCATCGCCTGTGACAGGCGATCGAGGCTCGCCAGCGTGATCCGCCGTCGTCCTTCGGCCCGCTCCATCTGCTGCACGGTCGCGCGCGCAATCCCCGCGCGCGCGGCGAGCTGCGACTGCGAAATGCCGAGCGCATCGCGGATCTCGCGCAGCCATCCGCTGCGCGGAACGAGGTCCGGATTCATGCGCGGGAACGCGCGCGCGGCCTTCGCGAGTTCCGCGCGCTTCACGCGCGGGCCGCGGCGCGGCGGCGGCGGTTTTTTCTGTTTCTTCGTGGCCAATTGCGTCGGTTTTTCGGATGCCTATAAGCATCGTATATCAGTCTAAGCGGCTGAATGCAATAAACGGGGAAGCGTCACGAGCGAACGAAGGCGAGGAGCGGCGCGAAATCGCCGGAGTCGGCGCGACGAAGTGCTTCCAAATGGCGCTTGCGCGCCTCGCCAGGGTGTTGCAAATCGTTGGATCCCCAGGTGAATCCTGGAGCCCCCAGATGAACGAGCAACAGATTCGCCATTAAGCGGGAATGCCGGCCGCTGCCGTTGGCGAATGGGTGGATGGAAACCAGCCGATGACTGAAGCGCGCGACGATTTCATCGAGTTCAAGAGCGCGGTGGCTGAGCTGTGCCCGGGTATCCTCGCAAAGCTGATGAACCGCGGTGGCGATTGACTCGGGGGCCACACCAATGTTTTTCTCCGTCGACCGATACTGCCCTGCCCAGTTCCACGTCTCATCAAACATGCGGCGATGCAATGTACGAATGAAATCTGAACTGAGCAGATCGCGGTGACGATTTGAGGACGCCCACTCCTCACCTCGCATGATGTTCGCCAGCTCGACGGTGTCGAGTTCCTGGCGATCGGTGACATGTGTCGCGATCAGACCTGTCGCTTCATCGGGGTCGAGCGGTGTTGCATCCGACCCATCACGCCCGCTCATCGCCAGAGCTTGCGCGGGCTCCCGCTCAGCAGCGACTCCACCAGGTCCTGCTTCACGGCCTGCTGATTCTTGGGAGACACGATCTGGTCCTCGAGATTCATGGAATGCACCGCCGATCTCAGCAATGCCTGCGCCTTGGCGTTCGCCGCTTGCTCTCGCAGACCTTCCAGTGAGCCGCCCAGCGGAACGAGGGCAATCGCGACCTGACAGCCGAGCGCGGCCGCGAGACGATCGAGGCTGTCGAGCGTAATGCGGCGACGTCCTTCCGCCAGTTCCAATTTCTGTACCGTTGCGCGTGAAATACCCGCCCGGGCTGCCAGCTGCGCCTGAGACATGCCGAGCGCCTCGCGCATGGTGCGTACCCAGCCGCTGCGCGGACTGGCGGCCCCGCGCGGGAAGCGGCGCGCGGTCTCGTCGAGCTGGCGACGCTTGAGTTTCGAAAGACGATCAGTCATTTTCGACTCCGATCCCAGAAGCCATTTGATGCTTATAAGCATCAATTGCCAATTCTATTTGATGTCTATAGACATCAAATATTGTCTAACTATATGAAGCACATAGCAAAACCCATCGAGCCCACCGACCTCCAGGCCAAGAATCGCTCCGGCTACCCCGAGCCATATCGGTCCCAGTGCCTCCCCCGCGAGAAGCGCGCACTCGGGGACGCTGCGGGCCTGACGAGGATCGGCGTCAACCACACGACGCTCTGGCCGGGCGCCGCCTCCTCGATGCGCCACTGGCATACCCACGAGGACGAGTTCGTCTACCTGTTGTCGGGCGAACTGGTCCTGGTCACGGACGCGGGGGAGCAGGTGCTCAAGGCAGGGCAATGCGCGGGCTTCCCGGCGGGGCTGAAGAATGGCCACCACCTGATCAACCGGGGGCCCGTGCCGGCGGTCTACCTGGAGATCAGCAACCGTGACGCCCTGGACGGCGCGCAGTATCCGGACGTCGACCTCCGCTGGGACGCCCCGGACGCTCCGGGCATCTACACCCACAAGGACGGCCGACCCTACTGACCCTGCTTGGTGCCGGGTCGTAGGATCGTAGTTACCGCACTGCAACAACGGCGGAAATGCAGACGCCTGGCGAGCACAGCCGCGAGGCTTACGCGGGCGGTTTGGACCGCTGACTGACCAGCTCGTCGAACCTGGCGGCGTCGACCCTGACGCCATCGGCACGAATGCCGGATGGCGTCACGAAGTCCCAGGTGCCGTCCGACGCCATGAGCACGGCAGCGGCCCCGGCGATTACCGCCGGAGCGCCACCGACATTCCAGAACTCGGCGCCTTCCGGCCAATCAGCAGAAGGTCTGCCAGCCATGCCTGTCACCTCCCTGGCGCGCATCGATGACCACAGGCTGGTCAACCTCGGCCCCATGCCCGCGGTCCATCTCGAGATGCGCAGCCTCGATGACCAGCATGCTGCCAATTTGGTGCCGGGTCGCAAGTCCGTAGTTAGCGGTCTGGCAACTGTCTGACTTGGAAATGCAGACTTGCGACCCGGCGCCAAGCTCGCGAAATTCGCGGTTTTCGGATGGATATAAGCATCCGATATTCGCGCAAGCCGGTGAAAGGGGTTGAAAGCCCGCTTTGGAGCCGGTGAGCACGGCTGTTCGTCCCGGCTGGGCGGCAGTCAGGCCTGTCCCGCCGCGTCCATGTAGGCCCGCAGCACGGCGTTGATGCGGGTCTGGTAGCCCGCCCCCCGGGCCCGGAACCAGTCGAGAACGTCGGCGTCCAGGCGCAGCGAAACCGCCGCCTTCCGGGGTGCGGTTGGCAGCCCCTGGCGGACGATGTCGCGGACGATTTCATCCACCGCCGGCGGCGGCGGAACGGGCGCCGCCGGCGCGGTCGAGGGCACGGCTTTCGGAGCCTCGGACGGCGGAATTCCAGTAAGCCTCGAGAAGAATCCCTGCTTCATGCTGACCTGCCTGTGGGGACGAAAATGGGTGCATGACAGATTGTATATACAAACCCCAAGTTTGGGGCGGCGGCGTTAGACAGAGCAGAAACCACCGCCAATGGAGTGCCCCCAATGAAGCGTTTCAGTCTCCGGGCCGCCGCCTTGCTGGCCCTGTTTTGCCCCCTCGCCGCCCTCGCCGGCCAGCCGGTGGACGTCGAGATCTTCGACCGCACGGCTGGCCGTGTGCTGCCGGTCTACTGGCATGCGGGCGAGCGCTACGTCGCCGGCGAGCCGGGCCACCGCTACGAGGTCCGCGTCCACAATCAGGGTGACGGCCGGGTCCTGACCGTGACCTCCGTGGACGGGGTCAACGTGATCAGCGGCGAGACCGCTGCCGCGAACCAGACCGGCTATGTCCTCGACCCTTTCGGGCGGGTCGAAATCGAGGGCTGGCGGAAGAGCCTGGACCAGGTCGCCGCTTTCTACTTCACGTCCCTGCCGGACTCCTATGCCGCCCGCACGGGGCGCCCGGACAACGTGGGGGTCATCGGTGTCGCGGTGTTCCGCGAGCGCGTCCCAGACGCACTGCTGCGCGAGCAGGAATCGGTTTCCGCGGCCGATGCCGAGCCGCTGGATCCGCGTTCCAGGCCCGACGCCCCCGCCCCCGCCGCCGAATCCCGGGCGGACTCCGCCAGGTCGAGCCAGATGCTCGGCAAGCTGGGCACCGGCCATGGCGAGCGGCTCGATTCCCAGGTGACCTACACGGAATTCGAGCGCGCGACCGAGGACCCCGAGTGCGTGATCCGGATCTTCTACGACTCGCGCCGGAATCTGGTCGCCCAGGGCGTCATTCCGCCCCGGCATTACGCCCGGAACGTCCCGGATCCGTTCCCGGCGGGCTTCGTGCCGGATCCCTGAGCGTTCCCGGGCCATAATCCCACGCGGGGCCGGCATTCGAGGCCGGCCGGCGCGGGTCTTCATGGCAACCGAACTGCTGTTTCGCGATGACGCCTACCTGAAATCCGCCGTGGCGCGCGTGGTCGCGGCGCGCGTGGATGAGCACGGCGCAGGATACGTCGAGCTCGATCGCACGATCTTCTACCCGCTAGGCGGCGGCCAGCCCGGCGACACCGGGTTCCTCATTCGCGCGAACGGCGAGCGCATCGCGATCACGGATACGCGCAAGGGCGAGACCCATGGCACCGTAAGGCATGTGCTCGCAGCGGGCGCGACGCTGCCGGAAATCGGCGAACAGTTGGCGCTCGAACTCGACTGGCCGCGCCGTTATGCGCTGATGCGCCTGCACACGGCACTGCACGTGATGTCCTGCGTCGTCATCGCGCCCGTGACCGGCGGCAACATCGCCCCCGACAAGGCGCGGCTCGACTTCGACATCGACATGACGCTGCTCGACGCGGCGAAGATCGAGAGTGGGACGAACGACTTGATCGTGCGCGCCGTCGACACCGAAACCGTGTGGATCACCGACGCCGAACTCGACGCGCAGCCGGAGCTCGTCAAGACGATGAGCGTGCAGCCGCCGCGCGGCGCCGGGCGCGTGCGCCTGCTGAAGATTCCGGGAATCGATCTCCAGCCCTGCGGCGGCACGCACGTGAAGAACATCGCCGAGATCGGCGGCATCCGCGTGACGCGGATCAGGAACGAAGGCAAGCGCAACAAGCGCGTCGAGATCGTGCTGGTCTAGTTTGGAACGCGGTCCAGCTGGCGTGCAGGGATCAGCATTGCCGGCACGCTGATCAGGAGCGCAATCGCCGAAACATTGATGACGAGCGCGTAGTTTTGTTCGCCCAGCATCATCGCGGCCGCTGCCGGTCCTGATGCGAGCCCCAGCTTCGACAGGAAACCGCCGAGCGCAGCCGTGCGCCCGGTCTGGTCGAATTCGGCGCACATGCCAAGCAGGTAGGAAATCACGAACGACCAGGTGATGCTGGTGAGGCAGTTTGCCAGCAGATAGATCGTCGCCGAAGCGCTCCAGTGGAAGGCCAGCGTGCCGCCGACCGTCAGGATCATCCCGGCGAGCAGAGGCCAGGTGCGGCCAAAACGCGTGCCGAACACGACCACGAGCCCGCAGCCCGCGATTCCGATCCAGGTCGCGATGCCGATCGCCGTGCTCGCGTAATCAGTGCCGAGCCCGTAGTGGCGCGCGAGGCCGATCAGATAGGCCGCGAGTCCCATGTTGCCAGCCTGGAACAGGAACACGGCGGCCAGCGTGAATGACAACAGGCCCCAGCGGATGCGCCCGTCGGCCGCCGCTGGCCGCGCGACCCGGCCGGTCGGATAGCGATCGAGGAACGGCACCATTGCCAGCGTCACGAGGCTGAATGCGATCAGCGCTTCGAACAGCACGCCGTGGCCGTAAATCGGCACCAGCTTCGGCAGCGTCATCACGCCGAGCCCGCCGAGCCCGAACTGCACGACCAGCAGCATGCCGAAGGTCCGCGCCGGCGTGCGCGTGCGCGCGATCACCGCGAATGCGACGCCCACCAGCAGTCCCCCGACACAGCCGTGCAGGAACCGAAGCGCCATCAATGGATGCGCGTGGCTCACGAATATGGAAAGCGTGTCGAGCGATATCAGCGTGAGAAGAGCGCCGTAGGCGACGGGGCGCCAGCGTACGCGCTTCACGATGAGCACGGCGAGAAGCGCACCCGCCGCCGCGCCGTAGACATTCAGCGAGCCGACAAGACCCGCGTCCTGGTTGCTGAGACCAAGTCCGTCGACGAGACCGGCGACCAGTGCCGCCATGATGTTGACGTAGAAAAGCCCCGCGGTCGCGAGGAACGACAGCAGCGTCGCCGCGATCAGTCCGTCAGGCGGCGCCGTGGGCCAGCGACTTGCAGCCTCATTCATCCGAGCCTCTTGGTCGGCACACCGGCCCCAGCCGATTCGCCTCGGCGACCGCGCGCGCCCAGCGGTATTCGTAATTGTCGCTCACGTAGTAGTAGACGATGCCGCTCGGCATCATCACGACCGAAATCCCGCCGAAACCCGACATGAACGGAATCCAGGCCGCGTCGCGGCAGCCGAGATAGCCCGCGATGTTCCAGGCCCACAGGCCGTTGTTGTAACGGAATTCCTCGTTGGTTGCGCGCAATCCGGTATCGGCCGGATCGCGTTGCAATGCGGCGCGCACCAATGCCGTATCGAGCAGCGCTTCCTTGCCGAGTTTCCCTTCTCCGATTGCGAGGAATCCGCCGAGCTTGGCGATGTCGTCGCGCCGCAGCACCAGGCCCCAGCCGACAAACGGCTGAGCCGGGTTTCCCATCGTGTGGCGCGGTGTCGAGAGTTCGGGGCTCAGGCCAAGCCGCCGCCACACCGGCTCCACGAGCAGCTCGCGATAGAAATCCGCCTGCGGCCCGTTCTGTTTGCGCCACCACGCGGCGAGCGCCGTGCCGAGTATGTAGGTATCCGTCGTGTGATAGACCCAGCGCTTGCCCGGCGGCTGCTTGCGCGGATAACGGCTGCAGGCCAGCCGGATCTTCTCCGCGTGTGTCTGCGACAGGAAAAAATCGCCGGTCGCCTCGGAGTCCTCATCCGCTTCGCTTTCCGTGGAGTTGTAGCGGCCGCTCGACATGTCGAGCATGTTTTCGAACGTCACGCCGTCCCAGTCGCCGGCCGCGCGGCATTCCGGAACGTAGTCGACGATGAGTTCGCGCCGGATTCCCGGGTACAGCAGCTCGAGCCGCATCAGGGAGAAGCCCGCCATCACGGTTTTTGCGAGCGAATAGGAAGGCAACAGCATTTCGTCGCAATAGGGGTAACGGCCCTGCCGCGTCTCGCAGCCGCCGGTGTAATGCACGCCCTTGATCAGGACGCCGTAGAGCGTCATGTGTTCAGGCGTCACGTCGGCGGCTGCGCCGAAGTTCTGCGGATTGAGGCCGGGATAATCGGTTGCAAGCGCCTCGATCGGCCGCACCGGCAATCGCCGCGCGACTTCGCTGCGGTAGCCGGCGGCGATTGCCGCGACGTCGGCGGTCACCGTGCTGTCGCGACTCGCGGGCACGGCACCCCAGCCGTCGAACTTGAAGTAGTAGCAGGTCTCCTGTGAGATCTCGTACGCGACACGCGAGACTTCGCGTTCGCCGCGGAACAGGAAACTCAGCACCCCGTTGTGCATGCAGTTCGCATTCTTCTCGATCAGCGCGAACGGCAATGACGCACGCGACCAGCCGTCGTCATCCTTCTGCGACCACACGCGACCGGGGCCGACGATCCAGTCCCACCACTCGCCCGCGCTTTCGACGATGCCGCGCGTCGTCGGCACGAGGCGATCGTCCACCTGCACGAGTTCGAAATCGAATCGGGGCGGAATCGCATATTCCCGATCATCGGCCTTCACGATGTTCCAGCGATCGAGCAGCATTGTCGATCGCGCGGCATCGGGCGGCACTTCGAATTGCAGGCGGCCGGTGAAACGCGCGAGCGGCGGACCGGCACCCGGTGGCGGCGCAAAGGCCGCCATATCGACGGGATGTTCCATCACTGCCGTGCCCGTCAGGAATGCGGCGGACAGTGCGGCGCGTGAAGGCGCCGGCTCCGCGGCCAGCCCTGCCGCCGGGATCAGGCATGCAATCAGCAGTTGCAGCAGCCTGGTCATTCGACCGCGATTCCGGCTTGCTCGAGCATCCGCGCCAGCGGCGCGAGCTGCCGCTCATAGTGGCGCCACTGGTCGCGTGAATCGCGGTAGAGCGGCTTGCGCACCTGCGCGGCGCTCGCGGTCGCCGTGGGACTCGCGTCCTCATGGAAGCGCAGGCAGGCGTCCTCCCAGGGCAGCTCGCAGAACTCCAGCAGCCGCCGCGACGTGCCTTCCTGATCATCCACCAGCGCTTCGTAATCCAGGTCAAGGAAACTGCCTGGCAGCAGGCCGCGCCAATGCGCCATCAGGCGGTGATAGCCGATGTAGTAGCGACCGATGTCGCCGAGGTCGTAGGAGAACGGGTAGCCGCTCTGGAACAGCGTCTTGTACATCGCGTAGCAGCTCGCGAGCGCGTGCCGGCGCAGATGGACGATGCGCGCCTGCGGCATCGCACGGACCATCAGTCCCAGGTAGAGAAAATTCAGCGGCGTCTTGTCGATCAGGCGCGGGGCTTCCGGGCCATAACCGCGAAGCGCATTCCAGTATGACTGCCCGAGCGCGGCCGGATCCGCAAGCGCAGAACGACGGATCAGTTCTTCCTTGCCGCCTGCCGGCCCGGCGATGCGCATCACCGCGAAGGCAAAGGCGTTGACCTCGCCGACGCTCGCGACCGTGCTGTGCCGGCCGAGGATGCGCTCGACCAGGGTCGTGCCGGACCGTGGCAATCCCAGCACGAGGATCGGGCGGGCGGCCTCGAATCCGCTGTCCTCACGGGCGGCCCAGCCCGCATCAAATTCTTCGATGATCTGACGCATGGCGAGCTCGTCGCTCTCCACCCGGTAGGACAGGAGTCTTCTGCGCCCATCCGCACCGGCGTTCAGCGCCAGGAATGATTCGTCGTGCTCTTCGAGATCCTCCAGCTCCTTCGCAAGCGCGTAGTGCAGGGGAACCCGTTGCCCTGAATCCTGCACCTCGGCGAGAACGCGGCGAATCTCGGCCACA
>Ga0326726_10006697_pt1 | contig 10367 bp, 5 predicted proteins | sample MHFenrmetagenome_2_FD_207603 | JGI IMG/M metagenome (GOLD analysis project Ga0326726, IMG submission 207603) | Lab enriched peat soil microbial communities from Michigan Hollow, Ithaca, NY, United States - MHF15MN | ecosystem: Environmental > Terrestrial > Soil > Wetlands > Peat | place: USA... | reverse complement strand
TCGCCGCCAGGCGCGAGTCCCTCGACGGGGGAGGCTGGATCCTATGAAGATCAAGGTCCACATGAATGGCCAATCCTATGAGGTACTGGTCGAGAAGAACGGCGGAGATTATCGCGTCACCGTCGGAGAGGCCACCTTCAAGGTGATCCATAAGGAAGGCGGATTGACAATAAACGGCGAGTTCGTTCCATTAAAGCTCGAAGGCTCCCTGGAGGATGGCGCGACGCTCCTGATTGACAATAGAAGCGTTCAAACCAAGGTCGAGCCGGTGCTTGAGCTGGAGAAGGTCGGCGACGGCTACTCGGAGGAAGAGGATTCCGGACCGGCCCACAAGGATTCGCAGAACGCCATCACCGCGCCCATGCCAGGGAAGGTGGTCTCGATCAAAGTGAAGGTTGGGGAAGAGGTCAACCCGAACACGCTGGTCCTGGTGCTCGAGGCCATGAAGATGGAGAACGAGATCCTGGCGGGCATTTCAGGCAAGATCAAGGAGATCAAGGTGAAGCCGGGCGAGGCCGTCGAAGGCGGCAAGGTCATGGCGGTCATCGAGTAGACCGTCGCATCATCGGCGTTTTCTCAAGATGAGAACCGCTGCGGCGCAACCGACCACCAGCACCCCGAGAGCGACCAACATCATTGCGCTGTTGTCAGGCGTCGGCGGAACGATCTGTGCTTGAGGTGTGGCGTTCAGTATTTCAGTCGATGGGCTATCGCCAACGGAATTGACGGCACATACCCGATAATAATATGTCTGGCCGTTCAAGACTGCCGAGTCTTCGAAGCTGTTCACGGATGCTACTAATGTCAACAGCGCCAAGGCCGAAGAATTGGTACCTTTATAGATCTTGTAGCCTGTCAATGGCGAAGTGCCGTTGCTTAACGGGGGCCCCCAGAAAATCGTCACCGAGGCGTTACCAGCTGTCAGTTGAAGGTGCTGGGGTGAGAACGGCACGCGAGGAATGAACGGCACTGCTTCGGCAGCGCTGGAATTCGAGCTCCAGCCAACGTTGTTGCTCGCCGCGACTTTGTATATGTAATTGCGCTCAATGACAAGTCCGACATCATTGTGCGCTATTTCGATACCTGACCAGATCAAGGCGTCATCGCGGAATAGATGGTAGACGATGCTTCCCGGTCCAACGTAAGATGGAGCGGTCCAGTTCAACAGGATTTGCTGGATGCCCGAAGCGACCTGCAGTCCAGTTGGTTGGTCAGGCGGTCCGAAGGGATTTGCGGATATCTCGGAAGAGTTCGGGCCCCAGCCGAAATCGTTGCTCGCTGCCACTTTGTAATGATGGACGATCCCCTTCAAAAGCCCCTCATCGATCCAGGTATGTTCCGGACCGCTCCATACAGGTACGGAGCTGGCGTCGCGGAAGACGTGATATAGTGGGTTAGGCCCAACATAGGATGGCGCGGACCAATTCAACGTCACATTCCCTTTGCCAGGACTTGCTGTCAGGCCAAACGTGACAGTGGGTGGGCCAAATGGAGAGGCTTGGATGGGAGTGCTGTTAAGCCCCCAGCCCACGGAATTGCTCGCCGCCACGTGGTAGACGTAGCTGATGCCATTGCTAACGGTGGCATCAGTGTGGAATGTCTCCGAGCCAGACCATGTCAGAATGTCATCTCGGAATATATGGTAGAGCAGGGTTCCCGGTCCAGAGTAATTCACGGCACTCCAACTGAGCGAGACTTGGTCATCGCCAGCAATCGCCATCAGGCCCCAAGGAGCGTCTGGAACGCCGAATGGGGTGGCGAGGACCGCGGAGCAATTCGGCCCCCATCCTAGAACGTTATGTGCCGCCACCATGTAGGAATGCTGCACGCCCTTGGTCAATGGCGAATCGCGATATGTCGTCGCAATCCCGCTCCATATCTCCGAGCCGTCACGGAACAAACGATAGGAAATCGTTCCAGGCCCCAAGTATGAAGGCGCGGTCCAATTCAAGTCAACGGACAGCTCCCCTGGTGTTGCTGCCAATCCCTGCGGTCGAGCCGGGACGGTATCTCCAAGTTGGGGTGTAGCCTGCAAGTTTGGCGTGCTATCGCCCCATCCAATCGAGTTGCTTGCCGTCACATTGTACGAATAGGTAATATCATTGACGACCGAGGTATCGGTATAGCCGGTCGCTCTGCCGCTCCATACTTCTGAGCCATCGCGGAACAGATGATAAATCAGGATTCCGGGCCCGACATAATCTGGCGCGGTCCAGTTGAGGTCCACCCATCCATCACCCTCGGTCACGGAAAGGCCTATGGGCGCATCTGGGACTCCCAAGGCGGCAGAAACGACGGCGGAGCTGTTCGGCCCCCATCCTGCTACGTTACTCGCTGACACCGTGTAGGAGTGCACCGCTCCCTTCGTCAATGGGATGTCACGATGGCTAGCGGCCGTCCCATACCAAATCTCCGCTCCATCGCGGAAAAGATGATAGGTCAGGATGCCTGGCCCGATGTAGAGCGGAGATGCCCATAACAGGTCGATGAATCCGTTCCCGGGTATGGATGTAAGATCCCCAGGATCGGAAGGCGGACCGAACGGTGTTGCCTGGACGGCGGTGCAATTCTCTCCCCATCCGATGGCGTTGCTCGCAGCGACCCAATATGAATATGTTAGACCCTTGCTGACGGCTGAATCGTGATAATTCAAGACCATGCCATTCCATATGGGCGAGGCGTCTCTGAACAGATGATAGATCAAGGTCCCAGGACCGGCGTACTGCGGCACGGTCCAGCTCAAATCGACTCCCAGGTTCAACGCAACCGCCTGAAGGTCCCTCGGAGCGGTCGGGACCGTCTCAGGCATTGCCGAGACTTCCCCGGACCGTGCGCCTTCGCCCACGCCGTTCACGGCACTCACCTGGTACCAATATATCTGGCCATTAGCGAGACCGTTATTGACGTATGTGAGGACGTTTCCAATCGTGACAAACAGGGTTTCACCGCCTGAGCTTGGGCCACGGTAGACGGAATAATTAGTGATTGCCATGTTGCCATCTGAATCAGGCGGCGCCCAAGTCAGGCGCACATAGCCAGCTCCCGCCGACACTGTGATGTTCAAGGGGGCGCTCGGTACGGTTGGGGGTGATGATGCGATCCCTATTGCCTGGTTCGAGGGAGGACTCGGTCCAACCGAGTTGATCGCCCTCAAGATGTAGAAGTACTGAATCCCAGGCGTCGCCGTTATATCATTGTAGGTAAGCGTGCCGGCGGGCGAATTTCCGATCGGGCCCTGATAGATGCCGGAGCTCGTTCCTCGATACAAATCGTATCTTGTGAGGCTAGGGTTCCCGAGGTTCGTCGGTGCGATCCAATTCAAGAGTATGAAGCCAGCCTCGCCGGTCGCGCGGAGGTTGACAGGCGCGTCCGGTATGCTCGGTGGCGCAGGCACCACTGCGCCCATGATCAATCCACTGAAATTGGCTTCGGGCGGAGGGAAATTCGAGGCGGCATAGGAATGGCCTCTTATCCCTATAGGAGTGTAAGCGATCCAGTCCCCGCCGACCGTGGTGGGAGCAGTGAGCCCCAAGAACGTTATTGAAGTCAGAGAGGAGCAGGCATAGAACGCGCCGTAAGCGATGGTGGTGACGCCAGTGCCAATGGTAACGGACGTCATCGAGGTGCAGCGATAGAAGGAGGCGTAGCCAATCGACTGGGTGCTGTTCGGTATGACCACCGATATCAGTGAGGTGGTCCAGGAGAATGCATCATCATCGATGATCGCGGTGGGATATCCTCCCAACGTGGATGGGATGACGACCGCTCCTCCAGGGCCGACATAGTCTGTGATTGTGGCGACTGCGGGCGTGCCACCTATCACATAAACATATGGACCTTCTTGCGCCGCGGATACCGTGCCCGAGGGAATGATCAGGAACGTGCCTGCCAGCAATAATAGCACGATGAATGCGGATTTCAATTTCATTCCAGATTTCTCTTGCATTGAAGCACGGCTCTGATTCGCGTCTCAATTTTGGCTTGTAGAGTTCCTACACTCCATCACGTTTTAATTGTTTGTCATTTCTTCTACGCGTCGAGTGGCTCATATCGGCCATTATACTCGATGTGTCATTGAGCTACGATGTGGGCGAGCCCTGCCTCGTCCACCAGCAGTTGACCGGTTGGGACCAGTCGCTTCGCCAGCGCTCGCCAGTTCTTGTTCCTGCGGAACACATCCTTGAAGAGTGGCAGCGATTCCTCCAGCAATCCGTTGCTGGCCAATGTGACGGCGTGCCAGAATCGCATCTCCTCGTTCTCCGGGAAAAGGCGCTCCGCTGACGAATAATGCGCTCTGGCTTGGGCCATTTTCCCTTTTTCCAGGGCGGCGTCCCCTTGATTCATTTGCTCGTACGCCTGATGGATGGCCAGAAGCCGACGCAATTCGACCAGCGGTTCTGCGCTATCATCGACGCGCAGATCGACCAAGCGGTCCTCCCAGGAGTTGCCTGTCGACTTGCCCCTCACCACGAGCAGGGCAGCAGACTGCCTTCCTCGAATATCCCCACCTGCCGCCTCACCAGCCTCCAAGGCGCGTAGCATCCTCTCCGAAAGCGGGCCTTTTACCGAACGGAATGCCCGGTCCATGGCTGGCCAGACCTTGCCATTGATCATCATGTTCGCTTGGACTGAATGATCAGCCTCAACGATATGGCCGGCGAATGGGATGCACTTCTTGCCGGTGTGAGCCGCGATGCCTCCTTTGGCGTCGAGGATGGCCAGCTGCCTCATCTCCCTCGCCTCGTCCGAATCGATCAGGGAGTCCAGAGCCGACTTGGCGTCCATTCCCTGCCGGAGCAGTTGCAGTCCCCGAGGCCCGAAGGAAACGTTGGCGAAGGCTTGGGTGGCAATTGCCCCAACCCCTGCCTCGCCCCAGGTGACGACCGTTCCGACGGAGAACCAATGACTCTGCACCGCGACCCCCATGTCCCGGGTGACTGGGTCCCTGGCGACAATGGAATAGGTGTGTACCAACGGCGCTCTCTTCTTCTTGGCATCGTTTTTACCGACAGAAAGACTTGGCATACGCTTCACTCCAAAGCATGAGAAGAGGCCATGGTGAAGATAAAAGAGCCCCTCCTGAGCGCCAAGAGAATAGACAATGGTGGAAAAGGCTAAGAGTTTTATAATGGAACTGTGTACGAAATCCACCTCGGTCCAGAGAGCATTTGATGACTTGAAGGGAGAACGATTGGATGCCTTCCAAAAAAAGCGATCGCAGCAAGTCCAAAGACAATGGCGCGAAGCCCCGCCCCGAGCCGAAGGCAGATAAAAGAAGTAATGGGGATTGGCACGATATCTGGGTCATCAGGCCTCAGGCCTTGTCTGACAGACAAGAGAATCGCTCCGAAGAGATCATCGACGATTCCATTCGAATTCGATCTGAGACTCAAGATTCCAATACTTCGTCCCTGAAGGAGGATGCCTCCGCCGCTCGCGCCCTTGCTCGTACTATCGCAAATGTTGCTGCGACGCATTCCGAACTAAGTCGCCGCATGACCGAAGCGCTGTTGACTAGTTCGGGAGCTGAGGCGGATAAGTGCAGGAATATTGACTTGCAAAAAATCCATCGGGTTGCAGCCAGGTTAGGAATCCAGACGAAAGGCTTGGATGCTCGAGAAAGTGCTCATCGGATCGCAGAGGAAGCGCTTAGAGATCACTCCCGCGCCGGTAAGGAGCCTTTGGGCTTTCTTTCAGGCACCATTACCAAGAAGCGGCATTCGTCCCTCGCCAATAGCGGCCTGATGCCACACAATATCGATGATGCGATCGAAGCAGCCTTGGAGAGGACCTCCGATTTAGGTCATGATTCAATGGCTAGCCTCTTCAGGGGACTAGCCTGCTCAATCGCCGATTACGATAGCTTGCGCATATCAACCGACCTTTCTGACATGGTCCGAGGAACGCCCCGACTTGCCTGGGCCGATGATTCCAATAAACTGAGGATGGACCGGGTGAACATGGCCCTCGACGGCCTAGCTCCGTCATTGGTAGATAAGATCACCAAAGCCGCAAAGCGCTTGGAGAACGAGGCTGAAGAGGCAGGCTCGACCGGCATCGAAATCATCATAGTCGGTAGGAATGGAAACGGCCTGCCCACGAATAAAGAGGCTGCTGAAAAGAACCTGACCACTTCAGAATTGGCGCTCTGCACCGGATTGATCGATGCCTTGGTCGTGGACGACCAATGTCTCACAGCCAATTTAGCGGAGGTCTGCGCCTGCCCTGGAAATGCTATGAAGGCCCGAATGCGCTTTGCCGAAGAGGATGCCGAGGAAACCGCCAAAACGGTGGTGAAGGAAGCGATCGAGGCTTTCAAGAGACGCGTTCCCGCCATCACTAGCAGGAGCAAGACAGAGGAAATCACGATCGGGTTCTCGCTTGAGCAAATCGAAGCGCTTCTAGCCAAGCTTGCTCCAGAGGATCCCTTGACCTATCTTGCCGAAGCGCTCAAGGCAGGCAGGGTCAGAGGCATCGCATTGATCGCCGGCTGCGAATGTAAATCGGATGGACATAATCTAGGAGTTGTCAAGGAATTGTTGAAGAACGACGTTCTCGTCCTATCGGCTGGATGCCTAGCGAAGGGATTCGCCAGCGAAGGGATGTTCTCCAGCGCAGCCGTGGACCTTTACGCTGGTGAGGGGTTGAGATCGTTCATTAATGATTTATCCGAAGCCAATGACTTTCATCTTCCGGCCGTCTGGCATGTTGGATCGTGCGCGGACATCATCCGTGCAATGGACCTTGCAACGGCGCTCGCTCAACGCCTCGATGTTGATGTGAGCTCGATACCATTCGCAGTTAGCTCTCCTGGAAGATTAAGTGAGAATGCGATCAGCACCGGTGCGTGGTGCATGACACTTGGAGCAGCGGTACACATCGATGGCATCGATCTCCTGAATCGAGCTCCGATGGTGGCGGAGGTTCTGACGAACACCGCGCGCGATGTCCTCGGCGGGAGTTTCATTGTCGAGGCTGAGCCGAGCCGCGCTGCTGGGCTACTTCTTAACGAAGTAGAGCGCAGGCGCTGGAACCTCAAGCTGGACCAAAGATACCAAGTGCCGAAAGGGCAGAGGCTTGGACGGCAGCAGTTATTCCAGAAGGCGATCTATGGCGCAATCATCGCCACTGGCTTTGCCGATCAGGTCCTCTCCAGCGCAATCGACCGCTACGGCAACGACGAGGAGGTCGAGTTCCCAGAGACGGCCTATGCTCTCCCATCGATATTGGCCTGGCAAGGTAGGGAGATACGTCGTCTCGGCGACATGCCCGCCGCGCTGGAGCAAGCGCGCGCCGCGGTCAAGGCAAACGCGGATCTGGACGGGGCATTGGCCGCTGGAGAGGCGGTCATGGTGGCGGCGGAGATCATCGAGTCATTGAGATTCATCAGAAACGAGCGGCCGTACGAGGGCACCGCCTTCTGCGGGTTCATTCCTGACAAGGTCATACGCGAGCTCGGCATCGCCATCGTGGACGACACCATCCCCGGATGCGCCGTCCTGGTGGGCGCAGCGGAGGACCCGAAGCGCCTGGCGAAGATCGTCCGCGATTGCCAATCGAAGGGCATGCTGATCTTCGCTTCGTATGATACCGTCCGCCAATTGCAGGACCTGGGGATCAAGACAGGGCTGGATCTGAGGCTTTACCCGATCGGCGAGTTTACTCAAGTGGTGCATGCCTTGAACTTCGCCATCAGGGTCGCCCTGACCTTCGGAGGAGTTCAAAAAGGGGACAGGGAGAGATTGGCCGGCTATCTCGTCAAGCGGCCAAAGGTTTTCGTGCTGCAGCTTGGCCCGATAGATGCGATAAAGGCTGGGGCGGAGTTCGCCGCCCTGCTTAACGGTGCTCCGACCATAACCGACCAAGAGATCGAGGGCATCCCCGACAAGTTCGTCTCGCAACCTGCCTACGATCGATTGGTGCAGACGGCCATCGAGTTGCGCGGGATTCAAGTCCGATTGGCGCCGGTGGCGCTGCCCGTCGCCTACGGACCGGCATTCGAGGGCGAGACGGTCCGCAGGCCAGATACCTACGTCGAGGCTGGTGGCGCGGCCCACACCCTGGCGTTCGAGATACTGCGCCAGAAGCCTGAGTCAGAGGTGGAGGATGGAAAGATCACCTTCATCGGCGACGATGTGGACCATATCCCGGAGGGGGGAAAGACCGCGCTGGCCATAGTCATCGACGTCTACGGCAAGAACATGCAGAGCGATTTCGAATCGGTCCTGGAGAGGCGAATACATCAGTTCATCAACTTCGCCGAGGGCATCTGGCATACTGGGCAGAGGAACACCATCTGGGTCCGAATAAGCAAGAACTCCGTAAAGGCTGGCTTCCGTTTCAAGCATTTCGGCGACATCCTCGTGGCGAAGATCAAGGGGGAGTTCGGCAACATCGTTTCCAGAGTACAAGTCACGATAATAACGGATGAGGCGGAAGCGCAGAAGCTATTGCCTGAGGCGGTGGAGAAGTACAGGGTGAGAGATCAACGTTTGGCCGGACTGACCGACGAGAGCGTGGAGGATTTCTATTCGTGTGGACTTTGTTCAAGCTTCGCTCCAGACCATATCTGCATCATCACTCCCGAGCGATTGGGCTTGTGCGGAGCGATCAACTGGCTGGATGCCAAAGCAAGCAGGGAAATTTCCCCGACCGGTCCGAACCAACCAATCAGGAAGGGCGAAGCGGTCGATGTGGTAAAGGGGCAATGGGTTGGCATCAATGAAGCAGTCATCAGGCTGAGCCATGGAAAGCTGGAACGGTTCAACGCCTACAGCCTGATGGAATTCCCCATGACCTCTTGCGGCTGCTTCGAGGTGATTGTGGCGATGACGGCAGACGCTCAAGCGGTGATCGCGGTGAATCGTGAATATCCTGGCATGACCCCGGTGGGGATGAAGTTCTCCACCTTGGCGGGGAACATTGGCGGGGGCAGGCAGACCCCAGGATTCATCGGCATAGGCCGGAAATACCTACTCAGCAAAAAGTTCATCTCGGCGGATGGGGGTCTGCTCCGCGTGGCCTGGATGCCAAAGGACCTGAAGAACGCAATGGCCAATGGCATCAGGAAGCGGGCAGAAGAATTGGGCGTTCCAGACCTCCTGGACAAGATCGCCGATGAGACGATTACCACGGATGCGGAAGGTCTGGCGAACTGGATGGCCAAGGTCGATCATCCTGCCCTCAAGATGCGCTCGCTGTTGGAGTGAGGTCGTTCAATGGTCGAAGTCCCGATACCGAAGGAGAAATGGGCTGGTAAGATCGGCGAGGTTACCCTAGGAGCCGCGACCGAGAAAGGTGGCACCCGTTCGATCGCGCTTAGAACTGGGGGGGAAAGCGGCATGCCCTTTCTTTCCTACGAGGGCGTAATGCCGAACCGACCGCTCATAGCTGGTGAGGTCCTGGATTCCGTCTCCGATCTCCCTGATCCGGTAAGGTCCGAGTTCGGGAATGCGATCAGCGACCCCGTGGCCTGGGCAAAAGCATGGGTTGAGAAGTTCGGTGCGGACATCATCTGCATCAAATTGGTTTCGACTAGCCCGGACGAAGCGAGCCGCCCGCCTCAGGAGGCCGCCGAAACGGTGAAGCGGGTTCTGGATGCCGTCAAGGTCCCGATTATCGTCTACGGATGCGGGAATGAAGAGCGGGACGCAAAGACTTTCGAGCTGGTGAGCAACATCGCTGCCAAGGAGCGACTGTTGTTAGGCCATGCCGAGGATACGGCCTATAAAAGCATCGCCGCGGCAACCATGGCCAATCACCATGCAATCATCTCGTTCTCCAACCTGGACATCAATCTGGCAAAGCAGATCAACATCCTTCTCACAGATTTCGGAGTCAAGAAAGACGCCATAATCATGGACCCGCTGATGGCCGCCCTCGGCATGGGCCTGGAGTATTCATACTCGGTGATGGAGCGCATCCGGCTGGCGGCGTTCATGGGCGATGGAATGTTGCAGGTCCCTCTGATATGCGATACCTCGGTCTCCTGGAAGGCGAAGGAGGCTGCTGAGGACGTCCCTGGTCCTGGCGGCATCGCCGAGCGGGCGATATGGTGGGAAACGACCACCGCCCTGGCCGCTCTGATTGCAGGCGCGGACATACTGATCATGCGCAGTCCCGGAGCGGCCGCAATCGCAAAGCGAGCGATGGTTGATCTGACCGGAGGCGATTGAAATGCCGACGGCAATCGAGATCTTCAGGCTGCTTCCGAAGAAAAACTGCGGCAAGTGCAATTACCCCACCTGCCTGGCATTCGCCATGCAGATTGCCAATTCCAAAGCGAAGTTGCAGGACTGCCCCTTCCTATCGGAGGAAGCATTGTCCGTATTGGCGGCATCTGCCGCGCCACCGATACGTCTGGTGAA
>Ga0326726_10006696_pt1 | contig 10367 bp, 8 predicted proteins | sample MHFenrmetagenome_2_FD_207603 | JGI IMG/M metagenome (GOLD analysis project Ga0326726, IMG submission 207603) | Lab enriched peat soil microbial communities from Michigan Hollow, Ithaca, NY, United States - MHF15MN | ecosystem: Environmental > Terrestrial > Soil > Wetlands > Peat | place: USA... | reverse complement strand
TTATCACCGTTGGGCAAATCAAAAATGAGGGCATCAATAACATTGCATTGCCCCCACCTGTAAGGATTTCTTTTAGGGGAAATCCACGTGGGAGAATAAAATCCTGAACCCTGATGGAGATTCAGGACATAGTCGGAGCGTTTAATAAGAGATTTCGCCAGGTCAACAACTTTTATATCAGGGTTGGAATTGCTGTTTTCGGGCAGATGAAAAAGGCGGTTCATATCGCCGCTCAGACCTTGCCGTTTTCCTTTTAAAACAGCTGGCAGATTCAAACGTGGTACTATGATCAATGTCCCCTTTTTTACTTTGACATTCGCGTATCTTTCTGCTGTTAAATACCCGCCCGATTCATCTCCGTGGATCCCCGCAAAGATAAGCAGGGTGGGGCCTTTTTCTTCTCCGGAAACGAAATATACTGCCACCTCCTGGTTCGTACCATCAAAAAACCTTTGTACCTCAACACGTGGTTTCGCCGATCCTGAAGATATATCCCGGTTGACTATAAGAGAATTGGCTGCAAAAATAAGAAAAACAAGCGTTATAGAAACTAGTATGAAGATTCGCCTATGATCTGCCATCCGGCTTGCCCTTTTTTCAGGTAAAATATTTTTTTGCTGTCAATTTTAAAGTTATTGGAGCTGTATCTCTGCTGAAACCTGGCAACGGCGATATTACCGCCATGTTCCGGCGGCATGAGGATCGCCAGATTTTCCATTTTTACCCGGATGAATTTCTTGCTTCTGTTTGTCCTTTCCTTATGCCGCTTGAAGGCATTATAGCTCATCCCCTCGGCGTTGACAAAAGTGGAGGAATAAAAACTTAAATATTTTTTTGTATTGATGCTCTCCCATGACTGCCTCCAGGAATTGAGAAAGTTGCTCAGCTCTTTTGCTGATTCCTTTTGACTTTCAATCTTCGTAAACTGAAGTTTGTTAACAATTGCAATAGGAGTACCATTCGATTTCAGGAAGTCACTCATTTCTTTCAATGCATCATTGCTTACGACAATACAGCCTTTAGTATCAGGGATATCCGCCCCAACAATTTTACCTGCGCTATGGCCGTGTAACCAGATACCTCCTCCTTCCTTTCTTTCTTTACGATCCAAGAAATTGGGATAATTTAACACAAAGGCCCCATATCCATACTTTTCCGCAAGGGTTTTACCGGGGGCAAACCGCAAGAAAAAGTAAACCCCTTCAGGGGTGGCAAAGTCTCCTTCAAGTCTCTTGGCATGATTATTCGCTCCGATAATACATGGGTATTGTTTTACAAGAGAAAACTTGCCGTCTATAAATCGGAAGATATAAAGAATTTTCGTGTCCTTTTCGCAGACAAGGAGGTACTCACCTTCATCAGCAAAGACAAAGGGATAGGGTGTTTCCTGGGTAGATACGGGCATACTTGCGACAGTTTGAGATGGTGCCGGTGTTTCTTTGACTTTGGTTTGTGAGACGGGTGGTAATTCTTTTGTTTCCGCTGCTGGCTTTTGAGAAGGTTGTGGAGTCGCAGGCAGCATCGCCACGACCTGTTTTTGTGCCTCAGTCAGATGCCGGAAGGCCTTTTGCAAATCCTTCTGCTTCAATGATTCATGGATCTGACTAAAGTCCTTGTTTGTTTTGTCAATTAAACTGAAGAGATATTTATTTTCATTTCTTTCTTTAATAAAGAGGTAAAATAAAATCGAGTTTGAAATGAGTAATAGTGTAATTACGGCAATGCCGATTTTAAGATAAATAGACCCTGATGAAATACTGTTAGTCCTGAATCTTTTCATATCTGAATCGAGGGGAGGACTTTTCTAATTATTAATATATTTGACATGATAAATAATCACAACCGATCTTTACTCTTCAATGTCTCATTGATAGCATGAAGCTTTTACTTACTTTTTAATTTTTGTCAAGTAATGATATAGATAAGCAAGATCAAATTCTCTCGAAAGAAATACTTAGAGAAGCCACTTATAATTCTAACAAACTCAAAATTGTAATGATAATGCAAAAATCTCTACTCAAAGAGAAGTTAATATAGTAGAAGGTCATTAAAGAAATTAGCTATTACGATTAGAACAAAAACAAGAGGAGGAACACAATGAAACTGGAGCAAAGAAGATGGACAGAAGCCGGAGGATGGGAACCTGATGCCCCTGGAGAATTGGCTGATTCTGTCCAGTTGGTTCTTCTCTTTGGAAGTAGGTCGATAGTTCGAGAAAAGAAATGGCTTACCGAAATCAAGCAGGCATATCCGAATGCCCATCTACTAGGCTGTTCCACTGCGGGAGAGATTTGCGGGACACAGGTATTTGATGATTCACTTGTTGTAACTGCTGTTAGCTTCGCATATACGCAACTGAAAGGCGCAAAAGTCAGAATAGATAATATGGGGAACAGTTGTAAAGCAGGTGAAAAGCTTGCCCTATCTCTTGAGAAGGAAGGTCTGGTGCACGTCTTTGTTCTTTCTGACGGCCTGAAGATAAATGGAAGTGAATTGGTTAAGGGACTGACAAAATATCTACCGGATTATGTATCTATTACAGGAGGATTGTCCGGAGACGGAGCCCTTTTTAGAGAAACCTATGTGTTATGGGATGACGAACCTGAGAAAGATACTGTTGCGGTTCTGGGATTATATGGGAAGCGCCTGAAAGTCGGTTATGCCTCATTTGGAGGATGGGACCCATTTGGTCCCGAGAGATTAATTACGCGCTCCAAGGGGAATGTTCTCTATGAACTTGACGGGAAATCGGCCCTGGTGCTTTACAAAAAGTATTTAGGCGAACATGCGAAGGGTCTGCCTTCAACAGGACTTCTTTTCCCTCTGAGTGTCCGGATCAAAGAAGGTGAAAAAGGGGTGGTTCGCACAATTCTGTCCGTAAATGAAGAAGATCAGAGTATGACATTTGCGGGTGATGTTCCGGAAGGGTATTATGCGCGCTTGATGAAAGCCAATTTCGACCGTTTGATAGACGGCGCTGTTGAAGCTGCAAGAACAAGTCTCGACATTATTGGTCTCTCTCCGGAGTTGGCGATTTTAATCAGTTGTGTAGGAAGGAAACTGATTCTGAAGCAGAGAATAGAAGAAGAGATAGAAGGTGTCCGTGACATACTGGGTGCACAAGCCATGCTGACGGGATTCTATTCGTATGGGGAGATATCGCCCTTTACCAGAGGTGCTCGATGTGAATTGCATAACCAGACAATGACGATTACTGCTTTTTCGGAGGGTTAGCGATAGAATGCACAGCCTGAAGTGAGGGTGCAGATGATTGCGGTGACATCAGGCCAATGCCTTCTCAATCCGTTTCAATGCCTCATTAAGCCTATCATCCGAAACTGTGAGGGATATCCGGATATACCCTTCACCGTACTGGCCGTAAGCCGTGCCCGCGGCTACAACAACGGCTGCTTTATCAAACAACAGGTTGGTAAATTCAAGGGATTTCATCCCCCGGGGGACCGGTACCCACAGGTAGAACGTTCCCTTTGGAGGATCAAAGGCTATCCCCAGGCGCCTGAGTGTTGCGAGAACCATTTCCCGCCGTTTTCCGTAAATCTGAAGCATATGGCTGATGTTCTTTGCTTCATGTTTCAGGGCATGAATTCCGGCGTATTGAATCGGATTAAAAATACCGGAATCGGTATTTTCTTTAACCTTACTCATGGCTGCGATTATATCAGGGTTGCCGGTAGCCATTCCGATACGCCAGCCCGTCATATTGAAGAGTTTGGAAAGGGAGTTTAATTCAACCCCTACTTTTCTGGCGTCGCCAGCCATAAGAAAACTCAAGCGCTCCTGACCGTCGAACAGGATTTCACCGTATGGATTGTCATAACAGACTGCTATATCAAACTGCCTCGCAAAATCTATCAGACGATCGAAGAATTTTCTCGTTGCGCAGGCGCCGGTGGGATTGTTCGGATAATTGAGGAACATTCCCCGCGCCTTTTTCGCTATATCTGCAGGGATGTCTTCAAAGACAGGGAGATACTTATTTTTATCCAGGATAGGCACGTTGTAAGGTTCACCACCGCCCATCAGGATGCTTGCCCGGTAGGCCGGGTATCCTGGATCTGTCATCAACACGATATCGCCGGGATTAATGCAACCCAGAACAAAATGGTGGCAGCCCTCTTTCGACCCGATAAGACCAAGAATTTCACTTCCGGGATTGAGGGTCACACCGAATCTGGTATTGTACCAGCGGGCGACTTCCTGACGGAAGGTAAGCATTCCCTTTTCTTCATCTGTGGGATAGCGGTGATTTTCCGGGTCTCGTGCTTTGAGGCAGAGTTCATCAATAATGGAGTCCGGTGTCGGCTCTACCGGATCACCGATGGCAAGACTGATAACATCGATCCCATCAGCCTTCGCCTTATTAATCTTTTTTCTCAACTCCACGAAAAGATATGGCGGAATCTTTTTCAGCCGGTCTGCAATCTGCAATACGAAATACCTCCCTGTTCTAAGACTATTTTCATTTTTTCAAAACCATGATTGTATTTAGCGCCGCTTGAAATTAACATGCTTCTTCCCAGAGGCGTCCTTCATAAACTACTTTGGCCTTTCCTTCAAGATAAATATCTTTAAATTCGCCGCTTGTTTTATGGAAATAGATTTTTAGGGTCTCTCCGCTTTTTACCCTCACATCAACCGGTGATTCAACTAATCCCTTTTGAGATGATATGAGTGCCGATGCAACAGCACCGGTTCCGCAGGCCAGGGTTTCATCTTCAACACCCCTTTCATATGTTCTGACTCTGATGGTGTGCTTGTCAATAACTTCCATGAAATTTGCATTTGTCCCGCCAGGTTGGAATTCATGGTGATGACGAATCTTCCGGCCGATTTGAAATACATCGAACTTGTCAAGGTTACCGACGGAATGAACAACATGGGGGACTCCTGTATTGATGAAACTCACTTCCATCGGTTTCTCATTAACAAATATTGGAAAATCAACCTTTATATCGTGCGCGTCGGTCAGTCTCAGTTTTACCATGTCTCCTTTGACCTTGGCGTCGATGATGCCCGCCCCGGTTTCGAAAGATAGTTTTTCCCCGGCTATACCTTTGATGAAGGCGTATCGGGCGGCGCATCTTCCGCCGTTGCCGCACATATCTACTTCGCTGCCGTCGGCGTTGAAAAAACGCCACCGGAAATCGGCACGGTCGGAATTTTCGATAAGAATCAATCCGTCTGCGCCGACCGATACTTTCCGTTCACATATCTTCTTTACGAATTCGGTGGGATTCCCCATTGGCAGGGACTGACTTCTGTTATCAATAAGGATGAAATCATTGCCGCTGCCGCTCATTTTGAAGAATTCTATCATCATGGAAACCTCGGTTTGTTTGTATATTTTTTATGCAACGAATCTCGTCATTGATTGAAGAGGCTTGCCCTATTTTTTTGTGAGATATAGGTTTCTGATCTCCTCAATCTGTTTATCCGTGAGGATACTCGGACTGCCGATCTGTAAAGCGAGGAAATAGACCTTCGCAGCCATTTCAATCCGGCAGGCGGTTGAATATGCATGAGAAAGTGTTGCTCCGGTGGCCAGTACACCATGGTTCTTTAACAGCGTGCCTGTTACAGACGGCGGTCCTTTCATCGCCTTAACTGCAGCCCAACCCTGCGCCTCTGTACCGGGGCATGCATAATCGGCGACCGGCACCGGTCCACGTACCGCCAGTCCTTCTGTGGTGATGACTGGGATATTTTTCCCGACAGTTGCAAAGGCAAGCGCAAACGGCGAGTGGGTATGTACAATTGCCTTCACAGCAGGTATATTTTTATATACAGTTATGTGCATCGGTGTTTCGGAAGATGGCTTGTGGTCACCTTCGATTGCAACACCATTGAGGTCTATTATTACCAGATCCTCCACCCTCATATCATCATACGGAATGCCGGTCGGTGTGATTACGAGGTGATCGACCGAAGCGAAGGCGCTTGCATTTCCGGAATTTAACTGGATGAAGTCTTTTTGATATAACTTTAAAACTGCCTTAAATAATTCGTTTCGAACTGCTTCGTATAACATAACTTCCTCACCCGCGAAGACGATTTCTACGAGTAATATCTTTTTAAGTCAACTGGAGAAAAGACACCCTTGGGCGTAATCACAGCGCTCACCAATTCGGGAGGCGTAATATCAAAGGCAGGATAATAACCTTTCACGCCGATCTTAGTAGTGCGGATTCCCAATACATGAACTGTCTCTTCCGGATTCCTTTCCTCAATCTCTACTGATGATAAAGAAGGGCAGCCTGCGGAAGGTGTCCCTAGAGCGTAATAGGGTACACCGTGAAAGTGAGCTGCCAAGGCTATCTGAAATGTGCCGATCTTATTGACAACATAACCATCCAGAGTGATCACGTCGGCAGCCGAAATGAACACCTGTGCCATTCTTTTTGATAGAATATATGCCGGCATATTGTCAGTAATCACGGTCACAGGTACACCCATGTCACAGGCTACACTGGCAGTTAATCGCGCCCCCTGGAGATAAGGTCTGGTCTCCGGGCAGATCAGAGATACCCTCTTGCCTCTTTCCTGAGAAACCAACAATATAAAACCGATGAGGGTTTCCGCATAACACTGGGTGAGTATGGTTACGATGTCTGGCAGCAGGTCGACGGTATACATTGCCATCTGGCGTGAATTCCGGTAACGGTCTTCCAGGTTCTTCTGCACGAAGGTATGGGTGACAGCTTCCGCATCCTCCCCTCTGTCTATGGCATCCTTGGCCACTTTGAGAATTCGCAGAATATGTGTTCTCATGTTTGCGGATGTGGTGGGACGGGCGCGAATTAACACTTCTGCTGCGTGCTCAAGTTCTTCCTTTGCCTTTTCTGCAGAAAGATTGTGCATCCCTTTCGCTGCACTTACCATTCCCAGGGCTGCCGCAAGCCAGGGACCTCCACTCTGTGTTACCATATCTGCAATTGCCTTTGCGACCTCGCGATAATCGGTACACCGTACGACTTCTTCCCTCAGTGGATAGGCTCTCCTATCCAATATCCACACCTCACCATCTCTGTAGTCAGCCACATTTTCATACCTTAGCAGAAATGGCAGTCCTTCATCAGCTCTTGCCATGATGTCTCCATATATTGAAAAAAGTTGTGACATTATGAGTGAGATGTGACCTGTGTGTCAAACGAAAAAACTCAATTATGGATGAGTATGGACGGGTTACAATTTTGTCCAACTGTTTTATTTTTGCACATAATTGTAACATTTTTTTATTTAAATTAATACTTATATCAATAATTCATCATAATAATCAATATGTTATATGCATGGCACCATAATTGCTCTAATACAAAACAGTTATTATAAATCAGGAGGTACATTTTATGAATTCAGGTGATACAGCATGGGTATTGGCATCGTCAGCATTGGTTCTGCTCATGACAATGCCGGCGCTGGCTCTTTTTTACGGCGGCCTGGTGCGGAGGAAAAATGTCCTTTCCATATTGATGCAGTGTTTCATCATCTTGTGTGTTATCAGCTTGCAATGGATCTTATACGGTTATTCCTTGACATTCGGACCGGATACAGGCTCCGGCATCATCGGAGGCTTCGACTGGGTAGGGCTGAGGGGCGTTGGGGGACAGCCGAATGCCGATTATGCTGCTACAATCCCTCATTCTGTTTTCATGATCTTCCAATGTATGTTCGCCGTCATCACACCGGCATTAATGTGTGGCGCTTTTGCGGAGCGGATGAAATTTTCTGCTTTCCTCATCTTTACAATCCTCTGGGCCACCTTGGTCTATGACCCGATAGGCCATTGGGTCTGGGGCACCGGCGGCTGGTTAAAGAAGATCGGTGCCATGGACTTTGCGGGTGGCATTGTTGTTCATACCAGTTCAGGAGTTTCGGCGCTGGTGCTGTCCATCTTGATCGGTAAAAGGGTCGGATTTGCTAATGGAGGGACTTATAGACCCCATAACCTCCCCTTTACCGTAATGGGAGCAGCTTTACTGTGGTTCGGGTGGTTCGGTTTCAATGCCGGGAGCGCTCTCGCGGCAAACGAACTGGCAGCCAATGCCTTCATTACTACCAATACCGCAACGGCGGCGGCTGGACTCACCTGGGCACTTATTGAATGGCAGCAGCATGGCTCTCCGACCGTCCTGGGTGTGGCAACGGGTGTCGTGGCCGGACTGGTTGCTATTACGCCCGCCTGCGGTTATGTCAATCCTATGAACGCCATGTTTATCGGTATTCTCGTCAGTGTGTTCTGCTACATTGCCATTGCCAAAGTAAAGGCCGTGTTCAAGTATGATGATGCCCTTGATGTCTTTGGCGTCCATGGCGTTGGCGGCATCTGGGGAACCTTGGCAACTGGACTTTTTGCGGAAAAGATCATCAATAATGACGGCGCCGATGGATTACTCTTCGGCAACTTGCACCAGTTTTTAGTTCAATGTCTTTACGCGGTGACTGCCATCGTTTTTGCTGCCGTGATGACCTGGATACTCTTCAAATTTGTAGATGCTTTGGTCGGCATGAGGGTTGAGAAAAAAGACGAAATCGTCGGCCTTGATCTGACGCAGCAGAGCGAATCCGCTTACACCCTGGTCGAATAAGGAGGGTAACGAAGATGAAATATATAGTTGCGATAATACAGCCCCATAAACTGGACGAGGTGATGAAATCGCTCGAGGACGTGGAGGTAAATTTAGTGACCGTATCCAACGTCCTGGGTCGCGGCAGGCAGAAGGGGCTGACGGAAGTATACCGCGGTGCGCGGGAAGTAGGCAGCCTTTTAAAGAAGATCAAGCTGGAGATTGCCGTTAATGAGGATTTTGTGGAACCGACGATACAGGCCATCATCAAGGGATCCCGGACGGGAGAGATCGGTGACGGGAAGATATTCGTTTTGAATCTGTATGAGGTTGTCCGTATCCGCACGGGTGAACGCGGCGGCAATGCCATAGGATAAAGGGAGGGGTGTGAGTATTATGAACCTGAAAGAGTTAATGAAATATTCCAAGGATAAGCACCTGGAATTCATCGATCTGAAGTTTACCGATATACCGGGTTTGTGGCAGCATATCACGATCCCGATCCAGCAGTTGGATGAGGATCTGGTCATTCACGGTATCGGTTTCGACGGCTCCAGTATCCGGGGCTTCCAGCCCATCAACGAGAGCGACATGCTGATCAAGCCGGACCCGGAGACGGCATTCATCGATCCTTTTGCGGCGGATCCCACGTTGAGCATGATCTGTAATGTCAAGGATCCCCTTACGCAAGTGCCGTACTCACGTGACCCGCGGAACGTGGGTCAGAAGGCGGAGCGGTACCTATCCGTCACGGGGATAGCGGATCAGGTTTTTTTCGGGCCTGAGCCGGAGTTTTACATATTCGACGATGTCCGTTTCGAGCAGAGTTACAACACCGGTTTTTACCGTGTCGATTCGAAGGAAGGGTTCTGGAACACGGCCAGGGATGAGGGCCCGAACCTCGGATACAAACCCCGTTTCAAAGAGGGTTATTTTCCGGTGCCGCCCACGGACAGCCTGCAGAACCTCCGGGCGAAGATGTGCAAAGTGATGACGGAGGTCGGCATCCCGGTTATCCTCCATCACCATGAAGTGGCCACGGCAGGTCAGTGCGAGATCGGGGTGCGGGTGGATAATCTGGTGAACACGGGCGACATGCTCATGAAGTACAAGTATGTGGTGAAGAATGTGGCTTTAGCCCACGGGAAGACGGTAACCTTCATGCCGAAGCCGCTCTTCATGGACAACGGTTCCGGGATGCATGTGCATCAGAGCCTATGGAAGCAAGGCAGGAACCTCTTTTATGAGCCAGGCGGCTACGGAGGGATCAGCAAGCTATGCCGGCACTATATCGGCGGACTCCTGCACCATGCGCCGTCATTGCTTGCCTTCACATCTCCCACGACAAACTCGTACCGGAGACTTGTTCCGGGGTATGAGGCGCCGATCAACCTTGTTTATTCGCAAAGGAATAGAAGTGCCTGTGTCCGGATACCTATGTATTCTCCGACGGAGAAGGCCAAGAGGATCGAGTTCAGGTGTCCGGACTGTTCCTGCAATCCGTATTTGGCCTTGTCTGCCATGGTTATGGCGGGTCTGGACGGGATTGAGAACGAGATCGAGCCGCCGCCTCCCATCGATGAAGACATCTATGAACTTTCCCATGAAGAGAAAGCACACATCAAGGCAACGCCCGGATCTCTGTCCGAGGTCCTAGACGCCCTGGAGAAGGAGCATAAGTACCTGTTGAAGGGTGATGTCTTCACTGAGGATCTGATCCAGGTGTGGATCGAATACAAGCGGAAGCGGGAGGACGACATGATCAGGCTGCGTCCCCATCCG
>Ga0326726_10006695_pt1 | contig 10367 bp, 10 predicted proteins | sample MHFenrmetagenome_2_FD_207603 | JGI IMG/M metagenome (GOLD analysis project Ga0326726, IMG submission 207603) | Lab enriched peat soil microbial communities from Michigan Hollow, Ithaca, NY, United States - MHF15MN | ecosystem: Environmental > Terrestrial > Soil > Wetlands > Peat | place: USA... | reverse complement strand
CTATGCCACCCCGCTGAGGATCAGGTCCGCGCGGGCGGCGGAGGAGGGGCGGCGGCCGGTGCGGCCGCCGGAGCCGCCTGCGGGGCCGGCACGGTCCGAACCCGGACCCTCGGCGAGGCACCCGGGGCCGCAGGGGCGCCCGGTGGCGTCGCGCTTCGCCAACGCATCCCTCCCGGCATCCGCATCTTCATCTCGGCGGGAACGGTCCACGAGAGCGTGACCTTCTTCTTCATCCGCATGACCTCGAACTTGGCCACGTCGCCCGAATCGTAGCTTGCGAAGATCCGCTGGGCCTGGCCGACGGTGGCCGGCTCGCGTCCGTCGACGGCCAGGATCACGTCACCCGCCTTGAGGGGCGAGGTGGAGTCGGACGGGTTCTCGAGCACCAGCACCCCCTTGGCCGTCCCGAAGTATTCGCCGAGCCCGGCGTTCATCTCCGCCAGGTCGAGGCCGAACCCACGCCGGTCGAATTCGATGCGGAACGGCTCGGCCATGCCGCCCATCGACCGTTCCATGTCGAGTTCCGCCAGGTGACGATCGAGCATCATCGGCTGCATGTCGAAGGTCATCGCCCCGCCCGGGCCCCCTCGCCTGAACGCCCAGTTGGCGCCCCCGAGGTCGGCGGCCACGATCGTGGCGCTTCGGCTCGCGGTGCCGCGACGGTAGTCCACCTTCACGCTGTCACCGGGCGAAAGAGCCTGGGCCAGTTCGACCAGCTTCTGCCCCGCCCCCGACTGTCCTGCCTCGTCGCCTGCCGCGCCGGCCAAACTGGTGCCGTTGAATTTCGTGATGATGTCGCCGGCCTCGAGGCCCGCCTTGGCCGCTGGTCCACCCGGGGTGACCGACGAGATGGTCGCGCCGAGCTTGTTGTTAGCGGCGCTCGCGTTCATATCGACCACCACCCCGATCCGGGGTCGGTCTCCCACGGTGTACATCATCACATCGTTGTCCTGCGCGACGGCCGTGCCCGGCGGCAGGAGGACCAAGGCGCCGAGCGCCAGGGTGAACCACGAGCGAGTCATTGGGGTCTCCCTCAAAGGTTGTCGGTTACGGGGAGGTAGATGCGGCCGGGGTGGGGAAGGTCGCGGGGGGCCCGGGAGGCGGGGAGGCGGGGAGGCGATGGCGAAACCGGCTTAGGCTATGTCTTGCTTCTGCTAGGTATCTGTTGTACGTTTTGTACGTAACGTACATTTAACGTGTCGAGGCGCCGATGGAGCGAACAACCCTGCCGGTCTCGATGGCCCGGGGCAACTTCTCCGACCTCCTCAACGAGGTCCTTGTCTACGGGGAGCGCGTGGTGTTGGAGCGCCACGGGAAGGCGGTCGCGGCGTTGGTCTCAGTGGCCGATCTCGAGCGGCTGGAGGCCTTGGATGCCCCGGAAGCCGGCCAGCCGGCCCGCTGACCGACTGCCCAGCGGCCCCGCTGCCTCCCTGCCCCGACCCACGAAAAACAAAACGCCCAAGGCTATTCACCTTGGGCATTGCCCCGCCTGGGATCGAACCAGGACTCTCCTGATCCAGAGTCAGGCGTGTTGCCAGTTACACCACGGGGCAGAGTGTATGGAGCTGAGGGGGATCGAACCCCTGACCTCTGCAGTGCGATTGCAGCGCTCTCCCAGCTGAGCTACAGCCCCAGCGAGCCGGGGTAAAGTAGCGGGGCGCAGGATGGGCGTCAACGCGAGATGGCGTGGCAGATGGGCTGGGAGCCAGGGAGGCCGACGGTGGAAGCGATTACAATTAGGCGCGTTCGGGAATCGCCTCGTGCAGGTCGCGGATCCCGTGCGCACCGACTGCCTCCCTGCCACCCGGCCGCCCTGCCCATGCCTGATTTCACCACCGAACTCGCCGCCGCCCTCGCCCCGGACTACACGCTGGAGCGGGAGCTCGGCCGCGGCGGGATGGGCGCGGTCTACCTCGCCCACGACACCATGCTCGACCGGGAGGTGGCCATCAAGGCGCTGCCCCCCGAGTTTGCCGTGCGGCCCGAGCTCAGGGAGCGGTTCCTTCGCGAGACCCGCACCGCCGCGTCATTCTCCCATCCCAACATCGTGCCGGTGCACGGCGTCGAGGAACGACAGGGGAATCTCTGCTTCGTGATGGGGTTCGTCGATGGGGAAACCCTGACCCAGCGGGTGCGACGGGCCGGACCGCTTTCCGCAGCCGACGCCGCGCGCCTCATGCAGGAGGTGGCCTGGGCGCTCTCCTACGCCCACGGTCGCGGCATCATCCACCGCGACGTGAAGCCCGACAACATCATGATCGAGCGCGCCACCGGACGCGCCGTGGTCACCGACTTCGGGATATCGCGCTCGGAGGACGCCAGCAGCCTGACCGCCGTGGGCGAGGTGATCGGCACGCCGCACTACATGAGCCCGGAACAGGCGGCCGGCGAGACGCTCGACGGCCGGAGCGACCTCTATGCGCTGGGCTGCGTGGCGTTCTTCGCGGTGACGGGGCAGCCTCCCTTTGATGCGCCGGGTGCCACCGGGCTCCTCGCGCTCCACCTCACCCAACCGGCGCCCCCGGTTCTCTCCAAGCGGCCCGACCTCCCCGCCCCGCTCGCCAAGGCGATCGACCGGCTGCTCCGGAAGGAGCGCGAAGCCCGATTTGCCTCCGGCGAGCAGCTGGTGGCGGCGCTCGAGGCGCTCCGGTCCGCCCGGCCGGAAATCGCCCCGGCGCTCCGTCTCTTCCACCAGCGGAGCGCGATGACGCTCCGCGGCCTGGTCATGGTCGGCGCATTCACCCCTTACCTGGTTTCCCGGACCAAGCACGGGGGGGACGCCAGCTTCGTGGGGGTCGCGCTCCTGACCGCCTTCACCGGGATGTTCATGACGGTCGTCGAAAACCTGCGTCAACTGGCCCGGCAGGGATTCCGCTACGAAGACGTGAAAGCCAGCGCCCTCGCCCTCGGCGAAGAACAGGAATCGGCGGCGGCGGAGCTGCGGGCCTCCCCCGACTACGCCGGGCGTGGGCGGCGGCGAAGCATCCGGGCCGGGCTGCTCGTCGCCGTTGCGCCACTTCTGTTCATCGCCGGATTCCAGTTCCGGCAGGTGGTAGACGGCCTGGGACACATCCGGCTCCCCGGCCTGGTGCTGATTTCCCTCGCCGCGGTTTGTCTGGTGGGCGGCATGGTCACCTTCGCCACCGATGAGCGCCGGCAGCTGCGATTCGAGCGACGGCTGGAACGGGTCTGGACCGGCAGAACCGGCGCAGCGCTCTTTCGCCTGGCGGCGCGCGGCGTCGACCGGGAGCGCGAACGCACGGCCCGGCGGAAGGCCCGCCTCGAGCAGGAACTTCGTACGCTGGACGGACGATCGGGGGAGTAGGACAGGCCGGGGGAACCTCTCCCCCGGCCCTGCCCATGAGCTAGTTCTTGTCTGCCACCACGATGGCGCCAAACGGAGCGCCACCGCCTGCGGCGTCCAAGGCGACGCCAGTACGGATCTGCCCCGCCGCAATGGCGAGGGTGCCAGAGTCGATCGCCACCGTCTTGGTGCCGGCCAGCGTGACGCGAACCTGGTAATTGCCGGCCGGGACCTCCAGGTAATCGGAGTAGCCACGGAAAGGCACAGCCGTGAGCGTCGGCGAGATGCCGGAGATGTCGGCGCCGGGAGCGGTCACGTAGATATCCACCGTCGGCGCGCTCGCCGCGCCGTGCACCAAGCGGACCTTCACATTCCCTGCCGCCGGGCTGGCGTAGTCGTCCGTGAGCACCAGCGGCTGGATCGCTGCGACCAACCCGGTGGCCATGACCGTGTAGTACATCCCACCCATGACGGCGACATCGGCGTTGATGACCGAGGTCGAGGTACCGGTGGCATTGACCTTGATGTTCCGCGTTCCGGGCGGAACCGCGAGGTAGCTGGAAGCCGCCTGGTAGGGCACGTTGGTCAGCACGACCACATTGTCCACGAGGACGTCCACGTTCGGCGCGTCGGGGGAAGCATGAATCACCTTGACGTAGGCGTTCGCGGTCGGGGCCGTGGTTGCATCTTCGCTGCAGGCAGTTCCCGCGCCGACGGTCAACGCCAGGGCGAGAAGGTGGGTGACTTGCATCGGTGGATTCTCCAAGTAGTTGAGTTTTCAGCGCTTGGCCGGCCCCCCATCGGGCCGGACAAGCTGAATACACCACCATTCTGTCTAAGTTCCACGGCATAAACATTAGACAAACAGCATCTGGAGCAACCTGCCCCTAGTTTCGGGGTACTGGGCCAATGCCTGCTCCCCCGCCGATCTCCGACCACCGGGTCCACCTCGGCCCCCGCACCCGACCCGTCCCAGGCGAGTTCGTCCTCTACTGGATCCAGACCGCCATGCGCGCCAGGGAAAACCCGGCGCTCAATTTCGCGGCGGAGCAGGCCAATTCGTTGCGCCTTCCGCTGGTGGTCTACCAGGGTCTGCGGCCGGACTATCCCTGGGCCAGCGACCGCTTCCACACCTTCATCCTCGAATCGGCGGCCGACCTGGTCGCGGACTTCGCCGCGCGCGGGATTCCCTACGGCTTCCACCTCGAGCGCCGCCGCCGCACACCGGGCGAACCGGCCCCGCCCTCGCCACTCGAGGCGATGGCGAGACGCGCCGCCCTGGTCGTCACCGACTACTTCCCGACGTTCATCGTGCCGCGCCAGACGCGCCGGCTGCGTGAGCGGATCGAGGCGCCGGTCGTGGCCGTGGACTCCTGCACCATCGTGCCGATGGCGCAGATCAGCCGCCAGCACCCGACGGCGCGCGGCTTCCGGACGGAAGTGGCCGCGGCGCTGCCGCACTTCCTCCACATGGCCGGCGATGTCGAGCCGGACGTCCGGCGCGCCGTCGAGTTCCCCTTCGAGCGCACGCACCCCGCCACGGGTGCGATGGCGCCCGCCGCGCTCGCCGCCGCGTGCGACGTCGACCATGCGGTGGGCCCCGCTCCCGTCATTCGCGGCGGGCCGCGAGCGGCACGGGCGAGGCTGGTTGCCTTCCTCGAAACCGCGCTCGCGCGATACGCCGAGGACCGGGGCGACCCGAACCGCCCCGAGGCGGTGAGCGGGCTCTCCCCCTACCTCCACTTCGGGAACATCAGCCCGCAGGAGGTCCTCCTCCGCGTCCGCGGTGTGGCGCCCCCGGAGCAGTACGCCCGATTCGAGGACGAACTCCTCGTCTGGCGGGAACTGGCCCACAACTTCTGCCACCACGATCCACGTCATCGCACCGTCTCGGCGGTGCCGGACTGGGCCCGCAGGGAGCTGAACGATCACTCTGCCGATCCACGCCCGGCCCGCTACTCGCTTGCGGAGCTGGAACAGGGAATGACGTCGAGCCCGCTCTGGAATGCGGCCCAGCGCTCCTACGTGCGCGACGGGACGATGCACAACTACCTGCGGATGCTCTGGGGAAAGGCGATCCTGCACTGGAGCGCGGACGCCGACGAGGCGCTCCGCACGATGGAGCATCTCAACAACAAGTACTCGCTGGACGGGCGGGACCCGAACAGTTACGCCGGCTTTCACTGGATCCTGGGCAAGTTCGACCGGCCGTTCTACCGGAGACCGGTGTTCGGCACGGTGCGCTACATGTCGTTGACGGCGGCGGAGAAGAAATTCGACGCGAAGAGCTGGCTGGCAGGCGAGGCGGCTCGGGACGCCCCAGGTGGGATCAGCCCGGCGGCAGGAACGCCGCGAGCTGCCGGTCGTGCGCCCGGGAAAGGGTCGCGAGCGCGGTCACCGCGCCGATGAGCGCCATGAACATGTCCCACTGTGTGTCCCACACGTCGCCCTGGGTACCGAGAAAAGCAGTCGAGGCGTTGCCTGCGCCCAGGGCCGTCCACCATTCCGTCAGCTCGTAGAAGGCGCTGAACGCAAGGCAGAAGGCGACGCACACCCAGGGCAGCCACCGGCTGCCGCGCAGCGGCGAGGTCCGGATCAGGATTTCCCTCGCCAGGATGGCCGGCACGAAGCCCTGCGCGAAGTGTCCCAGCCGATCGTAATTGTTCCGCGTGAATCCAACCACCTCACCCACCCAGAAGCCGAGCGGCACCTCAGCGTAGGTGTATTTCCCCCCCACCATCAGGATGCAGGCGTGCACCGCCAGCAGCGTGTACAGGAGGGTGGTGAGCGGGAAGCGCCTCGCCGTGAGGAGCACGATCGGGAGCCCGATCAGGACCGGAAGCACCTCGAGCACCCAGGTGAACCGGTCGTGCGGCGCCACCCCTGACCAGACCAGCACGGCGAGCACTGCCGCCAGCAAGAGGAGGGGAAGGCGCCTGGGGGTGGGACTCATGCGTCATCCTCCGCGTCGGAAAACGGGACGTCCACGACGAGCCCGTCCCGGGCCACGGTGGTCGCCGGGAAAATTGTCTGGGCCTCTGCAAGGAGCTCCGGCGCCTCTCGCGAGTACCGGGCCGAGATGTGCGTCAGCACCAGCCGCCGAACCCCGGCATCTCGCGCCACACCGGCCGCCTCGGCAGCGGTGCTGTGGCCCGTCTGGCCGGCCTTGTCGGCCTCCTCCGCCGAGAACGTTGCCTCGTGGACCAGGAGGTCGGCTCCCCGGGCGGCGGAGACGAAGCCTGCGGTCGGCCGCGTGTCGCCGGTGATTACGACCGTCCGCCCGGGGCGCGGCGGTCCGACCAGGTCTGCCGGTCCCACCGTCCGCCCGTCGGGAAGCTGGACCGTCTCTCCCCGGTGCAGCCGGCCCCAGAGCGGTCCCTCGGGCACTCCCAGCTCACGAACTCGCTCCGGATGGAATCGACCGAGCCGGATGTGCTCGATCAGCGCGTACCCGATCGCCGTGGCGCGGTGATCGGCTTCCACTGCGACGAGGTCGTAGCCTTCCCGGCGCACCCGGTCACCGGGCGCCAGTTCCTCGATCTCGACCGGGAACTTGTTGCGCTCGATGCCGACGGCGAGCGCGTGCTCCAGCAGGCGGCGCGCGCCCTTCGGCCCGAAGAGCCGGAGCGCGTCGGTCCGATCCTGGAGACCGAGGGTGCGGACGAGGCCCGTGAGCCCGAGCAAGTGATCGGAGTGGAAGTGCGTGAAGCAGATGTCCCGGAGCCCGAAGCTCACCCCGTACCGCATCATCTGGCGCTGGGTGCCCTCGCCGCAGTCGAACAGCAGCGTCTCCCCCTCGCGGGCGAGGGCGAGGGCCGCGACGTTGCGATCCAGCGACGGGATCGCGGCCCCGGTGCCGAGGAAGGTGAGTGTGAGGGTCATGGCCGGTTCAAGATAACCCCCGCCCGAGGTCCCGGAAGCGGAGATGCCCCGCTCCGGGGAACCTTCGGCCCCCGTGCCGGGTTATTACTCCACCCCTTCACACCACCCTTCTCCGGAGACCGCCATGGCCGTGGCCCGGCTTGCCTGGAATGAACCCGTCACGGAGACCCGCTTCGAGTCGGCCGTGCGTGACATGCTCGAGCTCGTCGGCGAGGATCCCTCGCGCGAGGGCCTGCTCAAGACCCCGGAGCGGGTAGAGCGGGCCATGCGCTGGCTCACCCGTGGCTACGAGCAGGAGGCCGCGGAGGTCATCGGTGACGCCGTCTTCGAGGAGGACCACCAGAACATGGTCGTGGTGCGCGACATCGAGTTCTACTCGATGTGCGAGCACCACATGCTCCCCTTCTTCGGGAAGGCCCATGTCGCCTACATCCCCGACGGGCGCATCGTCGGCCTCTCGAAGATGGCGCGCGTGGTGGACGTTTTCGCCCGGCGGCTGCAGGTGCAGGAACGGCTCACCGACCAGATCGCGCAGGCGCTGGAGGACGCGCTCCGTCCCCGCGGCGTGGGCGTCGTGCTCGAGGCGTCCCATTTCTGCATGATGATGCGGGGCGTGGAAAAACAGAACTCCCGGACACTCACCAGCGCGCTGCGCGGTGTGTTCCGGGAGGACGCCAGCACGCGGAACGAGTTCCTGCGGCTGGTCCAGCGCTAGGCGGCTGTCAGAACATCTTGACCTGGACGGTGATCTTGCCCGGCTCGGCCTGCACCGAGTCGATCAGCGCCTGCATCGATTTGAGGGTGGCGTTGAGCTGGTCGTAGAGCGCAGGATTGGTGGCCACCTGCCCCAGCGTGCCCTTCCCCGCGTTGATGTTGAGCAGGAGCGTGTCCATCCGCGCCGTCGTGGCCGTGAGCTGGCGGACCAGCCGGCCCATGTCGGCCGAGGCGGTGTCCATGTGCTGCAGCGTGTTCTGCAGCGCCGGGCTGGCCAGGGTGGAGTCCAGCCTCGCGCTGACCGATTGCAGGGACGCCATCATCTTCGTCATCTCGGCCGTGGGCCCAGTGCGGGTGTCGCTGTACACCCCCATGAGGCGTTGCATGGCGGTGAGCGTCTGGTGCAGGTCGTCGGCGGTGCGCTGGTTGAGGATTGCCTGAGCGCCCGACATGACGGCCTTGGCCTGGTCGCCCAGCGTGGAGGCCATCCCGCCGATGCCCGGCGCCATGGCCCCCTCGAGCACCGCGTCGTCGGCCAGCGGAACGCTGTCGACGCCGGGGTTCAGCACGATCTCGACGTCGCCGAGCACCCCCACCGCCTCGATGGTCGCGCTAGCGTCGCGCTGGAGGGCAACCACCTGCGTGAGTGCCACGTCCACCAGGACGCTGCCCATCCGCTCGAACGTGATGCGGTCCACCTTGCCGACCTGCACGCCGGACACCTTGACCGGCGAGCTGGTCTTCAGGTTGCCGATGTCCTCGAAATGGACCGGCACCACGTCCCGCCGCCCGAAGCTCTTGCCCCCGAGCCACATGGCCCCGACGACGAACACGGCAGCGCTCGCCAGGACGATGGCGCCGACGGTGGCCTCACGCTTGTAGTGCAGGTCCATATGCCCTCAGGCGGCGAATGGATGGGATTCGAAGTCCCGCTCGAGGAACGCCTTGATCCGCGGGTCCGTCGAGACGAGGAACTCTTGCGGCGTGCCCTGCAGGACGATTTCGCCCCCGCTCAGGAGTGCCACCCGGTCCGAGACCCGGAACGCCCCGCGCACGTCGTGGGTCACCATGACGCTGGTCACGCCGAGGGTGTCGGCCAGGTGCTTGACGAGGCTGTCGATGATGTCGGCGTTGACCGGGTCGAGCCCCGACGTCGGTTCGTCATAGAGCAGGTATTTCGGCTTGCCGGCGATGGCGCGCGCGATACCGACGCGCTTCCGCATGCCGCCGGACAGCTCGGCCGGGTACTTGGCCGCCACCTCGGGCGCCAGGTTCACGAGGCGGAGGCATTCCGGCACCCGTTCGGCGCAGTAGGCGGCGTCCCGGTTCATCGCCGAGTCGGTGATGCCGAGCCGGATGTTCTCGAAGACGTTCATCGAGTCGAACAGGGCGCCGTTCTGGAACACGTACCCGATCGTGCTGCGGAGCGCCGCCAGTTCCTTCCGCGGCAGCGTGGCAACATTGAGTCCGTCGACCAGCACGGTCCCGGAATCGGGGTGGATCAGCCCGATGATGTGCTTGAGCAGGACGCTTTTCCCGGTGCCCGAGGGCCCGAGCAGGGCCACCGTCTCGCCTTCGTTGACGGAAAAGTTCACGCCATTGAGGATGACCTGCTGCCCGAAGCGCTTGTAGACGGCGCGGAGCTCGATCATGGATGGAGCAGCAGCTTGGCGAGGACGGTGTCGAGGATGAGAATCGCGACCGACGTAGCCACCACGGCCGTCGTGGTGGCCTTTCCGACCCCTTCCGCGCCCTGCTGCGCGTTGAACCCCATGTAGCAGGGAATCAGCGTGATCGCTCCCGCAAAGAAGAACGCCTTGATGATCGAGTAATAGGCGTCGAAGGAGCGCCAGTAGTACTGGGCGCCGTAGGCAAAGTCGGCGTTGGTGAGCGGCAGGACCTGCTTGGCGGACCACCACCCGGCCAGCACGCCGATGCCGTTGGCAAAGACGGTGAGCACCGGGATCATCACGAGGCCCGCCAGCACCCGCGGGATGATCAGGTGCGACGCCGGCGAACGCCCGAGGCTCTCCAGGGCATCGATCTGTTCGGTCACGCGCATGGTGCCGAGTTCGGCCGCGTAGCGTGCCCCGATGCGGCCGGCCAGCACCAGCGCGGTCAGCACCGGGCCCAGCTCGAGCACGATCGACTCGACCACGAGGGTGCCGACGACATAGTATGGGAGGTTGCCCTGGAACTGATAGCCCGTCTGCAGGGCGGTGACCGCCCCGGCGAACGAGGACACCAGGAGGACGATGAAGAGACTCCCCGCGCCGATGCTCGCGGCCTCCTCGATGGTGCGAGGCAGCCAGATGCGCCATTCGCCGAGGGCGCGAAACAACTCGGCGATCATCAGACTGAAGCGCCCGATGTGGGCCAGGGAGCCGATCACGGAGCGGCCCACGGCGCGCGGAAGTCTGAGGACGGCGGTCTGGGCGGTTGACATCACCATTATCTTGCCCCCCCA
>Ga0326726_10006694_pt1 | contig 10367 bp, 5 predicted proteins | sample MHFenrmetagenome_2_FD_207603 | JGI IMG/M metagenome (GOLD analysis project Ga0326726, IMG submission 207603) | Lab enriched peat soil microbial communities from Michigan Hollow, Ithaca, NY, United States - MHF15MN | ecosystem: Environmental > Terrestrial > Soil > Wetlands > Peat | place: USA... | reverse complement strand
CGAAGCGGGGATGACGGGGATCGTCGAGCGCGAGCGGCGGCGGTGCAATGTCGAAGCTCCGCCGCCAGATCTTCACCTGGGCGGCGCCGTGCTTCTCGGCGGTCTGCGCCTTGTCGAGTCCCTGCAGCGCGCCGTAGTGGCGCTCGTTCAAGCGCCAGCTGCGCTCGACCGGGATCCACATGAGGTCCATCGTGTCGAGCACGATCCACAGTGTACGGATCGCACGCTTCAACACTGACGTGAAAGCGATGTCGAAGCTCAAGCCCGCCTTCTGCATTTCAAGGGCGCCCTGGCGCGCCTCGGCGACGCCTTGATCCGAGAGGTCGACATCGGTCCAGCCGGTGAAAAGGTTGCCGACGTTCCACACGCTCTGGCCGTGACGCAGGAGTACTAGCTTGCCAATCACGAGTCTTCCCTAAGTTTGTCGAGAGCGTTGCCGGCCGCGTTCACGACGGAACAAGACGACGCGCCATCTGCACGATCACGGAGAGGGCCGGGAAATCGGCCGCGACGCCGCTCGTCATGTCCTTCACCGGCGTTTGCAGATGCTCGACCTCCGCGCGATGCGCGCTGGTCCAGGCGCCGACGATCGTCTCGGGATCGACTTTGCGCCGCCGCTTCGTTGCGAGTACGCACTCCGCGAGCCGCCGCTGCAGCGAGTACAGATCGTCGCGCAATGCGCCGCGGGCAACGGCTTGCCAGTGTCCGTCGACCGCGAGATGCTCGATCTTGTCGCGCAGCCAGTCGAGCGCCAGCGCATCGCCCAGGACGAAGTAGGTGCGCGCCGCATAGTTCACCTCGACATTCGCCGAGCGCGCGATCTCGACGATGTCGAGCCCCGCATTGAGCGGCGCCAGGTTCGCGATCTGGCGGGCGATGCGCTCGCCGACGCCCGCGGCCGCAAGTTGCGCTACCCCGTCGTGATGCCGCTTGAGGTCGGCGCCGACCAGCACGGCTGGCAGAGCGGCTTTGAGCGCGACCACGCCAGGACGCAGGCGCGAGACGCGCTCCTCGATGTCGAGGCTCCCGGTACGGTCGGCGAGCAGCCAGTAGGTCATCTGCCGCAGCAGCCGGTGCGTCTGATACATCATCGAGTACTGCACGCCGGCGGCCACGCGATTGTCGAGCGACTCGATGTCCGCCCATAGATCACGCATGGCGAACACCTCGCGGGCGATAGTGTAGGCGCGCGCGATGGTCGCGACCTCCGCGCCGCTGTCTTCCCGCGCGCGTATCGCGAACACCGGGCCCATGCGGTTCACCAGGCTGTTGGTCGCGGCGGTCGCTATGATTTCGCGTCGCAGCCGATGGCGGCGGAGGTTCCGCCCGTAGCGGCGGCGGATCGGCTCCGGAAAGTAGCGCACCAGCTCGCGCGACAGATACTTGTCCTCGGGCACGTCGGAATGGATCAGCTTGTTGTACAGCCAGATCTTGCTGTAACTGAGGATTATGGCGAGCTCCGGCCGCGTGAGGCCCTTGCCCGTCTTGCGCCGCTCGATGATCGCCTCGTCGTTAGGCAGATACTCGAGCGCAGCATTCAATTCACCCGACTGCTCGAGTGCGCGCATCACGTGCACGTGCTCCCCGAGCCGCTTGCCTGCCATTGCTTCGAGCGTGCTCACAGCCTGGCTCTGCAGGTAATTGTTGCGCACGACGAGCCTGGCGACTGCGTCGGTCATCGACGCGAGCAGGCGGTTGCGACGCCCCAGCGACAGGCGTCCGCTTATTACCGCGGCGTTCAGCAGAATCTTGATGTTCACTTCAACGTCCGAGCAATTGACGCCGGCGGAATTGTCGATGAAATCGGTGTTGATGCGCCCGCCCTTCAGCGCGTACTCGATGCGCCCGCGCTGCGAGCAGCCGAGGTTGCCGCCTTCACCGATGACCTTCGCCGCGACCTCCCTGCCATTGACCCGCACGCCGTCGTTCGCGCGATCGCCGATGTCCGCATGCGTCTCGCTCGTCGCCTTCACGTAGGTGCCGATGCCGCCGTTCCACAGCAGGTCTACCGGCATTCTCAGGATGGCTCGGATCACTTCCTGCGGCGTCGCACTCGCGGAGCTCAGCGCCAGCATGCGCTGCGCGTCGGCCGCGAGAGTGATCGACTTCGACTGGCGCGAGTACACGCCCCCGCCCTTTGAAATCAGTTTGCGGTCGTAGTCCTCCCAGCTCGAGCGCGGCAGGGCGAAGAGCCGCGCGCGTTCGCGAAACGACGCGCGCGCATCAGGGTCCGGGTCGAGGAAGATGTTCTGATGATTGAAGGCCGCGAGGAGGCGGATGTGCTTCGACTGCAGCAGGGCGTTGCCGAAGACGTCGCCCGCCATGTCGCCGATGCCGGCGACCGTGAAATCCCGCGACTGCGTGTCGATGCCCATCTCGCGGAAGTGGCGCTTGATGCATTCCCAGCCGCCGCGCGCCGTAATGGCCATCTTCTTGTGGTCGTAACCCGCCGAGCCGCCCGACGCGAATGCATCGCTGAGCCAGAATCCGTAATCGGCCGAGAGTTGATTCGCGATGTCCGAGAACGTGGCCGTGCCCTTGTCGGCCGCGACCACCAGGTACGGATCGTCGCCGTCGCGGCGGACGGTCGCGGCCGGCGGCACGATGCGATCGCGCACGATGTTGTCCGTAAGGTCAAGGAGCCCCCGGATGAAGGTCTGGTAGCAGGCAACGACCTCGCGCTGGATCTCCTCGCGCCCCGCGGCTGGCAGGCGCTTCGGCACGAAGCCGCCCTTCGCGCCCACCGGGACGATCAGCGTGTTCTTGACGTTCTGCGCCTTCATCAGGCCCAGGACCTCGGTGCGGAAATCCTCGCGCCGGTCCGACCAGCGGATGCCGCCGCGCGCGACGCGCCCCATGCGCAGATGCACGCCTTCGACACGCGGGGAGTACACGAAGATCTCGAACATCGGCCGCGGCAGCGGCAGCTCCGGCACCTTGCCAGGATCGAGCTTGAAGGAGAGGTACGGCTTCGGCTCGCCGCCGGCCGTCTTCTGGTAGAAATTCGTCCTGAGCGTCGCGCCGATGACGGCGCGAAAGGCGCGCAGGATCCGGTCCTCATCGAGCCGTGCCACGCGTTCGATTCCGGTATTGAACGCCTTGTTGAGCCTGGCAACGGCGCTCGAGCGTTTGCGTACATCGAGGCCGGGATCGAGCTGGGCGGCGTGGAGCTGCGCGAGAATCGCACCGAGCTTTGCGTTGTTCGCCAGCACCTGCTCGATGTAGGCCTGGCTGTAGGGGATGCCGGTCTGCACGATGTAGCGGCAATAGGCGCGCAGCACCATCGTCTGGCGCCAGTCGAGGCCGGCGGCGAGCACCAGGCGGTTGAAGCCGTCGTTCTCGGCGCGGCCGAACCAGACGCTCGTGAAAGTGTCGAGGAGCCGCGAGCGCACGCCGTCGACGGCGACCGGCGTGCCTGCGCGGTGTTCGAGCATGAAGTCCTGGATCCACACGACCTGATCTGCGGTAAGCCGCAGCTCGTAGGGCTGCTCGCTGATGACCTTGAGGCCCATGTTTTCCATGATGGGCAGAACGTCGGAAATCGAAATCGGCTGCCCGCGCCGATAGAGCTTGAGGTGCAGTTGTGCAGGCTGATCGAGCGCGGATCGACAGATCCCGGTCTTCAGCCCCGTCGGTTCCTCATCGAGCGCCTCGAGAATCTCAACGTCGGCCAGCGCATCGGCGGCCGAGACGCCGGCCTGATAGGCCGGCGGAAAGGCGCGTTCGAAACGGCGCATGAGCGCGAGGCAGCGGGCTTCGTCATGGCGTGCCGCGAGCGCCTCACGAAACGAGTCCGACCAGGTGCGCACGGCGCGCGCCATGAGTCTCTCGATCTCGGCGAGATCCGCCTTGTGCGGGTCGTCCGGATCGGTGCGTACCAGAAGGTGGGCGCGCGCGAGCACCGAGTCCGACAGCTGCACCTGCGTTTCGATCGCCTTGCCGTGCAAGGAGTGCAGCGCGATCGCTTCGATGCGCTCGCGCACCTCCGTGTTGTAGCGATCGCGCGGCACGTAGACGAAGCAGGAGTAGAAGCGGCGGAACGGATCGCGCCGCACGAACAGCCGCAGCTCCTGGCGCTCATACAGATTGACGATGCCGCGCACCACCGTGATGAGCTCGGCGACGCTCGCCTGGAACAGCTCGTCGCGCGGGAATGTTTCCAGGACGTGCAGTACGGCCTTCGCGTCGTGGCTCTGTGGCGCAAGGCCGAACTGTCCGAACACCTGGGTCACCTTGCGGCGCAGAACCGGTATCTCGCTCGGGCTGTCGCTGTAGGCGCTCGAGGTCCACAGGCCCAGGAAGCGGTGCTCGCCGCTCACGGCGCCGCGACGGTCGAACGTCTTGAGGCTCACGTAGTCCAGATAAGTGGCGCGATGCACGGTAGCGACGGAATTCGCCTTGGTAATAACGAGCATTTCGCGCTCGCGCGCGCGCCTGCGGATCTCGCCAGTCAGCCGGGTCGGGCGCGGACGCGCATTGCCAGCCCGGCGCGCGCTCAGAATGCCGAGGCCGCTCGCAATGTCCGGCTTCAGGAGGTCGTGCCCGCGGCCGCGCTCGAGCGTGTAATGGCGGTAGCCGAGCAATGTGAAGTGATTGGCCTCCATCCATTCGATCAGGGCCCGCGCCTCCTGCACATCGCTATCCGGCAGCGGTGGCGGAGACTTTCCCAGGCTGACCGCGAGTTCGCGCAGCCGGCGGCGCATCGGCTGCCAGTCGGCGACGGCGACGCTCACGTCGTCGAGCGTCGAGCGCAGCCGCCGGGCGATGCGTTCGAGTCGTGCCGGATCGATCTCGCGATCGATCTCGATGAGCTGCCAGGACTCGGCGCGCGATCCGCGCTCGCTTGCCGGCCGTAGCGCGGTCAGATGTCCATGGCCGTCGCGCTCGACGTTCATCACCGGATGCACGATCAGGTGCACCGCGCAGCCTTCCTCCTTGAAGACGATCCCCAGGGAATCGACCAGAAAGGGCATGTCGTCCGCAATGACCGCGACGATCGTATGACGCGACGTCCAGCCATCGGTCGCCGCGTCCGGATTGAAGATCCGGATGAGCGGCGCGCCACGCCTGCGCCGCGCGCCGATAGCGAGATGTGCGAGAGCGGCCGCTGCGAGATTGTCGAGAGAGCGCTCGCGCAGGTCCTCCTCCGCGACCCCGTGGTAATAGGCGCGGATGAATTGCGCCGCGAGCGGCGCGCGCATCGCCGTTTTGCGGCGACTCGCGTGCTTGACGATGCGCTCGATCAGCGCGAGGCGTGTGGCGGGGACTTTGCCGAGCATGGCCCTGGGTCTTGTCCTCAGTCGGGTTGTTGCAGATCCTTGATGACCGCGGCGAGGAAGCGCGCGGCTTCGCCGCCGGCGACCGAGCGGTGGTCGAATGTGAGCGAGAGCGGCATGCGCAGATGCGCTTCGATGCGTCCCATCACCGCGACCACGTCATGCTTGAGGCTGCCGGCGCCGAGAATCGCGACCGCTGGCGGTACGACGAGTGGTGTCGCGTAGCGGCCCGCGATCGTGCCGAAATTAGACAGCATGATGGTGAAATCCTTGAGTTCCTCCGGCGCGAGGCTGCGCGCCTCGGCTCCCGCCTTGAGCCGTGCCACTTCCCTGCGCAGCTCCCCTGGCGAGCGATTGGCGACATCGCGCACGACCGGGACGATCAGCCCTTCGGCCGTATCCACCGCGATCGCCACGTCGACGCGCGCCAGAATCCTGCGGCTCTGCGAATCTGCTTCGTACCAGGCATTGAGGCCGGGCTCCGCCTTGCAACCGGCCGCGACGGCGCGTAGCAGCCGCACCGTGTAGTCGCCCTTGCGGAGCCACTCGTTGAGATCCGCGTCATCGAACAGCGTGCAGGAGGCAACCTGATCGCGTGACAGTGACATGACCTGCGCCATTGCGCGGCGCGTGCCGCGCAGTCGTTCCGCGTCGCCCGCGAGAGGCGCGGCTGCGCCCGTACGTGCGGCGGGCATGGTCCCTGGCGGGCGCGCAATTTGCAGCTGGCTTGCGCTCATGACGTCGTCGATGGTTATCAGTCCGCCGCGCCCGCTGCCCGGCACCTGTGCGATATCGACGGCCAGTCGACGGGCCAGTGCGCGCGCCGCGGGCGCCGCACGCACGCGCTCCCCGATGGCGGCGCCCGGGCCTCCCGCCACGGCATGCTCGACGAGTTCCTCCTCGCTGCTGGGCATGTTGCCAACGACGGTACCGGAGTCGCCCGTGACTCTTGCCCTCGGACTGGGCGCCGCGGCCGTCTTGGCGGCCGCAGCAGGCCCCTCGATGTCGAAATCGACGAGCGGCTTTCCGGTTTCGAGCGTTGTGCCCGCGGGCGCATGCAATGCGCGGATAACACCGGTGTAGGGTGAGGGCACTTCAACGACTGCTTTTGCGGTCTCCACCGAAACCATCGGCTGGTCGACCGTCACCCGGTCACCGACCTTGACGTGCCAGGCCACGATTTCAGCCTCGGCGAGACCTTCGCCGAGATCCGGGAGATTGAACGTGGTCATGCAGCGGTCCCTTTGGCCTTGTTCTTCGCCGAGCTTCAGTCAGCGAACGTCTCGTGCACGGCGTCCATGATACGCGCAACGCTCGGGATGTATTCGTACTCCAGGCGCGAGAGCGGTATCACGGTGTCGTAGCCGGTAACGCGTCGGATTGGCGCCTGCAGATCGTAGAGCGCCTTCTCCGCGACAATTGCCGCGATCTCGGCGCCGACGCCGCAGTTGCGCGCGGCTTCGTGTACAACCACCAGTCGCCCGGTCTTCGCCACCGACTCGAGAATCGTGTCGGCATCGATCGGACTGATGGTGGCAAGATCGATCACCTCCGCGCTGATGTCTTCCTTCTGCAGCTCATCGGCAGCGCGCATCGTCTCGAACGTCATTGCGCCCCAGGTGACCAGGGTCACGTCGGCTCCTGCGCGCAGCACGTAGCAGACGTCGAGCGGCAGCGCCTGACCGTCGTCGGCCACTTCCTGGCGCACCAGCCGATAGAGACGCACGGGCTCGATGAAGATGACGGGGTCGGGTTCGCGAATCGATGCCAGCAGCAGTCCATAGGCGCGCGCCGGCGAGGACGGGCATACAACTCTCAGGCCAGGAGTATGCGCGAACAGCGCTTCGAGACTCTCGGAGTGATGCTCCGGTGCGTGGATGCCGCCGCCATGCGGTGTGCGGATGACGACAGGACAGGTGAGCCGTCCGCGTGTACGGTTACGCATGCGCGACAGGTGATTGGCGATCTGATCTATCGCTGGATGGATGAAGCCCATGAACTGGATCTCGGCAATCGGTTTCAGGCCCTGCGCCGCCATGCCGACCGTCATGCCCGCGATCATGCCCTCGGCGAGCGGTGTGTCCTGCACGCGGTCCTTGCCGAATTTTTCCTGCAACCCCTGGGTCGCGCGAAACACGCCGCCGTTGACGCCGACGTCTTCGCCGAGGACCACGACCGTCGGGTCGTGCGCCATCTCCCAGGCGTGCGCCAGGGTGATGGCTTCGATCATGGTTACCTTCGACATGCGTTCGGGATGCGGACTCAGTGCGCGCCGCCATGCGCGGAGCCATAGCGGCGCGCCTCATCGCGCTGCTCCTTGAGCCTTGCGGGCATGCGCGCGAAGAGATAGTCGAACATCGATTCGACCGCGGGCTTCGCCGTGTTGAGATACTTCTCGACGGCCTCATCGACCTGCCGGCCGCAATCCTCCTTGAGATTGACTTCCTGCCCCTCGCTCCAGGCGCTCGTGTCCATGAGATATTTCCTCAGGCGCAGCAGGGGCTCGACCTTCCAGGCGTCCTTCACTTCGCTCGCCTCGCGATAACGGCTGGCGTCGTCGGCCGTCGTGTGATCGGACAGCCGGTAGGTGATGGCCTCGATGAGCGTCGGACCTTCGCCGGCACGCGCCTTGGCGAGTGACTGCGACACGATGTCGCGTACCGCGATCGCGTCATTGCCGTCGGCCTGCACGCCGGGAATGCCAGCGGCGATCGCCTTTTGCGCGAGCGTGGCGGTCGCCGTCTGTTCCGAGATAGGCACGGAGATCGCCCACTGGTTGTTGACCACGACGATCACGAGTGGCAGCTGGCGTGCGCCAGCAAGATTGAGCGCCTCGTAGAATGCGCCCTCCGAAGTGCCGCCGTCGCCGATGAAGGTGAGCGCGCAGCGCGGCTCCTTGCGGATCTTGAATGCCATGGCGGCTCCTGCCGCATGCAGTGTCTGTGTCGCGATCGGCACGCACCACGCGAAATCGTGCGTCGACTTCTCGAATTTGTTGCCGCGCTCATCGCCGCCCCAGTAGAGCAGCACGTCGGACATCGCCACGCCGCGCCAGAACTGCGCGCCGTATTCACGGTACACGGGAACCAGGACGTCCTCCGCGCGCAACGCTGCGCCGGCGCCGACGTGCGTTGCCTCGTGACCGAGGCACGAGGCGTAGGTGCCGAGCTTGCCGGTGCGCTGCAGATTGACGGCCTTGGTGTCGAACGTCCGCACCAGGGTCATAAGGCGGTACATGCGCTCGAGCTCGCGCGCATCGCGGGCGAACTCGGGAAGCACGCCTACCACCTTGCCGCCAGGATCGAGAATCTGGTGGTAGCTGATTTCGAATTCTGCGACGGTTCGCACCAGGCATTCCTGTCGTTCGTATTCGAGTCGGGGGCGTGCGCGCTCGGCCCCAACGTGGCAGCGCCGCCTGCTGACGGCGGCGCCGGGAAAATGCGCGCGCGATTATACATGACGCGTCGCCGCGCCCCGGCAGGGCAGTCGACCGACTGGTGCGCTGCAAAATCCGCTCTAAGGCGCAGCTCGTCAAACGCCGCGCTACACCCAATCCTATAATGCGCCCATTCGAAAACACCGGCCGGCGCTCAAGAGAGCCGGACCATCGACACAGAGCCGCAGCATGAGCACCGCGAAACGCTCCCCTGATAGTCCGAGGGATGACAATCCGATGGGGACGGATGGCTTCGAGTTCGTGGAGTACACCGCTCCCGATCCGGAACTGCTGCGGAGCCTGTTCGAACGCATGGGCTTCGCTGTGGTTGCCCGTCACCGCAGCAAGAACGTGACGCTGCACCGTCAGGGCGGCGTCAATTTCATCATCAACGCCGAGCCCGACAGCTTCGCGCAGAAATTCGCGCGCTCGCACGGCCCGTCCGTGTGCGCCATGGCATTTCGCGTGAGGGACGCCGCGGCGGCGCTCAAGCGCGCGATCTCGCACGGGGCGAAACCCGTGGCGACCGCGGTCGGTCCGATGGAGCTCAACATTCCCGCGATCGAGGGCATCGGCGGCAGCCTCATCTATCTCGTCGATCGGTACGGCGATCAGAACATCTACGACGTCGACTTCCGCTACACGGCGGCTGCAAAAGACTCGGCTATCGCAGGCCTGACCGAGATCGATCACCTCACGCACAACGTGCGCCGCGGCAACATGAACCTGTGGGCGGGCTTCTATGAGCGCCTCTTCAATTTCCGCGAGATCCGTTACTTCGACATCGAAGGACGCAAGACGGGCCTGCTGAGCCGCGCCATGACCAGTCCCTGCGGCAAGATTCGCATCCCGATCAACGAATCGCAGGACGACAAGTCGCAGATCGAGGAATACCTGAAGCTCTACCACGGCGAAGGCATCCAGCACATCGCGCTAGCAACGCGCGACATCCTGAAGAGTGTCGATGTCCTCAGGGCGCGCGGAGTCGAGTTCCAGGACACGCCTGACTCTTACTATGAGGGCGTCGCGCAGCGTGTCATCGGGCACAAGGAAGATCTCGCCGCGCTCAAGTCGCGGCGCATCCTGATCGACGGCAATCCGTCGAAGGGCGAGGGCGTGCTGCTGCAGATCTTCACGCAGACGGTGATCGGGCCGATTTTCTTCGAGATCATCCAGAGGAAGGGCAACGAGGGATTCGGCGAAGGCAACTTCAAGGCGCTGTTCGAATCGATCGAGCTCGACCAGGAACGCCGCGGCGTGCTCTAGCGATTGCGGCGAGGCGGTGCGGGGGAGCCTCTTCGCGCTCATGGCGCAAACGCGCATAAGAAATTCCGGCGGCGACCGCTCGGAATTTCTTGCGAACCTCCCCGACCAACGCTGCGCTGATCCACGACGACGCGCGCTTCGGGGAGCCAGACACCGGGGGTGTCTGGCAAGTCCGGTCTTGCGATGTTCGCGGGCACGCCGCCCAACCCACGCAATGGCTTGACGCTGGAGCCGGACGCAGCCACGGCACCCCCGGTGTCTGGCTCCCCGAAGGCCCAAAGCGAACAGCGCCTGGCAGTCACGGGCGGTGGGGGCGGGCGAGGTACTCGCGGCTCTGCATTTCGTTCAGACGGCTCACGGTGCGCCGGAACTCGAGTTGCAGGCGCGCT
>Ga0326726_10006693_pt1 | contig 10369 bp, 9 predicted proteins | sample MHFenrmetagenome_2_FD_207603 | JGI IMG/M metagenome (GOLD analysis project Ga0326726, IMG submission 207603) | Lab enriched peat soil microbial communities from Michigan Hollow, Ithaca, NY, United States - MHF15MN | ecosystem: Environmental > Terrestrial > Soil > Wetlands > Peat | place: USA... | reverse complement strand
TTTTCCATCAAAAAATATTTTACCCTGGAACGAATCGAGAACTCCAGAAAAGACTCTTAAAAGAGTTGATTTCCCAGCTCCATTGGCCCCTAATACACAAGCGAGCTCGCCTTGATGAACCTCTAAATTGATATTTCTTAATATTTCGACTCGGCCGTAACCGGCAGAAAGATCATTCACCTTGAGAATGATTGTGTTCGACAGCACCATCTCTCTATAACTGTTTCTCCCCAAGGTAGGCCTCGATCACCTTTCGGTCAGTGGCAATCTCCCCGGGATTTCCCTCTGCAATTTTCTGTCCGTAAACAATCACAACTATTTCTTCTGCAATATTCATCACTAACTTCATGTTATGCTCAACCAGTAAAATCGTAATTCCTTTCTTCTGGATGGTCGTAAGAATACCAGCAAAATGTTCAACTTCGGCGTCGTTCAATCCTGATGCTGGTTCGTCCAGCAATAACAGGTCTGGCCCGGCCATCAATGAACGAGCTAATTCCAGTAACCGTTGCTTACCGAAGGGTAATGAAGAAGGGGAAACCTCAGCCTCTGCTTCTAATCCAAAGAATTTCAGCATTTCCCAAGCAGATTCCTTTACCTCTGCTTCTTGATTTAGCATCCTTGACCTCGAAAACAAAGCACCCGAAATGCTTGGTTTCAATCTTTGGTGCGCACCTAACATCACATTATCAAAAACCGTTGCATTATTCACCGTGAATAATTTAACCAATTGGAAAGTTCTGGAAATACCTAATAAGGCGATTTTGTCAGGCTTCAACCCCACTAAGTCCTGTCCTCGAAAATAGGTGTGGCCACTATCCGGTTGAAGCAAACCACTGATGATGTTTAAAAGTGTTGTCTTCCCAGCTCCATTCGGCCCAATTAGAGCCTTGAGCTGCCCCTGCTTAATGCTAAAACTTGCCCGAAGCAAAGCAGTCAGTCCAGAGAATGTTTTGGTGACATCAACGATATTTAATAGATATCCATCAGCTTGAGATTTTTTTTGTGAATGTTTCGTAACCATACAAAACCACACGCGAAACGTTCGTGATACAATCACCACTTCCAATGGGCAAATCTGATATTCTGAAATTGGTTCTTCATAGCAATCAAAATACGAAATAAGCCTCCTGGTACAAACACCAATACGAAAATCAGAATGAGACCCTCTAACAGTAACTCATAATCATGAAATCGATAGGTTAGCTCGGGAAGGAGTTTAAGGAATATGGCTCCAACGGCAGGCCCATAGATCGTTCCTGCCCCTCCTAAATAGACCATGACAAGGATACGAATTGAGGTAAAAAAGCTAAAGTCGTCGGGTGATATAAATCCCATATAATGAGCAAGAAGAGAACCAGCCACGGAGGCATATAAGCTTGAAAGGACAAAGATATGAAGTTTATATTTGGGACAATCCACTCCGAAGGTGCTGGCAGCCGTCTCATCGCTATTGATCGCAATCAATGTCCTGCCTAAAGGAGATTTTAAGATGGCCAGGCAACTTCCCACAATAAGGAGAACGAAGGCCCACACCACATAGTAATATTGTGAATAGGTTTTAAAAGTTAAATTTAACGTGCTGAAGGAGGGGATATCGCGGAGCCCCGTAGCACCCCCTGTTAACCATTGAAAACCAACAATCAGTGTATAGATCACCACATTCAAACCAAGTGTGGCCATTGCGAGAAAATAGCCTTTGAGTGCCAACACGGACCGCCCTGTCACCCATGCCACGATGCCTGAAATCAATAGTCCAATCCCAAGAGCAATGGGGGGAGAGATATGATAGGTTGCAGAGAGGATACCGGAGGTGTATGCGCCGATAGCAAAAAACCCTGCATGTCCTAAGGAGATCTGCCCAGTCACCCCAACTAATAAATCGAGACTGGTGGCAAGAATAACATAGATTCCCACAATGATAAGTAATGGGATATGATAGGGATACACTTTCCCTAACGTAAGAGGATAGATCGCGATAAACAGAATGATCAACAACCACGATAAGTTTTTTATCGCCTTCATATGCCCGCTTTTTTGAGTGCTCCGAAAATACCTTGAGGTCTGGTCAGCAATGCTACGATCAGCACGGTAAAAACAATTGCGTCAGAAAACTGAGAAGAGACTAAGCCAATACTATAGGCTTCAATCACCCCGAGAACAAATCCACCGATCACGGTCCCCAAGACACTATAGCCGCCTATTGACATAGCGATAAATCCTTTTAGCATGGGCATCGTCCCGCTCGCATATTGAGTAAATAAGAGTGGCGCCACAACCATACCCGCTAAGGCACCCAGACCAGATCCCCAAGCCCATGCGAGTATATTCATTTTCCAAACACTAATACCCACTAAGTTAGCAGCCAAACGATTTTCCGCACAAGCTCTCATAGCAATTCCAATTAATGTCTTGTTAAAGAAAAACCAAATGATGACCAAGACCAACACAGTCGCTCCGATAATCCAAACCACCTGAATGGAAAGGCAGGCACCAAGTATCCATAAAGGTTCACCCTTCGAAAAAGGAGGCAAAGCATGAGCCTCCCTCCCCCAAGCCAAAAGTGCAACTCCCATTAAAGTAAGCGAAATGCCCACGGTCATGACAATGATTGTGCCTTCTGAAGAGCTACTAACTGGCCTAATAAACGCCCTCTCTATCACCGCTCCCATAATGCTTGTGATGAGAATGGTTAGCAAAAAAGCAATGGGGGTGGATAACCCCAAGGAAGTTAGCCACGTAATCATCAGTGCTCCAAATACAAAAAACTCACCTTGCGCAAAACAGACAACGTGAGAGACATTATAGACGATGACGAGACTCACTGCGAGTAAGGCATAAATGCTACCCATGGTGAGTCCGCTAAACAAAAATTGAACGAGAAGTGAGAAGTTAATCATACGCATGCACCCCGCTCATCCAAGCTGGAGTCATATCAGACGATTACTTTCGAAACCGTAGTTTTTTCGGATTCACTAGATCATGAGGTAACGCCGCGGGGGGCTTAAAGGTAATGCTGATCTGGCGTAGGCCACGCCACACTCCCTCGCCAACCTCTTATAGGAAGCCCGATTAACGTAACCCCCCGCACCCCGTGTAGAAACACGGGCTTTCCTTGAGGTATATATTTTGATGCACCCCACATCCTTGTTCTGCCCACTCCGCTCCGCGGAGCGAGGCCGGGAATGAACAGGGCTTTATGTGTTCCGGGGTAAATAATCGACCTAAATCACTCTTACGCCAAATCAGTTACTTCAGTAATTGCCACTTTCCATTCTTAATTGTATAGTTAGTCAAATTTTCAATACCGAGGCCAGAGTGGTCGGTTGGAGAAAAATTATATACTCCTGCAATCCCTATGTAATTCCTAATTTTTTCTATAGCATCCCGCACTTTCTTTCTATCAGCTGAGCCCACTACCCGTAATGCCTCTGCAATCAGATTAACACAATCAGCTCCTTCAGCTGAGTAAGGAGTGGCTGGTTCGCCATAACGAGCTAAGTGTCTTTCATTAAATTGTGTTACGACTTTTTTAACTGGATCACTATCAGGAATAGAGTCAATGACGACAATTTTTCCTGATGGCACAACGATCGTGATCGGTATGTCGGAGGCCATTTTCAAAAAGCCAGGATTCGCATTCCCTTGAGTAACAAAGAGGGGTATATTCATCCTCAATTGGGCCATATTTCGCGCAACCAAAGCAGCGGGCTCCCCTGTACTAAATGAAAATACCGCATTTGGGTTCAATGTCCTTAGTTTAGATAATTGAGTTGTTACGTCAGGAGATTTAACATCAAATTTTTCCTCACCAATCCAGGTAAGACCCATTTTGCTAGCAATCTGTTTCCCTAATAAAGTCCCCAATTCACCTAAGGAACCAAGCTGTTGAAGTGAGGCGATCTTAGTCATATTGTTTTTCTTGAAATATCCAAAAGCGGTTTCGATTGCGAAATCTGATCGGTATGCAATATTAAAAGTATATGGCTCTTTTTCAAGATTGATCACATAACCTGACACCAGGATTGCAGGAACTTCGAATTTGTTACACAAGGAAGAAACAGGGCCCGTAATAGGTACGCTTGCCGTACCCGTTACAGCAACGACCATATCCTGTGAAATCAATCTTTGTGCTATCGTCATTCCTATTTCAGGGGAGGACTTATCATCATAGACAATTAATTTCAAAGGATGACCATCAACGCCCCCAGCTTCGTTAATCATATCTACTTTCAATTCTGCCGCCTTTTTTCTGTATTCCCCAATCCAAGACAAGTACCCGGTCAAAGGGAGACATGCCCCAATTTTATAAGGTTCTTTTTGAAGCCCCTGCGACATGCACTCGTTGTTATGAGTCACAATAGAGATCATAAGCAATGCCAAGACGAAAATTAATATTCTTTTCATAATTGATTACCTCCTTTCTTGCTCGAGTCTCCTATGTTCTGATATTTGTTGCTTGGGTTTACCTTAAAATTTTTTATTAATATTCACCACCTCCTCACATAATGGATCTGCTAGAATTACTTGCCAGTTGCTTTTATCAGTTTATTCTCAACTAGTGTCTCTTCGGGGATGGAGGAAAGCCTTCGCCTTCAAGGCGAAACAAAACACCTGAGCACCTTTGCCTTTCTTCCGTTTCGTACCCAAGGTTATCAATGGAACGATAGCCCGCCATCGTGAACAATCATCTGGCCCGTGATGAATGCGCTGTCATCGGTAGCCAGAAAGAGTGCGGTGCCTATTAAGTCTTCTGGAACCCCCGCTCTCTTAATGCTTCGCGCTTGGACTTGTATATCCTCAAGAGGTGGCAAGGGTAGCGCCTTGTTACGATCCACCCGCTCCCCGCCTTCGGAATGCGTATAGCCTGGTGCTATTGTGTTCACGTTGATCTTGAAATCTCCCAATTCTCGAGCCATACAGCGGGTCAAGGCCATGATGGCACCCTTTGAAGCAACGTAATGCGGCATACCCGGGACCCCCTCGATTATAGAAGAAGAGGAAATGTTGATGATCTTCCCACCTTTCTCCTTCATGTATGGAAACACAGCCTTGATACAGTGGAAAGCCCCGCTTGTATTGATCTCCATTACCCGCTTAAACTCCTCACTCGTGACCTCGGTAAAAGGCTTTAAAATAATGTTGCCGAACACGGCGGCATTATTGATGAGGATGTCTATCGCGCCGAAGCGATCAAAAGCTGCCTTTACTATGGCTTGGCACTCCGCCTCCTTGCCAACGTCAGCTTTTATAAAGATCGCCTCACCACCCTCTTTTTCGACTCGCTTTACTGTATTCTCACCATTCACAATGTCTGAGATAACAATTTTTGCGCCTTCCTTAGCAAAGCCAACCGCATATGCAGCTCCTATTCCCTGGGCCGCTCCGGTGATTATTGCTACTTTCCCTTTTAGTCTCATACTCTTCTCCTTTCTTCAAGTAAAATTGTGATACTTGCAACCCCATTAACCTTAGGGTAACCATAAACATAAACTCTCGAAGGGCCAAAATCTCCGTTACTTCCAGAGCAGCTCGGCTGCCTTGTCCAGTCCGAGAGACTTTAGCTTTTTTTCTGTAGGTACTCCTTCAGGAGTCCAATTTCTGACCTGATAGTACTCGCTAAGCATCTTATTTAAATCTTCTCTGCTGATATAATGTCCCTTGGAGTTTCCCCCTTTCAGCGGTTCGGTAAGGATCCTTTCTGGGAAGGTGTCATCATCTCTGGTAAATCCTGCAAGTAGATTAAAAACTCTAGCCAAGTTGTTGACCCTTTCTCCAACGGCCTCAACCTCTGCGGGTGTAAACCTTAGGCCGGTAAGGGACGTCATCAAGTCAGCAGTGTTCTGGATCGCAAAGTGCGGGAAAGCTATATCCAGCATAAAGGCGCACATGGTGGTGCAGTGGTAACACAGCTAACATCCTGGTTCCACTTGGTCAGCTTCCCCTTCCCCTCAATGGCAAAGCGATCCACTGCATAGGGCACTGGTACGCCAAATATCTCCTGGTAAGCATAGCCCCGGTTATGGTCTGCACCAGTAAAGGAGGTGGCGTAGTTCAGCCCTTGGGCCTTGGCGCCACGCACATCGTAGCCAGGCAGCTCCAGGCCCTTGATGTGCATGGCATATCTTTCAGAACCTTTTCCTATCTTAGTAGCCGCAGCTTTCACACCATCTGCCAAAATATCCCCCAACCCACGCCTGTAGGCAATTTTTGACAAAAGCTCCATCATGGCTTCATCGTTGCCGAATTTGAGTTCTACACCTTCCGTATCTTCTGTCGTGAGAATACCCCGCTCAAAAAGCTCCATGGCAAATCCTACAGCTCCTCCAGCAGACATGGTATCGAGGCCCAGTTCGTCACAAAGCCGGTCCGCTGCTATTACAGCATCGAAGTTCCCTACACCGGTCAGTCCTCCCAAGGAATAGATGGACTCAAATTCTGGGCCTTCGGTAAGAGCGCCAGCATACTTACCTTCCCTCGCCAGCCTGATCTGGCCACATCCTACCGGGCAGTTGTAACATCTTTCTTTGCCGATCTTCCTGGAAGCAACAACATCTTCGCCAAGGGTTTCAACCGGGGCCCACTCTCCCGTAGCTGACCAGTTTTTTGTGGGGAAAATCCCCAGTTCACACATCCAACTCACTCCATTACCTGTTCCCGTATGCGAGAAGGCGGGATAGAGAACTGGGCTTTCCTTCATGGCCTTGTTCATGGCTGATCGAGCATCCTTGAATGCCTGCTCGTCGGCAACGGGAACTTCCTGGCTGCCTCTGACAGCAATAGCCTTGAGGTTCTTGGACCCCATAACTGCCCCGAGACCTTTCCGCCCTACAGCTCGGCGCTCGTTGATGATACAGGCTATCTTGCTTAAGTTCTCCCCCGCTGGGCCAATGCAGACAACACGAATGTTTTGGTCTCTCAATTCATCTTTTACTATCTGTTGGCAATCGAAAGTTTTGGTCCCCCAGATTGTCTCCGCAGACCGGAAGCTCACCTTTCCATCATTGATCCAGAAGTAAACAGGCTTATCAGACCTGCCTTCGATAATAAGGGCATCGTAGCCAGTAAATTTCAGCTCTACTGGAAAGTAGCCACCGGATAAGGCCATCCCCACGGCTCCCGTGAGGGGCGACTTGGCCGTCACAGCCATTCTGCTGGCACAGGGGACAGCGGTGCCGGTAAAGGGTCCCCCAGCAAAAGTGAGTTTGTTTTCCGGTCCTAAGGGGTCCGCAGTTGGGGAAACCTCGTCAAAAAGAATCTTCACACCGAAACCTGCTCCGCCAATAAAATCGCGAGCAAATTTTTCAGGAGTGCTCTCCTCAGTAAAAGTTTTATTCGTTAGGTTTACCCTTAAAATCTTTCCCATGTATCCGCCTTTTAACATAAGTTACCCTCCTTTCACTTTTTTCAATGATTGATTCAAACCCATAACTTGAATTTTTCTGCCAACATGGCGTCTTCTATCGTACACCGGCAAAGAAAAGTATCTCGCAGAATTTTCAAAAATAATCGGCGATTTAGTCCAAGAGTTTCAGAATCCCTAAATGGGTTAGGGCAGATTTCAGTCTTTTCATTCATGCCCGGCTCAGCACCGGGAAGCCCATTGCAACAGGAAACCATAAGGTCGGGTCTTACGTATAATGCCCATAATACCTTGTGGTGCCAGTAGCATGATACCGACCAATATTACGCCCTGGATGATGAGACTGATTTCGGCGTACCTGGCTAGTATGAAGTACATAAAGACAACGATAATCGTTCCAATAATCGGCCCTTCTTCAGTCCCTTCCCCCCCGATGACGGTAGCGAGCATAATTGTGATTAGCCACCGCACGCTGAAGGCACTGGCTGGCTCGATATAGCCCTGGTAAATGTATGAGATTGTTCCAGCCATACCGGTTACGAAGGCGGCAATGACAAAAGAGTACAACTTTAATTTGAAAACATTTACCCCACAGCTTGCAGCAGTGCCCTCGCTATCACGGATAGCAGCAAGCCCCCGGCCCAGTTTTGAACGCAAGATATATCGCATCAGGAAAATGGATGCAATCCCAATGGCCAAAGCAAACCAATAAATCTGCGACTGAGAAATTTCAGCCACACCCTTCACCGTATAGCCTGCACCCCTGCCATGTATCGCCCCTCCAACAGGCTTCCAAAGCAAAAACACAAACCTCAATATTTCAGGTACAACGAGTGTTCCAATAGCGAAATAGATACCTTTCAGCCTAAAGACAGGAATAGATATGAGCATAGCAAAAAGTGCCGCTACTATACTTCCAAATATTATTCCGACATAATAAGGCAAACCAACCCAAGTCACCACTGCCAGGGTGTACCCTCCCAGCCCAACAAAAGCCGCCGGGCACAGGGACACCAGACCACTGTAACCAGCAAGCAAATTCCACATATTTGCCATTGCAAGGTAGGTAAAGAAGAGAAAGGTGTAAAGGAACCAAACGCGAGGCACTCCTATGATCGGAAGCAGTGCCAGCACGACGATGACCGCTATTGACGGTATTAATCCCGCTCGCAGTCGAGGAATGGTGGCTTTCATATTCCTCCTAACGGCCAAAGATACCTCGTGGTATCAATGCCAATACTACAAGCACCATAGTGTACGCAACAAGCATCTGGGCGGCAAGACCAAAGAAATGTCCACCAACCGTTTGGGCTAAGCCAAAGACGATCCCCCCTACAAATGTCCCCGCGATGCTACCCAAACCTCCTAATACGACAACACCGAGGGCAATGATAAGGAAAGGCATCCCCGATACTGGCGTAAAGGGAAAAGTCAAACCGAGGAACACGCCGCCTATAGCCGCTATTGCCATCGAGATGGCGAAGGTGAATGCATATACTCGGTCAGTATTTATCCCCATGAGATGAGCCGCCTTCCTGTCTTGGGCCGCTGCCCTTATCGCCATGCCTAAATATGTTCTCCTGAGGAATTCACGGAGCAAAACCATGACCACTATGGCCGCGAGAAAATCCAGAAGATACACAAGTGGAAAACGAACAGATCCAAGACTAAGACTTTTAAGGGCGTAAGGTGTTGTCAAACCTCTGGACATGGGGCTCCAGACTTTGAGGAATATGTTTTCAAGAATGATCGAAAGCCCGAAAGCGATGATTAAAACAGCGTCCATCGATATCCTAAAAGCTCGGTTCAGGAGATATTTTTGAATAGCGAAGCCGATCCCGAACAGCACAGGCATACCGATGAGTAAACTTAGGATAGGGTCTATCCCGAACACGGTCATCGCAGTATAACCGAAGTAGCTCCCCAGAATGACAAGGTCTCCGTGAGCGATATTGATCTCTCTCACGACTCCGAAAACCAATGAGAGCCCCAGAGCCACTACGGCATATAATCCTCCGAGGAGAATCCCCATGACGATTGGTGTAGCTAATCCATCGAATATGGTCATCTATCCCCATCCTGATCAGATTCAAGCGCCGAAGTAAGCTTTCTTAATTCTCTCCTCCTCCCGGAGTGCTGACGCGTTTCCGCTCAAGACGACCCGTCCGGATTCCATAATGTAAGCCTTGCTTGCTTCCAGAAGGCTTCGCCTTACGTTCTGTTCCACAAAAAGAATGGTGATGCCCTTTTGTCTAATCTCTCTCAAAACTTTATATAATTCATCTACAATTAAGGGGGCAAGGCCAAGAGACATCTCATCAAGAACCATCAGTTTTGGGTTGGACATCAAACTCCGGCCGATAGCCAACATCTGTTGTTGCCCACCACTCAGTGTTTTGGCCAGTTGAGCCTTCCTCTCTTTGAGGAGCGGAAATAACTGGTAAACCCTTTGGAGATTCCGCTCTCTCAGGGACCTTGCCCTCCGATTGTACGACCCTACGATCAGATTTTCTAAAACGGTCATGTCAGGGAAAACCCTTCTCCCTTCCGGTGTTTGGGAGATGCCCAGATCAACAATCTTGTAAGGTTCCAATGCGGAGATGTCCTTCTCCTCAAATTCAATACTGCCCCGAGATGGATGCACCAAGCCTGATATTGTGTCCAGCAGCGTGGATTTACCGGCGCCATTGGCCCCGACGATGGCGACAATCTCTCCAGGATTGATTGTCAATGTTACATCCCAGAGAGCTTGAAAAGTACCATGAAAGGCATCGATGCGGCTGACTTTCAGTAATATTTCTTCAAGCATTTTGGGAGCTCTTTTTCACCTTTCTTTCCGTAATGCAAAACAATATCTCATCATTGTACAGACCTTCCCAGATAGGCCTCAATGACCTTCCCGTCTTTCATCACTTCACCCGGTGAGCCTTCGGCGATTTTCGAACCCTTATCCATTACTATAATCCTATCCACTGCCTTTATCATGACTCTCATAACATGCTCGAT
>Ga0326726_10006692_pt1 | contig 10370 bp, 7 predicted proteins | sample MHFenrmetagenome_2_FD_207603 | JGI IMG/M metagenome (GOLD analysis project Ga0326726, IMG submission 207603) | Lab enriched peat soil microbial communities from Michigan Hollow, Ithaca, NY, United States - MHF15MN | ecosystem: Environmental > Terrestrial > Soil > Wetlands > Peat | place: USA... | reverse complement strand
TGGTGGATCTCGGCGGCAGCGACCGGTCCAGCGCGGCGCTCCAGGACATCACGGGCGCGCGCGACACCGCAAAGCGAGAGCTCGCGGAAAGCGTCGCCGCGCTCGAGGCGGTCCGTCTCGATTTGCTACGGCTCCACGGCGGCGCGGTCGACCTTCGGCCGATCACCACCGTCCTCGAGGCCGCGCGCGAGCTGGGCGACGAGCTCGATCGCCTGCAAAAAGCACAGCGGGAGGTCGACCAGGTCGCCCCCCCGCTGTCCATCGATCTACGGCCGCACACGCCGCTCTAGCGCCGTCACCTGCGACTCAGTCACCCGCTGTGGGCAGCGGATGCTCGGCGGTCATCTGCTTCGGCTTGCGGCCGAGGCGATACATGAACCAGTGGCGCCACTCGTCGAGGATCTCGTAACCCGTCGGGATCACGAGCAGCGTCAGGAACGTCGACGTGATCACACCGCCGATCACCGCCACCCCGAGCGGGGCGCGGAACTGCGCGCCCTCGCCGCGGCCGAGCGCCACGGGCACCATGCCGGCAATCAGCGCGAACGTCGTCATGAGAATGGGACGAAGACGAATCGCGCCGGCTTCGATCAGCGCTTCGCGGAGCCGCAGACCGCGCTCCTCCCTCGCCCACTTCGCGAAGTCGATGAGCAGAATGGCGTTCTTCGCCACGATGCCCATGAGCATGATCACGCCGATGAGGCTCATGATGTTGATCGTCATCCCCGTGATCGCGAGCGACACCATGACGCCGATCAGCGAGAGCGGCAACGACAGCATGATCGCCATTGGATCGACGAACGAACCGAACTGCACGACGAGGATCAGGTACATCAGGAGCACCGCGAGGCCGAGCGCCGAGAAGATCTGACCGAACACCTCGGCCTGCGATTCGGCGTCACCACCCACCGTGTATCGCACGCCGGCGGGGAGGCGCATCTTGTCGAGCCGCGCCATGATGTCGGCCGTCACGTCCCCCGGGGCGCGGCCCGACGTGTTGAGCTCGACGGTCACGACCGGGTCGCGGTTCAAGTGGTCGATGATTGCCGGACCCACTCCCTGGCGAATGGTCGCCACCTGGCCGAGCGGCATCATCTGCGGTACACCGTTCGCGCCGATTACCTGCATTGGAAGCTGCACCAGATCCGACGAGCGCTGGCGCGCCTCCGGCGTGAGCCGCACGGTGACCTTGCGCGACTTGCCCGTCGGATCGATCCAATAGCCTGCGTCGATCCCCGCGAACGCCGGACGCAGCGACTGCGCGACCTGACCCACAGTGAGCCCCATCGATCCGGCGACGCCGCGGTTGAGATCGATCTCGAGCTCCGGCTTCTGCCCCTTCGTCGAGAGTCCGATGTCCACCGCGCCGGGCACCTTCTCCACTTCGGCTTTCACCATGTCCGCCGCCGCCGCGAGCGCAGCCACGTCCTGCCCGCGCAGCTGGAGCTGAATCTGCTTGAAGCCGGCGTTGAAGTCGCTCGTGAAGATCGAGATCGTGGCGCCGGACATCCGCGCCGTTTCGTGACGAAGCTCTTCCGCGAGCTGTTCGATCGAGACGCGGCGCGCCGTCTTCGGCACCGTGCGAACGTAAATGTTCCCTTCGTCGACGCCGCCCGTCGCGCTGTTGCCGAGGGTCGTGTACGTGTACAACACCTCGGGGTGCGTCCGCGCGATGTTCGCGGCTTCCTCCGCCTTTAGGCGCGAGTACGCCATGTTCGAGCCTGGAGGGGTCTCGAGCGCCATGATGAACTCGGCGCGGTCGTCCTCCGGGAAGAATCCGGTGCCCACGGTACGAACCGGCGTCACCTTCTGCGGCCCGATCCCGAATACGACCAAGCCGATGACGACGGCCACCGCGCGCACGAACACATTGAGCCCGCGCTTCGTCAGCCCGAACACGATGACGACGATGCCCGCCAGCGCCACAGCCAACCCGGTGAGACCGCGACTCGGCAGGAGGAACGACGCGAAGAACGTCAGCGTGGCGATGGTCACCATCGCCGCCCGGTGGTCGAGCGCCCACGCAATGACCTTCTTGTAGTTCTTCGCCTGGAGGTTGAACCACGCGTTGAACTTGTCGAGCTGGCGCGTGATCCAGCCGCGCTGTTCCGGCGGCCGATGCGGATCGGGCCAGTACGCCGACAGCATCGGGTCGAGCGAGAACGACACGAACAACGACACGGCGACCGAGCACGCGATCGTCAGCGCGAACGGCTTGAACCACTGGCCGCCGATGCCGGGCATGAAACCGATCGGCACGAACACCGCGAGAATCGAGAACGTGGTCGCGGCGACGGCGAGCCCGATCTCGTCGGTGCCGTCGTGGGCCGCCTTGTAGTGATCTTTCCCCATCTCGACGTGGCGCACGATGTTCTCTCGAACCACGATCGCGTCGTCTATGAGAATGCCTATCGCAAGCGATAGGCCTAACAGCGACATCGTCTCGAGCTTGAAGCCCATCGCCCACACCGCGATGAAGCTGGCGAGCACCGAGATCGGCAGCGCGACGCCCGTGATGACCGTCGACCGCCACGAGTTGAGGAACAGGAAGACGACGAGCACCGTGAGGACCGCGCCGAGCAGTAGCGCCTCTTCCACGTTGCTCACGGCGTGTTCCACCCGCGTGCCCGAGTCCTTGACGAGCTCGATCTTCGTGCCCTTGGGAAGCGTGGTCTCGATCTGCACGAGGCGCGCGCGGACCTTCTCGGCCACGTCGGTCGTGCTGTAGCCGTTCGACTTCTTGACGTCGATCCCGATCGCTTCCTTGCCGTTGTAGAGCGCGAGCGTCCGTGGCTCTTCCGTCGCGTCCTTGATCGTCGCCACTTGGCCGAGCCGCGTGATGATCCCGTTGCGATCGGCGACGACGAGGTTGTCGAATTCCGCGGGGCTCTCGAGACGGCCGCGCAGACGAATCGCGCGCTCGTCGAGCGCGCCGTTCACGCGGCCCACCGGCGCCGCGAGGTTCTGCGCCTCGAGCGCCTGCACCACCTGCGCGACGCTGATGTTGGCCGCCTGCAGCTTGTGCGGATCGATCTCCACGGTGAGCTCGCGCTCCACCTTGCCGAAGATCTGCACGTCGGCCACGCCCTGAATGGCCCGCAGCTCGCGCGTGATGCCGGGATCGGCGAGACGCGTCAGCTCGGGCGGCGACAGCAGCGTCGACGAGATGGCGATCGACACGATCGGCCGGTCCGTGTTGTTGAACTTCTGGATGATCGGTTCCTTCATCTCCGTGGGGAGATCGGAGCGAATGGACGAGATGCCGTCGCGCACCTCCTGCGACGCGACGTTCATGTCCTTGCCGAAGAGAAACTCGATCATGATCATCGAGTACCCGTCGTACGCCTTGCCGATGATCCGCTTCACGCCCGTGATCGAGCCGATCTGTTCCTCGACCGGCTTGAGCACTTCACTCTCGACGACATCGGGCGACGCGCCGGGGTAGACGATGCCGACGGTGAGGAACTGCGGCGTCACGTCGGGGAACTCGTCCGTCTTGAGCTTGAACAATGCGAACGTCCCGAAGATCACCAACGTGACCATCGCCACGACGGTGATCAGCGGACGCTTGATGGCGAAATCTGAAATGATCATAGGGCCTCCGGCGCTCTGGCTTGGCCGAGCGCCGTTAGTGTTTGCGACCGGTATCTGCCGTCGCGCTCACCTTCACCGGTGTCTTCTCCGAGATGCCGCGCGCCGCGCCGAGGAGCAGCGTGTCGCCGGCCTGCACCCCGCCGCGCACTTCGACGGTCTCCGTCGCGGCGTCGCGAATTCCCAACTCCACGTCGGTCTTCTGCACGACGCCGTTCTTGAGCAGCATCACGAACGCCTTGAGTCCGCGCTCGTCCACGGCGGAGATCGGCACCACCGGCGCCGTACGAACTTCGCTCGCCGCGTGTCCGTCCGCGAACAGGCCGCCGACGAGCGCCCCATTCGTGTTCGGCAGCGAGACGATGATCCGCACCTGCCGCGTCGTCGGGTCCGCGATCGGGTTGATGCGCGCGACGTGTCCCGTGAATTTCCGGTTCGGATAGCCGTTCACGGAGAAATCCACCGGCGCGCCGATGCGGACGGCGGACAGCTGATCCGCCGGCACCGACGCCTCGAGGCGCATCGTCTCCGGGTTCACGATGGTGTACAGGGCGGCGCCCGCCGAGACGATGTCGCCCGCGCTCACCTGGCGCGCACTCACCGAGCCCGAGAAAGGCGCGGCGATCGTCGCCTTGCTGAGCTGCTTCTGCGCGTTCGCGAGCTGCGAGCGCGCGTTCGCCAACTGCGCCTCGGCCGCGGAGTACTGATTGCGCACGAGCTCGAGGTCGCGCTCGGCGATCGCGCCCGCCTTGAGGAGCGCCTCGTTCCGCTCGACCTGTCGCTTCGCCAGATCACTGGCATTTTGCGCATTCGTCACCGCGGAGCGCGCCGCCAGCTCGGCTTCGCGCAGCGCTGAATCGTCGATGTTGACCAGCGCCTGCCCCTTCGAGACGCGCTCGCCCTGCTCGGCGTGCGTTTCGAGCACCGCACCGCCGACCTCGGCGCGCACCGTCGCCTGAACTTCCGGCTCCAGATTGCCGGAAAGGGCCGGGCCGGATCGGATCTCCTGCGCCTTGACGACCGCGATGTTCTCCGGACCCACGAGCATCGCGTTCGGCGTCGTGGCGGCCTTGCTGGTGTTCGCGCCCTTGCACGCCGCCGCGGCGCCGGTCGCGAGGATCATTGCGGCGGCGCCCAGCGCGCCGCGTGTTCGAGACGTCAGTAGCCAGCGAGTCATGGCTGAATGCCCCCTCCCGCTCCAGTTGCGCCGCCGCTGCCGGCGGCTGTTTGTGCCGAGGTCGATGATCGTGTTGCCTGCTGCTGCTGTTGTTGGTTCTGTTGCTGCTGTTGCGCGGCGGCGGCCGATGCCGCGGGGCTGCTCGCCTGCAGCGGAAGATCGCGTAAGAGCGCGAGCCGCACGCGGGCCACGGCCAGATTGCGCGCCGCCTGTGCGCGATTCGCGCGCGCCTGCTCGAGCTGCAAGCGCGATTGCGTGAGATCCGTCTGCGTCGAGATGCCTTCACGGAAGCGCACCTGGTCGATCGCGTACGCGCGCTGCGCCTGATCCACCGTTCCGCGGCTCGCGCTCCAGGTTGCTTCCGCCTCTTCCAATGCGGTGAGCGCCACGCGCGTGTCCAACGCAGCGAACTCTCGCGTCTGCTCGCGCTGCGCGCGCGCCTGCTGCACCCCCGCCTGCGCGATCGTCTGATCGCCTTTGATCCGGCCGCCGTCCAGGATCGGGAAGCTCGTCGAGACGCCGAGCGTCCAGTTGTTCACACCTTGACTGAACGTCGGGATGCCCGTCGTCGGGAAATACAAGCGCTGAAAGCTCGACACGATCGCGAGCGAGGGAATTCGCTCGCTCTTCGCGATTCGCACCTGCGCTTCCGCGGCCCGAATCGACTCGTCGAGCTGACGGAGCGGCGCGCGGTCGGCCACGACGGTGTCCGTCACGACGCCGGCGGCGACCGCCGGCAGCGCCGGCCCCGTTGCCGAGTCTAGCCGCGTCACGAGGTGAACCGAGTCGTCGAGCGGAAGGTCCAACAGCTGCTTGAGCCGGTAGTACGCCACCTGCCGATTCGAGATCGCCTGAATCCGCACCGGAACCTGGTTGTCGCGCGTCACCTGCGCCCGGAGGAGATCGTACTCCGACGAATTGCCGACCTGCTTGGCGACCTTCGTCTGCGACAGCACCGCCTCCGTCTCGGAAAGCGCCGAGTCGGCGATCGCGACCAGTTGATCGGCCAACACCGCGTCGTAGTACGCCGAGGTGACGTCGAGCGATACCTGCGCACGCTGCGACGCGATGTCGATGTTCGCCGAGCGGACCTGCGCCGCCGCCGCGGCGTTCTGTGCTTGAACGCGCCCGCCGGTGTAGACGTTCTGCGAAAAGGCGAGCGATAGGTTGTACTGATTCTTCGCTCCGAAGCTCGTCTTGCTGAGATCGAAGCCGGCGGTCGAGGACGTCGACGCGCACGTCGCGGCCTGGGCGAGCGCCGCGGCGCGATCGGCTGCCGTCGCCGTCGCCGGAATGAAGGGCGCGCACAGCGACTTCGACGCCACCGGCTTCGGTGTCGTATCCGGCGCCGCGCTGCTCGAGAATCCAGCGAACTGCGACTGCAGCGTGCGGCCGTAACCGGCCGTGACGTTCAATTGCGGCAACATCTGGCTGCGCGCTTGAAGCGCCTGGCCGTTGGCGCGCGTCAGACCGGCACGCGCGATCTCGACTGGTTGACTCTGCGCCTGCGCGAGACGAAGCGCGTCGTCGAGCGAGAGCTGCATGACCGCGCCGGCGCGCCCGCCGGGCTGCTGCGCCACGGCTCGAACGGCGCCAAGAACCAACGCGACCAGCACGACCAACGCCATGGCGGCGTGACGAAGTGGACGCGGTCTCGCCCACCGCCACTGCGGTGACGCGGTGCCGCGAAAGGATGCGGGTGACATGGGTGGATAGAGGGTGAAAGCCATCGTGAATCGAATGCGCTCAATCGCCGGCGGCGGCGGTTGGCTTGACCAAACGACGGGCCGGCGAAACGCCGAGGGCCCGCAGGAACACGCGGACGTACTTGGCCGGCGCTTCTTCCGCCGGCTGTGGGAACGCGGACGGCATGATGTCCCGCGAGATCGCGTCGCCGAACATCGCGCTCATGAGCATCGGGACAGCGGTGCCGATGTCTCCGTCCTCGTCGGCGAGACCGAGCGACTGGAGACGCAACACGTAGTCCGTGAGCAGCATGGCGGCGCAATTCGGTCCCTCGCACATGCAGACCGCCGCCTCCGGCCGCTCCTCGATCTCGCCGAACGACGTGCGAATCAGCGCGCGGTTCTCTCGCATGTGGCCGAGGACCGCGGAGCACCACTCGGTCATCTCACGCTCGGGATCGACCGGATTGTCTGGCAGCTCCCGAATCGGCGACTGCGCGACATGTCCTTGCATGAGCGCCTCGAAGAGTGCCGCCTTCGAGCCGAAGGTGCGAAAGAGCGTGACTTCGTTGACGCCTGCCTCGATCGCGATGAGTCGCGTCGTGGCGCCGCGGAAGCCGTGCTGTGCATAGACGCGTTTCGCTGCGTCGAGAATGCGATCTCGGATTTCCATAAGGACCGGAAGCCTAAGTTGGTCCGTTCGTGATTGCAAGTGGTTACTTGCTTGCTTGGTAACACGGCAGAACTCAGGTTCGGCATCCTGATGCGGCCCATTCGTGGAAGCGATATATCAAACGTTATATCGCAACAGTGGTTTCAGCTGGCGTCTGGCCGATTTCAGACGCTCGGAGAACTGCCGGCCGGACAACGAGTTGTCGGCGACGGCGCCGTTCGGGCCGCTATCTCGAGGGCGGCGAGCGGTGTCGCGCCGCGACCTTCGCCGCCGAGTCGATGGCCGCGGCGTCCTTGATCGAGTCCGCCATCGCGAGTGCCGCCGCGAAAGACTGGGCTCGCGTCAAGCGCGTTCTCGCGGCATTCGCCGCCGACTCCATCAGCGCCTGGACTTCGGGTGTCCGCACCGCTCCCGTGAGCTGATTGGCGTAGTCCGCGATCGCCTGTTCGGCGACGACCTGCTGGTGCGTGAACGCACGCTCGAGCGGAGCACCGCGAAGACCGCGCAGCGAGTCGACGCGCGACGCGAACGCGCTGTCGATTCGCTGGTCGAGCGCCGACATCACGGGAACGAGGCGAATGTGCGCGGCGAGCGAATCGGCCGAATGCTGCAGCTCGGCGTGCTCGCGCGCGACCAGTGCCGCGAACGCACGGATGGTGTCGCTGTGCCACGCCTCCAGCTCGACGTTGGCCGCCGCGACCTGTCTCGCGTTCATCACGCCGAGCAGCGCGAGCGCGCTGGCATCGGTGATCCAGACGGCTCCGTTGTCGAGCACGGTCGAATCGGCGACTTCGCCGCCGGCCTCGAGGGTATCGCTCGATGGCGGCTGCGCGCGCGCCGGAGTCCGCTGTTCGTCGCGCCCGTCACACGCGCCCAGCGACAGACTGAACGCCGAGATCGCCGCGACGAACGCGGCGTGCGTGAGTTTCCGAAATACGAATGCCCGGGTCGACACCCGGGCATCCATTTCAAGGACCGAGCCGAGGACGCTATTTCTTCTTCGCGTTCGACTTCTTGGCCTTGCCCGCCATCGTCGAGTCGCCGGCCGGCGCCATCGCCGTCGCGGTGCTCAGTTTGGCCTGGACGGCCTGCGCCTTCTTCAGATGCGCGTCGATCGTGGGCTGCGCTTTGACGATCAACGCTTTGAGCGTCGTGTCCTGCGCGGCGCCGAGCGCCGTCTGCAGCAGCGCTTGCACGGCTTGATGGACGGCGACCTCGTGATCGATGTACGCCTTGTCCCAATCGGCACTCGCGGCCAGCGCGTTCAGGCTGTCAGCCCACTTCTGCGATACGGTGGCGAGCGTGTCGCCCGCCGGCGGCGCGGGCGTCAGGTTCGCTTTCTTCGCGAGATCCTGTCCGGCTTTCCGAAGCGCATGGTGATCGCGCATCATGTCGCGTGCGAATTCCTTGATCGACGCGCTCGTTCCCTTCTTCGCGGCGATGAATCCGACGGCGCTGTCACCCGCATTCGCCTCGTCGAGCAGCGCGACGATGTTCACATCGGTGAGCACCGGCGCAGCGGCGGGCGGTGGCGTCGTTGCCGCAGCCGCCGACGTGTCTACGCCGGCAGCCGAGTCGGCCTTGTTGGCCCCTTTGGAGCACGCGGCCCAGAGCGCGCAGGCGCCCAAGATCGCGATGTGCGAGAAACCGCGAGTCGACATACGTCCTCCGTTCGGTTGAATCGGTCCAGCGTTGGAGTTGGCCGACCCATCGTTGGCAAATTCTGTACGCGCGCGGAGGAGAGAGCCGCGATTCACAGATTTGTGAATCTTTATTTCGCCGGCGGCGAACGCTACTGTTTCGCGGCGGTGACGTGTTTGGCGAACACGACCGCGTCGAAGAATTTCGGAAACTCGACCGGCGTTTGAAACGCCTCGGGCGCGCCGGCGGCGTAGATCTCGGTGATCAATCGCATCGAGTGCGGACCGCCGAGCCAGCGTCCCGCCGCATCGGCGGGCAGCGGCCGGAGATCGAGCCAGTATGCGGCCGGTGTCGCGCGCGCGAACACTTCCTCGTACGAATCCTGGAGCAGCGCGTTGACCGGAACGTCCGACAGACCCGGCGGCCCGGCGCCGCGCTGCCCGGTCGACGCCGACCGCGTGCGCAGCGTTCCCGTTCCGAATCCGAACGCGACGGCGCGATAGCGGTCGCCCAGTCGCTGGCCGAGCGGCAGCCCGGTCTGAACGGTCGTGCGGTCGAGCGTGAGCCGGCCGATCTCGACGTCGCCGCCCCACAACATAAGCATCGCATCGGGACCGAGGCGATCCGCGAGATACAGGACGTGCTCGGTGTTGAACTCCTCGCGCTTGAGATGGCGCAGACCGATGCGGACGTGGTGCTGGATGAGCGACGCCATCGCTTCGGCGAACTCGACGTCGGCCGCCGCGGGCGACGACGATGACACCCGGCGGCGCAGCGCGACGATGCTGTCGAACGCGGCCGTGGTCGCTGGCCCGCACGCATTCCAGTAGCTGCTGTCGGCCGTGCGACCCTCGAGCCCCCAGTGGGCGCCCTCGTTGATCGCGACGCACGCGTACTGCCGCGTGAGATACGCCTTGAGCGGCGCGCCGACGACGGAATCCGGCAGCGTCGTCACCACGTGCACCGCGTGCTCCGCCGATGGAATCTCGAAGCCGTAGAATCCAACCTGCTGCGCGCGCGGCCGCCCACGATTCCATTCGCGCATCGCTTCGACGAGCGCGCGCATCTCGTGCGTTTCCCACCGCCAGTTGCCGAGCGTGCGGAGCAAGCGCAGCGCGTCGCCCGGGCCACCACGTACATAGCGGTCGATCTCCATCGCTTCCGCCATCGGTGCCTGGATCGCGAGGCCGCGGGCCCGGCCCGATTCGGCGAGGCCGAGCAGCGTCCGCCGGACGATGTACGGAAATTCGTGCGTCCCCTCCGAAAGCTCGCTCATCCCGAACACGCGCGCGTTACCAGCGAGCGACGCGAGCTGCGCGCGCTCGGACGCCGAGGCGACCGAGTCGGCGATCTCGAACGGCGCCGCGTGGGCGTCGACCCACCGGAGCGCGCCCGTCGCCGAATCGCTCAGGACTCGCGGCGGTGGCGGCGGTGGAGGCGGCGCCGAGTGACAGGCGATCGTGGCGACTGACGCGGCGAGAACGAAGACGAACGTGGAGGAGCGCATGGTTCGCGAGCAGAGACGGGTCGGGAGAATGATATCTAACGAAGGCTGGGCGATGGCTCGGCGCTGCCGGTCGCGTCGGCCGAGCCGCCGGCGTGG
>Ga0326726_10006691_pt1 | contig 10371 bp, 10 predicted proteins | sample MHFenrmetagenome_2_FD_207603 | JGI IMG/M metagenome (GOLD analysis project Ga0326726, IMG submission 207603) | Lab enriched peat soil microbial communities from Michigan Hollow, Ithaca, NY, United States - MHF15MN | ecosystem: Environmental > Terrestrial > Soil > Wetlands > Peat | place: USA... | reverse complement strand
GATGGTGGTCACCACCGGCGGGGAGACGGCGTCCAGGTCCCACACGTCGTGAGGCACCGTCTGGTAATACCACTTGGTCTTGCCGGTGGATGCGTCGATAGCGACGACGCAGTCGGTGTACAGGTTATCACCCGGGCGGATGCCGCCGTCGAGGTCCGGCGAGGGGTTGCCGACCGCGACGTAGATCATGTTGAGGGCCTTGTCGTAGGCGGGCGTCATCCACACGCCGCCGCCTCCGCGGGTCCAGGCATCGGCGTACTTGCCGCTGTCGGCCTTCTCCCCCGCGACGTTGCGATGCAGGTCGGCGCCGTCGGCGGTATGGGTCGGCCAGGTGCCCCACCAGCCATTGGGCGCGACCTCGTCGAAGGTCGGGTCGCCCTTGGGGGCGGGAATCGAATACCAGCGCCACACCTGCTCTCCGGTCACGGCATTGTAGGCGGTGACGTTGCCCCGGATCCCGTACTCGCCGCCAGACACGCCCACGATCACGTTGTCACCGATCACCAGCGGGGCGTGGGTGATGCTGTAGCCGAGGGCCGGATCCGCCACTTCGATGTCCCACGCCACCTCGCCGGTCATGCGGTCGAAGGCGATGAGGCGGGCGTCCAGGGTGCCCATGTAGACGTGAGGTCCATGCACCGCCACACCGCGGTTGTTCGGGCCGCAGCAGTAGATGGTGGTGCCGAGCTTGTGCTCGTAGCGCCACACCTGCTTCCCGGTGGCGAGGTCGTAGGCCATCGCGGTGTTGTAGGGCGTGGTGACGTACATCATGTTGTCGACCACGATCGGGGTATTCTCGAACGAGCCGAGGCGGCTGATGCCGGTCTGGAAGACCATCCGCGGGACCAGACTGCGGACGTTGACGGCGTTGATCTGGGTGAGCGTCGAATACCGCTGGTTCCAGTCATTGCCGCCGTAGGTGGTCCAGTTCGCCTGGGCCGACAGAGTGCTGGCGGCAGCTCCGAAAAGCAGCAGCGTCAGCCCCACGCGCACACTGCGACACATGAGGAGGGTCTCCTGATGAGAGAGGTAGGACCTGAGAGAGAGGGACTGCCCAATGCCCGCCCGGAGGCGGTCAATTCGCTGCACCGCGCCTGCCGCGTCGGCCAGGCGGAGAGTGGCAGGGTGAAGTCGCCGTGAGTCTGGCTGGCTGAATCTGCTACCAATATCCCTCGGCGAATGTTCCAGTCAAGAGCGTTCACCGGAACAGAAGCGCCGCCTTCTTGAAGGTGTTGAAGATCCCCCAGAGGAGCGGCACCCCCACCAGCAGCCAGCCCAGCGCGACCTGTACCCAGCTGGAGAGGCTCGGTGGGGGCTCGATGGGGTCAGTCGTCATAGTCCCAGTCTCCTAGTTGTGAACGGAGAGCGGTGAGCAGTGAACGGTGAACGGTATCAAGACTCTTGACCAAAACGCGCAATTACAGATTCCCTGACCGCCTGACCGCCTGCCCGCCCTACTTCACGCCCCGCGCCGCTGCCAGTTCCGACTCACTCATGTAATGCTGCGCGGCCACCGGACGGACCGCCAGGTTACAGAAGAAACCCACCACCAGCAGCCCCGCCAGGATGTACATCGTGGTGTTGTAGGCCTGGGCGTTAGGTACCCCGCGGCTGATCTGGTATTCCCGGATGTAGTTCACCAGGACCGGTCCCAGTATTCCGGCGGTCGACCAGGCGGTCAGCAGCCGCCCGTGGATGGCTCCGACATACTGGGTGCCGAACATGTCGGCCAGGTACGCCGGAACGGTGGAGAAGCCTCCGCCGTACATGGTCAGGATGATGCAGAAGATGCCGGCGAACAGCGCCACGCTGCCGGTGCGCCCCGCGTTCGGGGCCGAGGCGTACAGCAGCGTGCCCAGGGCGAAGAAGATCATGTAGGTCCGCTTGCGCCCGATATAGTCCGACAGGGAGGCCCAGAAGAACCGTCCCATGATGTTGAAGAAGCTGAGCAGGGCGGCGAACGCCGCGCCGATGGTGGCGACCTGGCTCTTCTGGTCGGGCGTGAGCTCCGCCAGGGTGCCCGGGACATGGATCAGCTTCCCGCCGAACACCTCCTGGATCATCGGTGAGGCCATGCCGATGACCCCGATTCCCGCGCTCACGTTGAGACAGAGCACCAGCCACAGGAAGACGAACTGCGGGGTCTTCCAGGCCTCGCGCACGTGCACGTGGCGGGTAGTAACCATCGCGTTCGCCTGGGTCTTCGGGACCCAGCCTGCTGGCCGCCAGTCGGTGCGGGGAATCCGGTAGCCGAATGCGCCGAGCAGCATGGCGATGAAGTACAGCGTCCCCATGGTGAGGAAGGTCTCGAACACGCCCACCGAGGTCGGCGTGGCGAAGCGTTTCATCAGGAGATCCGCCAGCGGCGAGCCGATCAGCGCCCCGCCGCCGAATCCCATGATCGCCATCCCGGTGGCCATGCCCCGGCGGTCAGGAAACCACTTGATGAGCGTTGACACCGGAGAGATGTACCCCAGCCCCAGCCCGCAGCCGCCAATAACACCCGAGCCGAGCCACAGCAGCCAGATCTGGTGCAGCTTGATGCCCAGCGCCGAAATGAAGAAGCCGCCGCCCCAGCAGAAGGCGGCGACGACGCCGGCCCGCCGTGGCCCGACCCGTTCCAGCCAGCCGCCGAAGACCGCAGCCGAGGAGCCGAGGAAGACGAAGAACAGGGTGTACATCCATCCCAGCGTGCTGAGCTTCCAGTCGCAGCTGGTCGCAACCAGCCGCTGGAAGAACCCCATGTCGGCGGGACACTCCACCGAGGTGGTGATCCCCACCGCCCGGCTGAGCGGCAGCCAGAAGACGCTGAACCCGTAGGCCATGCCGATCGACAGATGGATGGCCAGGGCCGCTGGCGGTACCAGCCAGCGGTTGAACCCGGGCTTCGCGACGATGCGATCCTTGTCGAGGAATCCCGCCATCAACAGACTCCGGCGGAGCGGCTCGATGGGCGGAGCCTGGCGGGAACACGGTGTGGCATGTCGCCTCCTGAAAGACGCGGCAGCAACGAACCGGGAATGGGAATGCCGGCCCCGGGATGCGGCGTAGCCACGGGCCCGTCGCCGGGAATGGTCCTGAAGGACTTGGTCGCGCCTGGGTCGCCGCCAACGCGCTCCCGAGAAGCGCAAGGGCGCGGGACGGCCTACATTATCGTAAATCGGTCAAAAACGCCACGCCCAACCCGTCAGGAACCGACGTGCACCGACTCTTCACTCCGAACTGTCTGCTCGCCATCCTCGCTGTGCTGGTCCCGTCGGGCCTATGTGGGCAGCTCCCCGCCTGGGTGAACGCCGACAGTGCGGGACGGACTGTCACCCTCTCCCTGGAGGCGCTGGCGGGAGGACCGGATGGAGTCGCCACCCTCAATGGCCATCAGCACGGCGACATCCAGCTGGTGGTGCCGCTCAACTGGACGGTAAGGTGGACCTGGGTGAACCGGGACTCTGCGGCGAGTCACAGCCTGGTGGTCATGGCCGAGCGGGAGAAGCTGCCAGGCGAAGGTGGACGGCCCGCCCTGGAGAACGCGATGAGCCGGTCAGTCACCACCGGCCTCAAGCCGGGACAGAAGGACGTGACGACCTTCATTGCAGATCAGGCCGGGTGGTACTGGATCCTCTGCGGAGTGCCGGGTCATGCCCTCCGGGGCGAGTGGATCGGCCTCAAGGTGGACCGGGCCGCAACGGGGGTGGAAGTGAAGGTGAAGTGAGAAGTGAGAGGTAAGAAGTGAGGAGTGAGAAGTGAGAAGTGAGGGGTCAGGAGCAGGGAGTGAGAAGGGAGAAGTGAGAAGTGAGGGCGAGGATCGAGGGCTGAGGGTGCGGTAGGAGCGCGAGCAGTTGGCATCCCGAGCGGAGCGAGGGATCTCCGACCTCGCCGCCTCGGAGATCCCTCGGGTCCCCTCGCTGCGCTCGGGGCGCCCTCGGGATGACGAGACCGCCTCCGAGCCCGGGACCGCTCATCCCTGCACCCTAGTTTCATCATCCCTCGTCACAACCCTCTTCCCCAGCCTGACGTCTCACGTCTCACGTCTTACTTCTCACTTCTCACTTCTCACTTCTCACTTCTCACTTATCACCTCTCCCGCAGCAGCGCCTCCACCTCCCGACGGAACTCCCGCACCAGCGCCTGGTGCTGTGCGCCCGTCGCCGGGCCGTAGAATCCGGCGTGGATTCGCCGCACCCGGCCATCACGCCCGAGAAAGATCGTGGTGGGGAAGGCGGTGAATCCGCGCAGCTGGGGCAACGCGGCACTCACCGCCTCCTGGTCGCTGACCCCGCCCATGAGCAGCGGGAACGGGATGCCGAACTTGTCCCGGTAGCGTCGCACCAGTGGTGCGTCGATCGCCGAATCGCCGATCGCCTCGAAGGCCAGCCCCACGACCTCGACTCCTCGCGCGTGGTAGTCGCGGTACAGCCGCACCAGTGCCGGCGCCGCATCGTGGCAGGTGGGACACCAGCTCCCGAAGATGTCCACCAGAACCACCTTGCCCTTGAACCGCGGGTCGTCGGACGACACCAGCCTGCCGGACAGATCGGGAAAGGCGAAGCGGAATGGTTCACTGTCCGCTCCGGTCACTTCGCTCGGCGGGGTGAGATGCGGCCGGCCGGTGCTTCGTACCGCCACGAATGGCGTCTGGCTGCGGAGCCCCGCGTGGAAAGTGCCGCGCAGGGTGTCTCCGGCCTGGCGACCCGCGAGCAGGTAGACGAACGAGCCGTCGAAATGCGCGATGGCGAAGCTGTCTCCCGCCGCTGCTCCCCAGAACTGCCCGTAATCTCCCGAATTGGAGATGACTGTCCCCTCGAGCCCCCGGCTGCCGTTCCGGAACCGGAGAATCCGCGGCGTAGCGCCGACGGTTCCCTCGAAGAACGCGTCCCAGTCACCGAGCAGGGCCGTCGCCGCAGGAACCGCCGGCCACGAGCCCCGGGCCGCGCGGAACGGAATGGTCCTGGGTCCTCGGCGGCCGACATTGTGATACTCGCCGAGGAGCGAATCTCCCCGGGGCGTGGCGGTGATGGTGGCGGCGTAATCGGCCAGGTCGAGAATCAGGCTGTCGCCCGCCTGGCGGATGGCACTGAACGGCTGACACTCGTTGCCGTTGCACAACCGGCCGCTGAGATGCGGGGTACGTCCCTCGATCACGAGGCTGAAGCGCAGTTCGCCTCCCGCCAGGTCGAGCGCCGCCCGGTAGGGGCCGGCGGGGCCGGGGGGGTTCACCAGCAGGAGGAGGAAGAAGAGGTGGAACGGCGGGCGGGCGGCACGGCGGGAAGCCCGTTCCGCCGTTCCACCCTCCCGCCTCTCCGCCTCAAGGCCGTTCGTCATAGCGCTCGCCCGCCGCAATCCTGGCGGCGATCGAGTTGCCCGGCCAGGGTGGGGGACAGGGATAGACGGTGTTGTAGGCGCAGAAGGGGTTGCGGGCGCGGTTGAGGTCGACGCGGTACTGGCCGCCTCCGGCCGGATCGAGAGTCACGAATCGCCCCGCCGGGTAGCTGCCGTGTCCGTTGGTGCTGTCCCGGAAAAACACCTGCAACTCGGCCTCGTCGTCCTCGTCGCTGCCCATTTTGTAGACCCGGAGTCGGGCTCTGCCGCCGGCGAGCGGCAGAGTGACGAATCCCGCCTCGCTCGCCTCCGTCTCGAGCCCATCGGTCCCCAGGGTACGAAACGTCCCCCGCCTCTCCGGTGGCTCCAGCGGCACGGTGAACCTGAGACCGGAGTCGGCCGGATAGTATCCGGGTTGCCTAACCCGGCGGGGTGTTCCGTATACCACCAGCTGGGATCGTCCCGCCACTCCGGCTGCCAGCAGGCGATAGCCCCCGACTGTGACGGGACGGTTCCGGGGCAGCGCCCGTCGTTCACTGTTCCGCACGAGAAAGACGGCGCCACGCTCCTCTACCACCCTCGCCTGGGGAAATCCGGCGAGCGGGATATCGGCCGCGTCGGGCCCGAGCGCGAGTCCCGGTCCGATCGGTTGCAGGGCGATGGCGGCGAAGGGCGAAAACGGGGCGGTGGCGAGCCAGGCAGCGTAGTCGGCCCGTTCCCGGGTGAGGTCCGGCGTCTGGCACGTGAGACGTGAGACGTGAGACGTGAGCAGGAACAGCAGACTCGCCCAGCTCACGCCGCGAAGTGGAGCCCAGGATGTCCCGCGACGTCTCACGTCTTACGTCTCACGTCTCACGTTCCAGCCTCAAACTTCCCGACCAGGAAAGGCGTGGTCGTGGGCTGCGGCGAGCCGCCCTCGGGCTCGTCGGTCAGCGCGGCGGCCGCCAGCTCGACGTCCGCCGGGACCGGGATCCGCTCGACCATGGCATGCCCACCGGGTTCGGAGTTGAATGTCACCGAAGGAATCGGCTTCCCGTTCTTGGGAATGAACCACAGCTGGTAGGCCCGCTTGCTCGCCGCCGGCTTCAATTGGAAGGCATGCACCAGCATCTGGTTGCTCCGCCGGTTCCAGAACAGCTGGACCACGGGCTCGGGCGTCCCCGGGGTGCCCATGCGGATGAGCCGGACATTGGGGTCGAGCAGGGAGTTCAGCTCCTCCTCCCGCTGGGCCAGCTTCGCTTCCTGGGCGCTCAGGCTGTCCCGGATCGCGGCGATCGTCGCCTCCCGGTCGGTCAACCGCTGCCGGAGGCCCCGTCCGGAGAGTGCCAGACTCGCCACCGCGACCAGCGAAGCCGCGAGCGCCACCCAGGGCGCCCACCCCGAGCCCATCCGCCGGGGGGTGATGCGCGCCACCTTCTGGCTGGTGGCGCGCTCCAGCACCCGGGCCTTCAGGTCGGGGGATGCGGCTGCCGATCCCGAGCCGAGGGCGAGCAGCGCGCCCACCTCGCGGTATTCCGCGACCTCGCGCCGCGCCTCCGGCGAACTGGCGAGCAGGGCCTCGAAGGCCCTGGCCTCGGCCGGCTCGAGCGCGCCGAGGGCGTAGGCCGCGGCCAGTCCCTGGAGATCTTCCGGCGGCGTGTTCACGCGGCCCCCTCGAAGTAGTACGGGCGAAGCGCCTCGCGGAGCTTCTGCATGCCAAGCCGCATCCGGGTCTTGATCGTCCCCAGCGGCTCCTTCAACCGTTCAGCGATCTCCGACTGGGACAGCCCATCGTAGTACGCCAGCTCGATCGCCTCCCGCTGTGGCACCGACAGCGCCGCCAGCGCGGCCGCAACGGCTCGCCGCCGCTCTTCATCCAGGACGATCGCGCCTGGCGACGGGAATCCGGCGCTCATCGCCGGACCCGCCACCGGCTCTTCCCGGGCCGCGGTATCGGTGATCCGCTCGCGGCGGGACTGGGACCGCACCAGGTCGAGGGCTCGGCTCCGGGTCATCATGGTGAGCCAGGCGGCCACCGAGCCGCGGGCCTGGTCAAACCGGGGAGCATCCCGCCAGGCCTGCGAGAAGGCCTCCATCACCACTTCCTCGGCATCGGCCTTCTGGCCCACGATCCGGCAGGCCACGGCGTACAACACGCTGCCCAGCCGGTCGTAGAGCAACCCCAGGGCAGCCTCGTCTCCCTGGGCCATCCTGAGCACAAGATCGACGTCGCGGGGACCGGGAGTGGAGCCCTTCGGCTCGGTCATCGGCCGACCTGCGATTCGGGCTCCGGGGGTGTGGGCAGGGAGAGGATTGCCACTCATCAGTCTATATCCCCGCTCGAAAAGCCCACAAGGCCGAATGGCGACACCTGGCAAGGGCAGTGCAACGCTCATGCGGGTCCGAGCCTCCCGTCGGTCGTGACCAGTGGGGTAAGAATCCTGTCCACTCTACGCCGACCAACTGAAATCGGATCATGGCAGCCGCTTCGGGGTGTCGCCGGGGACGAATAGGAGGCTCACCCGCCGGCCGCCGTAGCTCGCCTGCAGCACGTTGACCTGATCCTCGAACAGCTCCATGTGCATCGCCTGGCACACCCTCGCCCCGCTGAGGCCTCCCTGAGGCGCGGCGCGGAACCGAAGCAACGTCACATCTCCCATCGCCTCCTGTCCGACCCAGGTAAGCGGTACCGGATGGCCCGCGGAATCCACCAGGCTCACGGTTCCCCGGACGTAACGCGCGGTAGCGGAGTCGTCCACCGCGCCCTCACGCTTCCGAACGGCCAGGTGGAGGTCATCCGAGAAGGCGCGCACCTGAACCGTCACCTCGCGGCCGCTCTCCACCAGATCGGTGTGTGTGGTGTGCAGCGGGTGTGCTGCCAGCAGTGCGGCCGCGAGCGGGAGAACCAGGGCGACGGGCATTCGGATTCGATCTTAGCGCGGCAGCCGGGTGAGCGCCATGCCGGCCGCGACCACTCCAGCGAGCCCCGAAACCAGCAATACCCTGCGCTGGAAGCCCGCCGCGATGCCTCCTTGGGCGCCGAGGCCCAGCAACCGGTCCCCCAGCCAGAGCAGCGCGCTCACCAGCGTCAGAACCAGGATCTGCCCTGCTTCGATTCCCAGATTGAACCCCACCAGCGGCACGGCGATCGAGTCGAGGAACATCGCCCGCAGGTAGCCGGCGAAACCGGCGCCGTGGACCAGTCCAAACGCAATGGCCGCGACCGCCCGCCGGCGATCGGGCGGGGCGCCGTTCGGGCGACGTTCCGCAAAGTTCGCGAGACAGGTGAGCAGGATGGTCACCGGGATCAGGAACTCGATCCAGCGTTCCGGCAGGTCGACGATCCGGGTCACGACCAGCGCCAGGGTGAGCGAGTGGCCGACAGTGAACGCAGTCACCACCCACAGACCGTCCCGCCAGTCGCGCGGCCGGTACACCGCGGCGAGGGCGCACAGAAACAGGATGTGATCCAGGGCGCCGAGCGACGCCACGTGGTGAAAGCCCAGGTGCAGGTAGGTAAGCAGTTCGGACATGCAGGACCTCCTACCGGCGATCGAGGGACGAGAGGACCACCCGTGCGGGCCGTCCGTGTTCCGGGGCGTATCCCGGGTTGATCTCCAGCGCCCGGCTCAGGTCTGCGCGCGCCTGCAGCGTGTCGGCCAGTGCCAGGGCGATGAGTCCCCGGTGGTAGTGGAGCATCGCGTCCCTGGTGCCGCGGGAAAGGGCCGTGTCGGCCACCGGCAACGCCTCCCGATCCCGTCCCGACTGGTGGAGCGCCCAGGCCAGCACATCGTAGCCATACACGTCCTTCCGGGTTTCGAGTTCGGCCTGGGCCTCGCGCAGCACCTGGCGGACCCGGCGCTGGTGGTCCAGGAGGAACAGGGCCCAGCCACGGTGGTAGGCGCCCGGCTGACCGGACACCGAGACCTCCATGGCCCGGGCATACTCTTCGGCCTTGTCATTGTCGCCGAGCGCGGCGTATGCGTCGCTCAGCAAGCCCAGAGTCGCCGGGTCCAGGGTGACGCCCAGGCTCTGTTCCCCCAGCTGGATCGCTGCATGCCAGTCGTTCCTGGCCGCTTCCAGACGGGCCTTCGCCGCGAGCAGGCGTGGATCGCCGGCCAAAATCGCGAGCCCGCGATCGTAGGCTGCTTGCGCGAGGTCTGGCCGGCCATTGCGGAAGGCCAGCTCGCCGATGCGGAGATCGAACCATGCCAGCTGCTCCTCCGGCACCCGGAATCCATTCTCCAGCTCCCGCCGGGTCGCGATGAGCAGCTCGCGGGCCTCGCCGCTCTTTCCGTTCAGTTCGAGCCACCTGGCATAGCGGGGTGCCACCGCCGGACTGGTGCGTACCACGGCAAGACTTCCAAAGAGGCTGTCGGCCGCGGCATACCGCCCCAGCTCGAGGGCGATCTCCCCGAGCGTGGCGCGCGCCACCATGTCTTCCGGATCGGCCTCTACCTCCGGGACCATGACCGCCCACGCGCGGGCGAAGCGGTGCTCGGCCATGAGCGCACTCACCAGCACCTGGGCCGCGGCAGCATTGCGGCGATGGCGGGTCACGAGGCTGGCCGTTGCCAGGGACTCCGCGCGGACAAAGTCGTTCGCGTCACCGGTTGCGCGGCCACGTGCCAGGTAGAGCGCCCCGAGCGCCGCGCGGTCCCGGGCACCGTAGGGATCGCGGGCGACGCGGGCCTGATAGAAGCGGATGTCGGCCTCGCGGATGCGCGCCGCCTCGACCGCGCGTTGCGCGGCCGAGGCTGTGCGGCCGGACCGGCGGACCAGCGGACCGGCGGACGGGAGCTCACCGTGCGCAAAGACAGCGGCGGCAGTGATGAACAGCAGGGAAGCCCAGCCCAGACTCTTGCGCAGCATTGCCAGCCTCCACCGTTCGGTCCGCCCGTCCGCCCGTCCGCCCGTCCGCCCGTCCGCCCGTCCGCCCGTCCGCCCGTCCCGTCCCGTCCGCCCGTCCGCCCGCCTTCTCAAGGATTGGGCGGGGCGAGGTACGGGAAGCTCGCCAGGAAGGGGGAGTCGCTCGCCACGTGGTCGCTAGTCAGCGACGGCGTGGTATGCGTGGGA
>Ga0326726_10006690_pt1 | contig 10372 bp, 7 predicted proteins | sample MHFenrmetagenome_2_FD_207603 | JGI IMG/M metagenome (GOLD analysis project Ga0326726, IMG submission 207603) | Lab enriched peat soil microbial communities from Michigan Hollow, Ithaca, NY, United States - MHF15MN | ecosystem: Environmental > Terrestrial > Soil > Wetlands > Peat | place: USA... | reverse complement strand
CGCATCGGCGAGATTGGCGCCACCCGACTGCAGGATCTGCTGGCGATTCACTGTGTTGACGATGGTCGCGATGTCGTCCGCGTTGTGAGAGAGGGGCGACGCCGTGACGACGATGGCATCGATCGGCTTGCTGTCCGCCTCGTTGGTGGTATCCGCGTGAACGATAGATGCGCCGCAAAGCGACGCGAGTGCGATGACCGCACTATGTGAATTCTTAAGTGACATGTGAGTACTTCCCAATGCATATCGATTGCGGCCGGGCGCGCATCGAAATGGATGTCACGCGTACGGCCAATGCGACGCGACAGGACGGCCGCGAGGCGCGTTGTCGGGTCAGACTGCGACGACTTTGGGGTTACTCGAGCGGAGGTCCGCGGCCCGTCCAACTATACGAGACCGCGGAGATGGAAGTGATCGGCACTCGTTCGATGGCGACGATCGAGCGCAAGAGGACGGGAGCGAGGACTGCGTGCGCGCTGTGTGCGAGCGGCGCACCGCTGAAAGCCAGAGCTTGGCAAAGCGGACAAGTCGAACTGTTATCGCCGCGCGTGCGTTTGGAAGGCTCGTCGCTATCGCCCGGCAAGCTCGACGGCTGCGCAGAGCTTTCCAAGGACAGAGCGGTGTTGCCCGGCGCCGCGTGCGGCGGCACATGAATGTGCGCCTGGGCGACAAAGCTCTGGAGCGTGGAGGTAAAGAGGACGCACAGGGCCAGCACGGTGCGCAGTTGCCAGAACGACACACCGCGGCGCCGCCCAGCCATACGGCCGGAACGCTCAATGTTTCTCTTGGCTGCCGTCTTCATCATCAAGGCATCTACCTGCGAATTCCCTGATCGGCCGTCCGTGGAGCTCGCTCAGATACTAGAGACTAGCGATCCGCAATTCCATCCGCGATTGGTGCCTCATGTTGCGATAAACGGGCAATCTGTGACAGGCGTCCCTATTTGATTTGTCGTCGAGCCGTGTATTCGATGCGCCGAACTGCTTAGTCCGAAGTCATCCGAGTGCGACGATCACGCCGTCCAAGCTGACGCGCAATGTCCCGGCGCTTTAATCGGACTCGCGGGACTACCTGTCTTTCCTTGCTTTCTTCGTCGGTGTGGATCCGTCGAGCGGGTGAGTGGCCGCCCCCTTTCGGTCATTCTTATATATGGCCTCCCAGTCGACCGAACCTGAATACCCATTCAGAAAGTCCTTCCGTTCCCTTCCGCTTCCCCGATTCGCAGAACCCTCACGCAGCCGCACCCTGTACGCATCTGATCTGCGTGCGAGGGGAATCCGGTGAAGCTGCCATCCACGATTGCCGACGAATCCAGGTCGATGCATTCAGGCGCGCGCGTCGGAATTCGGTGTTTCGGTGTTTTGCGTATCGATGGCCGTGATCGAATTCGAATTCAACGAGACGCGCCCATTTCTCCGCGAGTGCTTTCGTGTTGAAGGAGCGTGTTTGATCGGGACAGCCGCGTCGGCGGACTTTTGCGCGCCAGAAGTTTCCGCGCTTCTCGAAAGTAGCCATGGGACACCTGCCTTTTTGCGTACGTGTCGGCGTCCGCATGGCATGGGAAACTGGAGGTGTCCCAAAAGTGTCCCAATCTGCTCAAAAAATGACCATTCAAGTGGGTGAATGGTGGGCGGTACTGGGATTGAACCAGTGACCCCTGCCGTGTGAAAGCAGTGCTCTACCGCTGAGCTAACCGCCCATCCTTCGAGAGGGCGCGTAGTCTAAAGACCCGGTCCCCGGCGGGTCAAACGATCCCTGAATTTCACTGTTTCAAATCCGCAGTCCGCCATCGAGGTCGATGCAACGCCCGGTAAAGAGGTCGTTGTCAACGATGAATTGCGCCGCCTGCGCCACTTCCTCCGGCTTGCCTGGCCGGTGCAGCGGCACCGAAGCGAGCACGCCCGCGAGGATCTCGGGCTTCATCGCGGCAAGAATTTCCGTCTGAATGAACCCGGGCGCGATGGTCCCGGCGCGGATACCAAATCGCGCTAGTTCTCTCGCCCACACAACCGTCATCGCGGCAACGCCGGCCTTGGCCGCGCTGTAATTGGTCTGTCCAGCATTGCCGTGGCGAGAGATGCTCGAGATGTTGATGATCACGCCGCCCGATCCCGACTTGATCATTTGTTCGGCCGCTTCACGCCCGCAAAGAAAGACTCCGGTGAGATTCACGTCGATCACGGCCTGCCACTTCTCGAGGCTCAGCTTGTCGGCAACGATCCCGTCTTTCGCTTTGATCAGGAGGCCGTCGCGGATGATGCCCGCGTTGTTGACGAGGACGTCGAATCGCCCAAAGTCCTGCGCAACCGCGGCCATCGTTCGGTTGACCTCGGTCTCGGCTGCAACGTTGACTGTATAGACACGCGCCGTGATGCCGAGCGCGGCACACGCCGCTCGTGTTCTCTCGAGATCGCCCGCGTTGACATCGAGCAGTGCGAGGTTCGCTTTCAGCGCGGCGAAATGGAGCGCAATCGCGCGTCCGATACCGCGGCCGGCGCCGGTGACGACAACGGTCTTTGCTTCAATCTGCATTGCTCGGCCCTCACTCCCAGTCGCGTTCCAGCCGGCGTGAGCTGAGTAAAAAAAGAATTGCGCTCGCGACATAGAAGCTGGTCACCGCAAGGATCGCATATCTCAGAGAATCAGTGCCGAATCGTGCCCGGAGGGAATCCGAGAGGGCGCCAACGAGAAGAGAACCGAGGCCGAGGCCGAAGAGATTGATGATGAACAGAAAGATCGCCGAGGCGACCGCACGCATGGCGGGCGGCACGAGATGCTGGACGGCGGAGATTGTTGGTCCCAGCCACACGAGACTCAGCGCGGCCGGTACGACGAATACGATGAATGACCAAGAGAACGTCGTGGCCAGCACGCCATACGCATAGCACGGCAGGCAGAGCAGCAGCGCCACTGCTGGAATCAGCGCATATGCGGACTTGCGCTTTGCGCCGAAGCGATCGCCAAGCCAGCCGCCCAACCACACGCCGGCGACACCTCCCACGAGACAAATGCTGCCGTAGTAGTACGACATCTGCATCAGCGACAGCCCAAAGCTTCGAATGAAGAAGGATGGCAGCCAAAAGAATAGTCCGTAGCCGGTGATCGAGCTTGCCGCGGCAGCAAAGGCGAGTCCCCAGAACGAGGGCTTGCGCGCCAGAACGCTGGCGACCTCGCGAACTGTGGGTGCCGTTCGCCCAGCAGCCGCATCCAGGCCACCGCGTCTTGGCTCACGCACGGTCAAGAGCATGAGCGGTGAGACCGCTACACCGACAAAACCAACTAGCACAAAGGCGGCGCGCCAGCTGACGGTGCTAGCGATCACGCCGCCGAACAGAAGTCCGAGCGCGCTGCCAATCGGGATTCCAAACGCATAGACGGCGAGTGCGCGTGCGCGCTGCGCGGGCGGAAAATAATCCGCAATCAACGAATATGCGGGTGCGACGCCGCCGGCTTCACCGATGCCCACGCCGAGCCGCGACGCAAAGAGCTGTCCGAAGTTCTGCGCAAAACCACAAGCGGCGGTGAATGCGCTCCACAGCCCGAGCGCGGTCGTCATGATCCACACCCGGTTGAAGCGGTCCGCGAGCCAGCCGATCGGGATGCCAAGCGCGGTATAAAAGAGTGCGAACGCGGTGCCGCCGAGGAGTCCCAGCTGCGTGTCGGTGAGTCCGAGCTCCGCTTTGATCGGCGGCACCAGGACTCCAAGGATGATGCGGTCGAGAAAATTGAAAATGTAGACAAGCAGCAGGACCCCGAGCACATAGCCTGCGTACGCTCGGCTCGCGCGCTTCGATGCGGTGGCCTCCGACTCAGCGCTCATTGAAAGGCTTGCGCCAGCAGTTTGTCGATGGCCGGCAGCACGCCGGGTTCGTTGAGCAGCGGCACGTGTCCGCGATTCGGCACTTCAATGGTTTGCAGATCCGGCTTTTCGCGCAGCATGCGTGCGAGTGTCTCTGCGCTCAGTATGTCGGAGGTTGCGCCACGAATGGCGAGCACGGGCTTGCTGCTCAAAGCCGCCCACACCGCCCAAATATCCGCGGGAGGGGCCGTGGCCGCGCGCAAGGCGTCGCCAATCTTGGGATCGTAGTCGGCGACTACGATGCCGTCGGCGTTCTCGCGATAGGAGGCCTTCGCATAGTCGAGCCAATCGATATCGTCAAAATCCGGATAGGCGAGCGAAGCGTTGGCTTTCACCTGCGCCACGGCTTCGCTCCAGTTGCCGGGCGGCGCGCGCAGCCCCGCGTAGCGACCAATGCGCGCAATACCCGCAGGAGCGATTGCGGGACCGACGTCATTCAGCACGATGCCGGCGACGCGATCCGCCGCCGTGGCTCCGAGCGCCATCGCCAGAATTCCGCCGAGCGATGTGCCAATGACCGCGACCGGTTCGGGCGCTTCATTCGTCAGGAGCTTCAGGATGTCCTGGTAGTAGACCGTCGGCTGATAGTTCGACCACTGCGGATCCCACGCCGAGAAGCCGCGGCCGCGCAAGTCGGGTGTCAGCACGCGGTAGCGGCGCGCGAGATGTTGCGCCAGGGCGGTGAAGTCCCGTGAGTTTCGGGTGAGTCCGTGAAGGCAGATCACCGTGCCGGCGGAGGCGAGCGCTCGATACTCGCGGCAGAAGAGCGACAGGCCATCGTTCGAGAGGTAAGTGAATTCGCGATAGGCGTGCGTCATGCGTATTCGGTGCGTAGCGGAGTGCCGATGTTCACGCATGACCGCCTCGATGTCCAAGAAGGCGGGCTTTGCTACAATGCGCGGCCGCGTTTTGAGCCCGAGCCGTCATGACCGTCCGCACCCGTTTCGCACCCAGCCCCACCGGTTTACTGCACATTGGCGGGGTGCGAACAGCCCTTTTTTGCTGGCTCTACGCCCGCCGACATCACGGCGTCTTCGTGCTCCGGATCGAGGACACCGATCGCGAGCGCTCCACGGAGGCCGCCATCCAGGTGATTCTCGACGGCATGCAGTGGGTCGAGTTGCCGCACGATGAAGGCCCGTTCTACCAGACCCGGCGCTTCGACCGCTACAAAGAGGTCATTGACGAGTTTCTGCGCGCCGGACACGCCTATCGCTGCTATTGCACGAAAGACGAACTCGACGCCATGCGCACTGCGCAGCAGGCGCGGGGCGAGAAGCCACGCTACGACGGGCGCTGCCGAAATCTCAAGGAGTCACGCCCCGGGGTGCCCGCGGTCGTGCGGTTCAAGAATCCGCAAATGGGTGAAACGATCGTGGACGATGTCGTGCATGGCCGCATCGTCTTTCAGAATACGGAACTCGACGATCTCATCATCGCGCGCTCGGACGGCACGCCGACCTACAACTTCTGCGTGGTCGTCGACGACTGGGACATGAAGATCACCCATGTCATTCGAGGCGATGATCACATCAACAACACGCCGCGCCAGCTGAACATGCTGCTGGCGCTCGGTGCGACGCCACCGGTGTATGCACATCTGCCGATGATCCTGGGTCCCGATGGCGCCAAGCTTTCGAAGCGGCACGGCGCGGTGAGCGTGCTCCAATATAAAGAGGAGGGCTATCTCCCCGAGGCACTCCTTAATTATCTGGTGCGCCTCGGCTGGTCGCATGGCGATCAGGAAATCTTCACGATCGAGGAGATGGCGCAGCATTTCGATATTGCGGACGTCAACAAGTCGGCAACCGCCTTCAATCCCGAAAAGCTGCAGTGGCTCAATCAGCAGCACATGATGCGCGCCGACCCGAAGCGTCTGGCGCTCATTCTCCAGGAGCAACTGGCGGCGCTGGGCGTTGTCACGGACGACCTGGCGACACTCGAAGGCGTGGTGCTCGCCCAGCGCGAGCGCGCCAAGACGCTCAACGAGATGGCGCGCAACAGCCTCTTCTTCTTCCGCGACTTCGACGGCTACGATGAGAAGGCGGCGAAGAAGTCACTGACGGCGGAGTCCGCGCCGCTGCTCGAGAAGGCGCGGGAAGCACTTGCGCAGCTGCAGCCGTGGTCGTCTGCAACCGTGCACGATCTCTTGCACGGCCTCGCGACGAGTCTCGGGCTCAATCTCGGGAAGATTGCGCAGCCGCTGCGGGTCGCGGTGGCCGGCGGATCGGTGTCACCGCCGATCGACCAGACGCTCGCGCTCGTTGGGCGCGACCGCGTGCTCGCGCGCATCGATCGCGCACTCGCCTACGCGCAGAAGAGCGCTGGGCCGTAAGTGCGAGCAACTCCTGTGCCCGAACCTGAAATCGTCCAGCAGCGGCCGCCGCTGCGATACCCGATGGTGGTGGCCGCCCTTGGGGTTGTGTTCGGCGACATCGGTACCAGCCCGCTCTACTCGATGCATGCGTGCCTGACACCCAGCGACGGCGTGCCCGTGAATCCCGAGACCGTGCTCGGCGTCCTGTCGCTCATCTTCTGGGCGCTCACGCTCACGGTCAGCGCGAAGTACATGGCGATCGTGCTGCGCGCCGACAACAAGGGCGAAGGCGGCGTGCTGGCGCTGATGGCGCTGGTTGCATCCGAGCGGCCGTTCGTCGCGCCAGTGCTGATCGCGGCACTGGGCGTTGCCGGGTGCGCGCTCTTTTATGGAGACGGGGCGATCACGCCGGCGGTCACCGTGCTGGGAGCGATCGAAGGATTGAACATCGTGACGCCGGCGTTTGAACACGCGGTGGTGCCTCTCACCATTGTGGCGCTGCTTCTGCTTTTTTGGCTGCAGCGGCGCGGGACGGGTGAGATCGGTGGTCTGTTCGGACCGGTGATGCTGATCTGGTTCGTGGTGCTGGGCGTGCTCGGTGTTCGCGGCATTCTCGGCAATCCGGCCGTGTTGAACGCGGTCAATCCCGTGCATGCCGTGCGCTTCCTGTTTGCGCACTCCGCAATCTCAATGCTCGTGATCGGTTCGGTGTTTCTCGTCGTCACGGGCGGCGAAGCCCTGTATGCGGACCTTGGTCACTTCGGCGCGCGGCCGATCCGGTGGGCATGGTTCCTAGTTGCCTGGCCGGGACTCGTGTTGAACTATTTCGGTCAGGGTGCGCTGCTTATTGCGCATCCCGATGCACTGGCGAATCCGTTTTTCCTTCTTGCACCAGGCTGGTTCCTCGTGCCGCTCGTCGTACTGTCGACAGCCGCCGCAATCATCGCTTCGCAGGCCGTGATCTCGGGCGTCTTCTCGATGACGCATCAGGCTCTGCAGCTGGGTCTGCTGCCGCGCGTGCGCGTCATTCATTCCTCCGCCGAAACGATGGGCCAAGTCTACGTGCCATCGGTCAATTGGGTTCTGTGCGCAGCGACCATCTCCCTTGTGCTGTTCTTCGGCTCGGCGAACAATCTGGCGAATGCCTACGGCATTGCCGTCGCCAGCACGATGGTGACCCAGTCCTCACTTCTCGTGACACTGCTCGCGGGCCGCAAGGGGCGTTCGGATCGGATTCTGTTGTTCTGTCTTGTGCCGCTCGCGCTCATCGACGTCCTGTACTTCACGGCGAACACCACGAAGATTGCGCAGGGCGGCTGGTTGCCGCTGCTCGCGGGTGGCTGTGTCTTCATGGTAATGCGCACGTGGACCCGCGGGCGTGTACTCGTCACCGACCTGATGCATCGACAGGGGCGCACCCTTCCGCAATTCCTTGCCCAGATCGAGCGCGATCGCCCGGCGCGCGTGCCGGGTGTCGCTGTGTTTCTCACCAACGACACCATCGGTATTCCGCGCACGCTGGCGCGCAATGTGCAGCACAACGGCGTGTTGCATGAGACGACCGTCCTGCTGACGATTGCCGTGCAACGAGTTCCACGAGTAGGGCGAGGCACGCGCTATACGTTCACCGAGATCGGGCCGGGCCTTTACCGGGTGCAGGTGCGCGTCGGATTCATGGAGCGGCCTCAGGTTCCCAAGCTGTTGCGGGAGGCGGAAAAATTCGGTCTGCCGTTTCGCACACACGACGCGACCTATTTTCTCGGTCGCGATGACATCGTGGCGGAGGGTCAGCGCGGTATGGCCGTGTGGCGCAAGCACCTGTTTCTGTTTCTCGCCCGCAATGCCGAGTTCGCCGGCGCGCACTTCGGCATTCCGCCGGAACGCATCGTCGAGATCGGTGGCCAGGTGCAGATCTAGCCGGGCGGAAAGCGCGCTAAATCCTTCATTTCCTTGACAGAGTAGGGGGCCTTTCGTAGAGTCGCGGCCCCTCGGAAAGACCGAATAGTGGGGCCATAGCTCAGCTGGGAGAGCGCTTGCATGGCATGCAAGAGGTCGGCGGTTCGATCCCGCCTGGCTCCACCAACATTTTTGTCAGATCCGAACGCGTTGGCCGATTCAGCCGAACGTCACAGCTCGGTGATGCCGTAGTCGAGCTGCGAATTTGCGCGGCTGACTTTGCCCTCGCTCAGGTCGCGCGCGAGAGCATCGCGATCGCGCGCGCGCGGGTCGCCGAATCCGCCGCCGCCAGCAGCGTCCATGGTGACTGTATCGCCCGGCTGCAGTCGCGTCAGACCATAGGGGTTGCCCGGCTGGCCGTTGACCAGGAATTGCGCCAGCGCGCCCGGTTTGCCGCCGAACAGTCCCTCGGGCGGCAGACGAAAGCGTCCGGACTGCATCGCGAGATTCATCATGAGCGGCGCACTCGCATCCGCTGGCACGCTGAAGACTTCGCGTCGGCCCAGTGCGCCACGCTGCTTGCCGGCTCCTCCGGAATCGGGCAGCAGCTCGCGCCGCTCGACGATCAGCGGGGCATCGCTTTCCAGAATCTCCACCGGCGTATTGGCGCCGTTGGCGGGGAAAATGAAGGAGCCTTCGCCGTCGCGCATCGCGCCGGCGCCCATGCCGCCGCCGCGAATCAGCACCGTGTGAAACGGGTTACCGTCGCCGCGCGTGCCGTAGAAAATCTGCATCGTGGCCGGTGTGCCGCCGCCCGCGGCTACCACGCGGTCGGGCAGAGCCTTGGCGAGCGCGCGGTAGATGATTTCCGTGAGGAAGTGCCCGATCTGCATCCGTGCGGCCACCGCCGCCGGATGCTTGCAGTTGACCACCGTGCCTTCGGGTGCCACCAGGTGGATCGGAGCTGCAATGCCGTCGTTGTTCGGGATCTCCGGATCGAAGATGCTCTTCACCGCCATGTGCACGTAGGCGTAGGTGAAGTTGTAAACAACGTTGCCGCCCCAGTCGACTTGCGGCGATGAGCCGCTGAGATCGACAGTGATATCGCTGCCCGCAATCAAGACCGCGCAGCGGATCACGACCTCGGGCTCGCCCTCTATCTGCTCGATCACCCCTTCTGCGCGGTAGGTGCCGTCCGGCGTCCTGGCAATCGCATCGCGGATGCTCCTTTCGCTGCGGCCGATAATCTCGTCGGCCAGAGCGTCGAGGTCATCGAGGCCGTGCTCGGTCAGCATGCGCACGATCTGCCCGGCGCATACGTGGTTGGCGGCGATCTGCGAGCGGATATCGCCGTTGACCTGGTCGGGCGTGCGCACATTGGCGCGGATCATGTCGAGCACGCCCTGGTTGAGATTGCCGGCGTCGTAGAGCTTCACCAGCGGAATGAACAGACCCTCTTCGAACACTTCGCGATTGTCCGAGGCCACGCGTCCGCCGATGTCCGAGTGGTGCAGGATGCAGGCGGTGAATGCAGCCAGCCGCCCCTTGTGGAAGATGGGGCTCAATACGCACACGTCGTTGAGGTGTCCGGCCAGCGCCCACGGATCGTTGGTGATATAGACATCACCCGGCGCGAACGCGCCCGGCGGCAGTCCCTGCACCAGCTTCTTGATGCCCAACGCCATCGCGCCGGACTGGCCGGGTGTGGCGAGCGTGCCCTGCGCGAGCTCGCGGCCGCGTGAGTCGGTGAACATGCAGGTGTAGTCATGGGCGTCGCGCAGCAGACTCGAGAAGGCCGTGCGCGCGACGGCCGCGTCGGACTCGTCGACGATCGAGATCAGTCGGCGCCACAGAATTTCGAGTGTGATCGGGTCAAATTTTCTGGTCATCGGTGCCTTACTCATTGCGGCAGATCGATCCACAGGAAGCCGAACTCGTCGAGCCGCGCGCGCGCGTCGTCGCCCACCATCACCGTGGACTCGCGTTCCTCGACGATCGCGGGGCCGGTGAACTCGGCGCCGGCCATCAATGCGTAGCGGTCGTAGACCACGTGTGGAATGAATTCATGCGCGCGTGCCGACCACGCGCGCCGCTCGCCCTTGATCGCATCCGACACGCGCTGCTTGGCCTGTACAGCGCGCCTCGGCAGCGTCAGCGGCTTGACCGGCAGGCTTGCGCGCACGCAAAAGTTAACGAACTCCACCGGCGACTCCGGATAGGTGCGGCCGTATAGCTTCGCATAGGTGTCGTCGAAGCGGCGACGCAGCTCGGCGGCGTCGGTCTGCGCAAAATCGCCGGGC
>Ga0326726_10006689_pt1 | contig 10373 bp, 7 predicted proteins | sample MHFenrmetagenome_2_FD_207603 | JGI IMG/M metagenome (GOLD analysis project Ga0326726, IMG submission 207603) | Lab enriched peat soil microbial communities from Michigan Hollow, Ithaca, NY, United States - MHF15MN | ecosystem: Environmental > Terrestrial > Soil > Wetlands > Peat | place: USA... | reverse complement strand
CTTTCTTTCCAATGACCGGGCCGTGGTTTGAATATTCAGCACGAAAAGGCAGAAGTTGAAATGATCCATCCTGTTGTTTAACCTTGATGGTTGCTTCCTTCATTTCGAATGGCATGGTCTTGCCGTCAAGCACATACCCGTTGCCCTCGAGCGTAAGCTCATACCGGTCAGAAGCATCAAGTGGATTTATCGTGTGCGCCCATCCCAACTGATCATTAAATGCCATGGTCAATGCCGGGGCTCCCACGAGTGTGATACCGTACGCGCTGAACCCGGGAGAGTTCAGCTGTGCCTCAAACCATAGGAAGAAATCTGACCAGGGAAGGTGCGGATTTGTCAGAAGCATAGCATTTCCCGTAGCTGATCTCGAAGGCCCTATCGCTATGGCATTGGAACCGTTTCCTGAAGACCTGCGGGCGGAATATATATCTTCCCCGGCAAGAAATTCCAGGCAGATTACCCTCAGGAGATGGGCAATGACATCGCAGGCAGTTACCGGTAATACCTGTTTTAAACTGTCAGAAATCGTATTGGGATTGTGCAGGGCATAATCGTTGACTCCCATGACAAAAGCATCCATTATGGTTCTGCTTAAGGAATCCTGCCGGGAGTAATTGTCTTTCGCCAGTTCCTGAAGGCCGAACAACAGTACTTTCTTATCTGATTCCAGGAAGTTTTTCCCCCAGTATTCGGCAGCACGACCCCTTGCCTGGCCGTACAAACGCAACATGAGATTGGCATGGTTTTCCATCTGCGCCCAGCCAAAGGCATAATACTGGCGCTTTACATTTTTCGCAAAAATATGCGGAATTCCATAATCGTCCCACAGAATTTCGGGTCCCTTTGTCTGAGCACAGGCCGCTGAGAGGGTAAAACATGCGATGAGAGCGATCACCAGCCCCCGGTAATGATTCTGAAATGTGCAGTTGTCCATTCGATGTATTTTAGGTATTCATGCCATTTGTCTTTGGCCTTACTTTAGCTCAATAACCGGCAGGTTTAAACAGAAAGTCATCCATGGCGATCTCCTCCTCCGTTCTTACCGGTTTTCTGATCAGATTCAAAGGGTTAATCTGTGCCTGGATGGCCAGGTATGCTATTGTCATTACCACGATCAATGCAATAAAAAGGCCGGATTTCTTCATCTACCTGTAAAATAGATTTGGATCATCATCTTGCTTGCCCGGAATGAATTTCCCGATTCAGGATCGTTTCCATAAACAAATATAAACAAACCCTGATGCGCACAATGGTGGGCATCAAGGTTTATTTAAAGCTCCACGATGAAACCCCGCACGATATTTTATTCATTGAACCAAAGTAACCATTCGGGTATCCGTTTTCGGACACCTCCTGTATCAAAAGCGTACACCTACCCTCCGATAACTGACGATAAAATGCATCGGTATAGTATTGTCCTTTAATTTCTTATATACATTGGCATATATATTGGGTATTATCAATGGAGATAGTCATTTTCAAAATCCCGGGTTGTATGTTCAGAAGTTTCTTTAAGGTAGCTTTCAGGATATTGATGCGGGACAGTGTACATACACTGATCAATATCTCAGGCCTGGCTATTGGCCTTGCCTTCAGTATTATTATTTTCCTTTATGTGCACCAGGAAACCAGTTATGACCGCTTTCACCAAAATGCTGACCGTATCTTCCGTGTGGGGATCAATGGAAAAGTTTCTTTAAACCGGTTCCACCATGCTGTAACTCCTGCGCCACTCTCCAACACATTGATCCGTGAAATTCCGGAGGTTGAAAATTCAGTAAGGGTAGCCCGGTTTGGTGCGTGGCTGGTAAGGTATAAAGATGCCCGTTTTAATGAAGACAGGATCATTTTTGCCGATTCCACCTTCTTCACCCTGTTCTCCTTCCCCCTGCTCAGCGGAAATGCACAGGATGTTCTGCGAAAACCCAAAAGCATTGTTTTAAGTCAGTCAAAGGCCAGGTTGTATTTTGGAAAGGAGGATCCCCTCGGCAAATTGCTTCAGATTGAAAATGATTCCACTTTTTATAGGGTTACCGGGATCATGGCTGATGTACCTAAAAATTCCCATATGCATTTTGATATGGTGGGGTCCCTGTCCACTTTTGACAAGATGCTGGAGGAACACCGGTGGGTGGTGAATTTCCTTTATACTTACTTTCTCTCAAAGCCCGGCTTCTCAAAGGAAACACTACAGGCATCATTGCAGCCGCTGGTTCAGCGGTATGTATTGCCCGATTATGAGAAGTTCCTTGACATTGCGCCCGGAACCGATGAAAATACAGGAGACACCTATAGTTTTGTTGTTCAGCCGATCACGGATATCCACCTGAAATCTGACTTCGCCCTTGAATTCGAACCAGTGGGCAACATCCTGTACATATATCTGTTCATGGCTCTGGCTGTGATCACCCTCCTGCTTTCCTGTATTAATTTCATAAGCCTGGCAACCGTCCGGTCTGTTTATCGGGCCCGTGAAGTTTGTATCCGTAAAATTGCCGGATCGCAAAAGAGAATTCTGGTAAGGCAGTTTCTCGTCGAATCGTCTCTTCTTGCATTTCTTTCCATGGCGCTGGCCTTATTCATTACCGAAATGGCCCTGCCCCCGTTTAACCGTTATATGGTCCTGGATCTGAGACTTTCACAGCTGCTGAATTCATCCGGTGCTTTGTTCATGATTGGCCTGATCCTTATCATCGGCGTGTTTTCAGGTCTATACCCTGCCCTTCACTTTTCTTCATTTAGCACGTTGAATGTATTGCGAAACAGACCTCAGAAATTTTCAGGAAGAAGCCATTTTCGCTCAGGTCTTGTTCTCATTCAGCTGATCATGAGCATGGGTGCGATTACCATGACCGGTATCGTATTGGGACAATACCGCTATCTTGTGCACAAGGACCTGGGATTCAATAAGGAAAACCTGCTGATCATCAGGCGGCCCGACGGTCTGAAAAACAAACTCAATGACTTCAAAAAGCAGATCGGCCGGTATCCGGGTGTGGTATCTGTAACCAGCAGTATCAGCATACCGGGAAGTTCATTCCCACGGATACCCTATTATCTTAAAGGTTCGCCGGTCACAAAAAACCATTCGGCTTCGAGTCTCTTTGTCAGTTATGGTTTCGATTCGACCTATCGGATACACCTTCAGCAGGGACGATTTTTCAATGCCAGTCAACCCGGGGATTCAGAAACATGTGTGATCAATGAATCAATGGCCAGGCAGCTTGGAAATCACGATCTGATAGGAAGAACGCTGGTAGGGTTAATTCCGATGCATGACAGGAAATATGAATTAAGGATTATTGGAATTACCGGGGATTTTAATTATGAAGTTCTGGAAAATCCGGTCTTACCCATGGTAATGATCCTGGTGAAAGGTAATCCCGAAGGATATCTGACTGTGAGATTAAATCCCGGTGATCCCGAAACTTCTATTCAGCATCTGAAAAGTGTTTGGGAAGAATATACCACGGCCTATCCTTTCGTATGTTTTTTCCTCGACAGTGACCTCCAGAGCCGTTACGGACGGGTAAGGGAAACAGGCAGGATCTTCTTCATTCTGTCGATAGTTGCCGTATTGATCGCCTGCCTGGGGTTGTTTGGACTGGTATCATATGCCAATGTCCGCAGGGGCTACGAAATCAGTGTGAGAAAAGCCATGGGCGCTGACGCCCGCAAGATCATCCTGTTTGAGATCCGCAAGGTCATGATGTTGCTGCTGATCTCTTCGATGATTGCCTGGATCGGGATCTATTTCCTCGTGAATTCCTGGTTATCAGGGTACTCAAACTTTGTTGAACTGAATGCCCTTTACTTTTTCCTGCCTTTTTTGGCCGTTCTTCTCATTTCACTGATAACGGTATATTACCAGGCTTACATGGCGGCTCATTCAAGTCCGGGAACCGTTTTAAAATACGAATAATTACCTCAGGAGGAAAAAGTTGCATTTTCTTAGCCGGATACAATCCTGGGGCGTTCACAAATACTTTGCCCAATAGTATTGCCGGGGCTCCGCATCATGGAATCCCAGGCTGCTATAGAGGTACTTTGCATTGTGGTTGTCATCCCTGACTTCGAGGGTAACCTTTGAACAATCCATTTTTTTGGCTTTTTCAATGACCATTTCGATCATCCTTCTGCCCAGTCCCTTATTTCGCCAATCACGGGTAACGATTACGTCGTGTATATTGATGAACGGTTTTACAGTAAAAGTGGCAAAATTAACAAAGCAATTGGTAAGTCCCACAAACCGGTCAGATACCCTGGCCAGCAAGATAAGTTTGGAGGGGTGATTTCGTAATCCTTCCAACAGCAATACTTTTTGTTCTTCAGTATAAGGAATTCCATCCCCCATTTTATCGCTGATGTATTCATTCATCAGGGAAACAAGGGCCGTGCAATGAGCAGGATTTCCAAAATCACAGGAAATGATTTCGATCTTTTCAGTGTTCATAAACCGGATTTTATCAGGAACAGCGTCAATCCTCACCGAAAATAGGAAAAAATAAAATAACAATAAGTCCAAATAAATATCTTTGTGTCCGTAAAATCCTATTGATTTGTAAATGGACCATATCCGGAATTTCTGCATTATTGCCCACATTGATCATGGTAAAAGCACATTGGCTGACCGGTTGATCCAGATCACCCATACTCTTCCAGAGAGGGATTTTCAGGACCAGGTGCTCGACGATATGGATCTGGAGAGGGAACGGGGCATCACAATCAAGAGCCACGCCATTCAGATGGAATACGAACTGAACGGCAAGAATTACATTCTCAACCTGATCGATACACCCGGTCATGTTGATTTTTCATACGAAGTATCACGGGCAATTGCAGCCTGCGAGGGGGCCCTCCTGGTGGTAGATGCCACCCAGGGCATTCAGGCACAGACCATATCAAACCTTTACCAGGCAGTGGATCATGCCCTGGAAATCATTCCGGTACTGAACAAAATGGATATGCCAAGCGCCATGCCGGAGGAAGTGAAAGATCAGATCGTAGACCTTACCGGCTGCAAACACGAAGATATTATTGAAGCAAGTGCCCGCACCGGTATGGGTGTGGAGACCATCCTTGAGCGGATCATTTCACGCATTCCTCCTCCCAAGGGAGATCCCGATGCCCCTTTGCAGGCCCTGATCTTTGATTCGGTTTTTAATTCCTTTAGGGGAATATATGCCTATTTCAAGATCATGAACGGAACGATCCATACCGGTGACCATGTGAAATTTGTGAATCTGGGGAAAGATTATTATGCTGATGAGATTGGCGTGCTGAAGCTGCGGTTTGAAGCACAGAAAGTACTGCAGGCCGGGAATGTGGGTTATATCATTTCGGGTATAAAATCAGCAAAGGATGTAAAGGTGGGTGATACCATTACCAATTATGATCATCCCTGTGATAAATCCATTTCCGGGTTTGTGGAGGTAAAACCAATGGTCTTTGCCGGGATATACCCCATCGACGCGGATGATTATGAGGAATTACGGTCATCGCTCGAAAAGCTCCAGTTGAATGATGCTTCCCTGTCGTTCATCCCGGAATCCTCTGCCGCTCTTGGCTTTGGATTCCGTTGTGGATTTCTCGGCCTGCTTCACATGGAGATTGTGCAGGAAAGGCTTGACCGCGAATTCAACATGGATGTGATCAATACAGTGCCAAACGTTTCGTACCGGGTCATCACCACCAAGGGTGAAGCCATTGACGTGCATAATCCGTCGGGCTTACCTGACCAGACGTATATTGATGTAATAGAAGAACCCTATATTGAAGCAGAGATCATTTGCCAGAGCGAGTATGTGGGACCGATCATGAAACTGTGCATTGATAAACGCGGGGTATTGAAAAACCAGATCTACCTTACCACAAACCGCATTGAGCTCAGGTTTGAAATGCCCCTGGCTGAAATTGTCTTTGACTTTTATGACAAATTAAAAAGCATTTCAAAAGGCTATGCTTCATTCGACTATCATTACACGGGTTCAAAACCGGCTAATCTGGTAAAACTGGACATCCTGCTGAACGGGGATATGGTAGATGCCTTATCGTCCCTAATCCACCGTGACAATGCCTATGCTTTCGGACGCAAGATCTGTGAAAAGCTTCGGGAACTTATTCCCCGGCAGCAATTTGATATCGCCATACAGGCAGCCATCGGAGCCAAGATCATTGCCAGGGAAACTGTAAAAGCGGTAAGAAAGGATGTAACTGCAAAATGTTATGGAGGTGATATTACGCGAAAACGGAAATTGCTGGAGAAGCAGAAAAAGGGGAAAAAACGGATGAGGCAGATAGGAAATGTTGAAGTGCCGCAGTCAGCCTTTCTGGCTGTACTGAAAATCGATTGATAGTACCTTTGAAAGGAAGCTCCTGAATATCAAAGTGAAACAGGAGCCTGGAAACGGATTGAATCTTCAATGGTCACATTCAGGCTTTCAAGTCTTTCAACTGCCTGGGCAATTTCGCCTGCAACCGCTTCAGCATTTACATCCACAGCAGGAGCTACAAACTTAGCAGACTTCTCTATCGAGTTATTCAGGATTTCGAGCCTTTCAGCAGCAGCTTCGGCTTCAATGGTCATGGTCTCGTCATTGGTTGAAATGGTGGGTGCAACAAACCGGATGGAAACTTCAATCTCATTGTTCAGGTTATCAAGCCTGCAGGTTGCAGCTGATACTTCCGGGTTATTCATAACATCTGATTTGATCTCAGCCTTTACCGGCATTACATTTGCAAAGAAAAACAAAGCTGCAGAGGCGATACTCATCTGAGCGATCCGGTTTATGTTCATGTTTGTTTTCATAATTTTATATTTTATTTTTTGGTTTATTTTCGTGTTTGCATAATTACTTACATTAACTGTGCCAAAGCATGTAACGCTTTGATATAAATACTGTTAACCATAAAAGTACCTTGGTTCTTGCTGTGTTCTTTCTGTGTTCTTTTGGTACAATTCATGTACGGAAACGAACACTCCCACCCAGTGGTGGGTATGCCCCCATGGCTAATTTTTCCATACAAATAAGATTTTTCTATTCGGCTTTGATCCTCAGGGAGATCGACAGATCTTTGAGTTGTTCCTCTGAAATTTTAGCCGGGCAATCTGCCATTACGTCGCGAGCTGCATTATTTTTCGGAAAAGCAATGACATCACGGATTGAATCTTCCCCTGCAAAAAGCGAAACAAGGCGGTCAAAACCAAAGGCAATTCCTCCGTGCGGGGGCGCACCGTATCTGAATGCCTGCATCAGAAAACCAAACTGCTGTTCGGCTTCCTCAGCTGTAAACCCGAGTATCTTGAACATCTTCTTCTGCAGGTTTTCTTCATGGATGCGGATCGAACCCCCGCCAATCTCGTTCCCGTTGATTACACAATCATATGCATTAGCCCTGATCAGGGCTGGATTGGAATCGAGCATGGCTATATCTTCGGCTTTAGGCGATGTAAAAGGATGGTGCATGGCAAAAAACCGTTTCAAATCCACATCCCACTCCAGCAGCGGGAAATCAACAACCCACAGCGGTTTAAAATCGCCTTTCTTCCGAAGTCCCATGCGATTTCCCATCTCCAGCCTCAGTTCGCACAGCGCCTTTTGTGTTGGCACCCGTTCCCCGGCCATGATCAGAATAAGGTCGCCCTGGCCAGCACCACATTGTAAGGCAATTTTCGATAGTTCCTCCGGTGTATAATATTTCTCGATGGATGATTTTATCATTCCCTCGGTACTGCAACGGATATTTATCAGTCCCTTTCCTCCGATCTGTGGTTTTTTAACAAATTCAGTTAGCTCATCCAGTTGCTTGCGGGAATAATCGGCACATCCCTTTGCCACAATAGAACCAATATAGGGGGCAGGGTCGAATACAGGGAATCCTTTCCCCTTCACCAGTAAAGTCAAATCAACCAGGGTCATACCAAAGCGGATATCAGGTTTATCACTTCCGTACTTCTCCATGGCTTCGGCAAATGTCATTCTCGGGAAAGGCTTATGAAATTCTATGTTCTTCACGTTTTTGAACAGGCACTTTATCAGACCTTCGAAAATATTCAGGACGTCCTCCTGGTGGACAAAGGACATTTCACAGTCGATCTGGGTGAATTCCGGCTGCCGGTCGGCCCGCAGGTCTTCATCCCTGAAACATTTCACGATTTGCATATAGCGGTCGTACCCGGCTACCATCAGAAGTTGTTTAAAAGTCTGCGGTGATTGCGGCAAAGCATAAAACTGGCCGGGATTCACCCTGGAAGGCACCACGAAATCACGGGCTCCTTCGGGAGTTGACTTGATCAGCACCGGCGTTTCGATCTCGATGAAATTCTGGCTGTTTAAATAATTCCGTGTTTCAAAGGCCATCCTGTGCCTGAGTTGCAAATTATTCTTCAGCGGATTTCTTCTCAGGTCGAGGTAACGGTATTTCATCCTGAGCTCATCTCCTCCATCGGATTCATCCTCAATTGTGAATGGCGGTGTAACGGAGGTGTTCAGTATATTGAGACGTACTACGTGAATTTCAACATCCCCCGTAGGCATTTTGGGGTTCTTGTTACTTCTTTCCATAACTTGCCCTTCTGCCTGAATGACAAATTCTCTCCCCAGTTTACGGGCTTCACGGCACAGACCGGCATCGGTATCCATATTGAACACAAGCTGTGTTATGCCATACCTGTCCCGCAGGTCAATGAACGTCATTCCTCCCAGATCGCGCGAACGCTGTAACCAACCGCTTAATATGACATTTTTACCCGAATCGGAGATGCGAAGTTCTCCGCAGTTATGTGTTCTGTGCATGACAAAAGAAGTTTGTGAAATGCGAAAATAGGAATTTAATTACAATATTTGCCCATGGAACTTTTCAGCGATGAGTATTTCATGAATGAAGCCTTTAAGGAAGCGATTCAATCGCTTGAAAAGGATGAAGTGCCGGTGGGCGCCGTAATTGTATGGAATAACCGCATCATTGCCAGAGCGCATAATCTCACTGAAACTTTGAATGATCCCACTGCGCATGCGGAGATGCAGGCAGTCACGGCCGCCACCAACAGCATAGGTGCAAAATATCTGAAAGATTGCACCATGTATGTTACCCTCGAACCCTGTGTAATGTGCGCCGGGGCCTCCTACTGGGCCCAGCTTGGCAAGATCGTGTATGGAGCAGATGATGAAAAAAAAGGATACACTCTGGTGAGGCATCCCTTGCTTCATCCCCGTACCGTGGTACAGGGCGGGGTGATGAAAACCGAATGCAGCAGGTTGCTGAAGGAATTTTTCGGGCGGAAGAGGTGAGGCAGATTACTTATTTTCCTCTGACAGATCAAGCAATTCTATCTTTCTGAATTCCACCGGGTGGCTCTCAGCCTGAAGTGCAATATATCCATCTTTCAACGGAGTTCCATCAGGTACGGGATATCCCTGCGGCTTCATATCCGGACCAACTCTGGGTTTGGAATAGGTAATCACGGTATCTCCGTTTACAATATGATGAATGATGCTGTCCCCAAGTACGATCATTTCCGCTGTCACCCACTGGTCCCCATCAAACGTAGGTGAGGAGGAATTGGTGCAGTGGCCCTGAACCGGTTGTCCGTTCATGTCAATATCGGTTCCCGGGGTACACACATTCAGTGTGGGTCGCTCACCCTTTCCCAAACCTCCCAGGAACTGGGCTTCAATCGACACCGGGAAGCTCTGATCAAGACCCATGCTGGCGGCTGACTGTGAATGCAGCATTGCGCCGCTGTTGCGGTTAGCCCATTCCGGTCCGCCCGGGCATTGTTCCCCAACAAAACGGTATTCCACCCGGAGCTTATATTTCGAAAATTTTTGTTTATAGAAAATATGACCAAATTCTCCGCGGAAGCTGTCAAGGTTATCATAGGAGACTTTCATGACTCCATCCTTTACACTGAAAATATTTTTGTAATTGTCATTTAACGGATGCCCGGCTATTTTGATGTCCCATCCGGACAAATCCTTTCCGTTAAACAGGGGAATCCAGTCAGAGGCGGCCGGTTTTTTTAAACCCGTCTGACAGGCCCAGGCAAAAGCCAGTAATATCAGAACAAATTGTGGTCTCATGTGCAGTATGATTTAATCAGATAAATATACTGCCAAATTTGACAAAATGCCAATCTGCCTGTCATGGACCTGGATAATCCGAATGACAGGCAGTAAAGACACCGGAAACAAAAAGGAGGTAGCCGGCTTCAGGTGAAACCGGCTGGTTGAAATATAAAGGAACTTTAAAAGGCAAACCCGAAAGAAAATCCGAAAGCTACAGCGGGGGCCACATCATCGCCCGTCTTAAAATTAAAAATACTCTCACTGCCCTCACTGAATGAATAATTTCGCAGCTTTAAGCCCAGCCCG
>Ga0326726_10006688_pt1 | contig 10373 bp, 11 predicted proteins | sample MHFenrmetagenome_2_FD_207603 | JGI IMG/M metagenome (GOLD analysis project Ga0326726, IMG submission 207603) | Lab enriched peat soil microbial communities from Michigan Hollow, Ithaca, NY, United States - MHF15MN | ecosystem: Environmental > Terrestrial > Soil > Wetlands > Peat | place: USA... | reverse complement strand
CTGAAAACCCTGTTTGATAATTCCTGCGATATGGTTAAGTCGATCCCGGTATTTAAACTTCAGGTTACTCTTCATGGCCAGTTCTGGAAAGAAATCGAACGTGTACTCGGGTGGTAGTGGCTACCGTAATGCAAATAAAATTCTATGGTTATGGATCAAGCATGTATCCTACACTTAAGGCAGGTGATCTTCTTGATATAATATCCAGTCAAATTGTCACTGTGGGAGATGTGGTTGTTTTTCCGTCAATTGAAAGTAAGCGCTATATAGCACATCGAGTTGTTTCCATTGGACCCGAAGGAGTGAAAACCCGGGGAGATAATGTCAAGCGTGATGATGCTCGAGTATTGCAGTATAGTGAGATTACAGGAGTTGTCATATCCGCTCACAGGGGCAGCCGGACGCTAAAAATAAGGGGAGGCAGGTTAGGCATAGTTTATGCCGGAATGCTTTGGAAATGGAATCCTGTTTACCATGGTTTGTTCGATATAGTTCGGATAACCTATCACTGGCTTGCTGATTCAGGTATGTTCAGACGTTTGATTCCTTTCAAGGTTAATCCAAGGGTTGTTATGTTTAATAAGCCTGATGGGTTGGAGATGCAACTACTTTTAGGCAGACGTGTCATCGGAAGGCGTATTCCAGGGAACTCAAAGTGGAAATTACGGCCGCCCTTCCGCCTGTTTATTGATGAATCTTCCCTTCCGGATTAATGGTAATACAGCGTTGGAAAGAAGGAAAAAGAAGAGGTTATCCGCTAATTTCTGTAAATGGGAAATAAGAAGGTGAAGGGTTTTCGTTCACGGGTTTTACATTTTGTTACAAAGCTTCCAGGAATTAATCGTTTTGGTTTGAAGCAGGAAACAGGTAAAGCTGTTGATGCTATAAGCCAGGCTATCAAGCTCATTTGGGTGAGCAGTCCCCGGCTGGTTGTATTTCGTGCTTTGCTTAATTTCTTGCAGGGTATTTTGCCACTTGGTGTTTTGTATTCTATCAAGTTGCTTGTTGATTTGCTTTCGGAACAAAAGAGTGCATTGATAGGTAATGGCGAGTGGAAGCGGGTAATTTTCCTTGTACTGCTTTCCGGATTATTTATGCTGCTGGATCTGGTATGCCGGTCACTTGCAGGAATGGTTAGTACACGGCAGTCTGACCGAGTGCTGGACAAGATGACCAGTATTCTTCATGAACACTCAATAGCTGTTGATCTATCTTTTTATGAGCACGCCGGGTATTATGATGCTTTGCATCGGGCTCAGCAGGAAGCTGTTTATCGTCCGCTTGGTATCATTGACGGTTTGTTCAGTCTGCTGCAGGCGCTGATAACCATTGTTGCTATTACTGGTCTTATTATCAGTGTCAATTGGAGTATTGCACTCATTCTTTTCCTGGCACTTCTGCCGGCATTTATTGTAAAGGTGCTTTTTTCCAAGAAAAATTTCAGTCTTCAACATAGACAAACACAGGCTAAACGTCATCTCGGTTATCTTAACGCACTGCTTACATCTGAAATATTTGCAAAGGAGTTAAGGCTTTTCAGCCTTGGATCATTTTTTGTTGATCAGTATAAAAATGTACGTTCAAAGCAGCGGCAGGAAAATCTTGAATTGACAGACAGGGAGACCATATTTGGTTTTTTGGGGCAGTTTATTGCACTTCTTTCTTTAATAGCCTCTTTGAGTTTTTTGCTTTTTCGTTCATTATCGGGAGCATTGAGTATTGGTAGTCTGGTCATGATCTATCAAGCCATGCAAAGAGCTCAATCCTCTACCCAAAGCTTACTTAACGCTGTGGCTGCGCTCTATCGAGATTCGCTATTTTTTAGCAGTTTTGACGAATTTTTGCAGCAAAAGCCGCTCATCGTTTCACCTCCAGAATCCAATCTTTTCCCTGTTCCTATTGCACATGGGATCACATTTAACAATGTATCGTTTCATTATCCAGGAACAGATAGGCAGGTACTGAAGAATTTTTCACTTACTATCAGACCGGGCGAGCATGTTGCTCTTGTCGGGGAGAACGGATGTGGAAAAACCACACTGGTCAAGCTGCTGTGCAGGTTGTACGAACCTGATGAAGGGCAGATCCTGATTGATGGTATTGATTATAGAATGTTTGATCTTGATGATCTTCGGAAGCGCATCAGTGTTATTTTTCAGGATTATGTGCGTTATCATATGAGCGGGCGTGACAATATCCGTATGGGAAATATCGAGATTTCAAATGATGACATCTTGATCGAACAGGCTGCAAGGCGATCCGGTGCTCACGAGGTTCTGGAAAGGCTTGAAAATGGATATGACAATATTCTTGGTAATCTTTTCGATGGCGGACACGATCTTAGCCTTGGTGAGTGGCAGAAAATTGCCATAGCCAGATCGTTTTTACGAGATGCACCGATCATGATTCTTGATGAACCAACAAGTTCTCTTGATGTTGAAGCTGAGTATGAGTTGTTCCAGCAGTTTGATACGCTGACAAAAGGAAAAGCTGCGCTTATTATCAGTCATCGATTATCAACGGTACGTATGGCAGACTGCATCGTTGTACTATCAGCGGGCAAAATCGCGGAGAAGGGAAGTCATGAAGAGTTGATGCAGGCGGACAGCATGTATGCTCGTCTTTATCGTATGCAGTCAGGACTATATAAATAAACCATTTCCTTCAGGATATATATATTTTATACATACGATACAATATGATTTTATCGTATGTATAAAATATAATATTGCTCTCGTATTTGTGACTGAATAAAGAGCAAATTCTACATAAAAAACTTCTAAAATACATCAATATCTAGGGCTTAATTCAAAACACATAATAGAATAGTAAATAATTGAATCTATTCTATATGTCGTTCTCAATAACCCATAGGACTTCAATAATACAGTTTATTATCCTGTTTACTGTGTTTTGATGTAATAAAGCGTTATTCATCCGTTTTTTTTAAACTTTTTATTTAGACTCCAGATTTGAAATGTTTTTTTAAAAAAAATGAATTCGATAGAGTGTGCTTTTGCAAAGAACGTTTTTTTTCTCAGGTGCGGGGAGTAAATTCTCCGTATGGAATTCTATACAGATATAAAAATTTAAAAGGTAAAGAATAGTAATGAAGAGAGAAGATAAACCTTTGGCTGATCCCCTGTTGGTTCTCAGGGAGGAGTTTGATGACTGGGCTATTCTTTTTGATCCGGATAGTGGAGATTCATACGGACTTAATCCTGTAAGCGTATTCATATTTAAGCAGCTTGATGGCAAGCACAGCCTGGAAGATATAGTCAGTACGCTCAAGGCCGAATGTGAAGATGCGCCGGAAGATGCAGAATCATTTGTGCGTGAATTTATAGAAGATCTTATTGTTAAAGGTTTTGCCGGTTGTGAATTTTTACCTCAGGTAGGGGCAGTATGAGAGTAATGAGTACTCCCAAATCACTTGATTTGACGATTACGCACAGGTGTAATCTTCGTTGCGCCTATTGTGCTCATTTCACAAGTCCAGGTGATATTGGCAGGGATTTGTCCACAGAAGAGTGGCTTCGTTTTTTTGAAGAGTTGAACCGCTGTTCAGTTACGGAGGTAACCCTCAGCGGCGGCGAGCCATTTTACCGTGATGATATCAAGGAGCTGATAGAAGGTATCGTGCGTAACAAGATGCGATTTGGAATTCTGAGTAACGGTACCCTGATTACTGATGAGATGGCGGCTTTCATTGCCTCAACCGGTCGCTGTAACTATGTTCAGGTATCGATTGACGGTTCATATGCCGGCCCACATGATGTATTCCGCAATGACGGAAGTTTTGAATTGGCGGTTGCCGGTCTTACACGACTTCAGAAGCATGGTATTAATGTAAGTGTACGGGTGACGATTCATCGTCACAATGTGCAGGATCTTGAAGCAATCGCGAAATTCCTTATGGAAGATCTAAAGCTTCCCGGTTTTTCAACAAACGCGGCCTCGTATTCCGGTCTCTGCAGGTCATATGCTGATGAGATACAGCTTACCGTCGAAGATCGTTCAATAGCGATGGAGACCCTTTTGAGGCTCAATAAGAAATATGATGGTCGAATCGGAGCTTCAGCGGGTCCATTGGCAGAGGCGCAGCAATGGCTCGACATGGAACAGGCTCGAAAGGAGAATCGAGAGAAGCAGAGTGACTGTGGTTGCCTTCACGCATGTGGAGGGGTATTTTCCGCGCTTGGAGTTCGAGCTGACGGTGTGATGGTGCCCTGTACCCAGATGAGCCATATTGAGCTTGGTCGGATAAATCAGGATGACCTTGGTGAAGTATGGAGAAATCAAATCGATCTTATGAGGCTGAGGGATCGGCGTGGTATATCGCTTGAAGATTTTGAATTTTGCCGCGAGTGCGAATATATCGCCTACTGCCGTGGAAACTGCCCGGCCTTAGCCTATACGATTTTAGGAGAAGATAACCATCCGAGTCCGGATGCTTGCCTGAAGCGGTTCCTTGAAGCAGGTGGAAGATTGCCTGAAAATGGATTAAAGGATATTTGACAAATGGGAAACGGAGAACAAAAAATAGAGAATGGTAAGGGAAGCTATCCATTGCGTCAGCTTTACTTTTATTTGACCGAGGGTTGCAATTTAAAGTGTCGTCACTGCTGGGTAGCTCCAAAATATCAGGGACCCGGTAAATCCGGTCCCACCTTGGATCCTGAATTGTTTCAGTCAATTATCAAGCAGGGAAAACCGCTGGGTCTTTCCGGAGTAAAATTCACCGGTGGTGAGCCTCTTATGCATCCGCAGATATTTGAACTTCTGGAAGTGGTACGCCGGGAGGAGTTGAGCCTTGCAGTCGAGACGAATGGAGTTCTTTGTACTCCAGAGCTGGCAGTTGCGCTGAAGAGAGCAAGTCCCAATACGTTTGTGTCAGTCAGTCTTGACGGTGCTGATGCAGCTACTCATGAGTGGGTCAGGGGAGTAGCAGGTTCTTTTGACGCGGCATTGGAGGGAATCAGAAACTTGGTGAATGCCGGTTTCAGCCCTCAGATTATCATGACGGTCATGCGGAAGAACCGGGAACAGATGGAACAGATTGTCCAGCTTGCCGAGCAATTGGGTGTGAGTTCAGTAAAGTTCAACCTTGTGCAGCCGACCGAGCGAGGAGTGGCAATGCATAAGGCCATGGAGACACTGAGTATCGAGGAGTTAATAGAGCTTGGACGTTGGGTTGACAATACGCTTTCTGCCACAACAAAGGTTTACCTGGATTATTCTCATCCGCTTGCGTTCCGTCCGCTGAGCAAAATTTATGGCAATTCAGGCATTGAATGCGGGCGTTGCGGAATACTCGGCATCCTTGGAGTTCTGGCTAACGGATCATATGCATTATGCGGCATTGGGGAGTCTGTACCTGAGTTGGTGTTCGGGCATGCTTCGACTGACAGTCTGGAGACGGTATGGAACGAGGCTTCGATGCTTGAGGAACTTCGCGAGGGATTTCCGGAAAAGCTGGAAGGTGTTTGTGGCGATTGCCTGTTAAAAGGGATATGTTTGGGCAGCTGTATAGCCCAAAACTATTACAGTAAAAAGAATCTTTGGGCTCCCTACTGGTTCTGTGAACAGGCAGAAAAAGCGGGTCTTTTTCCCAAAAATCGCCTGCAGCCGAAAGAAAGTATCAAGAGTTAACTGAGAATAGTTTGAGGAATTCCGTGTCGAAGAGTGTCCGATGGCGATAAAGTTTATTGCAGAGACAAAATAACAATTAAAGAGATAGTCAGGGAGTGGAACATACCAAAATATGTCAACCTGGCTGATCGATACAAAGCTTTACATGCATTTGAATTTTGTAGTCAATTGGTTGAAAGTTGCAGGTATAATCTTTTTTGTAAACAAACAATAACGGAGGTAATCATGAAATGGGAAACACCGAAGCTTGTCGATCTTGCTGATCGTCAGAACACCATGAATGCGGTAGGATTTAGCAATATTCCTGGTCCAGGACCGGATGTCAGAGGTTGGACATGTCAGAATGGTTCAACACATTCATTATTTTGCTTTACCGGTGGTGCTGCAAGTATAGGCAAAGGCGGCTACGAGCCTCCAGTATAGTGATATGAGTTACTTTCAATAACCATTATTTCAATGCTGCACAGTTGAATGCGACGCCCTATAAGCGCTTGTCATTCGAAGAGATAGGCTGTATTCCGTAATGGTTAGCAGTAGATGAGATATTTTTTCCTAAAAAAGACCAAAAAACGGAGGTAATCATGAAATGGGGCAAACCACAACTTGTTGATCTTGCTGATCGGCACAATGCTTTAAATGCAGTAGGGTTTAGTGCTGTCGATGTGTCGGGTAGTACCTGTCAGCCAGGTTCAACTCATTTATTATTATGCTATACCGGTGGCGTAGCAGGGCTGGGAAAAGGACCTTATACAGCACCATCAATCACTGACTCCGGCACAACTCATTCTTCTAACTTAGCGTAAGAACGTGTAGAAAAGTGAGTGTCGCTTCATTGAAAAAAGAAAACAGTACGATGGTAATGAGTAGTTGTTCCAGCGAGGTTTCTGGATATAATATGCAATTGAGTAGTGATATCAATTGGCATATAACATCGGCGAGTGATGAACTGAATCCCTGGCTGGAACAATTCGCTCATATCCTAGAGCTGGATAGAAGCGCGGGCGAAAGTGGCAGGAGGCTGGTATGTTCAGTAAAAAATTATGAAAACAACAAAGCCGATCGACTGGAAAGACAGATAGCTCTCAACAGCGGTTGGAAATTCCATGATATGCGAACATCGTGTGTATGGTATCATGAAGTTGTTTCTGATGTACTCTGTACCATCAAGCCTTTTGCCTCATCGCAGGATGAAATCATGGCGATGAAGGATGTTCTTTATCCAATCTATCGGGAAAGTATAATTCTTGGTGGCCAGTTGTTTCATGCAGCGCTGATTGAGTATGAAGGAAAGGGCGTTATCCTTGCAGGGATGCATGGTGCAGGCAAATCAACCTGTTGCGCCAGGGTTCCTGAAGGCTGGAAGGCTTATGGTGATGATGAACAGCTAGTTGTAAGGGACAGTGAAGGAAAATACAGCGCACATTCTTTTCCGACGTGGAGTGAATACTTCATTAATCGCAACTCGGAGAAGAGGTGGACAGTTCAGCATTCAGTTCCACTCTCCGGGGTGTTTTTTATTGAGCAGTCGGATATAGATGCAGCGACTCCGGTTGGAAGTGGAGAAGCCGTTTCGCGCGTTAACGAATCGACTCTGCAGGTCTATCGTAAATATTGGAGTGTGACTCACGAAGAAAACCAGAGGAAGTTTCTGAAAACCCTGTTTGATAATTCCTGCGATATGGTTAAGTCGATCCCGGTATTTAAACTTCAGGTTACTCTTCATGGCCAGTTCTGGAAAGAAATCGAACGTGTACTCGGGTGGTAGAGGCTCTTTTCCCTTTTCTGATCGATTTGTTTCGGCGTTACAAAAACGTGTATTGCTAAGTTGCAGGCTGCTATTTAGCATCATTTATTCAGGTTATTAATCACTCCTACCACAACCCTTGATACTATTTCGGTAATATAGTTTATCATTCAGGGTTACTTTTTGCAGATACTTATCCCAAAGTAAAGAAAGTTGCCGGTGACATTTGGTCATCGTCAAGCAGCTTAAGCAGAAAATCACATTTCATTAGTTCTCTAACTTGGACAATAAGGACGTGCATCGTCTATAATACTATTTGTTTCTTGAAAAATTTTGTTTCCCGAACTTGAAATTCTTTTGGTGTCAACTTGTCTGTTGAGTTTTTTTTGCGGAAAGAATTTTAATCCTGCTGTCTCAGTTCGATGACCTTCCGTTCATGATCCAAACTCATGATCCAATTGATTCTGGCATTCATCTCGCAACGTGCCGTCGAATCTTTCGATACAGGCGTTACCGACAGGTTTCCTGGCCGATCGAACACCAGCATTTCTCGATGCCGATGAGCCAGGGCATCAAGCGCTCCGCGTCCTTAAAAATGCAGGGCCATTAACAACTCTTATCATTTCCGACAGATAATTGCCTCAAGAACTTTACATACCCGCTTGACACTCATTGACCTGTCGACATCCAAAACCAGGATGGTCTTTGCTGTATCTTTCCAGAACTTTAATGACTCGAAAACGTTTTCCATTATACAATTTGTCGATAATAAAGTGCATGGCTCAACATTGATCCCAGTGATCCGGCATTGGCAGTGAAACTCTAGTGTCTGAATTCATTTTCCATCGTTGCATGACTCGCTGTATCATGTTATTTTTTTGATAAAGTCTCATGGTCTGCTTATAGTTGATTGCAAGCCTTCGCATCTAAACAGAAATGTGACAGTCTGCAGCCACGGTTTTTGCTCTTATTTGGGATTGGTCTAACCTGTTTTTGTTAATCCAGCGTTGTGTTTTAAGGGCGTATTCTATAGAGTGCATATTTAATGAGCCGGTTATTTTATTTGAATAAGAAGTATATATTAAGTATACTTGTTGGTGAATAAAACGGAAAAGCAGGACATTTCATAAGCAGCTTCTTCGTGCCGAAAAAAAAATAGTAAGTACTTAATTAAAAAATAAGTAGTATTTTGTTTGTATAGACACTAGGCAGTTTGGGCTTGTGGCGAAATAAAATGTTAAAGACAATTCTCAGGAGCAGCTAAACCCAAACTTTTCGATATTTCTGATTGATACAATAATTTCAAGCAGGAATAAAACGGCTCTGAACAAAAAAATAAACAAACGGAGATTATCATGAAGTGGGAACAGCCAAAGCTCGTTGATCTTGCTGATCGACACAACGCTTTAAATGCAGTAGGGTTTAGTTCTATACCATCTCCAATGCCTATTGATATTACAGGTAATTCGTGTCAGAATGGCTCTACTGATTCACTTTTCTGTTTTACCGGTGCGTCCGCAAATGTCGGTACAGGTAACTATACACCTCCAGTATAGAATTTCAATTAATTCAGTAACCTGACCATTATTAAATACTATCGCTTTCAATAGTGCAGCAAATTAATAATGGTCAGATTATTTCGTGCCTACCACTCGATAGTCAAATATCAGGTAATCTGATAAAGTGTTGTTTATTCAGCATCTATCCGTCAATCGGTTCCCCGATATTATTGATTTCACTCACTCAACATCCTTCGCAACCACTTTTTCCTCTCCCTTTAGTTTCTACGCATTTAACGGAGTGGCGGCTATCAATTTGAATGATATTACCAGTCAAGTTGATCCCTACCACGAGATAAAAAGAGCTGAGTGTCAGTGAAATAGTATCCTAAATAGGATAGCAATTTTAGTTGGAAGTGCTGTCATTATGAAAAAGGGCTGGCGAAAATTCAGTGCTGAATTCAAGACCAGATTGCTGCTTGAAGCACCTTAAAGTGCTCATGCCCAGACCCACGAGATCCATCCCAATCAGATTGCGCAGAGGAAACTCAAGTTCCTCGATCATGCTGCCGATATCTTCAGCCGTTCAGGCAGACAAAAACAAGCGCAGCAATGCGATGAACTAGCTGAACAGCCCTACCGGAAAGTTATTCAGTTACAGATTGAAAATGATTTTCTCAAAAAAAAATGTTGAGCTGAAAACTGTTCAAGAGTGTCGCACCATAATTGAGAAAAAATATCCAGAGTTCAGTATGAACCGTCAGTATGACTTATTGTCTATTCATCATCAGGGTTGTGCTATCTGTCTGATAAAAACTCAAAGCTGAACCGTGCGCTGATGCGCCTGATTGATGAGTAGTACCTGAACAATCCTTTATGATGTCTACAGAATATGGGAATGATCGCAGAAAGACAAGAGCAACAAGGTCAACATCAAACGGGTTCGCCGTCTGTACCGGCTGATGGTGTTTAGAAGCGATCAACCCAAATCAAACGCCGCGAAACCGGCATCATGGCATAAAGTCTATCTGTACTTATTCAGAAATCTGTGGGTTTCACACACCAATCATGTTTGGGCAAACCAATCTGACCTCTATGCCGAAGTCTTTCGTGAGACTGTGCATATGCATTGGAAACCCGAAATACTGAACACCAACCAAGGCAGCCGGTTTACCAGCCAAGTGTTCAACGAACGGGTATGGCGATATCTCAAGCATGAGTACCTGTACCTCAATCAACCTGGAGACGGTCTCGATCTGTATAAGGATTTGAAGTGCGAGTTTATCGAATACAACTCAGAACAACGCCAAAATTCGCTGAAGGGAGAGGTAGCAATGAGTGTTTACTCTACAAAAAAACGAAATACTCAGGAGACAGTCTTAGAGTCTATTCGTAAATAACACCAGCTTTCCGAAATGCTATTATGGCCGAAGCCATGTGCAGTAAAGCTTCATATCGCTCTGTGAACTTTTCGTATC
>Ga0326726_10006687_pt1 | contig 10376 bp, 6 predicted proteins | sample MHFenrmetagenome_2_FD_207603 | JGI IMG/M metagenome (GOLD analysis project Ga0326726, IMG submission 207603) | Lab enriched peat soil microbial communities from Michigan Hollow, Ithaca, NY, United States - MHF15MN | ecosystem: Environmental > Terrestrial > Soil > Wetlands > Peat | place: USA... | reverse complement strand
CATCTCCCATCCCAACATCGTCACCATCCACGATGTCGGGCGCGCGGGCGACACGCCCTACATCACGATGGAATTCCTGGATGAGCAATCCCTTGCCGAGCTGTTCACAGAAAACAAGCGCCTGCCTCTGAAGCGCATCATCAAGACGGGCATCCAGCTCGCACGCGCGCTCGACCACGCGCATAAGCGCGGCATCGTCCACCGCGACATCAAGCCCGGCAACATCCTGCTCATGGAAAAGGGCGAGACGGCGAAGATCACCGATTTCGGCATCGCGCGGCGCGACCATACCGACGACCTCGGCAAGACTCTCGCGGGCGCGGTGCTCGGAACGCCGCGCTATATGTCGCCGGAGCAGGCGGCGGGCGGCGATGTCGACGGACGTTCCGATCTGTTTTCGCTCGGCGTCATCCTCTACGAGATGCTGACCGGCAAGAAGGCGTTCGACAGCAACAACATCGCCACCTTGATGCTGCAGATCGCGCGCTCCGAGCCGACTCCCATTCGCACGCTCGCGCCCGACGTTCCCGTGGGCATGCAGCGCATCGTGATGAAGCTGCTTGCCAAGAAGCCCGAGCAGCGATTCCAGACGGGCGCGCAGGTGGCCGAAGCGCTCGAACGCGAGCTTACCGCGATCGAAGCCCAGGAAGAGGAAGAGTCGCACAACAAATTCCTACCCATGCGGGTGAAATGGGCGGCGATCGCAGGCGGCGCCATTGCGGTGCTGTTCTTTCTGGCGCTCGCGGTTGTCTATTTCGTCGAAGCGCGCGTGATCCAGGCGCAGGTGCTGGATTCGGGGGCGTCGCTCGCCAAATTCGTCGCCGTGCAAACGGCGGTTCCGGCGCTGCAACAGAACTGGGTGCCCATCGAAGTCTTCGTGCAGGATGCGAGCGAGCGCGGCAGCTTCGACTATCTGGTGGTGACCGACCACGATCATGTGGTGAAGGCATCGACCGTGAAGGAGCTTGTGGACAAGCCCTTCATGCCGCCCGCCAATCAAACGGTCCTGATGAACGCGCCCGATTTGACGGCTTCGGAAGCCGCCCTTCCCGGCGGCGAGGCGGCGTTCCTGTTCGACACGCCGATCCTGTTTCAGAAGACGGAAATCGGCCGCATCTATCTCGGCATCAGCGAGGCCGGCATGAATGGCGTGCTGCGTTCGACGCTGATCCTCATGTCGGTGCTTGGCCTCGTGACGATCGTCGCGGTCGCGGGCATGGGCTATTTCTTCGGCGCCTTTCTCACGCGCCCGATCCGGTTATTGCGCAATTCCCTGGCCGATTTCGGCGCCGGCGATTTTGACCGGCGGATTTCCGAAACCCGCAACGACGAGATCGGCCAGGTCTTCGCCGCCTACAATCAGATGGCGGAAAGCGTTCAAGCGCGCAGCGGCAGGCGGACCGATGGGCTTTCCGCAACGCTTGCCGGTACGCTCGCGGCTATGCCGGATGCCGCCCGGCTCGCTGCAATGTCAAAGGCTGCGGCCGATGACAAGGAAGCAACGCTCCTCACCAGCACGATTCGCGGCGTGACCGAGGATTAGCGATTCAGCCGCTGCAGGTTCTGCTTGAGTTCAAGCGCCTGGGCGCGGTTGAGCTGCGCGTTCTTGTGGTTCGGATCGATGGCGAGCGCCTTGTCCCAGGCGGCGATGGCGCCGTCTAGATCCTGGCGCTGAAACGCGACGAGACCGGTGCGGTAATAGCCGTCGGCGGCCCGCGTCTTCGCCACGCCCAGAAGCGTTTGCGCCTGCATATTCATGGGATCGATGTCGAGCGCGAACGAGAGGGACGCGATTGCATCTTCCGGCCGGTCGGCGGGTTCGAGATAGAGCTGGCCCGCGCGCAACGCTTGCGCTTCGGCTTCCATCGCATTCGCCATGCGTACGGCTTTGGCGTTCGAGGAATAAGCGTTGGCGAGAATCACGGCCTGCGCCTTGTCGGGCATCACCCGGCTTGCCTCGGCCGTCATGATCGCCGCGTCGAAACGGCCTGCCGCGACGTCGCCGCGGATAGACACCCAAGGATCAACCGGACGCGGGGGAGGAGGAGGCGTGACGCTCGCCTGCTGCTGCGGCGGTGCGGGTGAGGCCGAGGCCCCGGGCGCCATGGACATGCCCATCATCGGCATTCCCATCTGCATACGGGCCATTTGCGCGGCCAGCGTATCGGGTGTTTTCGGGATGCGGATGGCCTGCCCCACGCTTACGCGCGAAGGATTGGGAATGTTATTGTAACGGGCCAAACCGTAGAACGCGAGCACATCACCCAAATAGACTCCGGCAAGCGTCGAAAGCGTTTCGTTTGCCCCAAGCATCACCGTGAACGAGTCGGCGGGATAGAGCGTATCGAGCGGCGTCTGCACCTGGGCGAGAAGATTGCGCGCCGGCACGCTGTTCGGGATTTCGGCAAGATAAGCCTTTAACTCGGCCTCGGCATGGGGCGCGTCGCCCTGCTGCAGAAGGTTGATGGCAAGTTGGAACCTTTCGCGCGCGGCGAGACCCGGCCGCGGTTGTATAACCTCCGGCATGGTTGGGGCGGCCATCAAGGCCATGGGCGGGGGCGGAGGCGGAGGCGCCACGGTCGCCATCATCGGGCCGCCCTGCATGCCCATGCCCATGCAGCCGGCTAGTGCCAAAGCCGTGCTCAGACTCGAAAACGTTGCCCCGCGCGCCAGTCCCTTGGCGCGGCCCGAGGAGAGTCGGACCGAGCCCGACCCGAAACTGCCGTGGCCCACCATCATCCTTGCCTCATGAATACCAATCCGCGAGGCTGCCCCCCGCGCATGTTGCAGAGCGGCAGGCATGATTGCGCCCCCCTCAACGGGCGTCAAGCTCAGCGGTGGGGCGAGCATTGCGGCATATCGCTGAGCCCAAGGGCGCAAGCCCGCTATCGCCGCGGCGAGCGTTGTGTGGTTATCTCCCTTCGTTCCGGATGAATGTTTCGTGTCTGACGGGTCCCTACTCAGGCGTCTTTCCACCCATGCATGATCTTCGGGCCGAATTCCAATCCGTGGGCAGGACGCATGCCGGAGCCGTACGCGCCCATAACGAGGATTCGCTGGTCGAACGCGATGATTTGGGGCTCTGGGCGGTATCGGACGGGATGGGCGGCCATACCGCCGGCGATGTCGCCAGCGCCCTTGTCGTCGAGTGGCTTGGCCGCGTGCGGCGCGGAAACGGCACGCCCTTCATCGAAACCGTCAGAGGCGCCATCGCCGACGCCAACCGGGAGCTGTACCGGAGGGGATCTTCGATCTCGGCCGCGACCACCATGGGGGCGACCGTGACGGTTCTGGGCACGGAGGGGCCGCGGTTCTTCTGCCTCTGGGCAGGCGACAGCCGTCTCTACCGGATGCGGGAGGGAAATTTCATCCGGCTGACGCGGGACCATCGCTACATCCAGGACCTGCTCGATTCGGGCATCTTGCGGGAAAGCGACGCGGAAACGCATCCCAAACGCAGCGTCATCACGCGGGCCGTCGGCATCGACGCCGACGTCAAACTCGATACCACCGAGGGCGATATGCGGCCGGGCGATGTGTTCCTGCTCGCCACCGACGGGGTGACGGGCGTCTGCAAGGATGCGGAGCTTGCCGAAATCTTAGGGAGCGCGGGGCTGGAGCAAGCGGCCGATAAGATCGTCGCGCTCTGCCTGAAACGAGGCGCCCCGGACAATCTGTCGCTGATTCTGGTGAAGCGGCTCGCGCCGTGATCACTCGTACCGGGTCGATGCGGGAACGGGCGGTTCGGCGCCTCGCGTGGATGCGAGTCCGACCGCCTCCGGTGCAAGGGAAACCGGCGCCATCTCCAGAGTCTTGAGATTGGTGCGGTCTTCGCCGCCGAAGCTGTAGCGGTGGATCAGCTCCGAAGCGCCCGGATCGTAGCGCACGTTCCCGGGAAGGAAGGATTTCGCGCGCTCGGGATCGCCCTCGTAGAAGGCGGGGAAGGCCTTAAGCTCCGTATACAGAGCATCCCGCAGGATCTTGAACGCGGTCCGCTCCTTGGTCTCGCCCTTCGCCGCATAGGGACCGATGAGGGCAAGGGTCAAACGCAGGAGCGGCGAATACCAGCCCTCCAAGGTTTCGCGAATCTTCTCGGTCAATTTCATCGCGACCCGCTGCTGCAGGGGATCCATGCCCGCGGGCTGCGCGCCGAAGCGCGGAAACACCGCGTCCCAGATCTCGCGCACCATGCGCCAGAACTTGTCGTCGAAGCCGGTGAATTCGTGCGAGGCGGTTTCCAAGACCGAAACGGCGAGTTCCGCCACCGAGTCGATCGCGGAAAAATCGCGAATGGAATCGGCCTCCGCATAGAGGGCGCGCCGCTCGGCCTCCTGCGCCGCGTCGCAATACTTGCGCGTCGCCTCGACGATGTGCTTCACGGCCTGCCCGAGCGCTCCGGACAATTGGGACACGTCCGCGCCGTTGCGCTTCAGAACCGCAATGCGCCGGCCGATCACCTCGAGCGTCTCCTGCAACCGCGCGACGTTATAGGACTGAACCGCGAAGCCGCCCGCAACCTGCTCGTCGATGGTGAGCCTGGCGGCCGTGCTCACGCGTTTCATCTTGTCGATCTCGATCACGTCGAAGTCGGATGCGGCCGCACCTTCCCATGGCAGATATTTGCGATTGAGAAAGGCGTCGCCGAACGCGGCTTTGAGCAGCGGCGGCGCGTCGGTGAAGCCGTGGAAATCCTGGTCCTTGGGATCGTCGCTCTCGGAAGAGACCAAGGTCTGGCGTGCGATCTGCAATACGAAGGCGCGGCCGACCTGCTGTTTCGGCTGCGCCTCAGAGAAGGCACGCAAAATTCGCGCCGCATCCCAGGGAAGGCGCGCGACCAAGGTCTTGCAGAATACGGGATCTGAGAGAATACGCAGAAAGGTCTCGCTGTAGCTTGCGGCTTCCTTCGTGTCCTTGCTTGCAGCATCGCCAACATCGGCAATACGGATGAGGCGCTTGATGCTGGCGACGATGTCGCCCGCAAATTCCACGCGGTCCTCTTCGGACGCGCCCGCGAGCAGATTGACTCCGGCCCGCACATAGCCCGCGATCGAACGGGGGCTTGGATGAGCAGGCACGATCGAGACCCATCCCAACACGCCGTAGGAGCCCGCCCACAGGAATGCCGCGATCAATTCCCAAAGCAGCGGCGTACGGATCAAGACCGGGACGGATTCGGGGAGGTTCGGTACCAGTGCCGCGATCACCACGGCCGCAAAACCGAAGGCGGGGAGTGCGTAGAGCACACGCAAACCCATCCCCAGCACGCGCAGGCGGAAGACGTAGATCGGCTTCAGATATTGCGGAATGAGAAGAAAGATGCCGAGACCGGCAATGGCGTCGCCGATGGAGAAATAGACGTTGCTGCCCACGGACGATTCGCCTTCTGCTGCGCCCTATGACTTCTAAAGCAAATCGGGCCGGGATTGAATCGGGAGAAAACTCGACGAGGGAACGAGATTCGACCCGTCTTTCCCCCCAAATTTCCTCGACGGCGCTTGGATATTTCCTCTTTTGCTAGGCCGGACGCAGCCGAATCCATTGCGACAGCAGCCACTTCTCCCCACGCGTGGGGGGCAATCCGGCATGCCATGTGTTCCTGTCCGGCGCACCGTCGGCGGTGACATTCCAGAACAACAACGCGTCGCCCTTTCTCCCCCTGTATCGGGTCTTGATCACCGGAAATGCCGTCTCGCCGCCTTCATATTCCTCGTTGAGATAAACAAGAAACGTCGCCACGCGCTGGCCCCGGCGTGCGAAATCCTCCGCATGGCCGGGAAGATTCTTGTCGAGGAAGTCGAAATGGGGAAGAAATCTCTGGCCGGTTTGGTACCGCAAGGTAGACGCCATCTCGAAGCCCGAAATCGGCAAGCCGGTTAGCGCTGCAATCCGCGCCCGCACCAGTGCAAAAATGAGATCGCTTCCTCCCGCCTCCATCGACGTCTCGCTGTTATCGCGGATGGACGCTGCATGCGCCGCGCCCGTCTGATTGTCGACGACTTGCGCCGGTTGCAACGATGGCCGCGCGGCATCGATGATCCAGTCGCAAATTTCGGGAGAGAGAAACTTGCCGACGAGAGCGATGCGCGGCGCTGCCGACGCGAACTGCACGTCGGGGACCTTGAGCAAGGCAGAAAGGTTGATCGAACCGCCCAAATACCGGCATTGCTCTTGCGGCAGAATCCTGCCCTGCGCGATCTCGCGTGCCAATCTCCAATCACCGCACATCGCAGCAAGTTCCGCCTGGGCACGGCGATGCCCGAGTTCGGCCGCCCGCCCCATCAATTGGAGCGCGCCCGGCCAGCTCTGCGGGACACCGAGGCCCTCCGCGGTCAGAAGGGAAAGAACGCGGATCGCATCAGCGCTTCCCGCGGAGGCAGCTTCACGCGCCCATTTCACGCCTTCCTGGATGTCGAGGGGCTTGAAGGTGACAAGCCGCATCGCGAGCAGGGTTTTGCCCCGGATATCGCCCGCTTCAGCGGCTCGGCGCATCCATGCGATCGCCCTCGCGCCCTGGCCCTCGATGTCACACCTGAGCGCGAGCTGGAGCTGCGCGTCGGTATCGCCGGACTCCGCCCGGCTTTCGAGCGCCCCCGCCGGCATCTTGTCCATTGCGAGGCCCGTCATGGTCTAACCGTAGCACAGCCGCGCAAGGGCGATGGCTCTACACCCCGCGCTCTCCCCTTATACCGATGTCGGCGCGGCCGCCTTGGAGCGCTGCGAGCACGCGCGCGGGCGTCAGCGGCACGCGCCGGATGCGGACGCCCGTGGCGTCGAATACAGCATTAGCGATGGCCGCAGGAACGGGCGCCGAGGCCGCCTCGCCCGCGCCGAGCGGCTTGTCGCGGGGGGAGCCGACAAGGTCGATCTCGAGAACCGGGGCCTCCGGGAAGGTCAGGATCGGATAGCTCCGCCAATCGACGCTGGTCACGCCCGACTGGTCGAACACGACCTCTTCATGCAGCGTGCGGCTGACGGTCTGCACGATGTTGCCCTCGACCTGATTGCGCACCGCATCGGGGTTGATCATCTGGCCGCATTCCACGGCGGCGACGACCCTCGTCACGCGCACCTTGCCGGTGGCGCGTTCGACCGTGACCTCGATCCCCATCGCCATGCGGTTGTCCATGTGCTTATACCAGAGATACGAGATGCCGCGCCCGGTCATCACCGCATCGCCGCGCTCGCGGTTGGGGGTAGGCCGAGGCTTCCAATCCATGCGCTCGGCGACGCGCTTCAACAGGCTGGTGCCGAGCGCGTCCTTCAGATGCGCCAGCCGGAATTCCAGCGGATCGCGACCCGCCGCCACGGCAAGCTCGTCGATGAAGGATTCCACCGCGAAGGTGTTTCCGGGCTTGCCGGGCGCGCGCAGATTCGACGGGCGCAGCGGCGTCGTCTTCAGCCAATGCACCGTCGCCGTCATGTTGGGAAGCTCGTAGGATGGATAGGCATTGCCCTGAACCTGCGCGACCGATTGGCCGGTTGGCTGCGGAATGCCCGCCGCCAGGAAGGCCAGCATCGGACGGCTGCGCAGATTGGGCGTGTTTTCGGGCAGGTAGGCCGCGGTCTCCCAGGCCGCGATGTTGCCCTGAGCATCGAGCGCCGCGCTCAAATCGAGCAATTGCGGCGGGCCCTTGGGATCGAAGCCATGCTCGTCCTCGCGCATCCATTGCACGCGCACCGGACGGTCGACGGCGCGCGAGATCAAGACCGCATCGGCGGCGACGTCATCGCTGCCGTTCGTGCCATAGGAGCCCGAACCATCCATGTAGACGACGCGCACCGTCTCCACCGGGATGCCGAGATCGCGCGCGAGATTGCGGCGCAAACCATGCGTGCCTTGCGACGAAGACCAGACGGTCAAACCGTCCGGCCTGTAGTCGGCCACCGCGCAGGACGGCCCCATCGAGGCATGGGATTGCGCCGGCCATTGATAGCTGGCCTGGAAGCGCCGCGCGCTTTGCGCCCGCAGCGCGGCTTCGGAATCGCCGTTCTTGACGAGGCTTTCGTCGCGCGCGATTTCGGTTGCCCGCATCGCGTCATACACGCGTTCCGAGCCGGGCAATCCGCCGCCGCCCGTCCAGGTGACGCGCAGTGCCTTGGCCGCACGCACGGCGTTCCATTCGCGCTCCGCCACCACGGCGACGAAATCCTTGATGCGCACGACGCGCGCGCCGGGAATGTTCGCGATCGACGATTCATCCAAGCTGGCGACGCTCGCACCGATCGCATAGGGCCGCACGACGCGGGCATGCAGCATCTTCGGCACGCGGAAATCATGCACATAGGTGTGCCGGCCGGTCATCTTGGCGGGCAGGTCTGGGCGTTTCACCGGCTGGTTGACGACCTTGTAACTGTCCGGGTCCTTCGGTTTGGCGGCGCGGTCGAGCTTGACCTCGAGCCGCTTGCCACCGACGAGATCGGCATAGCTGACGGTCCTGCCGTCCTTGGCGCGCACGACGCCGCCGGTCACGGTGAGGTCCGCGGGCATCGCGTTCAGCGTCTTGGCCGCCATCGCGGCAAGCGTCTGGCGTGCGGTCGCGGCGGCTTGGCGGATCTGCATGCCGCCTTGAACGATGCCGGTCGAACCGCCGGTGCCACCCTGGTCCGGGCAAAGCGCGGTGTCGCCTTCGATCATGGCGATGCGGCCGACATCGACATCGAGCTCTTCGGCCACGATCTGGCGATACGCCGCGCGCGCGCCGGTTCCGATATCGACCTTGCCGCAATAGAGCGTGACATCGCCATTCTGCGCGATCGCGAGGAAGGAATCGACATTCTCCGCCGCGACATCGCGCAATGGATAGGTCTGCGCCGCCGACAGAGCGAGGCTCGGCGACATTGCGAAGCCGACGACGAGCGCGCCGCCCGCCTTCAGGAATTGACGCCGTTCAAACACGATCTGGTTCATGGCGCTCTCCTCACGCGTTCGCTGCGCGCATCACGGCGCGCAAAATTCGAACATGGGTGCCGCAGCGGCAGAGATTTCCGGCCAAAACGGTGCGCACTTCGGCTTCGCTCGGGTGCGGATTCTTGGCGAGTAGCGCGGCCGCCGTCATGATCATGCCATTGGTGCAGTAGCCGCATTGCGCCGCCTGCTCCTCGATGAAGGCCGCCTGAACCTTGTGCGGAGCCCCGGGCGAACCCAGACCTTCGAGGGTCTGGATGTCCTTGCCGGCGAGGCCACTCACGGGCGTCTGACAGGAGCGCACGGCAACGCCGTCGACGATAACGGTGCAGGCGCCGCATTGGCCGAGCCCACAGCCGAATTTCGGGCCGTGAAGCTCCATCTGATCGCGCAGCGCATACAGCAAGGGCATCTGCGGATCGTCCACGTCGAGCGCTTGGGCGCGTCCGTTCACGCGTAGGGTCACGCTGGGCATGGGCTCCTCCTTTTTCCGTTGCGCGCGAGTCTAGGCGCGGGGGTTTAGGTGTCAATCGGCGGAGTGATTGGGCTCACCTGCACACGTAAAAGTGCCCCCCTTCCGGCCCTACGGGCCACCTTCCCCCACATGGGGGGAAGACCCATTCGCCATTCGCCTATGTCGCCGCCACTCATTGCGGTAAGCTTCTGAAAACAATGACAAGGGAGGGGTCGTCATGGATATGCTTGCAAAGATATCACGCCGCCGGATGATCGAACTGGCCGCCACCGCGGGCCTCGCGCCCGCGATGCTGGGCACGAGACCGGGCATCGCCGCGCAAATGACGCAGAAGATCGAGTCTTTCGATCCGGCGCTCGCCAACATCCTCGACACCTCACAGCCGATCCGCATTCTCGCCGAAGGCTATGGCGGTCCCAACGGACAGGCCGAGGGGCCGGTGTGGTGGAGCGACGGCGGCTATCTCCTGTTCAGCGACATCGACAAGAGCCGGCGCATCAAATACACGCCCGGCGCGGGCGTCAGTGTCGCCGCCGAGAACACCAACCGCGGTAACGGCCTCACGCGCGATAGGCAGGGCCGGCTCGTGGTGTGCGAGGCAGACGCGCGGCGCGTGACCCGCATCGAGAAGGACGGAAGCGTCACCGTGATCGCCGGCGGCTATCAGGGAAAGCAGCTTGGCCGCCCGAACGATGTGGTGGTGAAATCCGATGGCTCGATCTATTTCACCGATCCGCAGGGCGGCGCTTCCGGCGAACCCTGGGCCGTGACGGGACCAGGCGTCTATCGCGTCTCCGCCGATCTCGGCGCGATCAATCTGCTGACGGGCGATCTTCTCGCGCCTAATGGGCTCGCCTTCTCGCCGGACGAAAGCGTGCTCTACATCAACGACAGCCGTCGCCGGCACATCCGCGCCTTCGACATGGCGCCAAACGGCACGCTGGCGCGGCAGACCGATCGCGTGTTTGCGGAGCTTGGCGGCGCTGAGCCCGGCGT
>Ga0326726_10006686_pt1 | contig 10376 bp, 7 predicted proteins | sample MHFenrmetagenome_2_FD_207603 | JGI IMG/M metagenome (GOLD analysis project Ga0326726, IMG submission 207603) | Lab enriched peat soil microbial communities from Michigan Hollow, Ithaca, NY, United States - MHF15MN | ecosystem: Environmental > Terrestrial > Soil > Wetlands > Peat | place: USA... | reverse complement strand
CGACTAACGGACTCATATCCGTCATAGTGCTATTCTTTTTCATTCTTTAAAGTGTATTAATAGTTCAGGATCATTAGCATTAATGTAGAAATCCTATTGTAAGTTATTCTATTTTTTTTAAAGGAGGATTAAGAATAGGTTAGTTTTGGATTAAAGAATAATTAAGAGTGAACTGGGCATAAGAAATGTCCATCCCTTTTTCATCTTTTTAAAATTCACAAGAAGATTCTTTAATGGCATTGGAGAAAAAACTTGTTTTGGAGAAAGGTCTTCCTTCGCTACCAACTTTGCTAAAGGTTCGTTGGTCAAGAAAGCTTCGGACTTCGACCGACGTAGTCGGCTACATCCTACAAAGTCAGGGGATAAAAGAAGAGTTGCATCCAGTACATTCACCGAATGCAAAAGCCGGTAACCCTGACCACTTCTCGCCGGTATAAATTTACCACTTAAAACCGGAGTTAATCTCATGATCTATAGATAAATATAAAAATGTTAATCCCACCGGCTGAATGTGGTCAAGGCGATCGGCTTATGCATCCTTAGAATTAGTGGGGTTTTCAGAATGTCATAAAAAGAAACAAGAGGTCGATTTTGACCTCTTGTGCTATTTGGTACCCCGAACCTGCCTGCACGGCAGGCAGGCGGACAAAAGTTGCAACCAGAATAACCTACTTTGTTTTATATAGGAACCTCTTTATGCCTGTCTTGAATCTTGGAATCCTGTTATTTCATAGCAGAAAATATGAATCCTCTTTCAGACCAACAATCTATAACTCTCTATCGAGAAGCTTCTATCTACCTTTTACAGAGCTTATCACAAAGGGTGATATTGACCTTTCACTACTAACTTATCACCCGATGCATCCACAGACCCAGAGGAAGATCGAGAGATATCACCGGACTGCAAAAGCCAGATGGTTTGACCACATTTGGCCGATAGAGTTGTAATTTCTATAAGTAACTTAACAATAATCAAGTAACTCCGGCAAATGGTGGTCAATTTACTCCGGTGTGGATTGGTCTGTGTCTCTGGCTATTCCAGTTCGGATTGTTATACAATTAAAAAGCCGGCAAGAAGAAATTTTATTTCTCTTCTCAAATTTATATATCGATGTTTCCGTTTAAAAACTTTACTGCGAACCTGCATACTTTTTCAATAGGTGTAGGGTATAGATTTAAAGACAAGGCTTAAATTTTTATACCCAGTTATATAAGCCGGTAGTGTTGCCCACATTTCGCCGGTCAGATTGCATGAATTAATTTTCTATAGATCAATGATTTAACACTGCCTAAGATGGTCAGGATACTCTTGCGAAAAGTGGTCCGGGGCAATGGCTTGTCCAGTCCGGAGCAAGAATAATATTCACTAAAAAATTATGTGAAATAATAGTTAAATTGAAGCCTTAAAAATCTTACAGCAGGTAGTATGGAAATACAAAACGAAGAAAGATTCATTAAGGGTGTGGAGAGCCTTATCAATCCAATGGCAACCAGCGATTTATTGTTTTTTCAAAAACTAAAGAGACTACTTCCTCCTGTAGTTTTAAAGAAGATTTTGCACAGGGCATCGAGAAATACTCCTTATATCGGTTTTGCTATCGACCCTTATAGTCTCTTCCTTTTTTTCAGGTTAAGTGATATTGATTATGCAAAGTCACTTCTGCCTGATCGTTACGAACTTGCAAAAACAAGGCTGTTTGCTGATGATGACCCCGATTTTTATATGGGAATAGGAAATCTAAGTACACGAGCAAGCACCTTTTGGGGTACAAGGCAGGAAGTATACCTCATTGCGAGAGATAAAACTTCAGGAATGATCTCTTTCATATTTCTCGATATTTTGAGTAATACAATAATTGCACTCCCTTATGAGGGTATTGCTGATCCGAACTGTAAAAGGGCAGTTTTTACTACTAATTCAAAAGGAGAGGTCTTCATCGACATCGAAGAAAGCAAGACTGGCAGAAAACTTTCCCTGAAAGGCAGTCTGAATAGAGGAAAGATAAGGAAGCTCGACCAGGATCTGTGGGTTATGGGAAACACTTCAATCGGTCATTGCAGCAAATACACACACGGCATTGAGGATACTCCATTTGCTGTTATATTTGATCCTGCAGAAGTCCTAGAAGCACTGGATATTCCAAAAGAGGATATACGGATTGAAGAAAACACTCTTTTCCCAGGATTGGCCCAGCCTGAATTAAGTAAGGCTATATGCTTCCCGTTTGCCCAGCATTATATTGCAGACAGCCCGGGAATATTTACAAAAATTAAGGACATTGATGACCTGGTTGGAAAGTACAATGAATTTGCACAATATGAGTCTTTTAGAACATTTTCGGCAATGACCATTGTATACCAGATATTATTCGGGGTTGCTATTACTGTTCTAATTACAGCACTTTTTGTGATTATTATTTAGTATCCTGCTGTTTTTTTGACAGTTCTCTCAAAATCTCATACATTTATTTATGAATAAATTCGGGCTCCTCAGGGAAAACTTTAGCCCGGATCCCCATTAATTCTTCAGGTGTATCAACCCCGGGATCGATCTTTACAAGTAACACGGGATTAAGCCCTTTATCGGGATGTTGAACCTGGTTGGATTTTTGATTCAGTATCTTTTTTGATGCTCCAACAACGAATTGCTCCGATTTATCAATAATATATCCGCTGAGTGTACCGTTATTGTTAAAGGTAAGATGATTGATAAAGATCTCTCTTCTGATTAAATATACATCACCCTTGAAAAACTTGCCCACACTTATCCTTACAGTCACTCCGGGATGCCCGTCTTTGTCGGGGTCGGTCAGTCCGGGATCGTTTGGGTCGTTTGAAAGAGGTTTCGAGGGGTCTCCTTCAATTCCAAGCAGGCTTGGATTCTCGGGTCTGTAAAGATGCCATATTCCGTCTTTCCTGTATAATTCAACTTCCTGAACCCTGGGTTTTATTGCCTGAACGGCTGCGTCACTGAAGACTGATTTTGCTTTTTTCCTGCTTAATTTTTGTTCTGCATGTACAAACCTGTCAGATTGCATTAAACGGCCATCTTCAAGGTACAAATCGGTGTACCCGTATGATATTATAAAGGTCCTCATGGTTGTAAGGGTTGTGGTGTCTTCATAAGCCACAACATCGTAATGTGCATAATGCCCGATTATTTCATTCAATACCTTTTCCCTGTCTGAGAAGAGGGAAGTGTCATAGAGGGACTTTTCGAATACATATAATGGCGATTCCGGCCACTCCAGTGGTGCTGAGCATGAATGCAGAATAATATAAATAACCAATAATCCGGGGATGAGCATTATTCCTTTTCGTCTCATACAGTTTATGATTGCAGTTTTAGTTCGCAAATCTATCTAATTGTAAAATCAATTCAAAGTCATTATTAGATACCTTATTTGAAAAAATCACTGATCTGTTTGAGAGCAGGATGGATAAGCACTTGTGCCTCCACAGATAAAATTTCAACCAGATAAAGAATCTGATCAATTCAGGTAAGTGAGTTATCTTTATTGTTTTTCGAGATTGCTCCTGAAAGAGAAATGAAATTCCGGGACACTTTTTGTTATATAACAGGAGGTCAGATAGTGCCACCAAAAAGCTGATTTCTGGTTGCAACTCTGACAAAAAATCCCATTTTCAGAATTTAAAAGTTGCAACCCTTTCCCCGAAAATTACTGTACATCTCATCCTTTGAATTAGTGTGGGTTTCAGAATGTCATAAAAAGAAACAAGAGGTCGATTTTGACCTCTTGTGCCTCTGGGTACCCGGAGCGGGACTTGAACCCGCACAGCCGTAATGGCCACAGGATTTTAAGTCCTGCGTGTCTACCATTCCACCATCCGGGCTAAATCATGTTATGCAGTTCTGCGGTTATGCGGTTTTGCAGTTAGTGGTAAAACTTAAAATCCTATATCAAAAAACTCCGTCCTGCGCGTCGGACCCTGTCCCGCTTTAGCGGGAATTCCACCATCCGGGCTAAATACTGTCATTCAGTCATGCAGTCATGCAGTTGAGCAGTTGTGCAGTCGGTGGAAACATTCCAAATTCCATATCAAAAAACCTCGTCCTGCGTGTCGGACCCTGTCCCCCCCTTCAGTCCGGCTGCTTCGCGAAAAACACCCACCGGGTGTTTTTTTACGCTCGCCCCTACCATCCGGGCTGATAATTGTCGTGCAGTTTTGCGGTTTTGCAGTCATGCAGCCATGCAGTCTTACTCAGTTGGATGAAAGTGCAAATTTAAAATAATTTATTTAAGAATTCCAAGTCTGCAGGTTTAAGATTATCTGCTGCATACCTTTAAAACAACCACATTATCCATAGCAGCAGAATCAAGACCGCTGATTTGCAGGCTAACCGTTGCAGCAGCCTTATCTGCCCTGAATTTTACGGATTTTCCTGATTCAAACCGGTAAGCTTTGTCAATCTTATGGTGGAACCCGTAGAGCTTAAGCTGGCCCTTTATTTTCTCCGGATGTGTAATATGCAGATAGATCTTGTCCTCCTTTTCAACTGCAGCTCCCCATTCTGCAGGTACCATGAAGCTTTTACGGGTTCCATATATTGTTTCGCCATATACCTTAAGCCAGTTCCCCATTCCAATAAGTCTCTCCTTGTGTGCCTCACGGACCTCCCCATCCGGTGTCGGGCCGATGTTTAAGAGCAGATTGGCGCCACAGCCTGCCGAACCAATAAGTATGTGAACCAGCTCCTTTACTGATCGGTTAATAGTATCGCCTGTAACATATCCCCAGCTTTTACCTATGATATCGCTTGTCTCAAGCGGAAGTTCTTGCGAAATAACAGCATTTGCTGAATATCCTCCACCGGTATTGCTGCCAGGAAGATCACGTTCAAATGTCTGATAATCTTCTCCTGGGAAGGTTGAAAGATGGTGATTGTTGACAATCATGCATCCGGGCTGAAGTTCGTGAATAAGCTTATAGATTTCATCGTATTTCCAAACTCGCAGCTGTTTTCCTCCGGGTATCTCCTTCGTTCGCTGCACCTGATCCCAGTGACCATCGAACCATATACCATAAATGGGACCGTAATTTGTCAGTATTTCGGTTAACTGGTTTTTCATGAACTGAAGATATGCTTCCCAGTCGCACTCTCCCAAGATTCCGGTGCCCTTCCTGGTATTTCCCTGGCAATAATCGGGGCGGTAAAAATCAGCCAGGGAATAATAGCAAAATAACCGGATACCCTGCTTATGGCATTCATCGGCAAGCATTTTCAGGACATCCCTGCCATAGGGAGTATTCATTAAATTCCAGTCGGAATACCTGGTGTTGAACATGCTGAAGCTGTCGTGGTGACGTGTTGTGAATGTGATGTATTTCATTCCTGCATCCTTTGCCAGCTTGACGACAGCAGCCGCATCAAATTTTATCGGATTGAACTTGTACATGTTCTGCCGGTATTCATTTACATCTTTGCCTGAAAGAGCCCACCCGATCTCACGGCCAAGCACGCTTGATACTCCCCAATGGATAAACATTCCGAAATGGGCATCCCTGAACCATTCCCTGTTCTGCAGGTTTTCTGCAGAAGGCTTGTAATCTAACTGGCCTTTATCGAGATCATTACCCTGCCCCTGGCAGGCAAGGAATGTTAATAGTATAATGAAACCGGAAATCGTTTTCTTCAACATATCTTTAGAGATAAAGTATCAAAAATAAAAAGTTTCGCGTTGAATAGATAACGCGAAACCTTTTATAACTAGGATAATCTTAATAATTGAAAAGAAGAATTATTCCTTTACCAGGACAGGCTTACCAAGTCCAACCTTTTCAAGGTCCTTGAGCTGTGTTGCTGCATCCCCTGCGACAACATAGTACATTCTCGACGGATCAATATATTTCTTTGCAAGCTCAATCTGTTTTGCCACTGTTAATCCTTTAACAAAAGCCTCCTGCTGCTTGATATAATCAACCGGAAGATTATACACTGCAATATCGTTCAGCATACCGAGCAAACTCCCAAGAGTTTCAAAATTTCGTGCATTGCCTTTTAACAAAGCGGATTTGGTAAAGTCAATATATTCCTGGGGAATAGTATCACGGTACTTTTCCATCTCCCTCTTGAAAATATCTACGGATTCAAGTGTAGAGTTCGTACGTACCATTGATGAAGCCATAAAAGTTCCGTAATTTTTGGCTCCGTTGAAATTTGATCTTGCTCCATATGTGAATCCTTTTTCTTCGCGCAGTATAAGATTAAACAGTCCATTGAATGAACCTCCAAGCTTATAGTTTGTAACGTAAGCAGGATAATAATCAGGATTTGTCCTCGGAATTGATGGGCATCCTATATAAATAACTGACTGCTTGGCTCCCGGCACATCGACAAAGTAGATCTGTGATTTGGCTGGAGCTTCAGCAACTTTTACTTCTGGTAAGGAAACCTCTTTTGCCTGCCATTTGGTATTTATGCTGGCAAGGGCGGCTTCAACCCTTTGCTGGTCAATATCACCGGCAATAATGAACTTAGCCAGGGATGGAGAGAAATTCTTGTTATAGAAATTCTTCAGATCATTTATGTTGATTATACTTACAGATTCTTCGGTACCGACTGCCTCAACCGACAGAATACTGTTTTCACCAAAGATCAGCTTATAAAGTTCGTTTGATGCCAGGTAACTCGGATTTGCTTTGTTCCTTTTAAGATTGTTAATGACCCTGCTTTTCGCAAGATTGAATTGTTCATCATCCCAGCGAGGTTCGAAAAGCATTTCTTCAACAAGTCCGATAGTCTTTTCAAAATTGCGGGCCAGGGTCCTCACACTCACCGTAATATTCTCACTGCCTCCATAAAATGAAATGCTTGCACCTAGGAGCTTTATGGCATCTTCAAGTTCTTCGGGAGTCTTATTTTTTGTCCCTTCATTCATTGATGATGCCGTCAGGCTTGCCACGCCGGCCTTATCCATTGCATCGAGAAGGTGTCCTCCCGAAATAATAATTGAGTATTGAACTAATGGCAGTTCGCTCTGTTTAATGCCGTATAATTTCATGCCATTACTCAGGGAGCTGGTCCATACTGTCGGTATCGTTACTTCAGGATCAGGACCTACCGGCGGCTGAACTGAACGATCGAATGATGTCGGAGTTTTGGTATAAGGTTCTTCTGCCGATGCTGTCTCTTTCACTTCGGCAGCTTTGGTAACGTCTTCTTCGACAATTCCTGCGTTCAGTGAATTTTCTGCAACCAGGGTTATTTCTCCCTTGGGTACAAAACTTGTCTCAACATAATTTTTACCCTTTATATATTTCTGATAGACATTTTTTACATCGGCTGATGTTACTGCCTTGGCATCAGCAAAATCTTTTGCATAATATCCCGGATCTTCCTTGAACATCTGGTACTCACCAAGAGTGAAAGCCTTGCTGAGGATACTGCTGAACTGACCATAAAAATTGGTTTCATTGCGTGCTTTTATCCTTGCAAGATCATCTTCCGTAAAGCCCTCTTTCTCAAACATGTCGAAAGCTTCAAAAATTGCTTTTTTGACATCCGTAAGATTTACGCCCGGATTGGCAGTCACTGTTATTTCAAAGGATCCGGCAAGCTCCTGTGAACCGTTTCTTGCACTAACCGATGATGTAAGTTTCTTATCCTTTACCAGTACTTTATATAGAGGGGTCTTTTTTCCGTTTGAAAGCAGATCCCCAAGGCAGTCAAGAGCATAAGAATCTTTGGAGAATTGTTCGACTGTCGGAAAAACAAGTGTAAGCCTGGGAGCTTTTGCAAAATTATCCTCGTGGTAAAGTTGAATTGTTTTATCAAGAGTTGCCGGCATCGGACCTCTCTTTTCAATTGCTTCACCTTGCGGTATCTCGCCAAAATATTTCTCAATAAGAGGTTTTACCTCATCCTTGTTAATATCGCCGGCAATTACAAGGGTTGCATTATTGGGTGAATAGAATTTTCTATGAAAAGCTTTTACATCTTCAATAGTTGCATTCTGAAGATCCTCCATCTCTCCGATAACATCCCAGCTGTAGGGATGGCCTTTCGGATAAAGATTTTTGAGGATCAGGTAATCATTAAACCCGTAAGGCGCATTGTCAACGCTCTGACGCTTTTCGTTCTGAACCACATTCTGCTGATTAGCAAATGCAGATTGCGTTACAGTATTCTCGAGGTAACCCATCCTGTCTGATTCGAGCCACATGGCCATTTCAAGGGCATTTTTTGGAATGACCTCATAGTACATCGTGGCATCCTGTCCGGTGCCTCCGTTGAGTTCCCCTCCGGCGCCCTGAATCAGCTTGAAAAGCTGATCTTCACCAACATTCTCTGATTTCTGGAACATCATATGTTCGAAAAGATGAGCAAATCCGGTTTTACCAGGTACTTCACGGCTTGAGCCGACATGAAAAACCACGGCTAATGCGGCAATAGGATCAGATTTGTCTTCGTGAAGGATAACTGTCAGTCCGTTTGACAAAGTATATTTTTCAAAAGGAACCGATATTCCCGGTTCAGTTTTTTTTGCGGTGCAGGAAAACAGAATTCCGGCAGCCATCACGAGAAAAAAGTAAAAAGTTCTTTTCATGGATGAGAAATTTAAGTTTATTAAATATGTTATTGGGGATCGAATTTAAACAAAAACTTGTAAATAAGAAGAAAAAGACTGTGAAAACAGTCTTTTTCTTTGAGCGGGAGACGGGACTCGAACCCGCGACCCCGACCTTGGCAAGGTCGTGCTCTACCAACTGAGCTACTCCCGCAAATCCACGGGCAAAAATATAATTTTTTTTTGAACTGCAATATTTATGATGGTGAATTTCGGATTTAGGAATGCCGATTTAGGGATGTAAACAAAACCCGCAATCCAGAATCTATTTCACCGGACCCCATTCTGCAAGGGTACTGTTCTGAAAATAGAGCCGCGTTTTGTTGTAAAACCACTCCTCCTTGACGATATTGCCGCTTATCACCCTGCTTATCTTTTTTGGCGAGCCCCAGCTGTCCTTTACAAGCTGAGAATGCATGCCCTTCCATATTTTCCTTTCATATAACTTCATTGCAAGTGATGGTCCGTATTTATTTTCAAGATATTCATACCTGCTAATAGCTTGTTGTTGCACCGGTCTTGCTTCCTGGTCAGATCTTTCTTCCTGGGCAGCTGCATGCGGCACAACTGGATTTGCTAAAACTGAGGGTTTGTTTAATACGGCATGTTGTGCATAAATATAACCTTCATTGTCTTCGAAAATCACATGAAGGAAAGTATCATAAGGTCCGGGGAGCACTTCAACAATTGAGTCTTTCGGTACCACCATTATTACCGAAGTCAGATCATCTTTATCCTTGAAAAGGCGGCTGGCTGATTTTAGAGTTGCTGTTGCAACGGTAGCCTGAACAGCAGGCTGACTCTTCTCAAGATCCTGAAGCACATCAGTTTTTGAAATCTGGGCATTCAGCACGCAAAACACAAAGAATATTATACCGGAAAATATAATTCTTTTCATAAGATTGTTTTTTGATCATATTCAAAAATTGTACCATGATTTTACCTCTCACCAACCAATCCCACTATTTTTTTCTGATCAGCATTATTCCGTCTCTAATAGGCAGAATTATAGTTTCAATATTCTTTTGTCTGCTTATCATTTCATTGAACTCTTTTATCCCTTTTGTCTGGGGATCCTTTATGTTTTTCTCAAATACCTTTCCTCCCCAAAGCACATTGTCAGCAATAATAAAGCCTCCCGGCCGTACTTTATCTATTATCAGCCTGTAATATTCAACATATTCCCTCTTATCGCCGTCAATGTAAACCAGATCAGGCTCTTCATTCATTGTCCCGATCATATCCTGCAACCGGTTATGAACAACAACAATTTTTATGGCGACTCCGGTTTTTTCGAAATAAGTTTGAGTGAATTCCGAGAGCTCATCATTCGGTTCAACAGTTATCATGATTCCCCCGGGTTTAAGTCCCTTTGCAAGGCATATTGTAGAGTATCCTGTGAAAGTGCCAATTTCGAGAATGCAGGAAGGAGTGATCATTCTGGATATCATTTCAAGAAATTTGCCCTGCAGATGCCCGCAAACCATATTGGGATTTACAAATCGCAGATGGGTCTGCCTGTAAAGATCTTCTAGTACCGGATCTTCAGGGGTTGAATGATCAAGAATGTAATTCTCAAGTTGTGGATCCATAATTATTTAATATTATGAGAGATACCCCCTTCCCTCCCGATAGCTATCGGGACTTCCCCCAGGGGGGAAGGAGTTTTTGTTTTACCATTTCCCCTTTGGGGGAAATAAGAAAGGGGGTAAAATATATAAAAACATAAAATAAAAACAAATGCTAATTCAAAAAGACCTATTTATAAATCAGCATGGATAATTT